>Ga0307517_10006483_pt1 | contig 17315 bp, 19 predicted proteins | sample 23_EM_MG_FD_194515 | JGI IMG/M metagenome (GOLD analysis project Ga0307517, IMG submission 194515) | Populus trichocarpa ectomycorrhiza microbial communities from riparian zone in the Pacific Northwest, United States - 23_EM | ecosystem: Host-associated > Plants > Roots > Unclassified | place...
ACAGTTTCTTGACGAAATCACTTGTTGTAGCTCCTTCGCCAGATTCCTGTTTGGTACCGGTCTGTTGGCTTTCAGGCTCGCTGTGGAGTTCATCCTCAATGGATGGCGCTGATTTCTGAACAGGGGAAATGGAACTTTTAGCGGGGTAGTGGCTGGAGGAAGCGTCGAGGGTGGTTATGGTGGGTAGGGATTCGGTAGGGTAGATAGACTTTGTCGGGAGGAGAGACAGAGCTGGCAGTTGGGAGGTCCGGAGCCGCTGACCCTGGCGTTCGGACTGGCTCATCGATGGCTGGTCCATAGAGTGTGGGGGGGTGGCTAGATTTCGAAGGGAGACTGGTTTACCAGTCGACCATTTCTTATGAGCGTCGAGAGCCAGGTATTATACTTTTAATCCGGGCTGTCGAGCCAACGATCAATCCGGATGCTCTAGGCCGACATCCAGGCCCGCTCGGGGTCTGCCCTAGCCGCGCTTTCTACAAATCCCAACAGATTCAGTGCATCTCGACTTTCAGCCTGGACGTCGAGCCCGCGACCTAAGAGTTCGTAGACATCCGGCGCGGGCGGGTATCCTCGCAGTGTTTTGAACGCTCCCGGCCCCTGCTCGTCCCACGTTCCCCCTTGTTATGTCTGGCTCTCCGGTCCGATGCCGTATGCGGATCGAGATCTGTCTTGGCTCACGGGAGGTTTTCGCGCGTCAGCAACTCCGTCCCGCTCCATCCGACAGTCGACTCCTCTCCATCATGCATTCCGGTCCTCGGGAGAACACCCGTCGCGTTATTCCCGTCAGGTTGCCGCCCCGAGGTCCTGCATCCGCGCGCCAATTCAATACGTATATCTCATCATGAGGCTTGACCATGGGTCGCCCTTTGCGCCCGTGATCCAGGGCGATTCTCATGAACGCGACCGTGCGTCCGTGTTCTGGCGAATCACCCACTGTTTTTGCATGTTTTTGGTGCGGTTCAAACGTTCGGGGCCCACTGGCTTGTCAAATGATTGGCCCGGTAATGCAGGGTACTTCACGTTAATTATTATCTATCCCCGCAAAGGGGACAATCACCCAATGCCTATAAATGAGGCCAAGGTAACCGACCCATCGACCTAACCAGCTCCTCTACCCCCCTCACCATCATGGCGAAAGCTAGGAAATGTTGTTGCACTCCTGAGCCGTACAAGCATTTGCTTTACCTTTCCCTCTACCTCGAAAGGGTGAGTTGCATTCGCACCCAGCTTGGCAGCTGTCTATATTCTGACCTCGAACAAGGTGTTTCCTCAAAACCTGAGGGATAGCACGAGCACAAAGGATGTGCTCTCCTTCAACAATTTGGCCGCTTGGGTCACATTACCATCTGTTGTGCTCTGGCAGCATATTCACACCAAATACGTTCAACTGCCCAGGCGCATAGGGAGCGAAGTTGTTATCCGTGCTTCCCTACAGGAGTTGAGGGCATATCGGGCATTCGTACGTGCGCGAAAGATCCAGAGTGTTCATCGTGATCTTATCGGTTCCTCTCCTCTAGCTTCTCCCACCCCGAACTCAAAACCACCCCGTCTTTGAGCTTGAAAACGCCCTAAAATGGGTTGATCCCGGTCATTTTTGGGCATTCAAAACTTACGGCGTTCAAGGAATTGATACCTCTGGTCGCTGCTCATATTGCGAGTTCTACCACGCATTCAAGAGGTTGGAAGAGCTGGAGAAGAAAGAGATAAGGCGCGAAAGCCGTGCCAGGCGTCCCGGCTTTCTCAAGCGCTTACTCAGTCATGTTGGTACCCCAGCGAGGACGCCTAGCCCGAGGACCCAGGAGGTTGCAGTGGTGTGCTAAGCTCACGTCGTTTCATGCGCTTTTGTTTTCTTATTCATCTTTTATTGGAACGCACATACGGAATTGCGGAAATCGATGTACCTTTACCTACGCACATGATTCACTATTGATTACTATTGGATTGCTGCCTTCACCGATACCTTCAAGCCCTCAATGGGCCCACGCTGGATTCTCGCTCACGTGACCGACACGGTCTCTGCAAGCGCCCATTCCCGGACCCTGGATCCCAGTCACGCCCACGGTTTCCTTGTTCATTAACTCATTGACCCCGCCGCAAATAATCCCTTCGGGCTTACATCTCTCGAAAAAACCACCGTGATTTTGGCGTAGTACATGCGTGTCTTGTGCGTAGCCGAGAAGCCATCCATTTCCAAATCAATCGCGCAGATTCTTTCCGGTGGCCAATACACTACGGTGAGTATTAGACACTCGCGTACCGCGTCGCAGCTATATTCAGACTTTGGCAAGCGCAACACTTCCTCCCCGTTCATCAAGAACTATGATTTCGACTACCCACAGACCCGATCCCACTATACCGTCACCGCGGTCGCCGGACATCTTATGTATCAAGACTTCAGTTCTACGTTCAAGTCTTGGAACGGCTGTGATCCGTTCAGCCTCTTTGAAGCGCCTATCGAGGTTACCGTCGCGGTCGATAAGAAGGACATAGAGAAGAACTTGCAGCAGGAGGCCAGGCGCGCACAGACCCTGGTGATTTGGACGGACTGTGATCGAGAGGGGGAGCACATTGGTTATGAGGTTGTGACCGTTTGCAGACGGGCGAATGCGCGTATTACCGTCAAGCGTGCTCGATTTAGTGCGATCATAGCTCAGTGAGTTTCCTGCGCTTTTGCGTTGAGCTGGAGTTAAATGTTTGGCAGGCAGATACACAATGCAGCTCAGCATCCAGTGGAACTCGACATGAATCAAGTGCATTCTGTTGAAGCTCGTATCGCCCTGGATCTTCGCATTGGTGCTGCGTTCACTCGGCTACAAACCCTTGCGCTACAGAACCGGTTTGGGGTGCTGAAAGAAAACGTAGTTTCCTACGGTACGAAGGAATAATCACCGTTCCGTGGTTGTTCGCTCATATCAAGCCATAGGACCCTGTCAGTTTCCCACCTTAGGTTTTGTTGTTGCTCGTTTCAACCAAGTCCAAGCCTTCCGGCCTGAAACCTTCTGGTATATTTATCTGGCCATAAAAAAGCGAGAAAGTCATGGACCAGAAAAAGAGGTTGTCTTTTCCTGGAACAGAGGGCACTTATTCGATCAAGATATTGCGCTTCTCCTGTACCAATGCGCACTTGCACGCCAGCGTGGTGTTATAGTTACCCAGGTCACGAACAAGAACACTGAGAAATGGTGAGTCGCGATCTTGACTTTGAGGGATTACATAACTCAGACGGTGAACTCTACAGGAAGCCCCTGCCGTTGACGACCGTGGAACTCCAGAAGAGTGGCTCAAGGTTACTTAAACTCGCGCCTAAGAAGATTCTCGATGTGCGTTCATGGACAATCAGAGAGGGCTCCACCTGAAGCTATTCATCACAGATAGCGGAGAAACTCTACCAACAAGGTTTCCTCTCGTATCCCAGGACAGAAACCGACAAGTTTGACCCTCAGTTTAACTTCATGTCCCTAATTGAGAAGCAGATGGCGGACGCTGCGTGGGGAGGTTTCGCTCGAGAGTATGTTTCCACCCTTTTGGTCACGCACTAGTTGCTCACGTCTCGAGAAAAGTTTGCAGCAAGGCGGGTTCCAGCAACCGAGAAACGGAAAAAACGATGATCATGCCCACCCTCCCATTCATCCCACCGCATATGCTGGGAATCTGACAGGGGACGACAAGCGCGTATATGAATACATTACTCGCCGGTTCCTCGCGTGTTGCTCGAAGAACGCTCTCGGGTACCAAACCCGGGTCGAAGTTGAATATGGCGGGGAAGAGTTTCACGCAACAGGTGAGCCGAAGGAGAACGGATTACTGAAACTCAACTCTCACACCTTAAACCAGGCCTTATCGTTCTGGAACGCAATTATCTTGATGTTTTTCCGTATGATAAGTGGAACGACAACGAGCTGCCCAACTTTATAGAGGGTGAGGAGCACCTATCCTCGGAGGTGGAGCTGCGTGATGGTCAAACAACGAAACCGAACTTGCTCACGGAAGCCGACTTGGTGAGCTTGATGGATAAGAACGGCATTGGTCGGTTGTTTTTTTTTTGGCCCACGTTAATTTCCGGTTTCTGACAATTCTCGTGCAGGAACCGACGCCACTATCGCTCAACACATCGAGACCATCGTCACCAGAGAGTACGTGATAGAGCGCATGGAAGGAAAGACGAAGTATCTCGTCCCTTCTTCCCTGGGGATAGGCCTAATCGAAGGTTACGAGAGGATTGAGTTCGAGAAGAGTCTGAGCAAGCCTCAACTCCGGCGAGAGGTAATTATTTTTTTGCAGCTTCCGGTTACCATGACTGATGGGTTCCAAGACGGAACGCAACATGGTTCAGGTTTGTGAGGGCACCAAGTCGAAAGGGATGATGCTGGAAGAGGCAATCGTCCAGTACAAGGATATCTTCATGAGAGCAAAGAACGGGTTTAACAACGTTCTCACTGTGAGTTTGCCGCGCTCCGGGTACAAGACAACTTATTAACAGTTTCTCAGAGCGTTCAAAACCGGTTAGAACCCGCTCCGGGTGAGAACAATCGAGGTGAAGGCCGCGGCCGTGGAGGTGGGGCCAGGGGAGGTAGAAGAGGTGGTGGACCAGATGGCGGACCCAGGGCGGGAGGAAGAGGTGGGGGTGGTGCGAGTGACGACGATGACAATCCTGGTGGAGGTGCCGGCCGTGGTACAGGACGTGGTCGTGGTCGTGGTCGAGGAACAGGAAGGGGACGAGGAGGTGCGCCACCCCCACCACCCCCACCACCCCCCAGGCCAGCCACCCCCCCAGACGACCTACTGGACGAGGACTTTTTCTTTGGTCGGTTCGTTCTTTGCCCTCTGCCTTAAAGTATCTGACCTTGTGACACACAGACGACGATCCCCCGCCACCGCCGCCTCCCAGACGTCCTGAACCCCCTCCAAAGCCGAACCCCCCTCCAAAGGCAGTGAAGGCTGCTGCTCCCCCTAAACCTCCGAAAACGACGGCAACGACAGCTACAACTACAGCGAAGCCTGTAGTGCGCCAGCCTCCCCCTGCACCAATGCCTTCCACCTCGACCGTGCCTTATTGTGAATGTGGTTACCCTGCGCTGGAGACATCAATCATTCTTGGCAGAGGTCCACCGTGCAAGCAATGGGGCTGTGGCAATCTCGGCAGATGCGAATTCTTCCAAGTTGACAAGAATCCAGTCCCAGTTCCGCTCATACCTCAGAAACGACCGCCTTCAGAATACGTAAGGACCAACTCACCCCTTGCTGGCGTCCCGGTCTCACCGTTGTTTGTAGAGTCCCGCGACCAGGAAGGTTGCAAACCGGTTGTGTTATTGTACAAACATTGCCAAACTCTCAGAGACCGGTACCGGAAGGAAGTTCTGGGGTTGCCCTGATGAGAAATGCACCTACATGGAATGGGCCTCCAGTGGTGCGATGCAGCCTCAGACCGATTCAATGGAACCCTCGGAGTACATCAGCACCGTAGGGTGGTCCCGCGAAGCCGATGTCTGCTTCAAGGTACGTCGTGACCGAGCAAGTCCCTCACCGGCATTGGACTCACGACCGTTGCAGTGCAACCAGACCGGTCACTGGGCATCAGGTGATTGTTTCAGCAGGCATATACTGAATTTGTTTCTCACCGCCGCGTTTCAGATTGCCCGAACGCTGCTGGTCCGAGCGAACCGAAGCGTACGAAAAGTTCCGCGTCGGGCGGCCAGTCTGGCGCTTGCTATAAGTGTGGCCAGGAAGGTCACTGGGCCAATGGTACGTTGCGGCCCCTGCAGCTCCTGCACCACGGTTGCTGATTCACGGGTAGCATGTCCCAATCCTGATGGAGGGACAAGCAAGACGAAGTCGCGAACTACGACCCGGACGACCTCGACATCCAAACGAGGCGCTAAGACGACCAGATCCACGTCAGGGTCATCTACGAGAGGAGGGAAGGGCACGAGAGGGAAGAAGGCAGCTAGCAAATTTGCTGCTGCAGACGAGTGGTAGCATTTTTCGCATTCCTTGTTTTATTCTGTAAATTTATGTATGTACTGGGTATAATATGCACGCGGGACGGCACCCTTGCAGGAGAGCCGGCAGCAATATAGATAATAATTTTCGATCGTTCGTTCAAGTTCATCTTTCCTCCACCTCTTTCTGTTCCACCATCGCCCGAGGATGGACCGTATCGAAAAGGTTATCTATGTGGACACTCTCCAACCCCAATCTGCGGTGCAAGACATGTTCGCACCGTTCGGAGAAATGTAAGTGTGCTGCCTGCAAACAATCCTCCCGGGCTTCCCCCCGGCCATCGTGATATTCCCATCTGGCACTCGTCGCTGGCCGTTCCGTGTCCCCTGCTCAATGACTACACTATTGCTTTCTGACAGTCGAGGACTTTACCGGTGGAAGAGCGACCGCGACAAGGTTCATTACTTTGTGGAGTTCACGCAAACGGAAAGCGTGAGCCGGGCACGGAGCTCGAAATTAAACGTTCCAGATACGCATGTGCACGCGTTAGCTTATATCCCTCAGCTCACCGACCGGTTCTGTGCGCTTGCTAGTGCGGCTGGTGATCCTGTACCTGACGTCAAGCGGTCCCGGTCTTCTTCACCTCGTCGGCCCAGTACCGGTCGAACGCGACGGACAAGTCCGTCGAGATCAAGGGATATTTCTCCGCGTACACCTACTTTTTGTCCTGCTCTCGGTGATCCTGGTTTCACTCTGCGGGCTCCTGGTTCTAGCAAGAGGAGGCCGCCCAGCCGCGGACGTCCTCTCTCTACTAATTCTGAAACTCGTTCCGGAACAGCCACACTTTCCCCGATCTCAATATCACTCTCGAACTCCTCGCTTGCAGCTTCACTTGCATCTGAACCTACTCCTCGGACTGGCCGACATATCCTGACTTTGACTATATGCGATCAACCTATTACTGTCAACCTCGAAGGATCAGAGGATGATCCGGAGGGGGTCATTTCGTTGTTGGAACTCTCAACTTGCGAACGCGACAAATGGATCATAGCCGCAGCTCATTACCGAAGGAGCGGAAATCCGGTTTCCTCTATCAAAGTGTTAACTTCTATGATGAAAGGTGATCCTCCTCCTATCCCCCGTTTCGGTCTGTGTTGCATACGATCCAAATGCTAATACCGTACGTTCAGCGTTCAGAAGGCTCGGTGTTGCCGAGGAAGATATGAAACCTGCATCCCTAATGATTTCTGCCTGTCATGGCGACCAAGCCAAACGGACAAAGGATTCCTCAGGGCTGAACACGCCGGAATCCACGCGACACACCCAACTATCTTTGAAATGGTTACAGAAAGTTTACGGGACATCGGTTTCCCTCCAAAACCAAGGATCCACTGGCGCCTCGGACCCGACGGAGCCAATCTCACCTGTCGAAAATACCCCATCGCTCACAGTCGGTTCATCTCGCAACAGAGACAGGCAATTGGCACTCCCACCACGACCGTCCTTCCTCCCTTCACCTCGAGTTTCTCTGCCTACCTCACCTCAACATCCTTCCGTCAATCGGATCCGGATCCTGGAGCGCCAGGCCGATATCCTGCGGGAACATAACGCCCGTTCAGAGAAGGCTGTGGCTGAATCGGAAGCGCTTAAGCGAAAATACGAACAAGAGCTTTCCCACGAGAAATCTAAACGTCGAAAGGTCCAAGCGGAGTTAGATGAAATTTCTGCCGAGTTGAAAGCTACGAGACGGATGGAGAAGTACGCTTCAGACTCGACTAAGAGGGAAATAGAGCTCCGTCGGAAGGCGGAGATGCGAGAGAAGGAACTGATCAGGAGGGTCGAAGTGTTGGAAAAGGAGAAGAAGAGGGCTTCTGATGGTGGCAAAGCGGTGCTCTTTGAAGACCTGGCAAATATGTTCCAGAAAGCCGCTCAGGCTCAGGGAGATGGAAGTGGCGGTTCACTCAAACTCAGCCTCGGGTCCGGTGGAGAGAATTCGAGCTATGGGGGATCTGCACTGGTCCCGCCCCCGGATCGTGATGTCGCTTCCCTCGCAAGGTTTTAGATGGTCTTGGCCCCGGTTGTCGGATTCCAGGAAGGACCTTTGTAGGTTTCCCATCGGCTGGCTGCGTATTTCTTGTTCTTTTATCCTGAACTTTGTGGCGTTGTCGTATCCTGTCTCTTGGCCCATTGTCCCCTTTCGGTTATCATCCGCATGCATCCACGCTTCGCGCTCTTGCCGCTATCTTCTTTATCATTATCCCCACGTTGTCGCATACTTTATAATACTATATACCTCCCGCGATACCTTTATAACTCTGTAACTTCAGGTCGTCGTTCCTGGAGCGCGAGGCTCCCCGGTACTCTGTATCCCCGCAATCTCTTCCCCGTACGATCCCAACCTGATTTACATGACCTCCTATATGGTCCTATTCATCGAGTACCGCGCGAGATGCTGAAGGTAAACGATCATAGCACGCAGCAGTCTTATATTGAATCATCGGCAATATTCTCGTCGACATTCTTCTCGGTATTTGTACCATCCTTCCCAGAATGACGAATGCCTAATGGGTTATTCATGGGAGAGGTATACACGTAACCCACCCAGTCGACGTCGCCACCACCAAGAATATACCCCGGAATTTTACGCAAAGAGGACTTTCGAGGCAAACACATCGGACTCAACCACATGGCCTTGCGTTGGAGCCGTTTGCCTGGCCGGGTGTTTCTGAGTGACAGGGCATAACGAACGAGATGCGCTGAATTCAGAAAATTCAGGATTGGTTAGAATTTCTCTCACGGGGGGCACAATGAGAACACCCGGTCTGGAAGGATGAATGATGGCACGGAATCCTCAGGTTTTCCTCTCAAAACCCGACAAGCTACGGCGCCGGCTGACGGCCGCACGCTCCGGCGGTATGACCCGGCCGGAGTGCATGGAGGGCGACTCGACGTGCTGCGTCCGATCCACGGCATCCAACGGAAGGCATCCAGATTGATATCGGGGAGGAGCAGTTGCAGTGGGAAAACTTCCAGGGTCTGAAAGAATTAGAGAAACTGGGCAGCGTTGATGATGGCCCAGGCGGTGGGCCTCTTGGCGCCTGACTTACGGCTCAATCTCGTATGGTGCAACAATGATTCTTCATTCCTCGGTGACACAAAAAGGCGAACGGGACGAAGAGCGGGAGACCATGTACATGTATCACAACAAAACAATACGCATTTACCGATTGGACTTGGCCACACGCTCCAGCTCGTCTTTTTTCTGTCCACAAAAGCAGTCGGGATCTGAATCCTATCTGAAGCGGGCGGGGACGAACCTTGATAGCATACGAGTTCGATGAACCTTTCGCAGCGTTGATAAGTTCATCAGCTAAGCACTCAGCGATGGATTTTACGTTCCTGAATGCTGACTCGCGGGTCTAGCGATATTCTGTCAGATTGAACCGAAGAAACAGAAGGGTTGGGTCATACACCAGTGGTAAGGAGGGAAATGGCCTGGTTGACCCGTCGCAGAGGCGAGACATCAACAGCCTGACGACGGACGGTTCCCTGTGAGCCGATACGGGTAGAATCCTCACGGGGACCAGTGTTTACGATCGCGTCGACCAGCACCTACGATATATTAGGAATGAATCGTTGATCCCGATTGTGGGACGGACCTGGATTGGGTTCTGGTCGGTGAGGAGGTGGATGATTTCGAAGGCGTGGGCAACAATACGGAGAGCAAGGAGCTTCTTGCCGTTATTGCGACCCTTCATCATAAGACTGAACGCAAATTGAACAAGATTAACGCGGCTGTTGTCTTGGCACGGCTTTTGTGGACCCGTACCTGTCCACCAACCGCTCGACAATGGGCATCTGGGCCTTCTTGAACTGCTTTTTGGCGTAACGACCGGCGGTGTGAGGGAGGTAGACGGCATGGTGGATTTGGATGTAGTCGTGGAGGGAGATGTCTTTCACTTCGATTCTGGAGCTAGCTTTCAGCCGTCCACCATGAGCCGAGCAATTTTACAGGACGTACCCGTGAGTCTCCCACTTTCCAAATAGCTTGACCTCCTGGCCGAGCTTGGAGACCTCTTTCGGTAGAGCCTGAGCGGTGGCCATTGTATGTCGCCTAGAATTACAGGTCGGATAATCGACTGTGTGGTGCACTAAACAAGATTTGCGGAAGGGGCGGGATTTTCCGAGGCAGCTATACAGCTCGCTCCCTTTTAGGGAGGGGAAAGGTGAAATTCCAGATCAGGAAGGTATTTCGATCACGAAGGATCAGCAAGGGAGAAAGGACATTGGTCAGGTTGCCAGGGTGTGCCTGGTCTCGGGGTCGACAGTGAGGGGGGGCGGCCGCCTAAACTAACGGTGGGTGGTAGGTGGTTTACACCCACCGGGGAGCGTCTGGGGTCTGTGCTGACCACTCCATTTCTCGGCGGTTTTGGAGACAGCCGCCTGCAAGGCTATGACTATTTATGACCAATCTTCGATGCTGTTGTGGGTTACCGATGATCGTTTGGCGAATCAGAGAGTGTTCATAAAAGTGCCGGGGATTTTGTCTGCATGGCCATGCGTTTTACATGTATCTAGTCAAGCGCGGACATCGGCGAGGGTAATCGAGGCAGGATAAATTTCCCAAACTCATTCTCCCTTGCGTCACGCGGTCTGGAAGATGTTCCCATGCTGGTCTGCGGCGAGTTGACGGGGTTTTGAAAATGATCAATCTTGCCCGTCATTGTTCCCAAGCTTATGCCTTGGGGGTGTCCGGCGTTTGGGTTAGAAATTTGCTAGTCCCAATGGGTCAAATACGCGTTTTACAATCCCCAGCGTCAGAGGCAGGCAGGCAAGAGGGCGTCGGCAGGCACCCTTGGGCGAGGGGGAAGGCCGCTCCGAGGTTACCGCTACCCTGCGAGGTCATATGGGAGATCAGTCAGGCATCAAATTGGCGCCGCGCGTTTGCGTCTCGTTGGAGGAACAGGTCGTCTCTGTTTCGAGATGTCTGTCTCTCCACCCCCCGTCGGTCGGGTTAGACCATGTTTCTGTCGGTGGATAATACAAAGGGAGTACTAGTAGAGAGATAAAAGAGGAAAGGCAGGGACAAAACAAAAGGTATTATGATAAAATTCCAATAAACCGGTGTTTGACGGCCGGATTAGCTTCCGAAGAGATGAGAACATCGCCATTGTCAGTTTACCGTATTCCCTGCCCACCTCAGCCGTCTACCACCACCATCTCCCCTCCAACACGCTCTCGTTCCACCCGTCGTGAGCGATGTCCAACACCCACCCCTCCTCGACGGTCGCTGCATCCTCCACCAGCCCTAAGAAACGGTAACCTCCATTCTCCTTACACGTTCAATCCCCCCCTTCTCCCCTCCACCATGACTGACATCCTCCCCCCACCCAGCAAATTCACAAGAGATCAGCTTGTACGGAATCTCCAGGTAGGCCACTCAGTGCAACTCGCCTTCTCCCCACTCAATATCAGTCAACACCAGATCCTCGGCCCTCTCTCGGCTCCACTACCGCCTGAGCCCATCTCACCTCCCTTGTCCCGTTCCCCCTCCCCCCCCAATAAACGGAAACTACCTCCCGCCTCTGATTCAGAAAAGCTCAAGAGACCCCGCACGCTTCCACCCCAGCCACTCAAAGCCGAGCCTACAGAAGATGGTGAACTCCGGGAAGAACGCCCTAGCTCATCACCCGCGGAATCGATCCAACCGTCAATAGCCGCTTCTCAAGCGGCCTCATCGGCGACCGTCCCAGTCCGCCGACCCCGGCGAGGTCGCGGCGATGCCGTACGTGCCATAGAGACCAAAGAGAAGTATCATGCATACGGAAAAATCCTCAAATACTCCGGAGACGCACGTTTCTGGTCTACGTATCCACCCAACCATCGGCATCATCGACCTCTGGCGAATCCTCCTCCTGTCGGTTCCCCGTACCATAAGAACGGGAACTTGATCGCGAGGCTAGAGCTTGTAGACGCCCTCGTTTCATTCGCTTACTCAATATGGAGTAACGAGTACTTCCACAACGATTGTGTTGCCGACACGTGGGGTAACATCAGCGAGTTTCTTGCCTGGTGTAAAGCCAAGTGGTCATCGGAAGATACCCAAGGCGAACAGGAAAAAGCGTTCCTTGGTTTGGTGTATGTCTGAAACATTCCCACCATATTTGTGTACCTAACTCTGCCTCAGGTACATGATCGAGGCTTATATCAACCATCGCAAATTTGTTTATGCCTGCCTTGACCGAAGAGGGAAGGAGGGTCAAGGCAAGGAGGGTCTTGAATCGACCTCCACTCGTCTCTACCGTGAGATCGAGAGGCAACAACAGGCTGCGGTAGATGCACTTGCACAGGCCGCCGTTTCCCAAAAACACGGATCGGGATCCGTGAATACACCAACCATGCTCCCGTCGCCAGCCAGCGCCAGCAGCGTCAATTCCACACCCACAATGGCAAATCGGTCTCCCGTGAACCCTGGTCCCCCGAATCAGTCGCAACCCTCAAGCTCTGTCCCTTCCCAACTAGCCACGAACGTCCCTCAGTCCTCATCAACACATCCTCCAAGCCAAATTCCTACCGTATTCCCTCTCATGCTCCAACCCGAGACCATTACCGCGTTTAGAAACCAGAACTTGGCGATCCATGCCGCCCAGTGGTGCTCACACCTAGCCTCTCAGCACCTCAGTATCCCCGTTTTGATGAGGCATTTCCCGACGACCTGGGCACGAATTTCCGGGAGCAATCTCTCAGCTGATGAAGAGCACGAGCCTGATATCGAAGATGATGAAGGTGAACTATACTGGCCCGGGCAGAGCCAACTCGGCGAAGGCCTGGGGTGGGTATGCTTGATGGGCAAGGCGATGGTCAAAGAGTTTGGTAAGGGTATTGGTTACCTTGGGATCGACGGTGTCATCCTAAAAGAGGATGTAATTCGGGGACGGGATACGAGGCGGACGGTCGCCCCCTCCAACCACAACGCACCGCAGCACGGTCAACCAAGGGGTCCGCCCATGCTACCACACATGAGGCACTCAACGTCCTCATCCAGTCACATACCCTCCCATTACGGGTCCCCAGGTCCCCCTTACGCCGGTTGGGGCGGGAGGTCACCATCCGCAGACATGGGGCACACCCGGTAGCTGACCTTGTGTGGTTTCAGGGATCATCAGCCGCCACTCTTAGAGCTTACATCCCGTTCATTCGGCGCACAGCCAAGCCAGAGCGACCTTTCCCCCACACGCACCCCATACACCTCTTCCTCCTACAGAGACACCCAGAGGGACCCCACAGATATTCCGGGATACACTGTTCCATCCCACTATCTGGGACTATCTCCATTGCATTCCATACCGCCACACTCACACGAACCGATCTGCTGCGATCACTGCACCTCATGTTTCATCTCCCGCAACCCAATCCTGTTGTGCATCAGTTTTAGAACCATCTTTCGTTCAATCTGCACTCCTCATCTCTCACTTGCTTTCGGACCTGCTGCAATCGGCGGTGGACACTCATTCCCACATTTACGTGATCGCGGGGCGCCCCTTGTACCTCCCCATTAACCTCGTCGTCTGTGTGGTGGTTGAAGGTGACTGACGTGTCTCATACGCCAATATTTCTATCACTATCTCTTTCATTATTTTCGCAATCCTCACGCATCATCTGGCATTCGCGATTTCTTTACACCGCTCCATATTCCCTCCACCCCTCTCCTGTCGACCCACACCACTGGAACCACTCTCACCTCAACTCGGAACTTCCTCGTTTCGCCCCCTTCATCCCCTGTCATCCCTTAATTATATTCCCGCTGCATCATTTCTCCCGTCACCTCGACAGTGTCCCCATCCACTTTCATTCTCCTTGGTTCCTTTCCTTTTCGTTCGGCATCCCCCATCAATTGTACATACTGAGAACTTGTGTAAGCCTTTTCCATCAATTTACAGCAGCCTGCGCACCGTTCCGTCGAACGATGCCTCGGCTGATTCTTGGGAACCATCTGTTCACACCGGGTTGCATTCCACGGGAGTTTTGGACTGACACCAAGGTAACTACGCAAAAATTGAGCCTGAAAGCAAATCGTGCATCTCCAAGTGTCGCGGATGCGAGCAGCCGAGTATCAACAACGACCTGATCGACTGCCTTGTCGTCAGCGGCTTTGAAGTTATTCCCGGGATATATGAAATTGCACGATCACCCCGTCGGGGGTCGCGGCCTGTCGTCCACCCTCGATGTGGTTCATGTGATCCATTCGAGCCCTCTGTATAGCAGACTTCTCGGCAACTTGGTGGTCATGCTGCATGCATGCACAAGAGCCAAGTTTCTGTAAGTGTACGTATTCATGTATCCACTGAACATGGCAAGGGGGGGGGGGCGCTAGACTCCGTTTGGAAAACACTAGCCGGGAAATACGAGTCCCCCTACTAGTAGTGAGTCTTCAGAATTGGGCTGTATATATACATGGAACCCCGCATCGAATCCCGGGATCCGACGTACACCCGCTGATGAAAGCGTCTGAATGCTACATGTGACATGGGACTGCAAACTTTGGGACGCCGGAGCCAATCTGGGGAGTTGCTGGGAGAAGGGAACATCCCATTCAGGGGTTCTTCCTCATTCGTGTCCATGAGATAAGATTTCGGTTGGAAACGCCACGTTTGGTTCTGCGTCGTTGTATACGTGCTTCAAGTCGTCGCATGGGTTGTTTTTAACCCGTCGGGGATGCGGCGAACGTGCGCCAGTGTTCCAATCGAATGCTGTGGCATGCACGGGGGTCAGAGAGTTTTCAATGGTGGGAAACGTTCCAACCCTCTGCGGATGCATGGTGGCCAAGGTACGCGCCACTGAAATGATAAGCCGAGTCCAGAGAGACTCATTCAGTAACTTGGGTAGCTCATCTCCATTTTACGCCGAGCGGGTTTCCAGACATGACCTTTTATCGCATAGCGGGTTCTGTAGCCGCCGCCGTTCTCTCGGAAGCGGGACGATTCCGATAGGTTGCCGGGCGCAAGATTTCTCACACCTTTTCCACCATCCGCAAGGAAACCGGGGGTGGGAATCCACCGATCTGTAACACTCGCATATATATATGCAATTTCATGGTACCGATATTCTCGGGGAATGATTGGCGCCTCTCCGCCCGCGGCTTCCCGAGAGGTGGAAGGGGTCCATGACACGTGACCAAGAGAGTCGCCCAGTCCGGGAGACGTAGCAACCGTGGGAATAATCCTTCGATCCGTTTCGGGCACAAAATTCTCGTCTGGAGCTGCAAGGTATGGCTCGCATCCGGAATCAAAAACAAGGTTCCTCGACGAAAACTTTGCACCAGAAAAAATCTACAGCGAAAGCTAAATCGGCCGAGGATTCTAGCGATGGCGAGAATCTTGTGACGGAGGCTCACGAAACAAACGATGTGAGTAGGCGCGCTTGTATTGATCTCGATGACCGTTTTTCGTCCTCAAGCTGGTTAAAATAGCCAGCCCTTGCTGCAGATGTCTCGACGTTTCTGAAAGACCTGCATGCTGGTCCTTCGAAGAAAAAACGCGATGGGAAGGCGAAGGAGGATGCTGCCCCCCCGCCCACCGTGAAATCAAAGCCTAAGGAGAGGAAATCCTCAGACAAGGGTACGAAGACTCCGAAGAGGGGCTCTAAGGACGCAGAGAAGGACGCAGAAATCCCACTCTCGAAACACATTCAGTCCAGATCCTCCGCAAAGTTCATCTTTCCCCCAACCTCGCAATGGCATTCCGTCATCCCTCCGCTTCCCGCTACCGCAAACCTCCCTACGCCCACTCCAACACAAATCTCTTCGCTTCTTTTGAAAGCAACATCACTGCACACCACAGACACTCAGAATTATATCGCTTCTGGGGTTTCTACGGGCTCTGCTTCCGACAGCCAGTTCTTGCAGAAAGTCTTGCAGTCCGGGACGCTATCCGATCGCCTGAGTGCCATGACGCTGCTGGTTCAAGGGAGTCCCGTGCATAGCGCCAAGTTTTTGGAAAGTTTGAAGAATATGGCTGAGCGGGGTAAGGGAAAAGGTGGAAGGGAGGAGAGCCTGAAGGCACTGCGGTGTATTGTTGATTGGTGGATCGGAGGGGGTGTGCCAGACCGGAAATTGAAGTGAGCTGCACAACACTGCCCACGGAATGGCCCCTGAATGGTGTTGGTTCTACAGATATTTCCTCGACCAGCCGTTGTTGCACCCTCGAGTGACGGACCAGCATTTGCTCGCATGGTACTTCGAAGACTGGTTAAAGAAGTATTTCTTCTCTGTGCTTCAGATATTAGAGGTGAGTTGGTTCAGCTGGTTTTGAAATACGCTTTCGTCCGACTGGAGCATAGAACCTATTGCACGATCCTCTTCCGTATGTTCGAACGCAAACCCTCGGTCTTGTGTTTACGTTGTTGCGAGACAAACCTGAACAAGAACAGAACTTATTGCGATTGCTTGTCAATAAACTTGTATGTGCCGACTTTGGCGGGTCGATCGGGTTACTTAAACATGCTTTACAGGGCGACCTCGAGAAGTCAATCTCTTCTCGTGTCTCGTACCACCTTCTCCAACTCCTCCAAGCACATCCGTCTATGAAAGGAATTGTAGTTCGAGAGATCATCTCCCTCATTCTCAAACCTCGAGCCTCGACTGCCGCCGCATCGTCGATCCTCCCTTCCGAGCCCGCGTCTCCTGTGAAGAACACGAAAATCGTGTTCCCTGACACACCATCTGCCTCCACGTCAAAAACAACTCCAAAGACTTCGAAAGAAGACAAGAAGGCGGTCGGGACCTCGCACGCTCGTTACTACGCCGCGATCACGTTCAATCAAATCATTCTCTCGCCCTCGCAAGCCGATAGGGACGTCGCCCGAGAGCTGATTAATATCTACTTCGAACTATTCAAGGACATCCTTGGCCAAGACGACACCGACTTCTGCGATGTAACGTTAGATGCGCCGAAGGCGAAGAAAGTCAAGGGCGATTCATCGAAGGGAAAGTCGAAGAAAAAAGGAAAGGAGGTCAAAGGCGATGCTGGTTTTACCGAACTCGAAGACTCCAACTCGAAAATGATATCTGCCGTTTTGACCGGAGTCAACCGGGCATTACCGTTCGCCAAGGTCGACGCCGACGATCCTAGGTTCAAAAAACACCTTGACACGTTGTTCCTAATCACACACAGGTCCACGTTCAATATAACGCTTCAAGCGCTACTACTCATCCACCAAATCTCCACCACCGCATCTTTGACCCCGTCCTCTTCCGCTGGGTCCGTCACGGACAGGTTCTATCGGACGCTGTATGCGTCCTTGTACGATCCAAGGCTGTCGACCTCGTCGAAGCAGGCGATGTACTTGAACTTACTGTTCAAGTGTATCAAGTCCGA
>Ga0307517_10006484_pt1 | contig 17314 bp, 15 predicted proteins | sample 23_EM_MG_FD_194515 | JGI IMG/M metagenome (GOLD analysis project Ga0307517, IMG submission 194515) | Populus trichocarpa ectomycorrhiza microbial communities from riparian zone in the Pacific Northwest, United States - 23_EM | ecosystem: Host-associated > Plants > Roots > Unclassified | place...
AGATTCAGGGTCAAACAGTGTTCGCACTTTGTTCTGACGAACTGAATTCTTAGAAAGATACTTCTTTACTAGAGAAGTCAAAGTAGCGTAAACATTAGTATAAATAGTAGGGCTCTCCCCGATGGTTAAGAACATCATCAACCAACGGAGAAGAGACCTTAACAATATTATAAGTTATTACGATATTCTTCTATTACTTTATCAAACAATTCTTCTTCAGTCTTCCTGACCTATATTCCGTTGTCTCGAATATCCTCGGCCTAGTCAGCTTGGAATCCTACCGTGTTAGCTACCCCGTAACACTAACCTAACAGTGGATTTCACGGTCTCAAAGTTTATAAAAAGGTCTAAGTTGTTTGTCATGTGTGACCTTGCGCCTGTGTCTATAACCTGTTCAAAATGTGAATGCGGCAAAATCTGTTCTATGTGGATAATACTTCGCAAGTAAGAGGGGGGTTGCGAGGCACGCTTAGCGAGGAGGTGAAGAAGGGATTGGTAGGAGTTCCGGTTCTTAATTCTTCCAAGCCAGGTGGGCCGTAGCACCTTATTTATAGAAAAGTGCGGGTCCATATGCCCAAGAGAAATATAGGGAAAACAATGTAAGAAACATAAGTGTGAACATGTTTGACCCTGAAATCCAACCCAGTAAATCCCAAATAATGTGCATGAAAACAAAAGGGTGTGGAGCGATTATTACAAATATCATGACCAAGAATGGTGCATAAGAGATGCATAAACAACCGTAAAATCCTAAACACCTGATTGGAAAGCACATGTTAAATCCCGAGATATTATCCTGAAATAAACAATAAAACACCATAATAGATATCTTGGCTGTAGTAATGTAAGCGGTGGACAGGCAGAGCCGAAACACAAACTAAGTAAAAGAATACACGGTAGTGTGTTGAATATACATAGGAAATATACAAAGAATTTCAACACTTCCCCACATTATCTACAGCCCAATAAAGTAACAATTCGCTGATGCGCGGGTTTTGCCACGATTTTGGTACATATATCAGCAAGATTGTTAACTGATTCAACCTTAAGGAGAACGAACAACTTGTCTTTCAGAGCTTCGCTCGTGATGATGAAGTCGACGGCGATATGCTTTGTTCGAACGTTGATTCGCGGGTTGACAGCTAAGAAATTTGCACAGGTATTATCAGCGTGAATAGCGATTGGAACAAGAAGGCGAAGGTCGGCGAGGCCTTTCAGAAGCCATCGGATATGGCGGGTACCATAGGACATGGCCACGAATTCTGCTTTGGTAGTTGATTTGGCGACAGAGGCTTCTTTCTTTGAGAGCCAGGAGACACAACAGTTATTGAATAGAACAATGTAACCCGATGTGGATCTCCTGGTATCTTGACAGCCAGCAAAGTCAGCGTCAACATAAAGATCCATAGTGTTCGTTGTTGTGTGCGGGTAAAATAGGCCAAGGTTTCGCGTTCTGTTAACATATCTAAAGACGTGTTTAGCCGCCTTTATATGTTCGTGGGTAGTGCAAGAGGAAAATTGTGCCAGAAATGAAATTGTATACGCTAGATCGGGTCTTATTCCAGTAACAAGGTACATGAGGGAACCAATCATTGATTGGTATGTGGTAACCTGGTCTGTTGGTTGTTCCATAATCCCTTTCGTAAGTGCAATGCCTTTTGGTAAGTAGATGGATACTGTGTTCGAGTTTTGCATTCAAAATCGAGAGAGGATAGTACCGATGTATCGTTCCTGGGTAAGAGCAATACCGTCTGATGTATACGTGATATGTAGGCCGAGTAGAAATGAGGCTTCCCCGAGGTCCGAGATCTCAAATGCCATTTTCGGGTGTTTGATCTGAGTGTTCAGGTGGGGGGTATCAGCCGAATATATTGCAATGTCTTCCACGTAAAGCGATAGGTAGCATGCGAACTTGTTGTAGATAAACATGCAGGGGTCTTGGTATGATCTAGTAAAATCTTTGGAGGTCAAGAATTTAGCGAAGAGAGCATACCATTCGTTCGCAGATTGCTTAACACCATATATGTATCGGTTAAGTTTCCATACTTTCTCTCCGTCACTGAACCCTGGTGGCGGTCACATGTAAACTTCGTCTTTCAATTTACCGTAACGGAAGGCAGATTTCACCTCAAACTGTCGCGGTCACCATTTCTTTCTGGCACATATCGCAATCAGTAGTCTGAGTGATTTGTACCGAATAACTGGGGCAAAGGTGTCTTCGAAGTCAAAGCCAGGTGCTTGTGAAAATCCTTGCGCAACTGCTCTTGCTCGAAATCTTTCCAATGTACCTCCAGCATTGTTGTTGGCTTTCAATACCCACTTACTTCCGACAATGTTCCGTCCTATTGGTTTATTCACAACGTCCAAGGTTTTATTCTTCTTTAGTGCAATAATCTCATCGTTCATGGCCGAGGTCCATTCTCCCTTAAGGGAGCCATTTACAGCTTGGCGATAGGTAGTGGGGTCCTCGTCCGGTATTACTAGTCGCATATTGTACTCGGTGTCCAAGTTGCTTTTAGTAGCTGATCGACGATTGTGTCGAGATTCTTCCAGAACGCCGGGATGGTCCAGGTATTTCCACACTAGGGTCACCAGGTGCTGGTGGCATATCCTGTCGTTGTTCCTCAGGCAAAGCTGGGAGTGGGGTAGCTGGAGGCTCGGGTGATTCTGCAATCTGGTTTGCGGTAAAGAAAGTTCCTTAGATGTTGGTGGGTTAATTTGTCTGTTCCGGTCCTGGTCAGTTTCCTTTTCAACCTTAATGGTAGGTAATGGACGGGATAGGGGGTAGACAGTAGCATAAGTTTCCTCAGCAAGTAACGGTTGCATGGTAGTAGTTCCAAGCGATGTTATCGTCTTGGTTGTCCAATGGCTTTGTCGAGTTTGAGTGACTTTATGCTGGGAAGGGATGTAGATCCTATATATTTTATCAGAAGAGGTATAACCGATACGATATCCTTCCATAGCCCGGGGCATTAGTTTCGTTCCAGGTTGACGTTTCTCCTCCGGTAGATGAACGAAGCATTTGGTCCCGTATGGGCGCAGATGGTAGATCGAGGGTTTCTTGTTGTAGAGAGATTCATAGGGCCTCGATTTTCCTATAAATTGGTTAGGGAGTCTGTTTCGAAGGTAAACAGCAGTTGCGATAGCTTCGGCCCATAAAGCTAAGGGTAGGCTAGTCAATAAAGAGCGAGCAGCAGTGATAATTGTTCGATTATATCGTTCGGCTAAACTATTTGATTGATGTGAATAAGCCGGAGAGAGGTCGTGTACTATGCCTTGCTTGTCTAACAATGTTAACATGGCAGCATTGACGTATTCTCCTCCATTATCTGTTCTGAATATTTGGATTCTGGCGTTATCTTGAGTGTAGCGTGCATAGATGAAACTGGTGAACACTGTGACCGTGTCAGATTTGGCATGGATGGGATATATCCAAGCGTAGCTCGTGCAGTCATCTATGAAGGTAACATAATAGTTAGTGTTCGTTACGGGGCCTCCGGGGCCCCGCAAATCGCGGGCCCCTGGCCCAATTCCCCACCCCGCCCCGCTGAACGGCCCAGGGCGGGGCGTGTTATTTTACGGTTGCCTGCCCCTGCCCCCGGCCCCGCCCGTTCCCCAGATGGGTCCCCGTTAAAACAGGTGGGGAGAGACGGGGCCCCATCCAGGGAATGCGCGGGGACTCCCCCCGGACGGGGGCGGGGCGGGGATCAGCCCCAAAATAACCCCCCCGGCCCATTGTAAGGGCGGGGCCTGGCGAGTGAAAACCCGCCCCGCCCCGCCCCGTAACGAACTCTAATAATAGTTGGATTTGCGGAAGGAGGTTTTGGAGAATTTTCCGCTAATGTCGGAGTGAATTAATTCAAACTGTGTATCTGAGCGTATGTCGGTAATTGATGTAGGCTTTCACCTTTGTGCTTTGCGAAGTGATGCATGTTTCGCATTGCCACTCTTTCGGAACTTTGGCGAGGTTCGTAGCATTGGAGTAGTTGTTGCTTTTGAGATAGTCAGCTGACGGATGTCCAAGGCCTTCGTGCCACTGTTGGTAAGTTATTTTCTTTGCCGACTCTTTCTCTTCTTGCACAACATAATCTTGTCCGCCAAACTTTCCCCTGATTACCTCAGTTTTATTTTCCCTAAAAATATACATATCCTTTCCAGAACTAGCCAATGATAATCCCTTCCCCAAAGAAACAATTGCCCGCTAGGACAACAAACTGCAAGAACCCAAACTAGGAACCCAAAGAACACGTTCAAGGTATACAGAAGAAACATGACCAATAGATGTTTTGGCCAAGATTACAACTGTTCTACGGCCGCATGTCTCTATTACAGAGTCATCGCCTAACCTCACAGTGCCTTTCACGGTCTCGAAGTTCATAAAAAGGTCTAAGTTGTTTGTCATATGTGACCTTGCGCCTGTGTCTATAACCCATCAGGGATAGGAGGAGATTTTGGTAGTGGTTTGGACGGAGGATAAAGTACTGACCGGTTCTGCAGTTTCTTCCTTTCCGATCTTTGCCGCGTTAATGGTCCTCTTTTCTTTATTCTTCAGATTGGCGGCCTTGAGTTTTACACACTCATTCGAGGTATGGCCATCGCTGCGAGCAGTTGGGTAGTGCTTTTTGCAGCAGGAACATTCCATGGGTATGGCCGTTGGTCCCTTGCGGGAGGGTTCTGTTCTTGGTTCTTTTCGTTTGCCGTTAACATCATTGCTTTTATACGGTTTGTTTTCCGCCGAGTTAACAGCAGTAGGAATTTTCAAGTCCATCAGTTTATTGTAGACGTGATCGGAGGTAAGGTCCGGCTTGGTTTGGAGATTATCAACGATGTTATTCATTGATTCGGGAAGAGAATGGAGGAGGATGGCTGCTTTAGCCTCGGGTGACTCGAACATAGTTTGAAAGACAAACGGTAGGGTGTATCGATCGTTAGAGGAGGCAGTGGAGCATCGCAAGCGTAATCGATTCCATAAGGGATCGTACTTATTCATATGATCGGAGCGAAGATCTAATATATCGTACTTGGTATCGAAAACAGAATTGAGTTGGTTGAGGAAAGATGAAGTGTTTCCTCTAGCAAATTTGTCCTCGAGAGCGGTCCATATTTTAAGAGTCGTTTTATGGGTAGCGAGGAGGATGAGCCATTGAGACTCTACAGTTTGGATGAAGTATGTCGCGGCATACTGGTAGCGATCGATAAAATTATCATTCTCGTCTTCGGCGTAATCGTCAATTGTTTCTCCACCTAACACAATATTCCAACAGTTAAAATGTTCGAGAACATATTGAGAAATGTCTCTCCAAGTACGGTAGTTTTCGCTCCTGGTAAGCTTTAGGATCGAGCTTAGTTTGTAGTTGGGAGGGAGCGAGTTCTTGGAACTTTGAATGTGTTTGTCAGGGGCTGGAGTAGATGTTTTAGCGGCCGGAGGTGGAGGTGAGGTTGAGGGCGAATTGGCTGGTCTTTTGGAACCAGAACGAGGAGGACGACGGGAGGATTCCCCAGCAGTGGTCGTAGAACGCATCGTAGGAGGAGAGGCTACTCTAACAGTTTGTTCAGTTTCTGACCCTGAGTCCCGAAGTTGTCTGCTAGCTGCTGTATCAGTTATTTTGGTGATGATTAGTGGTGAAAAATCCTCGAAGAAATGATAGGGGCCTATCTCAGCACTTCTCTCAGTCTTTTAGTATTTTGTCAACACAAAATAGCCGCTCCTAATCCAGAAGCCTGCTCGAAGCAAGCCTCCTTCCCGCTCTAAGCCGGATAGAATTAAGTAGAAGAGTACGCGGCACGTAAGTGTTCACTACTGCGCAGACTGAGCGTGGTCGTTTGGGAAGAAAGAAAGTTGTGTTGCAACGGGGGAATAGGTCATTTTTTATGGTGAGGAAAACGGGTTGCGCCGAGCCGAATCCTGAGAATTTTCCGTTCCCACAACAAAGGTTGCTAAGGTAGAGGTAGAGGGAGGTATAGGATCGTGGTTGATTGCTGTTGGACGTGGAAGCGTGTGAGCGTATTTCTTATAGAGTAAGGAGAGCGCCGGGCTCATAACCGGTTCAAAATGTGAATGCGGCAAAATCTATTCTATGTGGATAATACTTCGCAAGTAAGAGGGTGGTTGCGAGGCACGCTTAGCGAGGAGGTGAAGAAGGGATTGGTAGGAGTTCCGGTTCATAATTCTTCCAAGCCAGGTGGGCGGTAGCACCTTATTTATAGAAAAGTGCGCGTCCATCTGGGAAAGAGAAATATAGGGAAAACAATGTTAGAAACATAAGTCCGAACATGTTTGACCCTGAAATCCAACCAAGTAAATCCCAAATAATGTGCAGAAAACAAACGAGTGTGGAGCCATTATTAGAAATATCATGACCAAGAATGGTGCATAAGAGATGCATAAACAACCGTAAAATCCTAAACACCTGATTGGAAAGCACATGTTAAATCCCGAGATATTATCCTGAAATAAACAATAAAACACCATAATATATATCTTAGCTGTAGTAATGTAAGCGGTGGAGAGGTGGAGCCGAAACACAAACTAAGTAAAAGAATACACGGTAGTGTATTGAATATACATAGGAAATATACAAAGAATTTCAACATAACCCATCGGGCATAGGAGGAGATTATCGTAGTGCTTCGGACGGAGGATAAAGTACTGACCGGTTCTGGAGTTTCTTCCTTTCCGATCTTTGCCGTGTTAACGGTCGTCTTTTCTTTATTCTTCAGATCGGCGGCCTTGTGTTTTACACACTCATTCCAGGTATGGCCATCACTGCGAGCAGTTGGGTAGTGCTTTTTGCTGTAGGAGCATTCCTCAGGGAATGCCATTGGTCCCTTGCGGGAGGGTTCTCTTTGTAGTTCCTTTGCATTTCCTTTAACCTCAGCGCTTTTATACGCTTTGTTATCTGCGGAGTTAACAGCAGTCGGAATTTTCAAGTCCATCAGTTTATTGTACACGTGATCGTAGGTAAGGTCCTCCTTCGTTTGGAGGTTATCAACCATATTATTCATTGATTCGGGAAGAGAACGGAGGAGGATGGCTGCTTTGGCCTCGGCTGACGCGACCACAGTTTGAAAGACAAACGGTAGGGTGTATCGATCTGTAGAGGAGGCAGTGGAGCATAGGAGGTGTAATCGATTCCATAAGGTATCGTACTTATTGATATGATCGGAAAGAAGATCTAATATATCGTACTTGGTATCGCAAACAGAATTGAGTTGGTTGAAGAAAGATGAAGTGTTTTCTCTACCAAATTTGTCCTTGAGAGCGGTCCCTATTGTAGTAGAGGATTTATGGGTAGCAAGGAGGATGAGCCATTGAGACTCTACAGTTTCGATGAAGTATGTCGGGGCATACTGGTAGCAATCGATAAAGTTATCATTGTCGTTTTTGGCGTAATCGTCAATTGTTTCTTCACCTAACAAAATATTCCAACAGTTAAAAAGTTCGATAACATATTGAGAAATGCCTCTCCAAGCACGGTAGCTTGCGCTTCGGATAAGCTTTGGGATCGAGCTTAGTTTGTAGTTGGAAGCGACCGAGTTCTTGGAACTGTGAATGTGTTTCTCGGGGGCAGGAGTAGATGTTTTACCGGCCGGAGGTGGAGGTGAGGTTTCAGGCGATTGGGCTGGTCGTTTGGAACCAGAACACGGAGGACAACTGGAGGATTCACCCGCAGTGGTGGTAGAGCGTCTAGGGGTACGAGAGGCCATTCTAACAGTGTCTTCAGTTTCTGACTCTGAGTCCCCAAGTTGTCTGCTAGCTGCTGTATCAGGCATTTTGGTCATGTTTACTGGTGAAAAATCCTCGAAGAAATGATAGGGCCCTGTCTCAGCACTTCCCTCAGTCTTTTAGTATTTTGTCAACACCTTTAACCTTTCCAATTGCAGCAAGCGCGCTCGAAGCTAGCCCCCTCTTCGCTCGAAGCAAAGTGAGGTTAAGTGCAAAAAGTAGTCAGCACCAGGTGTCCACCACTACGCAGACTGAGCGTGGTTGTTGAGGGGAGAAAGGAAGTTGCGTTGCAACGGGGGATCGCGTCCTTTTAAGGTGAGGAAAAGGGGTTGCGCCGAGCCGAATGCCGTGAATTTTCCATTCCCACAACAATGGTTGCTAAGGTAGAGGTAGAGGTAGGTATACGATCGTGGTTCATCGCAGTTGGAGGTGGAAGCGTGTGAGCGTATTTCTTATTGAGTAAGGAGAGCGCCGGGCTCATAACCTGTTCAAAATGTGAATGCGGCACAATCTATTCTCTGTGGATAATACTACGCAAGTACGAGGGGGGTAGCGATGCACCCTCAGCGATCAGGTGAAGAAGGGATTGGTAGGAGTTCCGGTTCTTAATTCTTCCAAGCCAGGTGGGCCGTAGCATCTTATTTATAGAAAAGTGCGTGTCCATATGCCCAAGAGAAATATAGGGAAAACAATATAAGAAACATAAATGCGAACATGTTTGACGCTGAAATCCACACAAGTAAATCCCAAATAATGTGCATAAAAAACAAAAGGGTGTGGAGTGATTATTAGAAATATCATGAACAAGAATGGTGCATAAGAGATGCATAAACAACCGTAAAATCCTAAACACCTGATTGGAAAGCACATGTTAAATCCCGAGATATTATCCTAAAATAAACAATAAAACACCATAATATATATCTTAGCTGTAGTAATGTAAGCGGTGGACAAGTGGAGCCAAAACACAAACTAAGTAAAACAATACACGGTAGTGTGTTGAATATACATAGGAAATATACAAAGAATTTCAACAGTTGGGAACACTGCTCGTAGCGAAATCAAACAAAGGGATGGAGAATACGATGCGGGGTACGTTGCTTTTGGCCGGCTCGTTCACATTGCCTCCCAAAACGGGGGATGTGGTCACCAAATAATCGTGCAAAACACCGACTTTGCAAGTTCCTGAGTATGAGAAGATGTGAAAATCTCTCACTTGAAATATGTCATCCACTTATCATGGTTTCATAGCTTGGGGTGAGGAGCTCGGTCATGTTCATTGTTTTTTTTGGCACCGGTGAACAATGAGCTATGGGCGGATGAATTCCAAATCGGGAAAGTTTTAGTGGAGTGGTTGTACAGCACATGAGATTGAATCGTCAGTTGCGCTCCTATTTGCCAAATTCCAATACCGGTAGGATAGTGAATGCGCAACGAGGGCGAATAAAGAAGTGAACATATGATACAAAGGAATCTATCAACGCGCGAACAAAAAGGATATCACGGGGAGCTAATATTCCTCGTAACTTCTCTTTGCTCCTATAAAAAAAAACTGTAATAACTCTATTAATGTCTCAGTAACTTCTCCTTCTGCAGCAATAGCTTCAATTCTACTCGCGCGTCTTTGCCAAGAATACCTCCGCTAGCCGATACCTTGGTACTTGGGCACTAAAAGTGGACTATGACGACAGCAACAACCAGTGGCAACTTCTGCGAAAGAATACCGATCGTGTTCTTGCATACTCGGTGCCAGGTGCCAAGATCCCCTCGCATCTCAATACACCCCTTTGAACCTAATCAAGAGTCACAACTCGTTTCTTGTTTTCTTTTACTCTTCAGAACGTAGATATTTGGTATATGGGTTCGGTTATCCATTGTATGCAACACCTCATTGTAGAAGTCGGTTATCTTCATGTTCTGCAATCCGGACTGAGCCGAGAAAATACTTCACTTTTAGCTAAGGGAGGTATTCTGGGCGAAGACAGGGAGTACGAGTAGAGAGAGAAGATAAGATTTTTTTAAAGCTTACTTCTTAAATGTCCAATAGAATTCAAACCGGGGGAGTCAGGAAACTGCTCTATCGCATCGGTGTTATTAGCCGCTATCCGGTCGCATAATATGGTGAGCTTCATGGACCTCCCCAGCCGCTTGTTAAAGAACCTGACAGGATAATGTTTTAGGGTGCATCGGCAGCGTAAAAATAATAAAAATAAGAATGGACGAAGATGCCTAACCCCGTTATTTACAGAATCTAGCCAAACTTAACGCTCGCTTCCTCGGTTGCGCCGGTATTAAAAAAGATACTCGCTCATGTAGGGTTAGGGTTGCGCTTCAAAGTAAACGGAACAAGGATTGAAGAATGGTGCCGGTAATAAGGGAGCAGCTGGCGATGGTTGGGCAGCATTGAGAGGATGTTCTGGGGGAAGATGAACCAGTAACTCACTTATTGAGGACGAGCCGCCTTCAAGCCTATCATCTACCTAACCAAATTACTTGTCACGCACGGTACTGTACTATCCCCTGCAGTGTTGGTAGTGCCGAATTTCCCTACATCGTGCTAAGGAGGCACTAGCATGATTAGCGTATTTCTCTGATTGGTGGATTCAATCTCATAGCTGTGTAAAGCTATCACATGACTCCGGATGTTGGTTAGTAAATCTCAACAGGTGCATTACCTCACAGCTAGGGCTAACATCGCTCTCATATCAGGTTTAGTGCTCCTGTGGATGGAAAAAGATCTGCATCATAACTTGACCTGAAATGCTTTGATATCACTCGATTGGCATATCTAGAAAAGTGGGGAGCTAGTTTTTTAGTTTGCATTTTAGCGTGATATAGGGAAATTCGGCACTATCAACACTGCAGGGGATAACATTGCCTAAAAAAAGACACGAAACAAATACTATGACGAACGAGAGCACTACTATAGGACCATGTCTAACAAGAACTCCAACGGAAGAAACAGAGGAAACGAGATGAAAAGAATGTAAATAACCAAAAGTGAGAAGAAACTGGGGAAGCACCCCTATCGGAATCTATTCACGTCGGAATCAACAGATGTCATGCCTGCGCCGATTCCGCAAGCCAAGCTTAAGAAAGGAGGAAACAAAAAACTGCTGTAACTTCCCAGAAAAGGTGACTCCAAAGTCCTTACGCCAGGTTCGATTATGCGTGTTCTTACGGTAAGCGAGGAGGGCTACAAGACAAAGGCAAGAACAGATGGCCCAATACCGGTTGGGTACAATTGATAGGGTTGAGCGGGGATTGTTGTTAGGGTGGTGATCGGATTTCCGAAGGAAGTATGGGAACTTTAAGGGCCACAGGGAGACGGCTGGGGGGGGCACGGACGGTTCAGTTGCGGGGAGGACATCATCCGGGGGTGCTGGGAATGAGTCTGCCGGCGGGAGTGAAGGCTGGCTGTGAAAATCAGTGATGTGGGCATTGGGATCATGGTTAGCTGCGCCCGAGAGCGGCGTCCGGCCATATTGACTGTCCGTCCAGTCAGGATTGACGTCACTTCGTTCCGATAGTATTTTTACTACCCCCTCATGGCCGCCCTCAGCCGCCCACGGGGGTGGCGTCCGGCCATATTTGGTGTCTACTCGGTCGGGATTGACGTCCTTTCGTTCCAAAAGTATCTTTACCACCTTCTCATGCCCGCCCTGAGCCGCCCACGAGAGTGGCGTCCGGCCATATTCCGTGTCTGCCCTGTCGGGATTGAGGGCCTTTCGTTCCAAAAGTATCTTGACCACCCATTGGTGCCCGCCCTCAACCGCCCAAGAAAGTGGCGTCCGGCCATATTTTGTGTCTGCCTGGTGGAGATTGACATTCTTTTGTTCCAAAAGCATATCTACTACCCCCTTGTTCCCGCTCGCAGCCGCCCACGAGAGTGGCGTCCGGCCGTATCCGTCTTCATGATCGGGATTGACGTCCTCCCGCTCCAAAAGTATCCTTACTACTCCCTCACGGTCTGGCTTATACTCCCATGGCAGCCGCATCTGGACACACCCGGAATCTCCCTGGTCGGGATTGACGTCTTTTCGTTCCGAAGGTATGAACAATACTCCAGGCCACTTCACCTGGGCCGCCCACAAGAGTGGCGTCCGGCCATATTTGTCTCTCTGATCGGGATTGACGTCCTTTCGCTCCAAGAGTTTCTTCGCGGCCCCTTGATGCCCGCACTGAGCCGCCAATGCGAGTGGGGTCCAGCCATATTTGGTGTCTGCCTGGTCAGGATTGACACCCTTTCGTTCCAAAAGTATCTTGACTATCTGCTCATGCCCGCCCATAGCCGCCCATGAGAGTGGCGTCCGGCCATATTCGGTGTCTGCCTGGTGGGGATTGACGTCCTTCTGTTCCAAAAGTATCCTTACTACTCCCTCATGGTCCCCTTTATTCTTCCAAGTCCATAGCGACTTGACATATTCGACATCTCCCTGGTCGGGATTGACGTCTTTTCGTTCCGAAGGTATGATCAATGCCCCGAAACGCCGCACCTGAGCTGCCCAGGAGAGTGGCGTCCGGCCATATTTGTCTGTCTGATCGGGATTGAGGTCATTTCGCTCCAAGAGTATCCTTACTACCCCCAGGTGCCCGCCCTGAGCGGCCAATGCCAGTGGCGTCCAGCCATATTTGGTGTCTGCCTGGTTTGGATTGACGCCTTTTCCTTCCAAAAGTATCTTTACTACCCCCTCATGCCCGCCTTTAGCCGCCCACGAGAGTGGCGTCCGGCCATATTCGGTGTTTATCTGGTGTGGATTGACATCCTTTCGTTCCAAAAGCATCTTTACCATCCCCTCATTTCCGCCCTCAGCCGCGAACGAGAGTAATGTCCGGCTATATTTGTCTGCCGGGTTGGGATTGACGTCTTTTCGTTCCAAAAGCAACTTCACTACCCCTTGATGCCCACCCTTAGCCGCCCATAAGAGTGGCGTCCGGCCCCATTCAGTGTCTGTCTGATCGGGATTGACATCTTTTCGTTCCAAAAGCATCTTTACTGCCCTCTCATGCCCGCTCTCAGCCGCCCGCGAGAGTGGTGTCATGCCACATTTGGTATCTGAGTGGTCGGGATTGACTTCCTTTCGTTCCAAAAGCACATTTACTACCCCCTCATGCCCACCCCCAGCGGCCAACGAGAGTGGCGTCCGGCCATATTTAGTGTCTGCATGGTCGGGATTGACTTCCTTTCGTTTCAAAAGCACATTTACTATCTCTACATGCCCACCCTCAGCCGCCAACGAGAGTGGCGTCTGGCCCCAATAGGTGTCTGTGTGGTTGGGATTGACCTCCTCTCGTTTCAAAAGCACCTTTACAACCCCCACATGCCCACCCTCAACCGCTAACGAGAGTGGCGTCCGGCCCCATTTGGTGTCTGCCCAGTCGGGATTGACGTCCTCTCGTTCTAAAAGGAGCTTTACTATCCCCTCATGCCCATGCCAAGCCGCCCTCGAGAGTGGCGTCTGGCCCCATTGGGGGTCTGTCCAGTCGGGATTGACTTCCTTTCGTTTCAAAAGCATCTTTACTAACTCCTCGTTCCCTTCCCTAGCAGCGGACCAGAGTGCCGGATCGAGATTGATGCCCTCTCGTTCCAAAAGCATCTTTATTATCCCCTCATGCCCGCGCATAACCGCACACTCGAGTGGCGTCTCGATGGATCCGGTTTGTCCCTGATCGGGATTGATGTCCTTGTCTTCCAAAAGCATCTTTACAACCTCCTCGTGCCCTTCGTAAGCTGCCCATGTGAGGGCCGTAATCCCCGAGCAATCGCTTGCGTTAACATCCAACTCCTTCATCTCCAATACGGCAGCAGTCACCTCCACGATCCCGAGATATGCTACCACGTGAAGCCCTGTAAAACCCCGAGGTTGGACTCTCCCGTTCAATCCTGGTCCCCAATAATGCGATTTTTCATACTCCAATAAAAGCAGTTTGGCAGCTATATGCTCATCAAATCTATCGAGAAGCCCCAGGGCACGCATTTTGACATTTTCCGTCATCCCCTTTCTTGTGTGCTCCCCCCAATAAACAGAAGCATATGTCAGAAGGGGCATTATGGAGGGCGCAGAGTGAAGGGTTGGCGCGAGATCCCTCACTGATCCAAAATTGAGATATGTCAAGCAAGCTTCTGCGATAGTCGAGTGAGGATCATGGAATAGGGTAGGATCGCTGGAAAGATATTCCTGCAGTGTAAAGTGAACTAGTCGCACTGTGGACGAGGATGCCTCGAGGGTCAGAAGACCCAAACAAGATGATAGAAGTGTCCGTATCGCCGGAACGCTTTCCGGATCCCGATTTGTAGATCCTATCTTCACTCCAAGGGCGTCACAGAGCTCATTCGCCAGTAACGGCCTTTCCGAATACGACACCCACATGAGCCCCCTCAACCCGAGTACTGACATATTGCCTTTTTGGGCCTTCAGCCGTGTTAAGGTTGCCGCGTAGGCATCGCTCAGACCGTTACCTCCCGCCATCTCTTCAAGTTTCTCCCTTCTCTCACGAATTGTCACCTCCCCCAGAATAGCCTCGATGTTTAGTGAAGCAAGGAGGAACCTACACAGTCGTTAGTAAGTATACACCGTAAACAAAGGGGAAAGGCCAACTCACATATTAGACATCTTGTCCAGAATAATTCTCACAATCTCAGCCCGTAAACCATTGTCCATCGCCTCTGGTGCTTCGTCCCTGTCTAACCTCCTCTCCACGTAATTCCTCATATCATCCTCATTAGGGCTTATGGGTATCGCAACTGCTTTGGCAAAATATCTTTAAATGGCTTCGCCGACATGGGGCCTCCCGGTAAGGTATAGTCGCGTCCCAGGGGACTCCCGAACAATATCTCTTAGCGACTCAAGTAACTGGGGAAGATCCTTCGGCAGGCATTCGTCAAGCGCATCAATGCAGATGAAAACTTGGGGTAGCGAGGCAATCGCGATCCTCAACATTCGCATCAAGTCCGCAAGTAGGGGCCTCCTCCCTTCCTTGAATGCCTTTCGTATACCCCCTGGGATCTCCGAGCCTACTAACCTCTTCAAAATCGCTCCCATTATGTTGATGATAGTCTGCTCTTGCTGAGCCTTGTAGTCACAGTACAACCATGCAACCGCTAAGTCTTCCTCCCCTGCCTTGTCACACAGCCTGTCGATCACCAGGGAACTAGCATTCCTGGTTATTAGTGACATTCGCTAAAAATAATCTAGCGACTTACCTCAAATGTGTCTTGCCCACTCCTGGATCCCCGGAGCAAAACAAGACCGCCTTATCGGCTCCACCCTCACCTCCCCTCCACTCCCGGAACTCCCTTGTTTCCAAAAGCCAATCGCCAACCCCTTCAAACCGGCCGGTGCGCACGCCGTGGTGTCTGTTATCCGGCTCGAGCGGAGAGAGCCAACCCATAATTCTCGCATCCATGTCGGAGTTGTACACGGTGGTATTGTAGCTCCCTGTTGTGTTGTTGCAGTTGACATTGTTGTTGCCGAATGTGATCGGTTTTGTGTGTGTAGTCTGAGCCATGATGTTCTGTCCGAAATGTTGGTTGAGTGTGGAAATGGTACGATAAAATGATACTGGTATGAATGGTAAATGGGAGAGTTTACAAACCCTTTCTGTGCCCAAGATGACAACAGCAGGGCGGGGTGACCCCTTTTGTGTCAACTACGCACTAATAAGTTCTAACCTAAGGAAATACAAATGCGTTGGAATTTTTCATGAATTTCCGCAGCCTGCTTCGCCTTGCATATTACTGTGAACCAGGGAGTTATTCTGTACAGTACTCGAGTGCTGCACAAGCATGCAGCTGTCTCAGACAACCACCCGGCTAAATCCTACTCGATTTGAAACTCATCCACGGATTGCACATAACCAACCTTTGTGAATCAGAACAAAACAGCGAACACAACCGAGCTCCCCTCCCCACCCCAATATATGAACGCGCGATTGGCGGGTGACAATCTTCTCACTCGTGAACTCTACCTCGTTACAAAGCGAGTTTTTTTTACATTTGGTAGCCGCTCCTCCTTGCTTTTGGATTCAATGCATACTCAAGTACGGTACTGTACCGGTACTCGAGTAGGGAACCTTATTGATTAGGCTCTTCCGAGTTGGATCGCGCATTTAGTACTAGTAGACCTAATTTATCTAGCGCGATCTTTTTCGTCATCATCCACAACAAAAATTGGTAAAGAGTAAGATTCAAGATCTCAAACCGGGCCGCTCAGGGCAGCCAGAACTCCCAACCCTACCGATTTCTCCCTTTAATTATTTCCTTATTATTTTGTTGTCCTTCCAGAGCGCTCATTCTACTACTTGAGTACAGTATTGAAACGCTTAAGGTGGATATGCCCAGTGAAGAAGGAACAGCGCAGGGACTACAACTCATGGGAAGAAGCGATTCTACAGTCTTCACCTCGTCGTACTCTCCTAAGCCAGCCCACGCGCCCGAAACACTTGCAGGGGAGCACAGCTGTCCCTACACTATTGTGAATTGCGGCTGTGTAAAGTGCTCTGATCCATTTAGCCTTTTTGGAGTGTTGAGCAGAATACCAGGGGCAAGGCAGGCCTGCATCTTGGCTTGGCTGCATATTGTAGAACACGTCAGCAATCCGATGGCGAGCAGTGTTTCGGAAGAATTGAACCCCCTGTTATCGCTGCAAGTGATGTTAGCGACTCAGCCGCTGAAAATTGGGTTGGTAGGATTGTCCCCTCGGCAAGGGCCCTGGCTGATCCCAGCAAATACCCCTTCCCTACCCCCAACCTTGAAGTAGTACTTCTTGCTGAGCACTTGTACGATGAGTATTTTGGGTTTATTTCCTTTCGCTTGAGCATGCACCATATTTTGTGCTCGAGTATTACACCCGGAGGAAAAAAGGGAATGAGTTTTTGTGAAACGCAATCATCGCTAAAAATAAATCACCCCAAAACTTGCAAGATATGAATCCTCTCCAATGCCCATCACACCACATACCAGCACATGCCAAACAAAGAATACCAAGAAAAAATGCAGAGGCCATACCCCACCTAGCACGAATTCTGTCTTTACGCGTATAAAGGGTGGATTTAGGCTGGAGTCTATTACAGCAGAGTGGGTACCGCAGGCCACAACCTAGGTTACCCGGCGGCCACCATCAACTGTGATAGAGCTGTTGTGCATATGACCAGAAGCTTGGCAAGAGGCTTTATCTTCTTTACTGGGACTGTGAGTTCTAACAGAGGCTTGACTTGGGCATGCTGGGGCTCTGTAGAGGCGTGGTTGTGGTAGTTGGTGCTTTGTAGGTTTTATTCCTAATGAGAAGATTTCTTTTGGCGATGGTTCCGTTGCACAAAAACTCATACACTTTTGTCCTCCGGGCATATTACGAGGTTCTTGTGTGCCGATATGCACCTACAAGTACTTGCGCAACCATGCAAGCCCAGTCTATTATAAACATCAAGACAGCACGAGTACCGGTACCCTAGTGCTTCCTATTTTAACGTCATTCACCTATTAACGGCTCATCACCGGGATGCGGCTCACCATGGCAACCACTGGAAAATCAAATGTATATTTTAGTATCTGCATAAATAGTAGTGATACCACATTGAAAATTTCTTAGA
>Ga0307517_10006485_pt1 | contig 17312 bp, 27 predicted proteins | sample 23_EM_MG_FD_194515 | JGI IMG/M metagenome (GOLD analysis project Ga0307517, IMG submission 194515) | Populus trichocarpa ectomycorrhiza microbial communities from riparian zone in the Pacific Northwest, United States - 23_EM | ecosystem: Host-associated > Plants > Roots > Unclassified | place...
GTCGTCAGACATCCAACATGGGGCAGCCTTGTCAGTGTTGACGTCGAGGGCGAGATCGATCCTCGTAGTTGGGTTAGTGCAGTCCGTATGTACTCCATGCAAGTATCACTTGCTTATCTCAACGTGTCGTACGACCCATTTTCTTTGTCTGGTGTATCGCCACCGCTTCCTACTCCCGCTCATTCCGCTTTTCCCGACATACCACCTCATCCAAAACCACGACCTCGGTCTGCCTTGTATTTGGAGGACTCAAAACACACAGCCAAATTCTACCATGTTTTCATCGAACTCCGAGCTTTCGTTGCAACCCCTTGTGTTCCTGGCGAAACAGCCGAACTCTTCTTTTCGCTATACAAAAAGCAAGGAACCCAATTTGTCACGGAAGAATTCTGTGCCATTCTCAATCATAACGGGGTCCTTTCACGCGATCCGAACAACAAAATACGCACGCTATTTGTGGATCTTGCAGTATCGGATCTCCAAGACCCCATCCATCTCGTGTGTCGCATAGTACGCAATGGCACCCTTAGACTTGGCCATGGTTTAACTTCCGCAACGGAGAATGGCAGGAGGTCGTCTGCTGCATCAGGTCAAAGCGATCCTCAATCTTCGACAAGTGAATTCAGCATGGGATTGACTACCTCTTCCAGCCCTCTCAATGGACGTTCCGACAGCACCAACGCAACTGACGTGACACATGTACGGAGGCCATTTGGTTGCGCAGTGCTCGAGTTGACCCAGCTCAAAGCGGCAGATCTGACGGATGCCTCTCCTTCGAAAGAGTACACGATGCCGATATATGTTCCAACTAACGAGATTTCATTCTCCATGATCCACCAAAATATCATCAATAACAACGTTAGGGAGTACGAAAAGTCGTCTAGGGCGGAATATTTGGCAGTTTCGGTCAAGGTATTTCGGGGAAATCTGAGAACAATAGTCCGGGAGAACACCTCGCTTCTACAAGACACTCCTCAGACATTACGCTTGGGATTCCCCGACGTGGTATTCCCCGGAGATGCTCGAAACGAACTATACATCAAGCTATGGGGTGGCGATTTCAGCTCCAGTGTTGGATCTGGCCGTTTAAACGTAACCCAACTTGCCCGTGGTCAAATGAGTCATCCCTTGGTTAATGTGCAAATAACCGTTGAGATCCGTGACTCGATGGGTCACCTTGTCGAGAATGTCATTTCTCAAGGGAGTGGAGAACCGCCTATAAGCCAATACAGTTCAATGGTCTTCCTCCGCTGCAATGAACCCACTTTTGGCGAGCTCATCAAGATTCATGTACCCATCGACGAGTTTCCCCAATGGCATCTTTTCTTCACCTTCCGTAATCGCACGACCCATAAACAAGGAAGCGATAAACCATTTGCTTTTGCTTTCCAACCTCTGCTCTTGGACGCGACTTCATTCGTTGAGGATGGTAGCCACACCCTGGTCATGTACAAGGCTGATAGGTTTGGACAAATCACGCCTTCCCTCTATCTCTCTGCCCCTTCGCGCTACCCTTCTGGCCAAAAGCTCGACCAGCTTCCTTTTCCATCCGAAATGTTTAGGTTGGCGCCACCCCTCAGAGATACGTTGACCATTCGATCGTCGCTGTGTTCTACCAAACATACACAAAACCCTTTTCTGCAACGATTATTGAGATGGGAATCACTCGAGCACGATAATGAGCTGCTTTCGAACATTCTGGACAAATTTACTTTTGTTGGGGAAGGAGAGATCGTCAAATTCCTCCGCGACATTTTTGATGCCCTTTTTGGGATCCTTGTTTCCCCGCATAATATGGCTGGTGAACTTGACTTGTCAGTCTTCAACGCCCTCGTCACAGTTCTTGGGATTGTTCAGGACCGTCGTTTCAGCAACTTCCAACCAGTCCTTGATATTTATGTTGAGGAGCACTTCAACTGTCCAACTGCACCGTCTCACATTATCCATTCCTTAAACCGACTTATAGCTAATCCAACGGCTCTTGACTCGGCTTCTCACCTTCGTGCTGCCTTGAAGGTTTGGCATTACATCTTCAAATTCATTGCACGAGCTCGAGAGCTTCAGAAAGCTAGGGATCCTGGGATGGGTGGAGAAGCAACTGCAGACTACTTGGAAACCTCGTTCAAGCGGGAATTAAAGTCTCATTTAAATGGGATAACGCAGATGATGTCAACCACTACACCTCCAGCCATTATCGGGACGCAAACCATCGCCCTTCAGCATTTTACGTCAACACTACCTGAACTCGGGAAGATCTTTTCAACAATGGAACTTGTTTCTATTGTTACAAATTTTGTCAATGCCGTGCCAACCAACAAGGGCAAGATAGTGATTTGGAAACTGATCATGTATCTCCAACTCGTGAAAGGCTTCCTTTTCGATATTCCCACCGCTCGCACACTGCTCGTCGAGTCGATGGTAGTATGGCTAAAGCCACACTTTGGTCGATATGATGAATTCTCGTTCACAACTTCATTCGACTCTGAAACCCTTCGGGATACTGACCGTGTTAACTGGCTAGAGAGCACAAGACTCTCCGTCACTGTTATTGCCGTAATGTTGGATAAACTGCAACTGAGCTTGACCAACCCGGATATCGTGGCCGATCGCAAAGCATATCGTCAAGAACAAGATAACGTCGAGTGTTTACTTCCTCTTTTTACAAGGTACGCCCACATTTATACGAACGTCTTGACACTGCCTAAATGCGCGCCACAGGTTACTTGAATCTTATTTTGAAATTCAAAGTCCTGCTTCCAAAGAAGCAATGGAGAAAACAAAGACACCTTCGACCGTCAAGGTTTCGACACCTATCACATTCCCAGAATCTTATCCTTTCTCCCTTGTGGCATCTCTACCTGAGCCACCTCAGAGCCTCTTCTATGCCCAAAAGGAAAACACCTTCTTTTATCCGAGTTTGGGGGAGACGGCTGTCGTTCTCCTCGTGCTTGTTCTATCCTCTCCTACCAAGCACATCCTGAATTTCCTCGAGTCGAGCCTTGACATTGAGGGTCGTGAACGATTTGTATCTTTATTGCTCCAATTCTTCAGAGTTGCAACGTCCATCTTGGACAACGATGCTTTCCCTAAATCATGGGTGAACATCAATGTACTTGCCCACAAAGTGTTAATCAGAATTATGGATCCAATCGCTGTTGTCTTGGAAAAGGAGTTCATTCCAGCTGTGGGCTCCGAATCCGAATTCGATTCCAATCTATGGAGGGAATGTCTACAGATGCTTCTGAAGTTGTTATCATCGGAACATCTGGTGATTGAAGAGTTTACTTCACAGGTATAGTTAGGAGCCACGATTGTCACTTTCTTCCTCATTGACTTTCTGGCAGAAACGACGGGCAATCTGGCGCCTTGTAGGCGATATTCGTGGTCAGGGTGCAGCCATTCTATTGAATTTGTGGCAGGCCTTGGGCTCGGCGGAACACGTCACCACTACAGGAGAACCTCCGATACGTTATGGTGTACGTTTTTCGTCGTTTCATTTGATCACTTTTTTCTGACATGCCATTCTTCTAGGGATGCCAGGTTTACCTTCATTCTCTCGTTGGCCATGTCGTCAACCTCTGCCTCAGTCATCACGACTTGCTGAGGAACAATGCCGTCCAGATCTTGTACAGCATGATTGTATCCGAATATCGACAATCGGAAAATTTCGACGTTATTGAAAACGAACTTGTTACGCGCTTGGATTCCTTGTTCATGTCGGACAGCAAAGGAGATGACATCGCAAGAGCGTTCTTCATTGGACAACTTCGTCACCTATTCGACACATCGGACGTGGAAGACCAGCTGCGCGACCGAGTGTCTGCATTCTTGGATTCCGTAGACCTCTTCCTTGAATTGCTTCTGAGTGTTCGCGCACTCCCAGAAGGTGAAGAATATGCCGACGATAGGGTGATTGCAACAGTGAGTACTCTTTGCATGTAGTTCACAAACCAGACAATCTGACTTGCTCATTAGCTGAGGTTGATGAACTTCATTCGTCGTATCGGCCGAGACGAAATATATATCAAATATGTCCACCAACTCGTGAATGTAAGTTTGATGTGGGCATTTTATTCGCAAATTAGTTCTCACTGTAGTCCAGATGCATCTCCAAACCCAAAATTATGTAGAAGCTGCATTGACCTTAAAATTGCATTCCGACCTTCACGAATGGAATCTCAACACATTTGTTGGCCCGATGGAAGACCTAGGTTTACCTCAGCAATCGCTCTTCCACAGAAAAGAAACGCTGTGTTTATTGATCCTCAACTACCTTGGTATGTACTGGTCCCTGATTTACATGTCCATTCGGCTTACCCCGTCATTTAGGGAAAGGTAAAGCATGGGAAACCGCCGTTGAGATTTGTCAAGACCTGGTCTTCCAACATGCACACGTTACTTTCAACTAGTAAGTAATTCTTTAATTCCTGAATATGTTGTTACTAATATATTGTGCAGCGTTCGTTTGTCAGAGATTCTACGACATCAAGCCACTCTATATGATCACATAATCACAGACCAACGATATTACCCAGACTATTATCAGGTCACGTTTTATGGCGATTTTCCAACTGCGATTCGGGATAAACGTTTTATTGTGAGTTTTGCCATATCTCTCGATGGCAGCTTCTGAAAATATATTTAGTATCGTGGATATGAATGGGAGAAGTTTGGAGCCTTTTGCGAGCGGATGCTCAACAAGCATCCCCGTGCTCAATTGCTCAAGATTACCGGGGACCCACCGGTCGACATCCGATACGGCAATGATGAGTACATTCAATGCACTCCAGTCACTCCTGAGCCAGACCGGACTTTATCGGTCTTCACGAATCCTGACGTCCCTCTTGCTGTCCGCACTTATTACGAGCATAGGTTTGTTAAAACTTTTGATGTTCAATTACGAAGCCACTAACTCGTCTAAAAGTGCCATCAATCTGTTCTCCTCTTCCCGCCAAATACGAAAGACAACACGGGATGGAAATGAAGAGATCTGGACAGAGAAAACCTTCTACACCACTGAAGAGGTTTTCCCCACAGTGCTCCGTAGGTCTGAGGTGGTGAACCTGGAATTGGTCGAAATCTCTCCCCTGGAAAGTGCCCTCCACGATGTCGAGGAAAAAACAAAAGAGCTGGCACTGTTGCATTTGAAATACCAGGCTCTTGCGAAGACCACTCAAGATGTTTCGACAAACGCTTTGGCCATGTGTCTGAACAGCGCTGTCGATGCCCCTGATAATGCTGGAATTCCTTCTTATCGTCAAATTTTCTTCAGTTCTGATTACGTTACACAATTTCCAGAACGGGCAGAGCTGGTGGACAAGCTCCGTACTGCTATCGACGAACAGGTGAGGGAAAATCACGATTCTAGTAAAAAAAACGCTGTAACAAACATATCCAGGTTAAGACAATTGATGAATGCCTCAAATTGCATGGACTATTATGTCCCCCCGAGTTTTTCCCTTTCCACGAGGCATTGGTGAAATTCTTTAGAAAGAACTTCCATGACGAAATGAGACGATTGGCTATGGACGGACTATCCGATTATGCCGTCTCGAACCTTGACAGGCCAATACAACACTCGGCTACGGCATCATCGAGCCAATACGTATCATCTTCGTACGAGCAATCCATCAAGCGCAGCGTCTCATCCGTCTCTACCACTCGTTTCGCACTACCGGCCATCAATGTAGGCCGTGCCTTCACCGTAACTCCCCCGCTGCTGTCCCCCGTGACGGAGGTCGTCGCCGGTCCTTCGTCCAAGCAAACACCTCTCCAACGCCATCTCGCACACCTGGCAAAACATGGCATGAACGGCGTGTCAGCTTCGCTTGGTGAAAACAGTGCAATCTCTCCTTCCACCGAATCCGCACGCAACTCCTTTGTTCATGTGGGCAACTCGTCTGTATCCACGGCGCATCAACCATCAGGTGCGTCAGTGGCCGCATCGTACATGGGGAGCTTGCAGTCATTTGGATCGATAAAAGGTCGTTTATCCCGGTTTGGAAGTCTGAGTTTGACTTTTGGGCGAAAGGGAACCAGTAAGGAATCAGCATCCTAATGTTAATAATAAAAAGTTCAAGCATTTGTAATCTTTGCTCCTTTCTTTCGAATAATGCTAAACGCCAATACCCTCTACCTTTCTACATACATTTCTTTGGTGGTTAATAGGATATCTTCCCTAGGTGCTCGTACCGTCACAAGCTATTTTCTTCATCTCCAAGAGCTAAAAGCTAAAGTGAAGACTTTGTTGTATATTTTACGTTCAATAAATCCTTTATGATGTATTATTGTACTGCGAGAGATAAACTTGTTACTTTACATAACCTTGTTGTACGACGGCAATGCTGCTGAGAGTAAGACTAAAAAAGAATAGAATGAATCCCGGAATTCCTTTATCTGAGTTGAAGTTCGTTTCGTAACTATAACAGGCTGAGTGCGCAGATTTTGAAGACAATCGACGAGAAGGCGGACGGCGGGACGCTTGGGAGAAATGGTGGGGAAACGATGATGGGCGTGACAAAATCTGCAGATATTCTTGAAAACGAGAAAAAGAAATAGAAGTGAATAAAGATAGGAGCAAATGAGCAAGAAAGTCCTGAGAGGAAATTGATTCTGAATCCGTCGTCATATGTACTGGTCCGCCAACATATTGGAACCTTCATCAGAAAGTCCTCCAAAGGTAAAGGCGTCGTAGTCAAAGGAATAATCCAGTGCGGAGCTGTTGATGCAGTCGTAGACCGGAAGTGGCTCCATGACTTCAAATGAAGTCAGAACAGCGAACTCGCTACCCCACGAAGAGACGCCCTGCTCCTGAGGCTCTCCCCCTTCGACGATTCCAGCAATGGGAAACCTTTCCACCATAGATGCTGATGAAGAGGTGGCGCTATCGATTGGGGATGGGAAGGTGTGAATTGCACCCGAGCTGCCGATGCTGTTTAGACAATTGGAGTTGAGGCCGGCGAGGCTGCTCGGAAAACAATCGTTGATCCTTGCAGTGGACGAATCGACTTGTTGGTCTAAGAAACGGCTGACGGGAGGGTCATCGGGAGGTGGATAGGAAATCTGCGGCCCCGAGAGTTGGGGACTATCCGGTGTATCAACGGGAGAAGAGTCTGTCGAATCTATGTCGGAAGTGTATACGGACTATGGGAAGGAAGGTTAAGAGACGAAAAGAGAGTTATTGAAACAAAATTTACATATTTGGACAGGATCTTCTCGAGGGCCTGTGAGAGTAAGTTCCACTCAAACACCTTCAAGTCTTTTTCGATGTTCCTTGGCCTCGGGTCTGGAAAGTCCATGATGCGCTGGAAGAAATCACCAAAACCAGGCTTGTGTTTCGAGACGGTGGTTGGCTTGAGGCCCTCCAAGTTTCTCCTAATCCTGTTTTTCTCCTCTACAGGGAATTCGCCGCTGGTGAGACGCTCGAGGAGGAAAATGACGTCAACGGAAGTAACGTAACACGCGTCAGACCCCTCACGATAGATACAAGAGACGACGGTGTCGGAATCACGATAGTCTTCTTGACGGAGAGGCTCGCAGGAGACAATGAGACGACGACCGTCTTGGATCTTGGAGAAGCGGACGAGACGGCGTCCGACTTTTTCTTCAGCCGTGGACCAGTCTACGCACATGGATTCAAGAGGGGTGGTAAGTTCGAGAATGGGGGATGTTGCTTGGACATCGTCTTGATCCGTGAGGCCGACGTTGGCTTGCTTTGTGCGAAACAGCGAGCCAGACTTCATACGGCGATGGATGCGGGTCGTTCTCGGTCGGGGGGGCTTTGGAAAGGGAGAACGTTCAGACATGTTGGGGGACGGGGTAGAAGAGTGGTGTAAAGAGCGGCGTCTGAGGGCAGTCGAGTCTGGAATTTGTAGTCTGGGTAGATTTGTGATCGAGGCTACGGATGAACGGCGGCAATTGGATTCTGAAAATAAGTGAGTCGTGAGGTGGAAAGGAGAAGTGGTGGAGTACGAACCGTTATTCCAGTAGGTGAACTGTCCGAAAGATACGCAATCCAAGAGAGAGCTGTCGTCCTTGAATGCCTGGACAGACAAGACACCGGACGAAGAAATTTGGCTGTCGAAAGGAGGTATGGATGCGTGAAGCATATATTCGACTTCAGAGATGCGGGTGACCTGGGTGGGGAGGGCCTTGGTGCCGATAAGGAGACGGACATACAGGGCGTCGTCCAGCTCGATGGGGAACTGGATGCGGACGGCGATGGGGACACCACTCTCGCCTTCGTGGGGGGCATAGCTGAGAACACGGATGAGAGAGCTGTGAGGGACTGGAGAAGCGGACATGGGTGGAAGGCGAAAGGGCGTGGCTCAATAAATAATGGGAGAGAGGAGGATTTGAGGGTCGGGATACGCGCCAATCACGAGCACCCCTATAAATAGCCGTCCAAATATGGTTAGCCGAGAGCCGAGCCAACGGAGCAGGTCACGTGCTCTCCGATCCAGACCCCGCCTTCCCACCGCCGCACGACGGCCGGGACATGGCTTTCGGCGGGAATGACACGGCCACAGACATGGCACGGCGAGATGAACAGCGACGAGTACGAGCACACCAGCGCCATCACGTTCTGCAGCTGCGCCCTGCCCTGCTCCGCCTCGAGCACCGTCGCGAGCTGCTGCGACACCAGCCTGAACACGGTGTACTCTGACTCCCCGTACGCGCCACGCCGCCCCTCACGAGGGCCAAGCACGCGGATCGTCTCCACACCCACGTCCTGGTCGTGCGCCGCGCCGACGGTCATGTACACGGTCATGATGTCGGGCAGAGTCACTCGGAGGAGCCGCCCTTGAATGCGCACCTTGCACTGGCTGTTCCGATTGAATGCACGTGCCCATTCTGCCAGTCCCTCCATTTTTACAGCTGCTTCCGCCAATGGGGGGAACACACTTTTGGTTCCTTTGTTTCGATCTTGGCCCTCGTCTAGCCTTTCCGGGCTGCGCATAATTGGGCTGCTACATCTTATTAGCTGCCTAGTCATCACCGCAGGCAATAATATCCCACCGTGCCTTCCGCTTCTCATGCCGTCTCGTCCAGTTCAGCTCGCTGCCATCGCACTCCACACTCTGCCTGGCCTGCTGCAGCGCGCCCTGTATGCCGTCCGACAATCCATCCTGTCCAATCTGGCGAACTGCCTTCAGCGCATCAGCAGCGTAAACACTCGTGTCCGACTTTCGCAACACCCCAGTTTGCAGCAAGCCAATAGGGATAGCACGCAGCTTTTGCACCTCCTTTTGAAGGATCTCCAGTTTATGGATCTGCTCAGACAGCGTCGGTGATGCCATGGGTTACAATGACAAGAGGCAAATTCAATTTCAAATCGTCACACTCAATGTCACAGATCAAAACTTCCCCTTAGGGAATCCGGGCCCCTGCTGCGACCAATCCACCCCACCCTTCGTCGAATTGGCCGATGTAGAAGAAAAATACATATGAAGGGGAATCAACCTCAACCGAAAAGCAGTATCGCTCCCTCATCATCGACGTCTCTGTTTCCAGTCCCTTTGTGAGCCCGACCTCCTTTAGCTAGACGACCATCGTTATGCAACGGGTCCGTATCCAATTGATAATGACCCACCGATGCCAGACAGCTCTCTGGAAGACCCAGTCCCCTCAGTATGTTCTCTGCTTTGCCCTTCCCATAGTCCCCTTTTCCCAACCACAACCCTACGTCTCCCGTCTCGCTTCCGTTGTTGGAGGCGCCAACGAGAACATTGGCAGTGCAGTTCTGAAAGGCAAGCTGTTGTGCTTTGCGGACAAGGTTGGTGAGATGTTTCTGTGTCTCCTTCGTGAAAGAACGTGTCCGATAGAGTACGAGATCCTCTGCGTCGAATGTCAAATCATCCGACCGTGTGACTAGCACCAGTAGATTAGCAGTTCTCCGAATTATCATATCCGACATTGTGGTTGCTGTTGGGTGATGTGACGTGTGACAGTGCCAAAGTTTTTAGGTAAAGACCGTGACCACGCCTGTTTTTGCTGCTCAACGTTATGCTGCGTGTTGTCGGCAGAGATGCGTGTCGTTCATCCCGCTCTCTTGCTCGCCGATACTATTCTATCCCGACCACCCCTCAGTCATCGCCAACAACGACAAATCCTCTGACTCCAACACCCCTCCCAAGAAAACCGAAGATTGACCTCCGTCCAGCCCCAATAAAGCCAATAGCGAAACCCGCACCCAACACTATCCCTCAACCCAAGACACACAGGCATGTGCAGGCCCCTTCTGAAATATTAACCGCCACGCCGAAACTTGCAGAGGCGAAAAAAGAAATTCAGGAGCACATTCACAACGCAGAGGCACACGGGATACTCACTCCACCTCCCCCAGATGCTAATTGGTTCAAACGCACTCTCCATACCGCCATCCAGCTCTTCGTTAGATCAATTCACTTCTTCCTTGATATAATTCCAATCCTTTTCCCCTTAGAAATTCTACTATCGCGGCATTAGGCTCATCTTCAGCCGTCGCAAACAAATTGCACTTATCAAAGAACGAATCGCCGCTGGTGGAACCCCTCTCACACGAGCAGAATTCCGCCTTATCCAGACACAGAAGGATGACATCAAGAAGTCCGCTTTTACTCCTGTCCCATAACCGCTGTCACTCACCTAACCTCTAGAGTCGTTCCGTTTCTTATCGTCGCTGTCCTACTTGAGGAAGTCATTCCCCTCATTGCCATTTACGTTCCCTCCATGCTCCCATCTACCTGTATTCTCCCGTCTCAGCGCCAACGCATCGACGACAAGCGTGCTGAAAAGGCCCGAAATTTTGCTATAGAACATCGTCATATCTATGCCGAACTCCAACGGCTTCAGGATTCAACAGGTCACCTCCCCCTCAACAGTCTCCGTCTGTCTGGCGCATCTGCTGCCATGTGCGGGTATGTGTAACGTATCTTTCGTGTTCCCATTCTCACAATCCTTCTCCCTTCTTCAGTCTTCTTGGTCTATCTACCATCGGTATCGACTTTCTTCGGATACGGCGCATTAAGCACCATCTCAATTTTATCACAATGGACGACAAACTTCTCTCCCAGAATGATGCTGGCAAAATTCTTTCAAACCAAGAATTAAAAGAAGCACTAGAAGAGCGTGGTTTGTACGTGCATTTCATTTCAATCATTATTCTTCGTCGTCCATCCTTATGTCTTTTAGTTTGACCAATGGCTTGGCTCAGAAGCAACTGCAAGCTCGACTATCATGGTGGCTAGAGTCAGTTGGCAGCGAGGAAGCAAGCGATGATGAGTTAACCCGGCGTTTGGCCCTGATCAGCTCGTCGCGGTAATATTTGCAGTTTATGGTCCGATGGCTATAGAATATGGACATCTTACTCCTTTTATACATTAATTACAACCTCTGCTCCTGTACTCTTTTGTTACATAGATTGCAACCTACCCCATTCTCGATCGTACATAAGCGAGTGTTTGCCAGCCTTTGAGCTCCCACGGACGCAACAGAATTGCCCGCTGAGCTTTTCCCTGAGCCTTTCCTAAAAGAGTTGTTGACGTTTCTTCGTCTGAGGTGGTCAAAGTTGCTTGAGAGGCCAAAGCGACGGATTGGATAAGGAGTGCATCGGTCAGGGCTTGAATATCGCCGACTCTGTTCAAAGCTGACGATCCAGCCACAGACGACAATGTTCCCTCTGTGTCAGCCAAAAGTGCGCACCCGTCTTCGTTCCTGCCATCTCTCACGATCAATGTCGCCAACCGATTTCGTTGTTCCAGATTCGAAGGCTCCGCATACACCGCCCGCTGCGCAACCGACACCGCCATTTTCGCATCGGTCTGAGAAATATAAGGAAAAAAGAAGGAATAAATTAATGAAGCAGAATGGAAACGATGCTCCCCGAAATGAAGACAACAAATGATGATGCTTCTGCTTACCTGAGAGAGATGATGTTGTATCAGGAGATAGTCCACATTCCTTTGTGGGTCAACAGAATGCCTATGTTCAATTGGGAGTCCCAAGATTTCAGAGAGAGCTGCATCGACAATATTATCATCCCCTGTCAGGATCCCCATTCCGGCAAGCGTATTGATGGCACTCAAATTCTCCGGGTCGGAAGCAATACTAATAGCGTCATGAAGGAGTCAGTGAGAAACAATCAGCTGAAAGAAAAAAAACCAGAGAAATGGAATTAAAAATAAATGAATTCTTACCATTCTAGTAAACGTGACTTGGCGGCTTCTTTTGCATCTTCAGTTCCCATTGTCCACAGGATCTGGGCCATTAATATGATGACTTGACTCCGCAACGGGAGATCATCGTCGGCGACCGCAAGACCCGCTTCTAGAAATCCAAGGGCTGTCTCCAAATTCCCCTCAAAATAATTCGCCAACCCTATTCCCAACTGTACTTGCGTCTTCAGGATGATCAACCGTCGATCATCAGCACAGCCATTGTCATTTCCATCTTCGATTAAGCCGCGTGCACTCTCAAACAGTGCCACGGCCTCGTCGAAATTGCCCAACGACAGTTTCAACCTCCCCAAAGTGCAGTTGGCGATGGTATACTTCATCTCTACTTCTGTGTCCTCTGTCTCTTCATACGCTGCTTCCAAAATTGAGATTGATCGCTCAACTAGCTCCACTCCATGGGGATAATGACCGAGTCGCTCGCATACAAGTGCCAGCAGGTGCAGAGCCGTCGCGTCATTGGGTTGCGTTTGACAGTAGCGGTTGAGTACAAAAAAGGCCGGTAGAAGGGCATCCAAGACGTGATATACCCTGTGTTCTTTGGTAGTGGCCTCAAACACACTGAATGCGAATTCGTAGTCTGCTGAAGCCTATTAAATATGATTGAGTGCTTGAGGTTAGAAAAGAAAAGAAAAGAGATATATACTACAGGTTTAACCAGACTGACGGCATGCTCAAGTAGTCGTGTCGCATCCCCTTGGTCATTGTTCATCCTAGCAACTAGGAATTGACCAACCCAAGCGACCGTATTATCAGGATCAAGAACTTGAGCCCGATAAAAAGCCTCATTGGCAAGTTCGACATCTCCGTAGTGGAAGTATAATAAGCCCAGATTGACCCATGTCGCCGCATTTCTCGAATCAATATCGAGGGCCTTAATGTACGCATTTTGAGCCGCTTTTGCATGTGTAGAAAAATACGCATTGCCCAATCCAACCCAGTATAAATCATTTCCGGGATCAGCCTGCACGGCCTTTTTCAAGGACTCGAACACTTTCTCCTTAATGAAAGACCTGTCTTCGGATGAGGTCGATTTGTGAGCTAGAAAGGCCCACGACTCGAGAGCCGCGGAGAAATCATACCAGCCAACAGAGTGCGATTGGTTTGGCAAAGCAAGAGACAACTGGGAGAGGTATGCATGAATCGCTGCCGCGGTGAACGTCAACGGACTAACGGACGTCCCATCTTCGAACGACGGCAAGCTCACGATCTCCACAACCTTGTTTGCCCAATCTGGAGGAGGAAGATATCGAATAGACCCAAATGTGGAGCGTACAGTATCCTGGGCTACAAGTGTCGAAAAGCTTGAAAGATAGGTTGCAGCGTCTCCAATGAGTTTCCAAGCTGAGGATCGGAAACCCGTAACTCGTCCGATAACGTCCAAAGCAGTTCGGATAGCGCTCAAGAATGACTCTTCAGCGCGAATCCGAAATCCACCTGCGAGCTGTGCCAATCCAAGGTCCAAATAAGCCCGACCAAGCAACACAAGCGGACCAGCTTCATTTGGTCGACTTCGAATGATGATGCTCAGGATGAGAATTGCCTCTTCGAACAGGCCCATTTGGTATTTCACCTCTGCAGTAATGTACTTGCATACCCAGTCGTCTGGATGGAGTTCCGAAGCGCGGTTGAGGGCTTTGACAGCAGCAGCCTGCCTTCCCGCTTTAGCGTATGCCTCGCCCAGTCTAACCCATAGTGCTTGATCTTCAGGATCAACCCGAAGGCAGACTTGAAAATCCTGAATGGCTGCTGCATAGTCTTTGTAATGCTGTTTTTAACTTGGTCGTGATATTATCCCGCTTAACAAGGAAATAAGACTTACAAACCTAACAACTCCACGAGCCTTCCAAGCCCACACATTCATTGGCAGGTACTTCGTATCAGCATCCAACTCGGACTTGTCCAATCCGGCATTCAAGCCCCCTTCCCCTTCGATCGTCCTTTGCGCGACGACCTCGACCAGATCCCATTCTTTATCATTAGCAAAGCTTTCGGTAAGGCGTTTGGCGGCTACTGTTTCTCGAGCATCAAGTTCAAAGGCCTTCGCGAAACATTTGGAAGATCGAATTGGGTCTGGAGGTGATTCCTGCTCAAGATAATGAATCCCGAGAGAGGTGTATGCTGGTGCGAATTCTGGGTCCATTTTTAATGCTCGGATAAAATACTTGTATGCATCTTCCTTCCTAGAACCTTCAATGGATGATCTTAGATTGTTTGACCCACCCTCAGATGTCAACAAGCAATTTCCGATCCTCCAAAAACACCTCGCACGATCCGAGTTAATCCGTGCATCATCGTTGCCCTCATTGCCGCCGCCACCGGGATCCAGCATCTGGGAAACAGTCTCCAAGCCATTCAATGCCTCCTCATACCTCCCCAACTGACACTGACACCACGCACTCTCCTCTCTCGCCCTCAGACTTCCCAAAACTGCCACATTGGCCTTCAAACTCATACCCCTCTCATCGTCGTCCTCACTTGATTTGAGAACTCGGTCAAAAGCTCCCATGGCCCCTTCCCAAGTGGATGCTGCCTGGAGGATAAATCCCCGTCCCATCAACGCCGCTGGGTTCGATGAAGAAACGGTCAGAACTTCATCAACAATACGAGTCGCTTCTTTATGATGTTTGGGAGAAAAGAAGTGGACCAGGGCGGTCGACAGAATTACTTGAAGTGCCATGCGCATTCTTGAATGAAAAGAGGTCATCTTAGCATCAAGTCGACTAAATTGTTAAGGTGATTGCTCACTTTGATAGAGTTTTACCCGAATCAACTTGATGCTGCTTCAAAACCTGTAAACCATGCTTCGCTGTCTTGATCGCGTCTTCATAGTCTTCTCTGCCCAAATGAAGTTCTGCTACGATTCGATTCCCCAATATAGTATCAGACAAATCCATGTACGCAGTCTAGGTTCTTTCGATAAACAAGGCCATTGAAAGAAAGAAAGAAAAAGAATACTCTACCGTTATGATATCCACAGGGTTATCAAGCGGTGATGGAGTAGGGGTTTCGTCGTCGTCGTCGTCCCACAGAGCAACTTCTACATATGCGAAGTATCCCTTCCACATAGAAGCAAGTGGAGTCTCAGGAAACAAGCGGACGTACTCCCGTACGTGATCACGATCATACCCAGCTTCAGAAATATTGGTCACTTTCGTGGTTGCAAAACATAGATTGCTTACACATCTCGTAGCAATCCCTCCCCTGGAAATAAATCTTCCACCCCAACTCATCACGCTTCTTCAGGAGCACGATCGTATCCACAAGGTCATCCACCTCCAACGACAACTTTTGTTTGAGTGGAATGTGACTCGCATTCTGATCGTTGGGAATGGCCACAAGATAGTTATACTTGTGCCTAAGCTGCTTCGCTTCAATTTCAACTCTGAAGTCATCTGAAGTGTTTGGATGGCTCAAAACAGCGTCGTACATGGCAGGAAGCTGCTCCCACCATCAGGTCCCATTCACGACGCAGAAAAAAATGACAATACCCACCTCGGAGGTACTAAACATTTCCAAGCCCACCTCCCTTCTAACAGCCTCAGGCCCAGCGGCACCTATCCTCATTCGTCTCTTCTCGACTTCCTTATCAAATCTTTCTTCTTCCTGGGCCTGCGTCAATTTGAGGATCTCATGTAAAACTCTAAAGCCATTGTGTATCGCTTCCTGAGCTTCAAAAGTAGTGGAAGAGGTTGGACTAGTCGGGGATGGTGGAGGAAGCGTGCTTAGGAGACCATAGAACTCTGAAGAAGGGAGATATAATTTGAGGACAGTCACTAACTGTTGGATTTGGAGTCAATGCATGGTTGTGGTTCGAAAAAAAAATTAAACCTGAGATGGTGTCCCATGATTTCGCCGTAGTAATACGAGCTTTTGTATGTTCTCTGCGCACTTAATCGCATCCTGTCTGTCGGTTGAACCCAAGTCAGCTTCATGGATGCAGACGGAAATGGAGACATTCAACAGACTCTTTCAGCGAAAAATCCAACAAACGAGTTAACACCTCAACATAGTTTTCCCATTTCGCTTGTTGTTCATAAAATTTTGCAAGTCCCTGTAAACCGAAATTGTAGGGATGGCATGAACAGCTCTCCCGTTAAAGGTAATTTACCTGCCATGCGAGCACCTGATCGGGGGCCACTTCAGTTGCCTTACGATATGCCTTGAAAGATCGAAGATGAGAAGAGGAGAAAGGTTGTATTAGTCAATCTTTTCCGATGATTGCTTTGTTAACAAGATTACTTGCTCGCTCTCATTAAATTCACCGAGTTCAAGTTGTGAGAGTCCGAGGAAGACGAGGCTGTGTTTGTATGCAACATTGTGTGAAAAGAAAGCAGAAGGATAAGACGCACGCATGATATTCTTCAGGTTCGAAATCTAGAATTTGAAGAGAGCATTTCTTAGCACTGGTGAAATCCTTTTTCTTGATAAAATCGCGTGCAGCTTTAAGTCTTGACTTGGTGTTGGACATGCCGAAATTGTGTTGATAAGAATTAAGGGTGTGGTTAAGACGAGTCCGAGTCGAAGTGGCCAGGGCGTCGAAAGAAGTTTGTCTTCTAATTTGACTTGTAAAAAAAGGGAATGCATTGTATGCGTATGAAGTACCGTATTCAAGTTATCCTTAGGTCGCGCAGTGTCTTGGCTAAAGGCGCCCTGTAAGTCCTTCAGTGACAAACTGAGATAAAAATGGCGGGCTGTGATCGTTGATAGTTGTAAGCAGACTCGTGACAATTGGATATGTTGTTCTGTCACTGGAGATCCCTCACTCACGACCGCAGACGGTTTGCAACCCCCATCGATTTCTTATCGGATCCACATATCAACCAGGCGACGACATCTTCAACTTCCAAATTCATATATCGCACCCAGTCTGGCGGCTGACCACATCGATACACTTCTTGATGACGATGTCCAGAATCGCATTAGTGGAAACCAATCCAATATCCTTCCAACTTCAACCCAATACTCTGATCTTTCTGCAGATGACTTGTCACGAAGATGGAGTCAGTTCTTCCCATAACCATGGTATTTCCCGACGCGCCCGGATCCATCCTCCCTTTGGCAATTCCACCGAAGGCTACTCCAGTCCCCCCCTTTAGT
>Ga0307517_10006486_pt1 | contig 17310 bp, 17 predicted proteins | sample 23_EM_MG_FD_194515 | JGI IMG/M metagenome (GOLD analysis project Ga0307517, IMG submission 194515) | Populus trichocarpa ectomycorrhiza microbial communities from riparian zone in the Pacific Northwest, United States - 23_EM | ecosystem: Host-associated > Plants > Roots > Unclassified | place...
CTTCACTCTGTCCGTTTGGTAGCTGGGCGGGACTGGTGGTAAGCCAGGGTGGAGAAGGGCAGTGCTAAAAAATCACTAATTCACTTACAGGTACGCCGGTCGAATGTTTCCACCAGGTCGTCCTCCACCTGCCTGTCAACGGGGGAGATGTTGGTAAGACTGCACAAGTATACCAGTCCCCCTTTGGATGGCGTTTCCGAGGGTTATTAGCGGAACTATCTTGGATTTAATGTACAAAAACGATGTCTGGAGCGTTCAAGTACTTCGCAATGTGATTAGCGACGGTAGGAATGTGGCTAGAGGTCGGAACCATGTTCTCCACCTTGCAAACATGAATGAGTAGTGTACAAAATAGCCGTCTTCCAAGACCCACATTAGTCACCGATGGTGATAACATGCTGTCCCCCTGAGGCAATGAGGGTTGAAGGAGGTACCGAAAAGGTCTTGGGAGATTGTTTTAGAGCTGTGAAGGGCAAGAGATAGTAGAAGCCAAATCTGTGTAAGTAAGTGTCAGTAGGTCGAGTAGGCATCCAGAGGTGCGAGACATACTGGTAAGTTACCATGCCCGTGATATCGCCGTAGGTATTGTCGAGTGCCGCTGCAGCGGTCCTGGTTCCATCAAGTGGCGTTCCCACCCCGATTACTTCTGGGTTGCCATCCAGAATACCATCCGGCCCTGGGAATTGTATAAAAACCAAAGAGGCGAACTTGGACAAGGGGAATACACGCACCGAAATTTAACGTCCATCCCCCACGATCGCCGATACCGATTGCACTCCAGCCCCCTAACCCAGGGCTCGTCGTGAGAGTTACTGAACCCAAGTGAGACGGGGTTGGGGATAGTTATCCCTCCGAGGCTTTCCCAGAAATCAAGACCGTAGCGGTCCGGTTGTAACTGGTGACCTGGCACGTCCTGGGGGCTTTGGTTGGCGGGAGCGGGCAGGCCCCCTCCTTGCCGGAATTTAGGGGCGAGAACTGTTACGTTGACGGGCTCCGGTCTCACCCAAGGACAATGGTTTCCAGATGACAAGGCGGTTATTTCCGTAAGTGATGTGAGCTCGGTTATGTAAAAGTCGTTGGACGCGGACCGGTACTCGGAAACCTTGGCAGAGGGGGAGACTGTCACCCACTTCGACAGAGCCGGGGACGATGGACGGGGACGAGTAAACCACGACACCAGTTGAGATGGTTTGGTTATTGGTATTCGCGTCAGCAAGCCAAAATGCAGATGGACCCTTGAGGGAGGATGAGCCCGGGAAGAGGTGAGTGATAAGACACTACATACCTTTTTCGTGACAAAGCCTGTGATTTCGGTCAAAGTACGTCCATCGTAAGTGGGCAGGAAAGCCGAGCCTTGGATACTGCCAATCGTGGTGGCATAGGTGGTGAATATCACTGACCCCCAAGAAGAGCACTGGTAAAGAGGTTAAACTCGAGTCGCTCAGGGCGGCTTCTGTCAACTTACCTCCAAGTGCCAAGATATACATCACTTAGGAGGGCAGGGGGACGATATAACAGGCCATAACCCCCCGATGTTTTATACGGTTGAGGTAACAGAGGCAAACACACACCGGAAACGGACGGTGCATGTAGCCAAGAACGGTAACCCACACGGTCCCGAATATAGTCCCTTCCAGATATCTGCTCTGTATGCCGATCTCGGAAAAGAGCGCATGTTTACCAAAACCCGGAGAACGAACGTGCCGCACCCACGATAGAGTATGAAGAGATAGAAAGGGGGCAGAGGTGTTGAACACAGAACCAAGCAAGCCCTTGAGTAACCGGTATTGTAGAAAGGAAAGAAAATGAAAGGAAAGTGGAATGAAGTGATGAAGGGCTTGACACGATTGCCGTCTCCTTATTCCTGGGACTGGGTCTCGGGTCTTTGTAGGTGAAGCACTTCAGGGAGATCTGATGGAGTTTTGTGCGGCCACCCAGGTTGTGGTTTTTATCACGATATCTCTTAGAAGTAGACGAGGAATCGGGGTCTCCAGATCGTGAAAAGGCAAGGCATGCTTCTATTAGACTAGTCGAACGGAACTTCGCTCTTTTTTTGAAAGCGCTTGTAGATCTTGCTCTGGAAACCATGGTTATTAGTTGATGATTCGTGGCAGATGAAGGGCTGTACCCACGGATGCCCCAAACATGACTCCTCAAATCTAAGAATTCTTCGCAAGTGACATTGGTGAGCCTGAGGCAGCTCGCACGAGTTAAGTGACAAACCTATGTGAAGTCCGTCATAAAGTTTCTTCACTTCCGTTCGCAGTTTGGCAAAGTCATCTTTCGTAACTGTGGTTCCACCCAAGGACTTGAGATCTTTTTCTACAGCTTCGATTCGCTTCAAATGAGTCGAAACCTGCTCACTACTGTAAGATGAGAGTAAATTAAAGGTAGAAATCGCTAGCCTTGACGGTGGTTGCCTGAAGTTCCTCGACACTCGCTTGAAGGATGGCGGTCGCCTGTTTATACTCATCCACCAAACGATAGGCTGCGTAAGCTGACGCAAGAGAGAATCCCAAAAGAAATCCGACGACGCTGTGTGTAAAAGCGCCTTCAGTTGCGTCCGCTGGGGCCGAATTATGAGGAAACGGTAAACACTGACCCGCCCCTGAATGCACCTAGCGGCTTCTTTTGAACCGAATGATTTCCTAAGTTGGGCGCAGGGCGTGCAGCCCCATCCGCTGACCGCAATAGACGAGAGGTAGAGAAGAGGCGAGCGGGTCGGGGATGCCTGATCATCGTCGTTCGATCTCAGCCACATTTCTTAGCTTCATTGAGCGTCAATGTCTACAAAGCGCAAAAATCAAGACGGCGAGGGGGTAGATACATCCCCGTCTCATGACAGAAAGAAGGTGAAAGTACAGGAAGCTCGCCAGATCGCAGTACAGGTACCCACCCATGTTGCCGACGGTACGTGTCTCGTTGTCTGGTCTGCGATTCCGCCAACACTCCGGAAGGCGATAGCAAGCTCCCCGTATCTCTAGACGTGGAAAGGTTTACAGAGGTAAACCTTGCCCATCCTCTTTGCCCGCATTTACTCATATTAGGTCAGGCACGAAGGTTCGAAATCACGGCCATGCAGGATTCGATTGTGAATGCGAGGTAACGCTGCCCGTACCAGTGAAAGTATACGTTTTTACCATTACCAGGGCCGGGTCATCCAAGAGGTCGTGGCAGAAACTTCCACGTCACCTCCGTCGAAGGGCAGCAAGCCACGACACACGACGAATTCCCACATATCTCAGAGACAAGGCAAAGGCGGAGGTAAGGCCTCTTTTTCAGCATGTGGGACAGTGACCAACTTTTGTAGATGGATCCCCCAAAAAAGAGCACTTCTTCCAAGCCTAAATCGAAGAAAGCAGGAAAAACAAAGGCACTTCCTCGTACAGAGGCATTATTAAAGCGTCAAAGTCGGTTCCCTCACCATACACGTGCACTCATGTGGCTGACGCTCAACCTATTAAAACCAGAGGATAAACTCTGGTTGGAAACACACATTTGGCATGCCAAGCGTATGAAGATGGAAACCATATGGGGTTACAGATTGGTTCGTCCCACCCAAAGCCACACGTCCCAGAGATTCACACTGTCGTACCAGGCACTGCATCCCACCGAGAAGGCTTTCCGCTCGTCTCACAGAGCTTCCAGGCATGGTTGTATCTTGCACGATGCCTCCTATCACGAAATCGTTGAGCTTCGTGCGCCACAAACGGTTCTCGCGTCCCTGTTGGATCTTTGTTGCGATTCGTCAGCAAGTCCTGGGTCAACACGTTATCTGACTGGCTCACGTGCTTGCGAGGCGTTGTTGTACATGCCTAATTCCTATCCCTATGACCTCATCGGCCCCGTAACCATATTATGGCGTCCCGCGGCTTCGGTGGACTTCGATGATCTGGCCTACTCCCCGAGGACCGTGTGGGTTGTCTGCCACCCTTCCATTTTCGAGAGTGCTTTCCAAAGTCTCACCGTTTCATCCTCATTTGCGGTGGAGGTTTCGGAATCTGACGACAAAAGAAGAAATAAAGTCGAAGTTGTCGACCTTCGGGGAAAATTCAACATCTTTGAACTTATGGGACCGAAGTCCAGTCAGGTCCTCAAAGGAGCATTGGCTCCCGTTTTTGATGATGAATCGGGGGAATTCAACAGGGTGAGCCCCGTTCTTTCCCTTCCTACGAACATTAAACAATATCCTCTAGTTCTGGAATGGACTGGAGCGTTTGCAGTGTCCCGGTGGGCTACCATCTGGTATGGTCATTGGTCTGAAAGTTCAGGACCCGCGGCTCAGGTCAGTGTCATCATCCAGATCTAGAAAGGTTCTTCCAACTCCTATCAGTTTCCCCCCAGTCAATCCTCCCGTTTCGGCCTCTAAAAATTCGACACCGCAACAATTCGTTGATCCCTCACCTCATTTGGCATGTTCTGAAATATGGAACACAACTTCCACACCGTCGGGTACGCCCCGCTTCGGAAAAAAAGACCTCGACGAACGGCGTGCTAAGGTATGACCGCCAGTCATTTATTAGCCATACGCCAAACTCACACACCTTAGAACTCAATCCCTGGAGGCAAGCTTCACCCGCTCTGTGAAGATGATCAAATCTCGTTGCTATTGATAAGACGAACATTATCTAATTGCCCTGACTCACAACCGATACATGGGTGGACCATGATAATCCCCTCTGGTTGGGCCATGCCATTCCTCACCTCCTTGACCCACACGGGGACACTAGTTGGCGGTCAACAACAAAGGGATGCCCAGATGCTTGAAGCCGGGGTTCCACGATTCCCGCACGACTTTCCAACCACTGAACCATATCGTAAACATGCAGGAGCATGGGAGGCATCCGAAAGGCACCAGTGGGAGAGGACTCCCCCCGCTAAACGCGTAAATTACGAACGGCTGGGAACTAACAACCCTTGGAAAGCAGCCTGGGGAAGTGTACTCGGCCAGTGCACGCCGGGGGTTGCGGGGCATGTCCCGACCCAGCGCGATATGATCCGTCCGTGGTTACTGAGCAAGTATCTGGCGTCGTTCGTGCTCGATGGGACTACTGATGCATCAAACCCTGCGGCGTGGCTTTACGACAAGCTGAACACTTTGCGATTCAGTCGCGGGGATACTGGGCCGCACCCGGAAGTAAACGTCAAGGATCTTTGGCGTGATGCGTTGGTTCAGATCCAGGTGGAATTACATGGGAGAGGAACACTGGGTGATATCGCTGCTATTTACCCTCTCCGAGATGACGAACTGCGGATCTGTGGCTCTTCCTTCGAAAGCTCCCAGGAGGTGAGATTTGTCCACCGGTCCGCCGGGACTCTCTAAAAATATCCACAGTCCCTCGAACTTCAACTCTCTTGCCAAGACTCGATCATGGGTTACCTCACGTCAGGAGCCTACTCACTTTCACGAGGACGACCATATGGTATAGGAACCGTCGCCTTGTCTAGGATGGTCGAAGTGAAGCATCAAATGTTGACGTATGTTCTTCCATAGCATACTTACTCACACCATGACGCCGTCCCACAGGATATCTAGTCCAGTATTCGTGGTTAAAGTCCGAAATACGAATTCCAGCTCCTGTCGGTTGGCCCGAATCACTCCGTTCGATCGCTTACGCCGCTAGAGGCGGTTTGTTGGTGGATATGGGGGACTCCTTATACCTAGGTTTTACAATGCGTAGATAGGAAAGTCTCAAATCGTCCATTTGCTCACAGCTTCCTTCACCAACCGGACCATCTCCTCTCTCGCTTGCTTTTTAGCGTCCTCCGTGATCCCCTCAAGCTCGTTCAGAGCGCCAGGAGAAACCAGTAACGGGTTGAACTCCAGAAAGAAACCGTCAACGGTCGGGACTGTGACCTGAACTCGTGCTGGAGGAGGTTGCCGTACTGGTAGGGAACCTGCTGTGGTTGGGCCGAGAGGATGAATGGGCCCTGTGTGCTCCGAGCAAGGGTACTGTCCATCTGGGGGCGCGCGGGTGGCTGGCGGGTCCGATCTGGGGTGGAAGCCGACTGAAGAAGGTTGCCTTCTAACGGTTATACTGTTGACCCTTCTCAATTCTGACCGTGCGCCACCACCGTTGTTCCCTTCATACTCAGTTTCTTCTCGCACGCCTGGCAGCTCACCACTGTTCCCAAAGTTCTCTGGATGTCCTGCAAATTTCCCTTTTTGTTTGAGGGAGTTGGTGTCGTGTTTCGGGTATGAAGGAACGCCGTTCGAGATCGCCGGATTAAATGTTGTTGATGACGGAGGGCGGCGTGAACTCTGAGGGGTAGCAGATGTTTTTGAGGGCCGAGCCTGATTGCTGGCAATACGGCCATTCCTAACGTTGGGCGAGGGTCCCCTAAGTTGTGGTCGGGATGGGATATTTCTTTGCTGTGAACGGAGTGTTAAGTTTCACGCGAAATCTGAACAGTTAGATATGCTTGTCTTACGGCCCCTGGCGTCCTGAGGAGTCGAGATTTCGTAGGAGAAAGATAACCGACCGCGGAGACCATTCTCTGTGGAGTTGCGGCAGAAATCCGAGCTGGAGTAACCGTTAACAGAACGAATGGGGAGGTGTGCAGCGTATTTACACTTACGATTCTTGATAGCCCGAGATGATTCGTCACTTCTCTCCGGGTCAGTATCTTGTGCGGCGAGCCACTTTCGCTTCTTTGTGGTGCGCTCCACACCTTCAGCAAGCCTGTCCATCTGCAACACCTTCATGCACGTCAGAACGTCGCCGTTATATTTCGCCTCTAGATCTCGCATCTTGACACCAAGGACAATGCGAGGAATTCTGGACAGGTAACCCTCGTTACGGCTTCGAAAACTTTCAATTGCGTCCGACAGCCATGCTTCCAGCTGCTTTGTCCGGTGTTCAACTGTGCGGAGGAGGGTCGTACGGGGTCCAGAACGCATCGAACAGTGATGACTATACCTTCGATATCCAAGTTTGCTAGCAGCTTTTGTTTATCCTTGAGAGTGAAGCCTCGCTTGGCCGTGGAAGATGAGGACTGCATGGTGTTTGGTCCCAGAGGAGTGAGCTGAAGGACGGGATGGCAGTGCGTTGATTGAGGTACGGTGGTCGGCGCACGTGATACGTGTTTCGCGCCAACACGACGTGATACCCAAGCTCAATTACAATAAATATTTACAAAGTCACGAAAAGCCCCCTTTTCCAGCGGACAGTTCTGCCCCAAGCTTGTAGCCCAGTACCTAACCTTCGTCAGTTCAAGTGACAACGAATGGAGCGTTAAAATACCTTGTCCCAGTCCATCTTCGATCGTGTCATTGGTAGTGCACGGCGGAGGGATTTGTAGGTTTTCTCACTCATACTTTGATACGTTTCTGTGAGAGAAGTCTGATATTCGCCTTCTTCGCTTTCGATGAGTGCGAGTACTTTAGCCGCAGACTGATTTGGTGACGATTGGACGATGGCGGACGGCAGCGACAATGTCACCCCGTGGTTTGCTGCTAGCTGGACCTAAGATGGGTTTGTCCCGTGAGAGGCAATAACGAATTGAAGATGGCCGTATGACTCGCATTCCCTTGTTCATAATAATGCACATTAACCGCGATCTTTCCTTGCACCGACCTTGAATTCAGGTTTACCTCGTACTCCGACCTCCACCTTCCCGACCTAGAGCGCGGTGATAAGTATCATTCTATATACATGGCACGCTCGCACCGCATACCAAAAGTTTGAAGGGTTGTATTTGTTAGCAATGATCTGGATGTGGAACACGGTCGGGTTATTTGGGGACGAAAACACTGATGTCGTTCCCTCTGGGAAGTGAGAAGATAGGTATGCGTGGGCTGAAGCCTCTAGGGCGATCCTATTACGGTTTTATGTGGGGGGTAATATTGAATGTGAGGGTGAACGTACCGAAAAGGCTCAGAGACAGCGTCAGGCTCATATGGCTGAGGATCGGAAGCTTCCTGGAGGTATGCCTTGTGAGGGGCAGACACCGGGCGAGAGACAGTTCATACAAGTCTTAAATGGTCGAAGCTGAATGTTGTATTGGACCGTGGGTCGAGGAAACGTTCGCTGGTATCCTCATCATTAGGGGATTTGCTGACGAGCGCGATTTTACTGATGATTGACTGGAGTTGCTAAGTACTCAACCACCGGGCAGGGAAAATTTGATACACACCTGATGATTGGAGCCTGGGATATCGACGGTGACGAATTGAGCGAGATTGTATTCCCGGAGAGCTGGAGCGATGCCCTGTTGTAACGAATCGTCGTCGGCAATGATGTTCCGAACGTCTGCGAGATGGAATAAACTCTTCGATGGGGGGTAACAGGGAAGAGGGGGATACCATTCAAGACGTCGTTGATCTCCCCGGGGGGCGATTCAAGTAGAAACTTAGACACAGCTTGAACGCGCTCCGAGACCTCCATAGTAGATGAGCGTGAGTGGGAACCGATAACCCGCTCGATCTTTCTCCCAATCTCCCATGTCTGCAGTCCAACTGTATGTTTATGACCTCAGCAACGGTCTCGCCCGCCAGTTATCCCTCTCCCTCACAGGAAAACAAATAGATGGGATTTGGTACGCATCTTTAACATAGCGGAAGCCGCTTGCTGATCATCTCGATTAAGTCAGGCACACCTCAGTCGTGGTCTTCGGGAAAGAGATTTTCTATGGCCAAGGCATACACGTCACGAGCCCTGGGGCATCACACGTAGGCTTGTCTCAGCGTTACCGATTCGAGGCGATTGAGCGACCATTCTCAAGCATGGCCAACCACTACAAGTGCTTGATCTGGGCGAGACTGCCCTCGATGAAGATACCTTTGACGAGTACTTGATAGAGATGAAGACCCATTACACTGCAGAGAAGGTTGAGTTCCTCCCCAACAGCTATCGATATGCGGATCCTGACGATCACCCCAGTACCACCTCCTAGGTACACGAGAGAATAAAACTGTCCAGCGTCCACACTTAGCTGAAATTCCGGTTTAGACTTCAACTGCAATTCTTTCACAAGCGATTGTGTCGGATTCCTCACAGGAGGGACAATACCCTCTTGGATTAAAGGCATGGTCGTTCCAACGTTTTCCGTGATTCTTACTCATTCTGTTATATTTATTGCAGACCTCCCCTCGGACTTCCTCTCCACAGATTTTGGTCGCGCACTACGACCCACCATAGATCGCATGTATCCTGGGCGGACTGATTTCGTCCCATCCCTTGGCCCGAGCACCTCCCAGGTGCCCACATCCTTGTCGCAATCCGCATCAGAAGGTGCAGCGGTACCTCCATCCCTCCCTCGCCCGGATCCCCCCTCCCTTGGACTGTCTTCCGTTGTCTCCCCGATACACGTTTCAACGAATTTGGCATCATTCCAATCTATATTAGAGTCACACCGTGCCGTTGTTGCATTTTTTACATCTGCCACATGTGGACCTTGTCGCTTCATCGAACCGACTTTTGAAGAAATCGCCGAACAGAAGACCAGGGGATTAGGGCCCGGTCTTGTCGCTTTTGTCAAGGTTGATATTCAAGTAGGTGCCGGGCACCACCTAGCTTCTCGATATTCCGTGAGGGCCACACCCACCTTTATCATGTTTATGAACCAACAAAAGGTATGTTTTCAAGAAGTTTTACTGTTCATTTGCTGAGCGCATAATTAGAAACACGAAATGCGGGGTGTTAATGCACCTGAGTTGAGGCTGCAGATCGATGTGCTCCTCTTTGAAGCCTTTCCTCGTGAGTCATGTCACCTTCTCCCGATCCATTACCTGGCTCACTTGTCCGACTCAGCTCATGCACATTCGTCGCTGTCTCTGCCATACATGGCGGCCGTGTCAGCAGAGCCGATCATGTTCAGGACGATTCCTTCTCTTGACGCCGTGGTCACCAAACTTTCTCATTTCATTGATTCCTCGGACCTTCGGGTGGAGGAAAAGGCGAGAATAAAAGACACAATCGAATCCGCCATTCTGCCATTCCTGAAACTCCAGATCCTGCCTCCTGGAAAATCAAGTTTGAAGCCACTTTCTTCATTGACACCAATGCTGACTGAATGGACGGACGCCTCAAAAATACTTATATCCACGCTACCGACCGCACAACTATTCCCCGTAGTCGATTTGTGGCGCATTGGTTTCCTCAGCACAACGGTGGGAACATGGGTCTCGGAAGAACATGCCAGCGCTCCTGGAGCGACTGGTAGCATCATTTCCGAGTTTCTGATTAAGGAAGAGTTTAAGCCCCTTCCACGGTCTTTCGTCCTCACTCTCCTCAAATGTTTCTCCAACGCATTTGGCACACCCGCATTATCGCAACAACTATTGGCACCCGGTCTGCTCCGAGAGAAGCTCACCGACCTGGCAATCTCGCAATTGCTCGAAGAAGACAACCAAATCAGGACCACTGCGGCCAGTCTGGTCTTTAATATTGCCTCCACCATTCAGGCGCAAAGGGAAGGTGTAGGAAAGAATAACTTGGTTCCACAGACACGCACTGGGGTAGATGCCGAGTGGGAAATAGAGGTTGTGAGTGCCGTCATTGAGGGGATTAGACGCGAGGAGAGCGAGGAAATTCGTGAGTTCCCTGTTAGCCCAAAGAATCGCTCAGCTGAGACCAGTCAGTCCATAGGCTGGTTGCCAGTCTCGGATTCCTCCTTCGGTTGTCTCCGACGTATGAAAGCCAGTTATCGCAATTATTGGAGGTATTTCAGGTCCGGGAATTGCTGGAGGAGAAGGCATCTGCGGTCGTGAAGAGGGCTGACATCGTTCAGTTGGCACTTGAGGTTGGTACGAAGCTCTGCCCATGATTCGCAGATACAACATGTGTTGTTCCATAGAATATCCAATTTTTTACGAGCTGAAAACGAATTTGGGGATCCTACTTTAGAGCACCTAAATTCCGGCGGTACTCACCCGATTGTGGGTGGGATCGTCCTGTCCAATCAGAAGCGGTGGGCTGACTTGTCTTTAAGTTTAACCACCGATCACATCGCACCACTCCCCACTTGAACACCTGCCACGCAATGGCCTCACTTTCGAAGGACGTCTACCTTGTAATTGGTGGCAGTGGGTTTCTGGGCCGTCACATTGTCAACGCTTTGTTGGCGAGAGGTGATTCCGTCTCTGTTTTCGACATCGTACAACGCTACCACGACATTCCTTTCTACTCTGGGGACATTACCGAACAAAATTCCATCTCCGAGGCCCTCAGAAAGGTCCGTAATGGTACAATGAATTTTCCTGGTCAGCTTTGCTCAAAAATCTTAGAGTGGCGCAACGTGTATAATCCACACCGCTTCCCCGCCTCATGGACTGGACGACGATGCATTATACTGGAAGGTTAATGTCGAAGGTACCTCGGCCGTGATAGCCGCAGCAATCGCCAACAATGTTCAAAAGCTCGTCTTCACAAGTTCTGCGGGAATCGTTTTTGATGGCTCTAACATCATCGGCGCCGACGAACGTCTGCCTGCCCCAGAAAAGGCGATGGACGCATACAACGAGTCCAAAGCCAAGGGAGAAGAGATAGTATTGGCTGCAAATGGAAAGGGTGGTCTTCTTACTGTTGCTCTCAGGCCAGCAGGAATATACGGGTGTGTCCTGTCTTTGTGACGCTGAAAGTTATGCTCAACGTCTGTCAGGCCTGGAGACAGACAAGTCATGCAGGGATTATATGAAGTTTACAACCGGGGACAAACACATTTCCAGATTGGGGATAATACCAACCTTTTCGACTGGTCCTACGTCGAGAACGTCGCCTACGCCCACCTTCTCGCGGCGGACAAACTCGTGGATCCTGGCCCAGAACGAGAACCCCTCGAACCTTTTTCGTTGTCTGCTGGAGAAGCAGATATGCTGGACAGATATCTCCCTCCCGTCCGACTCTCGACGGGCCACCATCGTATCCCCACTTCGGAGGCACGGCCTCCGGGTCCCGTGCTCCAACAGTCCCCCGAAAGCAGCCACGTCACCCAAAATTTCTACGATCCTTCGTTCCAGCATCAGCCTCGTCCCATTGTCCGTACTAAGTTCGATGCCCTTTCCGAGACCGCCCTATCCCGAGCAAAGACTTCTCCGTTACAGGTTGCCGGGCAAGTCTTTTTCATCACAAATGGGGAGCCTGTTTATTTTTGGGACTTTACGAGATATGTCTGGAACGAACTTGACAAGATTATCGATCCAGAGGGCAAGGAAAAACGATTGGAAAAACGAAGAATTGTGTTCCCACAATCTCTCGGTTACGTTTTCGCTTCGCTTGCGGAGTTTTGGGGCTGGTTACGAGGGAAACCCCACATGTTCACGCGGTTTAGGGTTGCGTATAGTTGTGGTGTGAGGTGGCATAACATCGAAAAAGCTCGGAGGGTCCTTGGTTACGAGCCACAGGTCGGAGTCGAGGAGGGCATCAAGCGAATGATCTCTGTACGTCATGAACTCTATTTATCAAGGTTATGATAGGGCTGACGTGCGTCCCTAGTGGTGGAAGCAGGAGCATGGGCCGAAGGCCGCTTAGGCAGACCCCCGTAGTCTCTGCTTTTGTCATTCGTTCAGTCAGCCTGCTTTCATTCGGTGGAAATACTAGCCTTACGTTCTGTTAATCCTATACCTTGAGCAATCGGGAATGCTTACACCGGGGGCAATGAAGTATTCCTCCGCCACAGGAATATGGGGTGATTTTATGCCTGGCAGGTTTGAATCAATCCCCTTTCACGAGCCTTAGAAAGGTGGACGGGGGAAGCATTTGAAACTAAGGTGATAGAATTAGAAGGGAGCTGCTCTCATTTGTTAGCACTACTTAACGTTTCTTTACTGGTCTTATCCTTTGGATACTGATTCAAATTTCAGCATAAAATCATCATTTCTTTTGGCATGGAAAAATACCTGGCCGTTGCCCCGGCGTTGCATGTGATGTCATCGATCACTCGTTCACCGGGACCCCTTTGATCGCTCACTAAGAACCCCCCCCCCCCCCGAGAATTGTCGCCAAACCTCCGATTATCGCGAGAAATGTCTACCCATCATCGCAGGAACCACCCGTCAGCTCTGGACGTCAGTTTTGGCGACAGCCCACCTGCAATATCGGATGCAGAAGAGCCAGAACATCACCAGAATAAGAGGAGTATTGATACAGTGAGTCGTGATTATTCTCCGGTGAGGGTGAGCCTAAAAGCGCTGTTCCAGTCAGAACAAAACACAGCTCAATCGAATCTGCCTCCAAGTCTGTTTTTTGTACAAGACAAATGTACCATCGCTCACCGAACATTCAGGTTTTCGACCTAATGAGGGTATTCCGAGGGAGGGAAGGGATACCATTATCCCTGGAGAACCTCTGACTCATGGGGAAAAACCTGTTCGGATTTTGAACAACTTTACGTTTTTCTCTCAGGAGCAGGATGAGATCACGGATTTGGACAATCTTGCCCACGCTGGTTACAATGTAGTTATCGAAGGAGCGGGCGAAGTTCTCGCTGCCCGCGGAGACGAGATGCCGGATGAGGACGAGGACGTCGAAGAACCTATTCTCCTCCGCTTGACGCCGATAATCAACGCATCGATTGATTACGAGAAACAGAACGAGTGCGTCATCTCTCAGTGTTGTTGAGCTGTATCTCTTACAATGGTCAGCCCTTTTTACATCGAGACGAAGCATGCCTGGTACAGACTTGGTGTACCCTCCGTTGAATATTTCCCGTTTTATATCAAGTTCTACACATTCCACCGAATGGCTCAGATTACTGTTTCAAGCCTGCTAGTCAACATCTCTGCGACTACAGCTGATCTCCTCGCCGGATCCACCAATTTAGATCACACGATCCTCGGAAGGGAGCCCAATGTCTGGGACCTTGTTGAGACAGTAGGTGGTTCCTTCTTGTTCTGGTGCCTCGACTCTGAACGTTCCTAGTTGGAAATGATTAAATCTGTCATCGAGGACTACGCTGGGTTGAGCCTGGACATGTCAAATAGGCTGTTGGGGTGCACTCTTCTGAAGTCACTGGACGACCGTTCAGCATTCACCGTGCGACGTCAAGCAGAGGGAACTCGCGGAAAGGTGGACTTACCGAACCTGCCGAACCCGGAACACGCACTCCTACAGGCAAAGAATCAAAATCAAACAGTGGTTACCCCGTTGGTCTACCACTTATCGCAGGGATTATTTCACGAAGTCCCATACCAGGTTGACTTCGGGGACCACGAACATGAACACTTGCAATGTGGACCCTTCCAGGAGGTCGAGTTTGTCGACCAGTTGCTCAAGAGATTTTGCCTAGGCAGACGACGGGTCAAGCTGGATGGACTGCACAGAATTTCTGAAGGCAACTTCTTTAGCCAAGGTCAGGTTGATAATGAAAGTTACTCTGTGAGTTGTAAATTTGTCGTAAATATCACTCCACTCATTAAATATATCCATTAGGTTGGTGATACAATCATCATAGCAACGGATGGGCTTCAGCAAAAGCTCAACGAGTACTGCAACCTACCATCATGGCCGGACAAAGTTGCCGACTACTTCTGGTGGGTAAACATGTTACAGTTTGGGTTCATTTGTTAATGGGATAATAGGTTTGCCAAGCTTGTCTCAATAACTGATAGTCATGGGAAAAAGATGGCACATGTCCACTGGTTTGAGCACTCCTCAAAGACCTATTTGGAGGAGGTTTCAGATCCAAGGGAACTCTTCATGACTCAAGTGTGTGATGATGTTCCTTTTGGAGATATACTTGGGAAGGTGCTATGTGGAGAGACATTAGCTAGTTGCACATCCCATGCAACACCTGAGCCACCATTCTATTGCAAGTGAGCTCAGCCTACATTAGAATTATTATTGACATTGTGCTGATGCTGAATAGGATGGAATATATTGAATCTAGAGGAGAGTTTGTGGACCTCCCTAAGGATATAGCTCCTCCAGATGACCCTGGTTTTTGTGCAAATTGTGCAAGAACTAAGGCTGCTGAAGGAAGAGCTTTTCCTCACTTCTCCCAGGGTGGCTTTCACCTTCATGGGGTATCTTACCATCCATATGATTTTGTGGAATTCAAAACAGGGAACACAACATGTGGCCTTGGGCAGATAATTCCCCTAGGGCAAAAAGTACCAGATAGGAGGGATCCTCAGCTTAAAGTTCAGCTGTTGGGAAGGCTCAGTGATGTCACTGGAAAGCCAAAGGGCTATTTGAAGGATGAGGTAGGTTAATAAGCTATGTTTATTTTAAGGAACTAATACTTCTTAGAATGAACTATTTTTGACAAACCAGGTCACTGATATCTCATTCTCTGCAATCATTCAAAAGGCATATGTCCTTGTTCTTGAAAAGATTGGAGACCTTCAGGCCTGGATTAATGCCTCTTCACAACACTTTTTTCTCCAGTATTCCTTTCCCACCCTCCATAAGAGCCATTGGTCTCAGAAGGAGATCCTAGACAGCTCTGAAGTTCATGCATGCCTTTCTTGCCTCATCCAGAGGAAGGAGACACTCCTTATAGGGGTTAAACAAGTTGCTCAGCCCCAACTGAGAGCCCTTGATCTCTTTGCTGGAACAGGTGCCTTTAGTCTTGGGATGAAGACTGCAGGGGCACCATTCAAACTGACTCATGCAATTGAAATATCACCTAGTGCTGCAAAGTCACTAAAGTATGTCTTTTCTATCTGTAGTGGTACTAAATACTGAATGGCTAGTCACAAGTGACTACACCAAGGATGAAAAAACAATTGTTTATAACCAATGTGCAAATGAGATGCTTCACTATGCAGTCAAGTTTTTTAATGGCTTTTGGGAAGAGGAAGACCACCCATGTTGCATAAGAACAAAGGCAAAGGTTCCACCCCCTCCTGAACCTAAGTCCATTGATATAATCATTGCAGGATTTCCCTGGTAAGTAAAATTCCCTGGCTTTAATTTAGGTACTATACTGATGATGGGCTTAGCCAACCTCATTCAACTCTCAACATGTTTCAGAAGGCAGATGACAAGAAATCAAACCTGATATTAAACCTCCTTTCCTGGGTTGATTTCTTAAAACCAAACTTCTGCTTTTTTGAAAATGTTAGAGGGTTTCTCCAGTTCTCTCTCAATGCAACTCAACTATCCCAATATCGTGTGGGTGGTGGGATCAGGATGGGGGGGTTAAAATTCCTGGTTTATGCATTACTTGCAATGAAGTAAGTTTTAGGGTCCTCCTTGAGTAGGTCTAACCTATACAATATTCTAGTTATCAAGTTAGGTTCTCTCTATTGCAAGCAGGTCACTATGGTGCTCCCCAGTCAAGAGTGCGCTTCTTTTTATTTGCTGCCAAGGTAAGGGGCATGTTCTGTATATAGTTTATCAGTTTCTCATTTTTATAGGCTGGCCAAGTCCTTCCAGAACTACCCCAACCTTCTCATGCTTTCCCTCAAGTGGATAAGCTTGAGATAAAGCTTTCCAATAGCAGCTCAATTACTCCAGTTATTACTGGAAAGGGATTTGCTGCAAGAAACTTTACTACCATTGAGGATGCAATATCAGATCTCCCTCAGTTTGACTGGTACTGGTAAGTTTCAGTAGAATAATCTCTTTGTTCTGCTTACTAATAAGAGCTTCTAGTGAAACAGTAAACTTTCCTATATCTGGAGACAACCTTGAGCCTGCTAGATTTAAGGTTGATGAATCAAGGGGGCGGGCTGGATTTATCAACAGAGAGGTTCAATACAGTCAAGACCCACAGACCATATATCAGAAGTGGAGCAGAGAAACAGCAAAACCACCAAGGGACCTCCAACATTTCACCCAATCATTCAGCAAAGATACAGTGAGGAGGTAGGTACCAATCACCCTTCCTATAACTTGACTTACAATGCATAGGGTGGTCAATGTACCATTAGAATCAGGTGCTGACTACAGAAGTATATCATATACTGTTTCTTACCCTCAGATGCTAATTTAGCTATGGTTAGGGCTTGACCTAGAGATTCAACAATATCAGACATCACATCCTCTATCTGCTGTTGCCAAAGGGGGTTTTAGAGCAGGTATGGTTCATAGTTAACCCTCCCTCCCCTAACCAACACAAAAATCAGGACCATATGGACGTCTTGACAAGAACCACTACTTTCACACAATTGTTACCAATGTTGAGCCTACTGCAAAACAATCTTGGGTTCTCCACCCATATGTGAGGTAAGTGAGACCATTGTTTGTGGGATCTGAGTCAATGTTGATGTTATAGATTTAGTATGTCAAGTTCAATTTAGATTTAAGCCCCTCACCCTTTCAATCAGTGCAAAAGGATTGTTACAGTTAGAGAATTGGCACGTCTACAGGGATTTGCAGATGATTACACTTTCCATTCAGAAAGTGGGGATGTGAAAACTGTATG
>Ga0307517_10006487_pt1 | contig 17309 bp, 33 predicted proteins | sample 23_EM_MG_FD_194515 | JGI IMG/M metagenome (GOLD analysis project Ga0307517, IMG submission 194515) | Populus trichocarpa ectomycorrhiza microbial communities from riparian zone in the Pacific Northwest, United States - 23_EM | ecosystem: Host-associated > Plants > Roots > Unclassified | place...
TTACTTCAGGAGCTGGTTCAGAAACTTCAACTGGAGTTTCTTCTACAATTTCTTCACTCATAGTTTTAAAGTCTAATTATTAGGAGACACCGGCCATTTGACCCTGTAGTCTAGGTTCGGTAGCAATAAAGTTACCGGCATAGATTAAGTGTCCAACTTTAGTAAGCTGGTCAACAGGCATCATCATTTTGCGGAACTGGAATCCACGGGTAGATTTTACATTACCAGGAACGCCAGACGGTACTGCATCAGTAGTCTTTTTAAAGTTAGCAGTCATGATGTTTTCATCTTCATAGTTAAACCCTACAAAGCCGAAGCCTTTAGTGTTTACCAAGAAGAATTTACCAGAAGGAACTTGCTCGTCTTTAGCAATCGGAGTACCACGGAAAGTCAAATAAACGAAACCTTGCTGTGCGCCCATACCTGGAGAGGTAGGAACTCCACCCCATGGGTTCATCTTTGGATAACCCGCAGTTGAGAAGTTAGCACGAACAGTAGGAGTCAAAAGACTTTCATAGGAAGACCAAATAGCTTTAGTAGTCAAAGCCAAGTCTGGGCTATCAACACCGATGGTTACAGCGTCATCAGCAGTGGCTAATTTAGCCAAAGTCAATGCACCAGTAGAAGCTAAGTAATAGCCACTCCACGCAGTATAAGTAGAGCGGGAAAGGTCGCCATAAGAAGCGAACAAAGTAGAGTCAGAAGCAGCATTTGCCAAAGAATCCCAGTCATTACCGCTACCGTTACCGGTATAAAGGTTCTGAGCTGAGTTGTTCATCAAAGATTGTGCTTGAGAGTCAAATTCTGTATCTAACAAATCGACAATCTGCTCATCGCCCATGTTGGCTGTAGTTTCAGCTACGGCAACAACAACTGGCTTGTAGGTCATTTTAAGATTGAAGTTTGTCCTGACACGGACGTTCTGGCGATCCGTATCTAACTTATCTGCAATACCTGCGTTACCACCATTGGTAGTATCGGTATATTTAATTGGGAACTGGTAAGAAGTACCAGATTTCCATTCTTTCGGCTTCTGGAAGAATGTCATCAAACCAGGAGTACCAGTGGTAACTTGGTCATAGACATCAGGAAGAATTTTTTCACGAGTCGTGGTCGTGACTGCTGCGTTAAAAATCATTTTAGTAAACTAAAGATTACGCCGCACCTTTTAAAGCTCGCAGATACTCTACGGCTGTTCCAAATTGGCTTGGATCTAATTTTTGACCTCCTGCCCCTGGATTAATACTCACAGGATCAGTTCGCTTAGTTATGTTGGCGGCAGTTGTGGTTTGCACCTTCTTAACTAATTCGCTCATGTCTTTCATATTTTGATGAGCTGCTTTGAGGTCTTTAAACCCATACTTAGTAGCATGTAAGAACAAAGCGTTTTCATTGAGTGTTGGGTCTGCAGCTTTAATCTCAGTAAGTTGAGAAACTACTAAGTTTTCAAGTGCTTGCTGCTGCTCAATTTTTGTCTGTTGTTCTTTCGCCATATCAGCCTTTAACTCTTGCTTAGATATTTCTATCAATTCAGCATAAGTCTGTGGCTGCCAATTTGGATCTTGGTAAGGCTTTTCTGTAGTTGTCTTAGTTGGTAAAGGCGCTTCCTCTAACTTAGCTAGAGTCTGCGATTTTCGGGTAAACTCTGGTAAAAAGTTTTCTTTCCACTCTTTACTTAAAGTCGCCCCATCAACCTTTCGCCCGTCTGGTAAGTCAAACAGTTCAGGCTCGGTAGGTTTAACCTCTTCTGGTGTAGTTTCTACAACAGGTTCTACAATCGGTTGTTCGCTTGGTGCATCTGCGGGAACATTCCCATTATCTGCACTGGGAGCAACTTCAATTTCTTCGTCCATATTATCCTTGAGACTGCTTCACTCCCCTTGGTCTTGCGACTGGTTTGCTAGGCTTGGTCTGGTTAATTTGCACATCCTTACCCATTGGGGAACAGGCAAGGTCTGCAAACTACTTCTTTTCTTCTTTAGGCGGGTTCTCAGCTAGAGTCTGAGAACGCTCTGCCATTATCTGTCCATGTTCTTGAGCTTGCTTTTTAAGTTCCATATCTTGCCTATCTTTTGCATGGATTTGCATTTTTTCAGCTACTGCGATTTCTGGATCTGCTTGAACACCTATCTTTTCAAGAATTTGTACCTGAGCATCGGGTTGTACATCTGCATAATTTATAGTTACATTTGGTGGTTTTTGTTCTGCTTGTGGAGCTAGTTGCTGGGCTTCTTCAGGGGTCATCCCCACCGCTAAAACTTTATTCATTTGCCATGTAACAGCATTCTTGGCTTTTTGTTTAGCGTCATCATAATTAGCAGCTTCCAAATAGTCAGGTAAACCTAATGCACCTTTTTCAAAATCGTTTTGCGCTTGTTCATATTTAAACTCATCATCAACTGGCAAAGATTTACCGGCAATAATTTTTACCTTGTTACCAACTTCGATATCATCCTGTATAAGCTCAATTACTTCGATCTCACCCTCTTTATTTTCTATTTCTGTAGAATGATATTCGGTGTACCTGGTCTTAACTAATTGCAAACTCCAATCAAACATCTCTTTGGATACATAGTCGCCTAGCTGGACAAGTTCATTTAATCTAAGGAAAGATTGTTGTATAAGCGCAAGTCTTCCGGCTTTGGTTTCTTGACCTTCGCGTTCTCCACGGAAAGCGGAGGAAGCGGCCATAATATTGTCAATCTCAGAACGACTATCCAACATATCTTTAAAAACCATTTCAGGAAGTGGTGTACCAACCTCACGAGTTACACCATCTTTAACCCCTTTACCCCAAATAATTCCTTTTGTTTCAAAACGGATACGCTGGGCGTCACTCTTTCCCATTACATCTGCGTCAACTTTTATAATCCCATTTACTAACTCACAGTTCTCGTCAATGTCAATTTTCCTTTTATCAATACCCCTCTGTAATTCAGCAGAAAGGGTAATCATGTCAGTGCGCCCTATCGGAGTATTTTCATTGTTGAAGATAGTAGCAAAAATATATGGCTTACGGGGATTATTAAAATAATTAAAGTAATAAGACTTGAATTGGACTGGCTCTGCTGGATTAACTGGATTTTCAGTTGTACCATCTTCTGGGGTGCTTCTTTGAAAAGTCGCGTCATACTGCGCTTTTTGCGTTTTACGACTGTCTTGATCTAGTTTAATTTGCTGTAATAATTGTCTTTTGGGTTCGACCTCTAAAGTATCAATTTGCTGTTCTTCTTCTTCGGTAATTAAAATACCATCCCAATCCCAGTAAGGATTCTTAATTTTATCTAAGATAATATTTTCTAATTTGAAAATTACATAGTCACCTATCCAGGACTCTTTGTATTTAACATCTGGGTTTTTAATGTACAGCTGCTCTTCGTCAACAATCCCAAATTTCTTCATTAACTCTTCTTTTTTCTTGGGGAAACGGTCACAAATAGCGCAAAGATTGTCTTCAATTTCTTCGATTGCAAACTCACTATCTTGCTCTTTACTAGCGTACTTACCAAACCTAACCTTACGAGGATCAATAGCACGGAAATCAAAATCGTTTATAGTGGGATTCCAAAACGCTTTAATGACAATAAGTCGTCCAAAATACAAGTTCCTGTAACCCTTGCGAACGGTTTCTTTTGTATTTAAATCAAGGAATTTATTCCTTAAGTAAGATTCCAGTTTTTGAGCAAATTCTTGTGCTGGTTGACCTGGTTTTCCTGGTAGAATATTAATTCCAGGAGGATTGGCAATTAAAGAGTTAATCACCGATTCCATATTTACGAACACTCGATTAGCGTGAACTACCCAATTTTTGCGGGTATATGGAAGATTATTAACCCAATCTGACTTATTCTCATAAATTGCTGTGTTTTGCTTATAGATTCGCTCAACAATATCCCAAAGTTCAGATGATGAAATCCACCTGGCTTCAACAAGTTTTGATAGACTATCTTCACTTAAAGTTGTTAGGTCTAGCTTTGGCATTTTTTATGTTTAAGCCCTCTGGTAATCAAAGTGCTTTGCTCCTATGCAGAGGGCTGTAGGGGTTGTTACAACCCGTAAAATTATAGGAGAGCTTAAACGCAAAAAAGCGGGCTACCAAAACCCGCTCGTGAGAGTGAATCTTGGTAGCCCGCCGTTTGTTGTGGTAAGGGCTGACTTGTATATTTAGTTACGCCTATTATAGCATTTAAAAACTAAGTCGTCAAATTTGGAGGCATTACTTTATTAGTCCACTCAATTAATCTTAAATTATTATCATGATCAAAGTGCAATACTCCCGAATTAGCTTTCAAATTTAACACTCCCGAAGTCATTATGTATAAAACTTTAGGAGCAAGACGCTTGGGAATTGTGAGTACTACCATTTCTTCATCAATCACTTGCAGCATGTTATGAGTGGTTAGTAAATACTACTGGATGATACCCTGATGTATTAGTTATTGTTTCCATAATTATTGTCTCTAAATGCCCTTGAAATATCATATACATTATCTGACCCTAACACGCTAACCTTTTCTTCAACTTCCTTAAAAAATACTCCTGAACCTGTACCTAGCATGGCTAAATATGAATATAAATCCGCAAATACATAGTGATCCTCACCCGTAGTAGAAGCCCAAATATATCTTTCAATTCCTGCATTATTTACTACTTTTTCACGTCTTAAAGTCTCGTAATGTTTAATAAATAACTGAAATTCTTTATCCGTATCTACCCCGATCAAGTGTTTAGCCTCAATCATGTTCGTAAGGTGCTGATCTAAAATTCTATCCCGATGAGAATAGACTATTCCTTTTTTATCATTTTCACCCCACCAGACAATCATTTGCGGATTATTGGCATTTTCCATAAAGAATGACATCTTCATGAAGGGATAGGTTTCAACTATATACCTAGACAACGTACTGTCTGGCATAGCATCAATTACTCCACTTGTGGGTTTCCATAGGGCCAGAATATCATCCAGATCACTAGGCTTTGTAAAGCGTCCAATCTTTATAATTCCCTTATTAGAACGAATCACATAATGTTTTATGTTACCAACATCTATTCCGATAAATCTCTCACCAATATCTAGATCCTTTGGGGTCCATAGGTCTAAGATAGTCGTCCTGGTAACACTTAAATCGCCTGGACTATAGCTCTTACCCAATACAAAGTTATTAAAGTATGCTGGATCTCCCTGTGAATCGTCAATGATTTCATCTACGCTAATCCAACAACACATCAAATGGGAGATGTGATAACCGCTTATTTTACTTCCTGGATTTTGTGCTACCCACTTCCCTTGCCTTCTGACATCATCACTAATCGGTTCTTTGCAGTTACGGCAGATATAACATTTACGGTCTAAATCTATAGAATCAGGCCAAACAAGGTAATGCTCGTCTTTACAATGAGGACAGGTTATAACCCATTCCTTCTGATCTGACTTCTGAAACTGTAGATCAAGCTCATCCCGTTCAGTACCTGGGTTAGAAAACATCCAGCGACCCTTATACAAACTTGCCTTTGTACGGGATTTATATGTTTCAATTGCACCTTGGTCTGACCGGCTAATCTCATCATGAATCAATAAGTCTGCGGTTGTAGAAATGGCTGCAGTCTTACTATTGGTTCCTTTGAAGAATATAAAACGGTCATTAAACTCTTTTCGCTCCACGTTGTCCGTAGCCATACCCTCAAACTCTTCATGGTTTGCTTGGACTATTTTATTAAACTTTGAGCTAACAAACTCGTTTACATCCGAATCTGAACTCATGGTATAAATGGTGTTAAAGTGCAGATGCTTAATCGCAAACAAAGCTTTCACCGAGAACGTAACCGATTTACCAACCTGAGCGCAGGCAGTAAGGACTATCGTTGGTGTCCAATCACATAAAATATCAATAAGCCAAGGACGGTCTGTAAAGATAAATGCCTCGCCTTTTTCGTTTACTATCCCTCGTTCAGTAATCCATTGGAGGATTGAATAATACTGTTTATCATTTTGATTCGCCATCTCCTCCTCACCGCTAGCAACAAGTGAGGAGGAGGCAGAGTGCTAGCTCTACCTGTTTAAAATTTTGGCATTTTTAGAAAAACAGCCTTAGGAACTCTTACGTCTAATTTATCAATTAATCTGCCATATCTTACAAGATAAATATTGTAAAACTCTTGTGGGTGCATAGTCCTATAAAATCTCTCCTCTTCAGTTTTGTCACGCATTACTTTCAAGGCTTCAATAATTAGAGACAATTCCGCATTATCCAACTCTATAGTATTTTTTGATAGTTTATTTTTTTTCATCTTCATTAACAATAGCTGTTTCAATACTAACTAAACTAGAAGCAATAGCAACGGCACTTTCTAAGGCTAGGCGGACGACTTTAAAAGGGTCAATAATACCAGCGTCGAACATATTAGTATATTCTTGAGTTTTAAAATTAATACCAAAATCAAATTCACGATGCAAGAAAGCAGTGTTTTCCATGCCAGCATTTATCATCATTTGAAACATTGGAGCGCTTAAAACTTTTTTAAACATAGGTTCTAACACCTTATTTGAGATGTCCATTAATGCCACTCCCCCACCAGCCACTATACCCTCTTGCAATGCCGCTTGAGTAGCGTTAATAGCGTTCTCAAATTTATACTTCTTAGAGTTAAATTCGGTGTCAGTGTAAACGCCGACTCTAATCACGCCTATACCACCTGTAAGCTGTGCTAAACGTTCTTCAAGCATTCCTTTAGAATATTCACTAGTGGTATTAGTTATCTCGTCTTGTATGCCTATTATTCTAGTCTGCAATCCTTCGTTAGAAACACCACCGATAATTGTTGTTGTGTCTTTAGTTGCAATAACCTTTTCAGCGCGGCCGCAAACATCAACAATTGAATTATCTAATTTCATACCCATTTCTTCGCTAATAACCTTAGCTCCTGTAAGAGCGGCCATATCAAACAAGAACTCTCTAGCACGAGAACCAGTGTAAGGATTCTGAACACAAGCGATATTCATTACTCTATTTTGAGCATTAACAGTTAAGCTTGCTAATGCAACTGACTGTACCATATCAGCAATAATCAAAACATCATGCCCTGTGCCAATCGATTTCATCAGACTCATTATCTGCTCATTTGTTGAGATAACACGGTCTACCAGAATAACGTAAACGTCATTTAGTACTGTGCTTTGGCTTGCTTGGTCATTAATAAAGTAAGGGGATATAAGCCCTTTATCAAACCTTGCGCCTTTAACAACCTCTTTTGTGTAGCCTAACTGCGCTCCTTTTTCTACTGTAATAACACCGTTAATTCCTACTTCTTTAATAGCCTCGGCAATCACTTTAGCGACTTCGGGGTCTAGGGACGAGATGGTTGCTATTCTTTCAATATCACTCTCTGTGACTTCACGCTTGATTTTTGATAATTCTAATAGTACTTCTTCCAATCCGGCCTGGAGTCGTTCACGAACTTCACGAATTTTGGAGGAGTCGTTTGCAATTTCTTTAAAAGCTTCGGTAACGAGGGCGTGAGTAAGTATTGTAGTAGTTGCCGTTCCATCTCCTCCTTCGCTACTCGTTCGCAGAGCCGCCTTCCTAAGCTTTGAGAGTCCGAGTTGTTCATATTTATCTTTAAATTCTAAGTTCTTTAAGATTGTCACGCCGTCATCGGCTTCCACAGGGTCAAGCCCAGGCCATTCAATAATAGCGGACATACCCACAGCTCCAAGTGTAGGACGCACAGCATCAGCGGCTTTATCTATTCCAGCTTTAATTTTCATCCTAGCTTCGTGACCAAAACTAATTTCTTTGCTCATACGTTATATCTTTGTCCCACTCACCGAGTGGTTTAAATTTAATTATCCTACCTTTATGTGTTTGATTTCCAATAGTTATGTCAGGCTCTTGCCAGGCAAATCCATCTGGTAAGTCATCAATCTGTATAGGCTCTAAGCCTTTTTCTTTGGCGTATTGTTCAACGTTAGCTCTTGTTATTTTCATAATCTTTGAGACCAAGTTCTATCAACTTTTCTTCTACGCATTTAGGGCAAAACTTATACCAAAGAGTGTAATTCTGTCCATGTTTTTCGCAATCTATTTTCATAAAACCGCCAATAAATCAGTTATTGCAACAAACTTAACCTTTTTACCATCTAAATCTATTTCGTGGGTATCAGGAGAATATTTAGCAAACAAAACGATGCTCCCAACTTCTAACACCGTATTACCTAAATAAATAGGCTGGTTGATTTCAGCAATCCTGCCTTTATAAACGTAGTTATCTTGCACGTCCACAGTCTTAAAGCCTTCCTTGGCTTCTTCTTCTAGTTTTTCTACTACAACATATTTATTTGATATTTGCATTTTTAACGTGAGTTAAATAATAAATCCTCATCATTTCATTATAAAAATCCATACTATCATTATTTATAAGCTTAGAGGCTTCTTCTGGGGTTAGCCCTGCATTCTTGCATAAACCAGCCAGCAAAACTAAATGATTATCGTTTTCCATATAGTAAATTAAAATTAGTTTCGAAAGGTTGAATAGTATCCGCAAACCCTCTGCCTCTATCCTTTGCTACAAGTTTGCTCTTTGTCCAAAAACTGTCTTTGTGCTTGTCTGTAATCAATCTTTGACACCAATGACCTGCAGAACATTTAGTCTTGTAGTAGGCCACTTTCTGCGTGCTATTAGTCCAATCTACCTCAATCTGTCTGACTGCTTGAGCTTTAAAATCCATCCCACACCTATCACAATAGAAATCTGTTATTGTTACAGGTTTACTATCCGCTAACGTTGTTTCCCTATCCTCAAGTTCTTTAAGCCTATTTCTGTGATATTTCCTGTCAGCTGACCGTTTTTCTTGGGCATTAATAAGCTCTGTAATATGATAATGTTCCTCAACTAAAGGTTTTGGTGTGTGTCTTAATACATCGCTCATATTCCGAATATCCCTTTTAATCCTTTATCTTCTTTTTGTTGATCTTTAAATTCTTGCTCTGTGCCACTTCCTAAAAACTCCGCTTTACCATCTACCTCATCAGGAATAATAGCCATTTGCTCTTCGCTTAACCCTTCTAATTTCTCAATAACTTTAGGGTCTTTTTTACTTAGCTGATATAGTCGTTTTAGACGTTTAAACATTGGGATTTATAAGTCTTTGTTTAATCTTTTCTTCAATAATTTTTATATCTGCTTGGTTTTCCGGCGAAAATATAAAGTTATAAGTAGTATTTTGAGCTTTAGGTTTATCGCTTTCATCTTCCCTTTTTACCATCCCAAGAATTTCAGCGCCTAATTTAAGCTCCTGAATTCTATTTGCCGGTTTTGCTTTTAAATCATCAACTAAAGCTGTGGTAATAAATTCTTCTGTAAGACCTAAATTTCTAATTGCTTGTTTAAATCCTTGGCTCTCTAAAACCCTTTTTGGACTGTTCTGTAAGCCAAAACCATAGCCAACACTTTTCAATACGACACCTATAGAAGCTGGGTTATCCTTAGCTAGATTTTTAAATATCGCTTTTGCCGCTTTCAGTTGTCTCGGACTTGGTGTCTTCTTGTCCATCTTCAATCCTTTTTAATAACTCAATAGTTGTTTTGGTTTGCATCTCAGCACCATGCTTTGCCAAAACCTCTTGAAGGTCTTTTGTTAAAGCCTCTCCTTCTTCCATTGTAAGTTCTCGATATTCCATATTATTCAAGTAGCCAATCTAATGATAATAAAACATTTGGCTCAATTTCAGTATCGCCTAAATCCTCAACTTTGATCTTTTCTAAATCCTTACCTGCACCAAAACTCAAATCAATATCAATATCACCAAGCTTATTATAATCCTTCTGGAATTCTGGCATATTTTCAGGTTTTACTCTTATTTCATCAGGGTTTTCAGGATTATCAGTAGAAACTCCTAGTTTCCTGATTAACTCATTTCGCTTTTCTTCAAAAATAGCCAACTCTGGCTGACAAAGATTTATAATCTTACTAATTTTGTAAGACACTTTTATAGGTAATTTTATTTCGAGTAACTTCTTAAGACTTTCTTGGCTATTAACGATTATTTGTAATTTCATAAAAAAGACGGCTCACGCAAAAATAGCGTAGCCGTCTATTAATTTATATTGTACCTAAATTATAGCAAATATAACGTATTTGTCAAGCACTCTTTTTACTCCCCTCCTGACGGCTTAAGAGAGGAAGGGAAAAAGAAAAGTGCTTAACCAGCATCCCCTACTTCCCTTCTAATATTTTAATTAAAAATTTCCAATCTATTTCGTTTTTCCATCCAGCAATATATATCACCGCCTCCTCCATCCTGTTTTGGGAATCGATGAGTTCGTTTATTTTTAAACGTAAGTCTAAATTAGAATCTTCATTTATTGTTAATTTCTCTATAGGCATAGTTATTCTCCTTTCTTGTTAAGTAAATCGATTAATTTCATATACCATGGCTTGTACTTCAGTGCTTCCCAATTCACTTCTGCCCTAAATCTCCAAATACTCTTCCTAGGGTAATTTGGTGGTGGGGTTATTGAGTCAAGATTGTTCATAGAGGTTAATGATTTGCACATTTAAAACAAAAGTTAGTTTGGGTTATACAATAATGATAGCGTCCTTTTATATAATCTTGATGACAAGTAGAGCAATGTACAAACTCTTGTGTGTTACTCCATTTTATTTCTCTCATAATCTTTTAGTTAATTATTTACGATTATCTTTTACAAAATCCTTAGTTTTAATTTTAAACATTTCGCCATTCTTACAATGCCAAACGATACCTTCAATGGGCATTTCAGGATTGCCAAACTTAGTTTTTTGTAGTGGCAACCATTCTTTCAATTCTTTGTAAGTAGTAGGTACATTTTCAAATACTGGGGCTTTACCGCAGCTAAACAACATAACAGTATTTTTATCTAAACCTAACGGGTTTCCTTGAATATTTAAGCCAACTGCTTCGCCGCTCCATTCTCCATCTTCAATATCAGTTAGGTCTGTGTTTTTAACAGCTTCATACAAATATTTATCCGCTGGTGAAAATGGGTCAGCATCAACATACCAAGGTTCTTCAATACCTTTTTGCTTTTGAATTTTATCAGGATTACGACGCTTTTCTAACCTAACTACTTCATTCTTGCGAACAGTTAAGCGTACATTCATACCATCAATCTTTTCTGTTGCTATAACTGTTTGGTCTAACGCAAGCATTTCTAAACTTAAACCCGCTAGTGGCTTATCAATTACTGTCTTATCGCCTTCCCAATCTCTATCAAATATTGTTTTAATCTTTTTCATATAGTTTAGTTAATTATTTAATATCTTTAATACTACAGTAACAAGCTTTAAAACTTATTCTGCATTCATCTCTAAACCGTATAAAATGATGACCTTTATAGTACCAGTGATACAATCTTACAAATACTATATACCACCAACTCCATCTTTGTTTTTCCCAATAATCTTTATATTCAATAATCATAATTATTTGCTTAAACTAGGCGGCAACGATTTGACGAGGGGGAGCCGAGCTAATCTCCTACGGCAACACAAAGTTGCTTTTCTTCTCGTTGTTGTTTGACTCGTATAGTCACGTTGCAATTCCCGACTGACAAAAACATGTTTTATACGGGTCTTTCTCTTTCTTGGCAGGGGTCGGATATACCGAGACTTACCTTCAGCTGTCAGTTCGACTTTACCTTTTCCACCACGCCTAGAACTAAATAAACAATTATTCCTTAATTTCTAAGCTCCCTATTACGAATGGCTTAGCTCATAGGGGCTGTTACTGTCGGCTCATTTGACAGTTTTGGCACATGCAAATTCCTGTCGTATTATGAGTTATTGACACTTAACATCACCACCTTTCATTCCAACCGTAGTTGGGGGATTAATCTATTATTTCCATAAAATTATAACCTTGATTTTTTATTGCAAATTTAGCAAAACCGGTATCCCCACTTAAACAACGTGCTTTATAATTACCATTTTTATCTTTTGGATAACCATCTTCCATTAAAATTCCCCAATTTTGTAATATACGGTCTGCTTCTGTTGGATTTGCTGTCTTTATAGTTATTTTCTTCATATCTATTTAATTAATGATTAAACAGTACAAATAGTAGCCATGCAATTAAATACCCTATAACAAAACTTTCTAAATCAAATTTTGGAATCTTCATCTTGTTTAATTAATGATTATCCCACCCACATAAGGATTGACGGGAGAGCTCATGAGAGCCTTTTGAGCGGCCTGCCTTATTCGTCGGCAGCTCCCCACCAATCCATAAGTAGGTAGGAGTTAGGGGGTTAGGTAATCTTTTTATAGCCTACTGTTCTGACTTCTACTGGTTCGACTTCTATCCAGTTTAAGGTTTCACCATTAATATCTGAGAAGCTATTAAAATCTGCATCCCCATCTTGATAATTTGCCATATAAAATTTACTAGTTGTCGTATCTTGTACAACAATTTCAACCTCGTTGCCATGTCTCCAAGTGCCAGTAATCCTGCTTTGAACAGTTCTAATATCTCCTAAATCATCATGTACTGCTTTTTCACTATTTTGTTTTAAATATTCTTCTCTTGTCATACACTTCCTTTCATTAATTTAATTAGGGGATTTTGGTGGGGGCGCAAAGATTTACATCAGTAATTACTCTGACTTCTCCTTATAACGGCAATACACTTGTACTTCGTGTGCGTTCCCCCCAGAAACCCCTAATCCTTACTTATTTCTTCTTTGTTAATGGTGAAATCAATACAGGAATTATTTTAGATTCTGCACCTATAGATACATACCTACCCTGATATGCTTGAGCATCTTTCTTAGTTCTAAAAGTTGCTATATAAATCCCCCAATTATCAGGGTAAAGTCTTGAAAATCTACTTTTTACCGCCCAAGCTTTCACAGATTTTATTTTAGGGGATTTCATAGGCTATCGGTTAATCGTGGAGCGCACTTTCATACACCCAAAGCAAACCTGTGTAATAGCGGAATGATAGGTGCTGTATATCGCTTGATGCGTATGCACTCCCTCACATTCATCAATTTGCTTTATTAATTCTTCTTTTGTAGGGACGTGTTCGTATTCAAAGTTCATTTTATTGGAGTTAGTTTTTTAGTTCTTTTAACAATCCAGTCGTGACATTGTTTAAGGATTTTTTCACGGGCAGCAGCGTAGGCAGCAGCGTAGGCAGCAGCGTTGGCAGCAGCGTAGGCAGCAGCGTAGGCAGCGTTGGCAGCAGCGTTGGCAGCAGCGTAGGCAGCGTTGGCAGCAGCGTTGGCAGCGTTGGCAGCAGCGTTGGCAGCAGCGTTGGCAGCGTAGGCAGCGTTCCTATTTTTCTCTGTAGGTGACTTTAACCAAGTCTTAGCAGCTTCAATAGCTTCTCTAAGCCTTTTATCATCAGGATATTTTTTCTCAAAAATCTCAATTACGAGTTCGGCAGCAAAGATGGATAGGGCTACAGAGTCTTCTTTTTCCCACTTCCAGGCTTTAACAATTTTCATATCTTCCCAAGCTTCTTTATCCTTACTGATGTCCGAAGCCCCTCTTACTTCAACTAGAGCCAGACATTCCATATCTACAAAGTTCATCGCATCAATAATCGAGTTAGAAGCGTGAAAGCCATTGTGACAAGCATTAACCGTACCTTCAACTTTCCTCCACTCTCCTACTTTCCATTTATAATCTCCGTGAGACTTAAGTCCTTTTTTAAGCGACTTCCATAGTGTTTTATTTTTCATGATTGGTTATTAATTATTTCCTCCCACTTCTCTAGGTTTGGTGTAGACATGGGGTTTACTTTATATACCAAGATTTTAAACGAGGCAATCCTTCCAATACTAATTTAATTTGTGCTTTAGTAATTTTTTGCGCTCCTATTCCATCATGGAGCAAGACAAGCAATGCTCTTTGTGTTAATGGACTATTGGTAAACTTCTTAAATCCTTCAGCTACTTCGATAATAGATTTTGCCAAAAGTTCTACGCTTTCAGGATTTTCTTCATCCTTCTTAATTCTTATATTTGTCATACACCTTTATATTTCTCCCCGAGAGGGGGGGTTAATTAAATAAATGCTTAAGTTTTTCTAACATCTTTTTAGCGATAATATTTTTATCTATTTCATTTTTAGTTAAATGAGAATTATGATATGTGGTATCGCATTTTTTACATTTACCTTTTTTATAATTACTAGCTGGTAAAAGCCAACCTTTTCCGTATAACTCATTCCAAATAGCTTTTAATATTTTTTCTTTTAATCTTAATTCTTGAGTTAAAGGAATATCATCACCAGCACCGATCATTCCATGTTTATAATGACAATTTAAGCAGAAATACTCGTTATACGCATTATAAAATGTCCAAATTAAGGGACTTTCACAGTTAGGACATACTTTAATTTCTTTTTGTTTCTTCATACATATTTTACTTAGTTAATTTTTCTAAAGGTTTAAGGGTTAGCTAGAAAAAATGCTTTTGTAAATTCTGGTGGCGCAATACTTCTAAGGTCTGTCCGTTTTTCTCTGTCTCGTTCACTCATCGGAGTTATAAAAGTATTTATAGAACCTTTATTAGGCGTATTGTTCCAAAATGGCCGTTGGGGGGGGTTGAAGATACCCCATAAATTAGTCTTCTTGCTATAGTCTGCCCCGAACTCGTAAGGCGTGTATTGAAACGCCGGTTTTCCTAAGAACCATTTAAGGTATCCATCGGGATTCTCAATCGCCCAAAACTTTAAAGGCATTTCAGGATTAGCGTCTCTTGTGATCCGTGCCTGGCACTTCCATATAATATTTAAACAAGCTTGCACCAGTTCCATGCCCTGCATTAAATCCCTAGGTGTTTTTGCAGTCGTACGAGCCTTAGAAAACATGGTACAGGGTGGATTAGCGAAAATTCCATAAACGTTCTCTGGTGGCTCATATTTACGCACGTCGACGTTTTTATCCACATACCGAACGTCATATCCAGCTTCCTTGTAATCCCTAGTATCGCTTCCAAACTCTGAACAACAAAGGTGAAGTATGATTTTGTCTTTATTTTCCATTTTCTTTTTTGTAATATCTTTTTAAAGGTTTTTCCAATATCTGCGTCACTTTATTCATGAAAGCAAAAATAGTATCGTTCAACTCTTTATTTTCTGCGTCACTTAAACCTACTACGGGGTGACTACTTGCCACGCATAAATCTTTTGTCCCTCTAACTGAAAGGGTTAAATGCTCTCCAATGTATATACTTGGCGTATGACCTGTTAAAATTGTTTTCATTTTTTCTTTTGTTTAAATAAATAATGGGCTAGTAAGTTCTTTGTAAAATGACTCTGCTTTTTTTGCGTTTGGATTATCTTTTAAAAACCTTCTAAATCCGGCAAGCATAAGTTCGCGGCCATTCTTATTAGATCTCGTGTATACCGTACCAGGAAGCACAGGGTAATTTTCTCTCGCCTCTAATCGTTCTGTAATGCTTTGTATTTCAAAAAAATTTAAATAATTACCAGAAACCCATACACCTGGCAAAGATCCATCAATACTGGCAGCCATAATTTTATCAGCTTGTTCTTCGGATATATCGTAAGTTTTACCTGACTTTGTTTGTATAATTTTCATATAGATATTGCGCTAGTTTTTTTAACTTGGTTAAATTGCTTGTTATTGTTTAACCACTTACTAAGGCGTTTTTTAACTTCAAAAGTTTGTTGTTGTTCCCAACGTTCTTTAGTGCCAGATTTATTTAGCTCTGTCCAATAATCTATAAATTTTTTAAGTTCGGCGGCAAAAAAATCCTTTTGTCCATACTTATTCTGCAACCCAAGTAATACTTTTAACTGACTGTCTGTATTGGAAAAAAAATCTTTTGCTTCTTCCGCTGGTGTTTTTTCTCCCTCTAATCTAACCTTATCTAATCTACTCTTACCTATACTAACCTGTGTTTCCAAACTGGATACATCTTGTATACGTTCTGTATACGAACTGTTATCTTTTAGTTCTAAATTATTTTTCTCTTCTACATATTTTGTCTCATTATATCGGTCATTTTGGATATAATTATTAATACGCCAGTGTTTTATTACAATGATTCCAGTCTCAAAAGTCAAGATAAATCTTTTGGCAATTAAAACTTTCAAATCATCTTCCTGAACTCCAACCGCTCTCATTATTTTTTTAGGATTTCCTATAAATCCATCATCATCAGCTCTCATGGAGAGGTGAAAATAAAGAAGTTGTGAACTTACAGGCATTTCCAAGAAAGCGTCTGTATCAACTATTTGAAGAGAAAACATGCGTTTTTGTGCCATACGGTTTGTATTTAAAATAATACGTTTTTAACTTCTTCTTTAACTTCAGGATAAAACTGCTGATTCCATTCTTTGATCTTCTTAGTCATTCTTAAAAGTTTGGTGGCAGGGGCAGGATTCGAACCTGCGATCTCTGGCTTATGAGGCCAGTGAGTTACCACTTCTCCACCCCGCGATATTAACTTCCTTAATTTAACTTTTGAGATATGGTGATGGTTTGGATTATCACACGTCTTATCGCCTAAAATGACGTACCCACCTTGATTTAACTCTGATATGCGCTTTCTGTCGTCCTTCATAAATAACTCGGCTGTAGGGCAGTGATATTGACCGTCAGAAAGCATATTAAGTATTAGATTGTGTTGGGGTGTTAGTTTCATTAGTACTTACTAAGAATTTTGTTTGTTAGTATTTCGTATCTGCGTTTAACATTGCTTTTAAATGCCTTAAGCTGACGTATTCTTCTTTCAATCGTTTGCTGTTGTAGATAAACATCCTCCACTTCAAGATACGCTGCTGCTTTCGCCACGGAATTATGTAAGCTAATAAGTTCAAGCCGTTTTTGAGAGACTTGCTGGTCAACTTCCGCCAGTCCTTCTTCGTATTCGGTAAGGTAAGAAGAAGCCCAGAAGAGGAGTTCATCACATACCACTGGGGATATAATTTTCTCTGGAGCTTTTGCATATTCGAGTAAGTCTTTAATTTCCATTTTTGTATTTGTTAATGACTGCTTCCACTTCTTCTCTTGAATAGTTATTGCCTTTTATTTGCGCTTTAGCTCTTAGCTGCTCTAGCCAAATAGGTGAATTTTCTCTTATTAATCTTTCACCGTAAACTCCTAGGTTTCCACTTTTGTAATGATTACACTGAATACATTGGGGTTTTAGGTTATTGAGATCAAAGTCTAATTTGTTATGTATGTAATGCCCGGCGTTCATGTCATACTTCCAGTCAAACCACTTTAAACAGGTATAACACTGATTAAATTCGTTCTTCGATCCATTCGACCGCACCCAAAGGCTTATAAGTGTC
>Ga0307517_10006488_pt1 | contig 17309 bp, 7 predicted proteins | sample 23_EM_MG_FD_194515 | JGI IMG/M metagenome (GOLD analysis project Ga0307517, IMG submission 194515) | Populus trichocarpa ectomycorrhiza microbial communities from riparian zone in the Pacific Northwest, United States - 23_EM | ecosystem: Host-associated > Plants > Roots > Unclassified | place...
ATATTTTGCCTTTATTATTTTTAGTCAATAATCATCTTAGTCTTTTGTTCTCTTTTTATTCTCAATTCACTCTTTAATTTTTTTTTTGTTATTATATGATTAAATTAAATATATATAAAAATTTAAGTTTGATTGAATCTTCTATAGAAAATTGAGCTTAAAAAATGGGTCATTACAATCATAATACATAATAAATGTATTAACTTTAATATTTTGAAAAAAAAAAAGAATACCTTGATAAATTAATCTTTTATTAATTAATACAAAATATTAGTTTATCGATTAAATAATTTTTTATTATCCAGATATATTAATTTATAGGGATTTAATTATATAAAATAATATTTTATTGAAGTGTTTTCATACATTTTATTACAAAATATGAAAGTAAAGATTATTATTATTATTATTATTATTTGAATTGTAAATTATGAACTATTAATGCATTACAAGTAGAATTTTGTAGACGGAGAGCGCGAAACCGAAGATGGCGTTCACCGATCCACAGAGGCAACTCCTAACACTAATTCGCGAGTTTGCTACCGAGAAATCACAGGGAGGTAAGTGCCTCTGCACTTGTTCTTTTCCTCGTTTGGTTCCCTAGAAAATGAAGCGAACAAAATATTAATTTCTCTTATCAAAACCTCGCCTTGGGAACTGTTTGAAAGCGATAAATAACCAGAGTGTCAATTATTGGTTTCTCACATTGTCAGTAACTAAACAGAGGCCGTTTCCCGAGAAAATGCTGGAAAATAGTAGAAAGTTTATTGATCGAGAGCCAAATATTGAATGTTTTATTTTATTAGGTTTATTATTATTATTATTTGTTTTCAAATTTGTATCGGGTGTTGTAAATTTTGTAGAGAGAAGAGTGATTGGGCTAGAGAAGCGAATACAAGAGCTTGGATGTGAAGTAGATGTGGCAAATGGAGAGATGGAAGAGGTGAAGTGTATCAAAGAAACTACTGAGCAAGAACTTAAAGGCTACGAACTTCAATTGTTTTTAAATGAAGCTTCTATTCAAACTCTTGAGGTTTGTTTTATTTATTTGCTTTACTTATATTTGATTAGGTTTTTCTATTGAATTATGAACGTCTTATATGCTTTCAGGCAAGAATCTCCATGAGATATCCTCGGTTGGATCCCAAGTAGAGGGTCTGAAGGTAGTATGATAGCGTGTTGCTCTCTCTCTCTCTCTCTCTCTCTCTCTTCATTTGGATGAAGTGAGACGACTTGCATTTTTTGGTCTTTTTTTTTCTGTTTGTAATTCTTGTTCTGAACCTCATTGCATGGGTCATTGTGCTTGGGCGGGATGAAGAATGAAGAAGGAGCTTCACGGTAAAGATTGCTGTTTATTTTACTTGCCATTCATTACATCCGAGCATATGATTGTTTGCTTCATTAAAATCGATTCAAGTAGTATTAATTGATGTCGTATTGGCAACATGTTTTTGTTGTTTGTGCAGAGATGAGTTTATTCGCCAGATGTTTGATCTTAATGCTAAGATAAGGTTAGTCTCACTTACTAGGACCTATGTAACTTGAACTGGGAATTTGTGTAGCCCCTGTCTGATATATAATTGCACTCTTCTTTGATTAACTTCATGATTTTGGAGATGTTTTCTTCTTGGAAGATGAATTGCTGTGTGAATGCGTATGATTTGTTAATTGATTTGACCTAGTTTCAGAATTGTAAGGAAGGGGAGAAAATAAATATACTAAATTAAAGAGCTCATCTACAAGTTCGTCTCTGTTTTATGGCAGAAATTATAGTGGTTGGTGTAAATTTCATCTATGTCACTACCTCCAAGTTTTTCTTTCAACTCTTTTGAATCTGAAGTGATGACAAGAAGTTTTTCTTTGTTATAGATATGCCTGAGCTTTTTTTTTCTGCAATGTATAGATATGTAAAGGACTGGCAACGTATACACATAAATTCCCCTTTTCATAATTGTATATGCCATTAATTTTTATGACTCAACCGCATTCCATCTGAATTACCCACAAACTTTTATGAGCTTTTAGAAGCGTGTTAGCTTATCTTCCTGGTAGTGTTTGAGTTTAAACCAATCTCTCTGCAAGTCCTTGAACTGTTTCATTCCTTGGATGCATAATTCTTTAGGCTTGGCCTTGAAGCTTGAGGATATGGATTAATTCCAAACATTGTCATGGAAAACTTTGTTTTTGTACTGTATCTCACGATCATTGTTTTAAACAGAAAAGAACAAAGGCAAGAAGGCAGGAAAAAAATAAAATCAAGAGCTCATGCATTTCAAGTTTTAACGCCATTGCATATGTTAGAAAATGGGAATGCAAAGATTTGAGTATGTTTAGGAGGAAACATGGATACTAGAATTATTAAATTTGAGAAAAAGAACTATTTTCTCAAAAGAGCAAAAAAAACTACAAAGTGTTGGTATTTCAGATAAGCTGCAGAGGGGATGCTGTGTGAAGGTAATCTATAACCAGAAGTTGTAGATTTTTCTTCTTCATATCACCTAACATCTTTTCCCATCTCAAACTGTATGACCTATCATATAGGATATCCTTCATAATACTTTCCTCTTGTTGCAGAAAAGTTCACAGAACATATTGATCTATATGCTGTGTTTTCCTTTCAAGTTAAATGAATAAATAAGAATGCGATATCATAGATTTGAATGAACGTTCTGGTAGTAGAGTAAAACAACTAATTTTATAACTTATATGTTAATATAGGAAATTTCAAGAGGAAAAGTGTATCAAATCTCAGAAAAAGAGCAGCATTGGAACCACGGCAGGTGATGCCACCTGTACAGAACATTTACTGCTCTAGCAGCTGAACCTTTTTCCAATTGCTGGTTTTTCATATATATTTTTTTTATTGATGTTGATATTAATTCATGGCAATTCTTCGCAGTTCTTTTTCTTTTGTTTTTTCCTTTTTCTTTTAAATAAGCTTTGTGACAGCAAGTGAGCAGAATAAAGTGTTTTCTTTTTCAATCTTAAAATTCTGAAAGATCAAAGTAGCTGATCCCTGATTGATTTGATTCAAGTTTGGGAAACTTTTATGAGTAATTTTTTTCATGAATGAATCCATTTATCTGGTGAGACCATAAAATAAAATTCAACCTTTGAGTTGCTGATGAGTAACACTGGTTGGTTGATATGCAGTATGGATGCAGTATTTGTATTGAAACTTTTCTGTGGTATTAGGGACAGGCTTAGTTGGATCATGATTTTGGATTGTGCTTCCAAGATGTTCATTCATATAATTGAACAGATTTGAATAGTAATTAACAAACAAGCAAACAAAGCCAACACTATGTAGGAATCTTGTAAAAATAGATGAGTTGAAAACCCTAATCTGTAACTCAATTAACTAGTCATAAAGGAAAGGATCAAAACAGAAAAACTAAATTTCAGTGAGTAAACTAAAGTTTGAGTCTGCTCTCTTCTCTTTTTTATACATCTAGTTGCGAAACTAGAAATATGAGTTTGTTGAAGTCATTGCGAAAGCTTATAGTGGCTTGCTAGAACAACAAGTTTTGGATTGTATGTGGCATGGGATTATATATTTGAGTTTGCTCATCGTCCACAGCAAAGTCATTTGATTTTGGAAAATGTAAATGGATGTATCAGCTGCCGCAAATTTCGATCTGTTTCTTACTGTGGGTGCATGAACATGTGCTCCGCCTTTGATTAGCTGATGAACTCCTAATTTGTTGAGACAATAACCTTTTAGCAACCCTATTAGAGCAGAATTTAAAGCATGGCATTTTGTATTTTAGAAGATAAGTGCTGTCCTTGTCCTTTTCTTTGGGAGGCCTTTCTCTTTGTGAGGCCTCAGCTTTACTCTGACTTGTGGCAGCTTTAGAGAGAAAGAAGGGAAGAGAAATTTATCTTTCTAAGCAAATATAGAGACAGATTGATGCGATTGGGTGTGCTGGGTATGTGGCATAGGGGAGTAATTTGAGTGGATTTCAATGATATCTTCTTTTACACAGTAAATTTCTTAGCATCTTTGCTCATGGAAGCAGGCTTGCTGAACTGCACTATATACTTGTGTTCTGGGAATGTTTCATTTTTCATTTTTTTCTGCTTGGCAGTTCTTTTAAATGTTATGTTAATCACTACAACCATGGACATTTCTAGGGTTATTGGTATTAACTGAAAATTGTTTGGTCAAAGCGTTGAGGAGGCATATTTGTTCTTCTCAGGATACAAATTATATAGACAACTGTTATATCCAAAGAAAAAAGGTCAGATAGGTAATTGACAAACTGCGAGGCATTTGTATGCATTACGAACTAGCATCTAACTCCAATTCAACCCCTATTTTCTTTTCCTTTTACCATCAATTTGCAAATGCCATATAGAATGTTATATGTTGCTTTGGTTTTATGTTGAGGGAATCATTGTGTCTTTATTTCAGAACCAGACAGAAAAGCTGTAAAGAAGGTAGTTACTGAAGTTGAGTTAAGAGCTCTTGAGGATATTCTTGCCCATGTAGCTTCTCAGACAACTAAAGAGGAACAAGAATACATAGCAGAGGAGAATATTCAGAATCAGGTAAGAAGTTGGTTCAAGATTTCTATATATGTTTTCTGTTGTTATAGAAAGATTCAAGAATGCCTCCTCAACATTTCTTCGTTTCCCTTGAGAACAATTTGAGTTGCCTGTTTCTTTGCAGGTCCAGAAGGAGTATATTGACCTTCAGAGGAAGTTTCCTCTGATGGAGGCAATAGTGAAAGAAACAAAAGCATTGCAGGACTTAACAAGATATCCTTACAAACATTACAGTGTGTGGAACTGGCTGTCTGGTCATGATTAACTATACTTTTTCTTGGAGAGAGATAAATGTCCAGGCAGATCATACGATTCAATTGATGGTAAATGATATTGAGAGTATGCCTAGAAATATGAGCAGCCCATAAGAACATCTGATTTCTAAAATTTTATCCTTCCAAAAACCGCCATTTACAAAAATAGATTTTTAATGTTTCTGAATGCTACTTATGAGCAGTTTTTCCAAGATTTTTGTGTAAGTTTTTTGAAGTTTCTAACTCCCTGATGTTAAATGGTTGGTCAATTTTATGTTTTCTGCCATCTCAGCCATCGGTAACATATTTCATCTTTTGACTTTTCTCCCAGTAAAAAGAGGGGGAAATCCCAGTAAAAGGAAGGGAAAAAAGAACAGCTAAAACTTTTTGTATACAAAGTAAAAATGGATTGCAACGCTTTGCAGGCACAGTTATAGTAAAACATATGATGCATATGTACAAAATTTTAAGTATCTTTGACTAGAAACAAGCAGGCTTCTGAGTTGGAACAGAATTATGCTTCCCTTGGTGAGCAGTTGCAAAACAGATGCGTATGTCCCCTTTGTCGTGCAGATAATGTTGAGGTCCTGGGTGGCGTTCTTCAGGCAAATGAGGCAAATTGATAGTAAGTACTCTACTTGTTATTGCTGCATCCAATGAATATGAAATATGTACTGAAATTTGGAAACTGTGGTTATTAGCATGTGTTACTATTTTGAATTTTTTATGGACACAATCATACTAGGAAGCTATTGCTCTATGTTCTATTGAAGACGCCTGATGGCCTACCAAGTGGAAAAGTGTTCTCGACTGTTTTTTGCTTTTAAAATTTCATGCTGGTCCTTCTCAGTGTGTAACATGCTATATTTCAATTTGTCAGTCAAAATGGCCAAACTATTACACTTTCTCTGTTTCTGGTTATCCATTATTACCCTCTATTGAAGGAAACAAATCATGTAGTTATTAATCAACTTTCACTTTCCATCAATCTAACTTAAAATTGCACTTTGAAACCCTACAAAGTGAAAATTTTCTTTTCTAAAGAACAAGAGTCAAAATTACTTAAAATGATGCTTCTCTAGAAAGCCAGCTGTGGCAACATAGCAAGCAGCATTGCCTAAAATTACACTTCCTCTGTTTTTGCTATTGTATTTGCATGTTTTATGGCAATGATCCTATACCCTTTACTGATTCCTTGGAAATCAGTGATAGCAAGGTAGATCTGGCCCCTCCTTTGCTATCGATTGGCTCCTGAAATGAAAATTATATTGGCATTAGTATCATTGATATGAGTTGATGACCTATGGCAACGAACTTGTTTCATTTTCACATATAAATTACGTCAGAATTTTGCCTTAAACAACACAGCCAGAACTTACCAGTTTCCCGGAAGGCATGGGCAGAAAGGTGCCTGTAGGAAAAACCTTTCTCGGATTGGTAACCTTCATGACTTCTATTGGTATAGAAAAGAGTGCAGAAACTGGCCGGTGGTCAGAGAACTTGCTTTCACTTCGAAAATAGGAAAGTTGCCTCACTCCTTTTCCATACCACAGTATTCTGTCACACCTGTCGCCAGATTTAGGCGTTATTTTAGCTGAAGGTAATTTGTATGATGTACAGTGCAAGGTTAGTTCCCTCTAGGCCAGAGGACTCATATTGGCCTTGTGATGGCTACTAACGGTAAATAACAATTCAACACAACTGTGGTTCACTGACGTACCATGCTGGAGTTCTTTGCTTCTCTCCTGATCTGCCTGGCAGGCCAGCTGTGTACCGATTGCAATTTGCCGAGGAGTATTTGTATGTTGGTGCGAATTCTATGTTCCCTTCTCTCCAACCTTCGAACACTCCTCCATCTTCCAGTTCCTTTCGGAGCTGATCAAATTCCTGCAATGCTTTCCAATCTTGCTTCTTTATGAATTCCTTGGCCAAAATGTTGTCTTGGTACAGCCGATAGTTGAGATCTCCAAACCAGAATATACGACTGCTTAATATGGCATTTTATTTTGTTCAGATGAACCTTGCATATATACCGATCAACTTTTATTCAAATAAACGACATTTAGGTTCATACCTGCCGTTCTCTTACAGCAATTACTTTGGGCAACTTTCACATCCTATAGATTTTGATACTGGTTTGGATTTAGGAAATTGAACATGGCCAAACGCTAGTATTCCATGGAATTTTAACCAGATGCTAGAAATTGGATATACTAGGGATGAATTTTTCAGAAATTTCACTGTGAGATTGTTAGACTTGGTGGGATCTTGTTTGATAAATTGAATCTTGCGTGGTCTGAGATCTGTAATGGCTTGGCAGCATGAAAGCAAGCGAGTCTATGAAAATTTTTCCCCTACAGTCTAAATTGTTGGTTACCATTTAAGAATCATGTTGCTAGTATTACTATTTCTACTTGTATAAATAGATAGTTTGAGGACCACTTACTCGTGTCCTAGGATGGTGATAGGATGAGGATTGTCACCATCTTCAGAAGAACGGGGGAATGAAGTTCGTCTGAAAATCTCTGAGACTTGGTGATTCCTCCTGCCTTCATCACCTCTCTTCTCGCCGGAAGCCAAGTGAGCAGCAATGAAGCAAAAGCTGGTTCCTTCAATAGACATACTAACTGAAACTGAACCTTTATTCCCCAAGTATCCCATGATGCCACAAGCCACGGAAGAAACCTTAACATCTGAAATGCAGTACTTCGTGAGAAATTCCTTCTTCATCCATACACTTATAAACACTCCAACCATCTTCTTGCTTGCCATTAGCTTATATTTGCTGCCCCCATATGCCTCCCCTTCATGCTGTGCCTTTGATAGCTCCGGCCCTGTAAATCCAGAATGGCCGCTAAAACTTGCCCTCCTTCCGAAACCGGGGAACCTAACAAAATGATAGTTTTCACTTGAGATTGGATTCAACATGGGGGTCAACCAGGGGCATCCATACTTGTCGTTCAGAGTTTTTCCGATGAGCAAGTTCCAGTTTGTTGCTTCAGTTGGGTCTTCTACTCCTATCACGTTTTTGGTTTTCAAAGGCACAATCTCTTGAAACCTGCACGTAGCAAGAGAAGCTCCCGTTGTCAGATGCATCCTTGTGATTTAACGAGTAATTAACCTTCAAAGTATTACCTACCCTAGAACATACATATCAGCCGCATCCCTGAGATTTAGCCATTCATTCACATCTACGGCTAAGCTTCCAACAGGAGATCTTCCGGCAACATTCCATGTACCCACAAAGATTCTGACAAGCATAACATACACATTTGTGAGATGGAAGCTGAAGCAGGTTTTTTTTTGGGTGTATCTTCTGCCAGAACAACGTTTATAAAAACATCAATTACCTCAATTCATTGGTAAAGATGCATGGATCTATCTCCAACGATCTAACGAGGTCATCATCCAGGCTATCGTCCTCACTGTCATCTGCAACAAAATACAGTAAACATTATTTAAAAAGAAATTGAAAAATAGGGAGGAGGGGGGGGGATGTAATTGACCTGAAACTTCATTCCATTGATATGCGTCGGCTCTCTTGTTCTTTCTCTTAAACCACTCGCGAATTCTACTAGTTTTTGACTTCCGGTTCTCAATGTCCATAGCTCAGATCATCAAAGGTCAAGGCCATGCCGCGAATACAAGAGTCAGGGGAAGTGGATGTGCTTTGTGCAACTTTTCGTCGTGCCTTCTCTTCATTCGGAGGCTTTTACGTGGTTGCTAGCTAGATTAATTCATTAGTAGTGTCAATAGAAAACATAGGTTTCACGGCAAGGAACCATAGTTTTAATCGCCTCGTACCGATATTGAAACAAACTTAGGAACCATTTAAATTTATTTCAACGGACAATCCCAGGAAAGGGGAGCGAAATTGGACAGCGTATGTATCATGTGAAAGTCAAGGTTTGGTTTGGGGAGAAACTCCTCTCATGGTGATGGTATAATTCAGCCATAAAATAATATAGGCCTCACAAGCTTCTATCATTTGCATTCATTATTTGAGCAGCGGTAGGTGGTGGTGGTGGTCACATATGTCTCGTGGATTTTTACACGACAAGTTTATAGAACTTCCTCGTCAAAAAATATAATGGGATCATTATTAAGGATGGTTTATGGAAACCCTAGCATGACCGTTATAACTTGGAAGTTGCAAGTACAGAAAAAGTACAGTAAATCGCTTGTGAGTGTGTTTGTTGTAAAAAAAAAAGGTTACATGTTAAGGATAGTTTATTTTACTATCAGAAATAATAATAATTAAAATTACCTTTATTGATACTAGTTAATTTAGATGATCTTGCTTTACTTCTGATCTGGGTACTCTTCTAGGTTTAATATTTTTTTTTTAATTTAGTGATATATATATATATATAGAAAAAACAATTTTAAAATCAAACAAATATTACATGATGAAATTAAAAAAATAAATTCAATAAAAACTCAATATTTAAAGCTGAAATTAGTAGAAGAAGAAAAGAAAGTCAAGCCATGCACACCTATGAAAACAAAATTAAATTAATTATTCATTAAATAATACAGAAATAAGAGTTATTTATAATTTAATTTTTATAATTCCTTGAAACTATTTAATTAGTTATTGTAGTATAAAAATCAATTAAATGATACGGTGACTAAAAACACAAGAGGAGAGGTTTTCTTGTTGAAATCCTTTTTTCAATCCAATTTAACCTAAAAACACCTTAAAAATACTATAAAACCTCCTTAAACTACTGCTAATCTTAAAACACCCCAAAACACCTAAAACAATCAAAATCAATAAACATAATTAAAACATTGAGGGATGTTTAGAGAAAAAAAAATCCACCACCATTATATTTTTCTTGTCAAATAAAACTCATTGACATCAAGAACAACAAGTTTTGTCATCTACAAGTGGTCAAACCAATGATTTTCTCTCTTCTTGCTATTTTTTGTGTGACTTTCTCTCTCCTATGTAAAAAATAGGGATTGGTAAATGTAATATTTACTAGTTTACTAGCCTATACTATGTTGCGGGTCGAATAAAAAAATTGATGTAAAACAATGTTTAGGTCACATGATTTTCTCTCTTCTTATTTTTTGTGTGACTTTCTCTTTCCTATGTAAAAAATAGGAATTGGTTTATTAAATATCTTTATTGTGTGACTTTCTCTTTCCTATGTAAAAAATAGGAATTGGTTTATTAAATATCTTTATCTCTTCTTATTTATTAAAAATATTTTAATAAATAAATTTACCAAACACAATTACCTTATCATTTATGTTTTTTTAATTAATTGACATACATAGTTCTCAATTTATTTGATTACATGTATGCATAAACTTTTTTATTTTTACTTAATTTTTTTTAGCTGCAAAAACGCGTTGAAAAAACTTGTGTATATAATTGATTTTTTGGAAACGAAATATCTAATCCATGGCAAAGCGCGAGTAAATTATCTAGTCACACCCCAGAGTGGGTTTTGGGTTTGATTTGTCCACCATATGACTTCTTGAGCTTATTTATTTTTGTATTTCAAAAACGTTTTTAAAAACATTTGAATTTTTTTTTATTTTTTTGTTTTAAATTAATTTTTTTTGATATTTTTAGTTTGTTTTGATATGTTGATATAAAAAAAAATTTTAAAAAATAAAAAATATAATTTCAATATATTTTTACATAAAATATTTTAAAAAATAATCGTTATTAAAATACCATTATGTGAAATGTTGAGCATCACATCACTACCAAACCCTAGAGTAATATATTCATGAGTACTCCTAATTATAAATGTTATGAAATCAATGCAAAAGGCCACTTAAAGGCGTGAATTGGTGGTCCACATGGATGGAAGAAGAGAAATTCTTCACAAAACTTATAACCACTTGTGTTTCACCAATCATCAAACGGTGTGAGGAGTGAAAGCACCATTTTTTAGACGACAAGTTCCTCCAAGTTCGCTCGTTCATTATTGGTGGTGTTGTATTTAAGACATTCCTAGCGACCAGACGCTCACCCTCCAAGCAGAAGCATCGGTCGCCCTCACCAATAAATGTAGTTGCCTGCAATTGGTGAGGTTGGTTTTCAAGGTATAAATCATTATGAGAGAAGCATCTTGTAGGATACAATCAATGAAGTATTTGGTATTGTTGCGAGCTGAGTTTTGGGTATTGTTTGAAGGTATAAATCATGATTATTGGTAAAAAAAAAATAAAAATTGAACAAAAGTAAAAAAACAATTAAAATAATATAAAAATCAAATATTTATTACAAATTTAAATATTTATACATTTAAATACAATAAATCTAAAATAGAAACGGCATTTGAGGAGGAGAATGAAGAGGAGGTTGATATTACCAGGATCATGAAGCCAATTAAGGGGTGCACATGTACCACAAATTTGTGATATCATCTTCATTACCAATCGGCAGAGTTCTTTATAATCAGTAGTGAGTCATTCATATTTTGTATTAAAATGGAATGTTTGAGCCTACGAGCTTCCAACGGTCAAAACATTAAGGGGATCGTCCCCAAGTTCTCAGTCGTAGTGTTAGAGAGTTTGTATACCCGATTTCTATCAAGTCCGCTGGACGAACCTACCTCCAACCACAAATCCAGATTGAGACTCAGATGGGTCGAAAGATTGTCCCCACATCTCTCATTCAATCGACTGTTATATGTATCATAGAAAAAAGAATTCATCAAATTCAAGAAAATAATAACTTAAGAAAAAAAATGGTTGAAAACCAACATACCACAAAGTGTTGAGCTTGGCTATCTATGAATTGTTGCACCTATTTTTGGCAGTCATCACTCCACACATGTGTTTCAACAAAAAGCTCCATTGAGCTTTGTTCGTGTACAAGAATTGTAGCCTGCAAGATAAAAATATTGTCAGTTAAATATATTTATAAAAAAAAATAAAGAAAATTGATGTAATACAAAAAATCCTACCATCTTCTTCACATGTGAAACAAACGGAACATAACCATTAATATGCGTGGTAACAGAACCATGAACACACTGGTTCCGATTTTCCACACCGGACTGTGACCATCACGTGAAACTCTTGAACGTCACGTGTTGAATGTATTCCACCCATATAGCCTCTGAGATATATGGCGGTCTGAAATCTTTCAAAATCATCACGTCATGCCAACCTAGAAGCTCTTTTTATTTCACATATTTGTTTTGCTTTCTTTAGCGCTTCGTTCAAAAACTTAATCAACTTATATGGTACAAATTAATTCTCTGTCAGTAAATGAAAAATAAAATTGTAATATTTGGAATAAAATAATCATCATGAATTCAATTTAAACTAATTGCAGTACTATTCTCCCAAACCCTCCTTGCAACATTATTATCAACTCTCTCCCATTCAAATTTACCCTTGAAGTAAAATTATAAAAGGAAAATTTCAGTAATTTTAATAAACTAACCAAACTAACATAACAAAATATTTAAGTTAATACTAACATTGAACATTGAAAATCATGTATCGACCTGCAGTTTTCATTCAAGATGTTTGGAAACCAGGCTCCATTGAAACAATGGAATTTACATTAACAATTTAAAGGTTGGTGTTATTGTTCTCGTGGTTCAATGTTTGTAAACCTAAAATTGCATTTGTTAAATGAAATTATTTTTTCAAAAATTATTAAACATGTTGTTATGAAAGCAAAACAAACTTACATTCAAAGGTTGTCCTTCTATTAGACCTCGTACCTGCGGGTAAATGAATCCTGTTGCGAAGGGACCCCCCTCAACATTGTGGCATCGTACTTGATGAGCCCACATCATGAGTCCATATATGTGCCTCAAGTTCCTGTTCTTTGTCGGCACCTAATGACTCGTGGTCGTCAGCATCACTGCTAGAAGAACTAGTAATGATCTTGTCCTCGTAATATGCAATTGACTTCCCTTAGGCATTTACACAAATTAACATATAAAAAAGTTAAATGATTCTTATTTATTAAAAACCAAGTGGCAGTACCTCCCTTATATGACTACCCAAAATTTTTAAACCTGCAAATACCCAACATATATGTCACAAACCAGTTGATTTTATTTAATTTCTTCTAACAATTTAGCATAATTCAATTTCGTAGAAACTTTTCTTTTTCTACGTTATAATATTTTTAACCCTAAATTTAGAAAAAAAAAACAATTATTCTAAATTTACAAAAATTCAAAATAATAATTAAAATTAATCTTACACATTTTATTGAAATTGAACAATAGAATTGAAAAAAAAACTAAAATTCAAAAAAATAATGCAAAACTTATTACAATAAGAACTAAAATTCAATGTAATTATTTATAAGTGATAATATTTTTAATCCTAAATTTACAAAAAATTATTCTAAATGGAATAAATACAAAATATTAATTATAATTAATCCTACACATTTAATTGAAATTGAACAACAAATTTGAAAAAAAAACTAAAATTCAACAAAATAATGCAAAACATATTTCAATAATAACTAAAATTCAACACATTTATTAATTCATAAAACTATTAATAACTCAAAATTGAACCAAAATAATGCAAAAAAAAAAAAAACAAAACAAAAGGAAGAAAAAGGAATGAAAATTCTTACCTTAATGACATGCTTAATTTCAGCTGATAGTTAAACAAAACAAAAGATATTGTTAAAAAACCCAAAAATAATTAGAAGAAAAAAAATGAAGAAAGACAAGATACTTGAGGATGAGAAGAGAAGAGAATACTTGATTTCAGTTGAGAAGGAGAGAGAAAAGAGAAGAGAAAGAGAGAGAAACAAATCTATGAGAAACGAAGAGAGAAGAAAAAAGAAAAAGATGATGCCCCATTCATTCTAATTCTACTTTTTTAATTTAGTTTTACCGATAAAATTACTGTCGGTGATTCCGTTTGTAAAGTCAAATGGAAAGTTTTAACTTGCATGAAAAGTTTTAGAAAGCCCTCCTAATATTACCAATGACTTTTCATTCTGTCGGTGATAATGTTTGGAAAAAAGTGAACATTAAAAAAACATTAATTATCTATGCATTGAGAAGTGAAAAGTTCTCATAGTCACTGGAATATACCCACAGATACATTCTGTCGGTATACTCATATGTAACGAACATCATGAACAGTGCCAAGAAGAAGGGAAACAATTCTCATAGTCACAAGAATATACTGACAGACACATTCTACCAGTATACCCGATGTAATGTACAATCTATCGATATTTTTATCAGTGTAAAACAATATCTGATGTTGTATTGTCTCCGTATTCCCTATCTATCCATCCTGTAAATAATTAAATTCAAAGTTACACACACAACACAATAATACTAGGTCACATCATAATAATAAAATAAATATTTCCTTATCATTCAATAATAAATTAACATCATTGTCATTATAATGAAGTGAATTTTGTCCATAAATATTGCATTATATTTTATGGCATTACATATTCGTGTTGTGCAAATTAATCAGAATTGTCTTCTTCTTCGTCAATTAACCCATCCTCATCTTCATCACAATCTTTTACGTTGATTTCATCGCTATCATCTTCATCGACTTGTGTATGTCCACTGGAGCTCAAAACATCATTCAACTCCTCAACGTCAATATCAACAAAACTTTTCTCGGTAATGCGAAAATTTAAATTTTCTTATAAGTCATTAGAAAGAGTAACTTGATATAGATCAACTAACTCACCAAGTTGAAAAACATCATCTCCCACTATTAATTCATCGTTGCCATCCTAAACAACCTCAACACAACCCCTAGGTTTGGTTTTCACTACTGATAACCAATTAATTCTTGAACGATCATTTTTAAAGGAATGAATGTATATGTAATAAACTTGTTAGCGTTGCTTGGCGAAAACAAAGACATCGTCGATGTTGAGAAGTCTAGCTTTTAAATTAATTTCGACCAAACCATGATGACGATCTACTCTACTTTCTCTGTCAATGGTGTCATACCAATAACATTTGAATAAAAATACTCTATTTTGCTCGCTATGATATTGCAATTCAATAACATTTTCCAACTTCTAATAGTAGTCAACTTCAAACTCATTAGAAATCGATATCTTAAAATAAACCCTATTGTTATATGTCTTTCTACTAGGGTGAGCAAAAAAACTGAAAAACCGATTAAACCGAGAAAACCGGAAAAAAAATAACCGAAAAAACCGAACCGGAAAAAAAACCAATTAAATCGATTTAAATTTTGAAAAAACCAGTCGGTTCGGTTCGGTTTCGGTTTTATAAGCAAAAAACCGAACCGAAGCTAAAAAAAACTGGAAAAAAAACCGAGCCAAACCAGAAAAACCGAGCCAAACCGGAAAAACCAAGCCAAAACCGGAAAACCGAGCCAAAACCGAGCCAAAACCGAGAAAACCGAGCCAAAACCGGAAAAACCGAGCCAAACCGGTTTGAACCAGTTTTTGCCCTAAAAAACCGAACCGAAACCGGTCAATTTGACCTGGTTTCAGTTCAGTTTCGGTTTTTTTTTAAATTTGATTTGGTTATTTTTTTTGATAAAAACCGAACCGAACCCAAAATGATCACCACTACTTTCTACTTTGTCCATATTCTTCAGTATGAAACATATGTCCTTTGATAAAATACCTACTGTAGCACTTCACATTTCTTTCAAGACCCAAACTTAGTAAAGACAAAGTAACACTAGTATTCCCTCCAAATTAATAAACCTGGTACATGATGTACAACCATGGACAGTTAACGAGAAATGTGTAATGAAATTAAATATCCCTAGAGATAAGAATAATTAAATAGTACTTACATGTGTTCTAAACCCCGTGAAAAATTATTTATCTTGTAATCGAAAGATTTGAGATTCAGTTAACTATGAGTTTTGGGACAGTAAATATTGACAATGTTGCCTACGAGAAATTTAACAATCAGTTTATGATATTATAAGAGATAAATTGTTCAAAAATAACATGTGCTTGTCTGAATTCTATTTCTGACAAATATCTTCCCTTTATAAAATTTTTTGGTACGGGTCATCCAGGATGAGAGAATATTGACAAGTTACCACATGAAGACACTTCTCCATCACCGTTATGTCTTGGAACACGATTGATTCTTGTTCTCAATCGAGGCTCAAAATAGTACAAGATAAATATTGAGATCTCTTCAACAATATAGGTCTCGCATATCGAAACCTCAACATGCGCTTTATTTTTAATTTTTCTCTTAAGGTTGAATAAGTACCTACATGGAATTAAATGAATGTTTTGAAATATACAAAGAAAGACAATAAAATTTTAATTACGATGCATGTGTAATTCTTAACTTCTTGAATGGATATATTCATCTATATTAGATTAAGCCTCTAACATTTGCCTTAAATGGTAAATTTATGGGTATATATTCTATCAAGTAGAAAAATGATAGAGAGAATATCATCTCAAGTTTGCATATTATCAATTTATAGGTAAAATGATTATCTAGTTATTTTTTCCATTTTTATTTTTTAAAATAAAAAAAAATTAGAAAACATGAAACGGTAAAAAAACATCAAAATAAATATAATATTAATTATATAGTTTTTAAAATTATAAAAACTAATTAATTAGTTAGTTTTGATAAATGAGAGTTCTTGAGTTATAATTAACCCACGTAAAAAAAAAAAAAAACCACCGTGAGTAAATATAATAAAAAAAGGTTTTGAGGTGGGTCCCATAGTCAGTTGCTCGCCTGTAAACCGATAAACATTAGAGACGAGTCTTGCAGCAAAAATGGAAAGGGGTCCAAAAACGAGTAACAGATTCTACGTTCACGTAATTCAAATTCAAAAGCAGGGGTAATCAAGTAATATCAAGGTATCCGTCAGCTGGTAAACCTAAAACCCACTCTTTTTCAACCAGAGGAGGAGAAGCAGGGAGAAGGAGAGAAGCAACCTTCCTCGCCATGGCAGAATCAGAGGTGAAATTGCTAAACGGTCCTATTCCTCAGTACTAGCACATGTTAATTTGTTTAATATTTTACTTTAATTTTAAATTTGATTATCTCATTCTTGGTTTTGATTTTAATTGAAAACAAAGAAAAAATAAAAATAAAATAGTCTGGCTGTCTTTGTAGAAACTGGTGGCGTTGAAAAAAGCATATGCAGATATAATATTGAATACAGCAAAAGAGGCAGCAAGCAGAGTAATGGAGTCGGAGCGAAAAGGCCTTCGCTATCACCACGATCTCTGCAGTTCAAAAGACGAGGCGCTTCGATTACTTCTTCGCTTAAAACAAATGATCGATGCCAAAGTAACCACATTTTTCATCTCATTTCTTGCTCCTGGTGTCGCGCCACCTTTTACTTTACATGAAAGCTTTGATTTTATCATATATTAGAAGGGTTGTAAACAAATGGTTTTTCATTTTTCCATTTCTCGATAATCATGGGGGCTCATTATATATATATATATATATATATATATATATCTATATATATATATATATATATATATATCTATATATATAGTTTATATATTTGTTTTTGTGGGGATGTTAGTTGTGT
>Ga0307517_10006489_pt1 | contig 17308 bp, 21 predicted proteins | sample 23_EM_MG_FD_194515 | JGI IMG/M metagenome (GOLD analysis project Ga0307517, IMG submission 194515) | Populus trichocarpa ectomycorrhiza microbial communities from riparian zone in the Pacific Northwest, United States - 23_EM | ecosystem: Host-associated > Plants > Roots > Unclassified | place...
CCACCTTGAAGGGTTTTACCCTTCACCCAGGCCCGAAGGAGGGGGTTTTCCTATTTACCCTTGACGAGTTTTTCCCTCACGCTTGAGAAATTCAAGAATAGTTTTACTATTTGGATAAGTACAGTTGCCTCCGCGATCGCGACCGTAGAGGCCGGTACGCTATCACCCACCCCCCTATCCGAAACTTGTTGGGCTCACCGTACGTTGCCAGAGGAGGCTCTCTCTCGTGCTGACCAAACGTCACACTCTGCGCTGGACTCCCACTCCCTGGCGCTCTGTTCCGAAGTAGTGCAATCCCTCCTATTAGATTGTTCACCTCTCAACCGCTTGTACCTATCCAGCTCGATCACCTCCAACGTCTCTCGGTTATCAAGAGCGATCCCCAGAGGAACGAGGACCCGTTGTATTGCACCCGCAGACTTTGCGAGTCTGGGCATGAAGACGCAGTCATGTTGACCCTCCTCATCAGAGGGTTTATCATTTCCCTCGACATCTTACCTTTGTCGAAGCGTGACCAGAAACGGTAAACGGAGTCATGAGTTCTCGCATAGATATGACTGATTCCTCTGCTCCAGGTTACCATCCCATCTATCCCAGCGCATCGAGATTGGAGCCCCGGCTTCAAACTCAAACTTCGCCAGGGCACTCCAGGGGATAAAGAATGTTCACTCTTCCTTCGCCGCTCAATGTCCTCCACGGAGTTTGGACCCATGGACACCTCCGGTGCCTCAATTTGGCCTGCTCCGGGTTGACTTCATCACGCCGTATCTCTCATCGGATGGTAGTCTCCCACCTGCTGAACTTGGCACATCCCATGATCCCGATGGTATCCTCCAAGCGATTATGGGGAAATCAGAGGACAGGTTTTACACTGAAGACAACAGAGTTGAGTATTTGAGGATGAAAAATGAAGACAACATTCACTCGTATGTGTTCAGACTTAGATCATACCTTTATTTATGATTTACGTCCACCAGTGTCGAACCAATGCAACCCCTTCACATCCACCCAGGACAGTTGGTTGAACTGGCTGTTGGATTTGTCGTCACTCCCACAGGAAAGGTGAAGCTATCCTTGAAGCGGAGGTTGTTTTCTATATGTGTCCTCGGAACATCTCTCCAGGAAGTGAGTCTCAGAATCACACGAACTCTAACTGGGACGGATTTCTCAAATCTACAACCCTGCAGGAATTCAACTCCGGTATTCCACGGCCACCCAAGCCTGCAGGCAAATTAACTGTGCGGAGGTTCTCTCCGTACATGCGGCGGGACAAAGGAAACACGATGGACGAGAGTACCTAAATTCCTGTAGATGTTGTCCCTGTCGTGACATCATTCTGATTATACCCCTTTTCTTGATTGCGATTTTTGTCCACCTTTGTCACAATGCGTGCCCGGGGATCATAGTTGGCCATTCCGATACACGATTGAAAAAGATGACCGTGCTTGTGATCCTAAACACTATTTCGATTACGACGAAGACCAGCAAATACACGCTCACTTCTTTCGTGTCCAGTGACAACTTGGATCTTTGCTCCGAGGGAGTGCAAGCCTCATCCGGTCCCTCTCGCGTCATCCACAAACTTGTTCCAACCTATTGGCTATCTGATCCCTACTCTTCAATTTGCTCGCCCTCACCATAGTGATCGTTGTTGACCAGTGTAGATATAGGCGTCTACTCGGCGGCCGGCGAAGGGTCTCCCTTGCATTTTCTGAAGATTGCAAGTGTGAGTGGGAGAAAGGGGGCAGGCGAACAATGGCAGAAGAGATAGCTCATGATGATGCATGGGGCCTTCGCGCTGATTGGGTCACGGAACTTGACCGTCATGATGCCCTCCGATTCTTGCTGCAGAAACGAACGAATAAATGGAGCGATGAGCAACCGACCAGAGTGGTTTGAAGAGGGAAGGACGAGGGGCTCTCTTACATCATACGATATAACATTCGCGACATCGCCAAGAAGCACTCTCGTCTGCAAATCGACCGGCTTGAGGTAATTTGCCCAACAGACCGGCCGTCCAGCACTGGTATGGGTCGAGGATTCCTTGAAGGCCCCCCAATGGCAGAAGGGAACCATTGAAGAGACGACCGGGAGAGAGCAAACCGGTCAGACAATATGACGGCTGTGGTTGTGCAGGGGCTGGTGGCGGTGGTATTTGGGTCGCCATGGGTGGCCCTGATGTCGATTGCGGCAGATCGATTGCAGGATATGGGCGTACACTCGAGTACGTTGCAATGCGGTAACCGTGCACAACCGGATTCGGGGGTGGAATCCCCATCGATGGATACCGCGCTGGCGACATACTGTGCTCAGAGCACCTTGGTGATATCCTGGCGCATTGGAGGCAAACGGTGACACGAGTTGAGGCGACTGTACGTGGGAAGGAGGGAAAGTTGTGGGAGATTGGAATCGCTGGAGTGATTGTTGAGAAGGAGATCTGCTTTGATGGGGGACTGACACAGTGAGCGTCGGTTTCGAATGGAACTCCGGGGGAGAGTGATGTTCCGCAACCATAGAATTGCTACGCTCGGTTTTCCTTCCTCATTTCCTGGACTACCGTACGGATCGTAGTGCTTTCCACGTTTTCGGGGGTCTGGATCGGGGCATTACGACTATCGGCGATGAGAGGGACGCCGGCGGACAAAGGGGAACTCAATATCCCGTTGACTGAATGGTAAATGTCGTCCGCCTCTCCCCAATATCTGGAAGGGACGATGGTGATCCGAGATGGCCCTCTTCAATATCTTCAACTTTGTAGTACAAGATCAGATGCTGGGTTACCGCAGAGTTTCTGGGCGTAAGCGTCGCTCTGCAGCTTGAAGGAGGTCCGGTCAGGCTTCGGCTGGCTAAGAACCTTGGAACTTGCATCCTGCAGTACAACGGAGATCGTCAACGAGATTGGCAGCATGCCAGACCGAGTTTTTTAGAACACATCCTGAAAGGGATAAAAACGAACGTGAGGTGAATTGACCAGGGACACAAATTTGTAGAAACGCGAACCGGCGTTGACATGGGAGCATAGCTCGACTCTCAATGTTGACCCCATTGGGCATGCAGTGTGGAGAGGAGGGTGGATAAGAATGTTCGGCGGATACTTGGCACTGGGTTGGGGCTACAGCTTCCCATCAAATCCATTCGCCGCGAGCCAACTTTCCCGGAAAGCGGGGGGGAGCATGGCAACGGTTCCGTTGGCCACGGACGAATGAATTCTCTGGTTGCACCTTCACTGACAACCCAGCCTCGTAAACGACCAAACGTGAGAAGTTGGATCCCAAGCGGTACTACCGTTCATGGGGGTGGGGGTAGGGTGAAGAACTGGTGGGAGTTCTTGATGCTCGGAACGCGAGATGGTACAGCGCGGAACCGCCGGTCGGGTGCGGAAAGCGCAACGGCCGGGAACCGAGTCTAGACTCAGCCTTTGCACGTGAATGTCACGTGTTGGGGAGAAGATGTTACAATGGTGCGAACGCAGCCCGGCTTGGGGGATGCCGCCGCACAGATCCCAAGATAATCGCAGAGGTCCCAGCCAAAGGAGGGGGTCCACGTGATGTAGAGATGCTCATCCCCTAGATAATGTATCGGCTAAAAAACTCTATGTAAAGAACGAAACCCTTCGGGCTTCGTAATCGGAAAACTCGGCCAGACTGGTTTCAGACCTGTCGACTCTCGAGCGACGCGCGTTTCCTCCGTCGACCGCCATCAGCGCCAAAATGGACGTTCAATCTCCTGGTCGGAACCGCGACGTCGGACCCTCACCGGCACCTCCTGCCAGGGAATAGTGGACGACCGACCCAAGACACTCGCAGAATTTGGCCCCACCCCCAAACCACACACTTCACGTACCCGAAGACAGTGACAACCGAGTTCTGCAACCTTTCAAGTTGTGCAAACTATTACCCCCGAGCTGACCTCTGGCAATCCAACTATGGCGGCCTCGGTTCATACAATTTTACACGCCCTCTGGCCTTCCCTTCTAGAAGTTCGTGCTGTCGCAACTCCAAGATATCATTTTTTTCGTGTGGGTCACTGAGTGGCACATGTATCACTGTCGCATTCAAAACCATCACACCCGAACATTGAAATCTCCGACATGTCCCGGTCTGTACCACGTACGCCTCCGCCCTCGTTGGTTCCGTTGACGACATTGGAGAATATAAACGATCAGGGAGAGGGGTCGTGGGGAGTGGATCGTCCCTTCACCGTGCGCCGAACAACGATCACTTGTATATCTCACTTATTTCCATCATAGCGAGACCATACCGGACCTCCGGGCTGGCTTGGGTTGCAAGGGATGTTCGGATAGGTGCGAGCCGCAAACTAAGTATCCATCCCAGCCCTTAAAAGATTGTTCCTACAGTGTTTCGTGCACGAGCGACCGTTTGCTCACGTTTTGGCTTACGTTGCACATTGGCTAGTCTTACTGGCAAGCGGTCCTCGCAGCCACCGACCTCTCGTCGTCGTCTCCCCGGCTTCCGAAGCAATTGCGGATCTCGACCTCGACCGTCTAACAAACAACAAAGGAATTGATTCTTACAACGTCACAGGAGATGATTGGACCGGAAGCGGAGATCGGTATGGTCATGCTGGTGTCCGACTGGGTTGCCTTGCCACTATCTCAGATCTCGGATCGGTGTTCCAGTTCCTTCGACGCTCCCAGCCACGCCCCGCATTCTACTCTCGTGTCATGCAGTAACCTCAATACGTAATCGTCGGTGGTAAAACGTGGTCTTGTTGAGGAGACTAGAAATCTAGGGCCGAATCGCTGCCTGCGGTCGGGATTTGATCAGGTTAACAACATCTAGTGGCCAGGGCAAGACTTATTTGCCGCACGCGCACTGTGTGGACTCACAATCGCAGTGCAGCTTTGCATGATCTATCGGTGGAGACCCGATTCGTGAGCGTGTGTTAACGTTGCGTTAGTATATACATGCATGACATTGTGTACAGAGTAAAATAATCAATCATGCTTCCCCACCTACTCTTATGTCTCCATTACGTCTCGTACGGTGTCGCGGCTGGCGGGGGCGGGGGCGGGTCGATGACAGGCGCGTTGGTATGGTCAGGATCGAAGTCGAAGGATATCTCCACTCCGACACACATCATGGAAAGAAGATCTGGAGCACGTCCATAAGATTGACAATGATCGTTTCTCGTTGTACTCACATCTCCTGCCAGCTTGCCTTCTCCCACCAGCCCGATCGACATTGCGAGGGTTCGCAGGGTTATCCAGAGACCGATCACCGCCGGATCCTGGGGAAAACACAGGTCGAACTTCAAGCCCCGTTAATCCTGTGGTTTCAATGTAAAGCGAGGTACGAACCAGTCCCAGAACTTCTGCCGCGGGAGGATCTATCCTGCCCAGCGATGGGGCGACCACCGTTCCTCTGGCTTGTGATCGGGCCAGCAGTAAACACAGGGGGGTCTTCGGAATATGTCAAACTACAACTGCATTGTGAATCAGGGGACAAACCTGCACGGGCTTCACAAAAAAAGCCATCTTCCCCTCCTTCGATTGTGGTACCATGGTCACCGCTTCCTTCGTCCTCACGGGGTAACGAAACAATGGATAGCGCACGATGCAGGAAATAAAACCTGAACGGGGATAACATCTTCACAACCCCGTCACGGCTGCCTAGCAAATGAAACCTGCAAAGTACGTCGACCACCTCTTCCACCCCACTTGTTACGGGAAAAACCCTCCCCACTTTAGTTGCTTTCAATCCATCAGGGAAGGCCGCAAATGCCTGCAGCGTCTCGTGAGCTACGGGGCCAAGGTTTTGAATCGTTGGAGTGGCAAGAGTCGATACGATAGCGTCCCCTAGGCTCTGTCTATGGCTCGCTTTCATGATGTCGGTCTGGTTATCGTCCCACTCCTGTAGCAATCTTGATTCATCCCAACCATTCTCGAACGTAGTCCTCGCGAGAAGGTCAATGGAAAGGGGATGGAAGTCGAGGTTGGCAAGGAGATCGTCGATGGCAGGTGATTTATCGAGGCGGCACAAACCGTAGAACATGACCTGCGCCTCGTCTTGAGAAAGAGCTACAGGCCCGATAGTACAGAAACCCCGGATATCGACCGCCATTCGACTGGTAACGAGAAGGCAGAAGTCATTGTGCTGAGATATTTCTTCAATTGCCGAGCAAATTTCCTCGGATTCCTTCCCCAGCGGGTCGAGAATACACTCCACGCCGTCGAGTACCAACATGAGCGGAGGATGGTGTGACAAGTGTAGCCGAAGCTCTCCCATATTCTTGGTGGGGGGGAGTCCGATCGTATCAGATAGACGTTCGAGGAAGGGCTCCAGACCATTTGCAAGGTCATCGCAACGCATGAAGTGACGGCTGTGACTGAACTTGGTCTTGGCATGATCGTGGTGAAGGAGTGCGAGGGCTATAGCGGTTTTTCCGGTGCCAACTGCGCCAGGAAGGATGATGGACGTAAGACTGTCCAAACAACCCAATAGTATGGACATGATCTCGTCGCTTGCGAAAAAGTTCGTGGGGGCTTGTGGAAGGGGGGGGGGATCCGCTGTGAATGGAGAGATGGGCAGGCATGAACGGTTCTGCGCTGTGGATCTCCCCCGCCTCCCCCACAGTCTCCGCAGTCACCTTCTCTATCTCGTGTTCAAGGTCTTTTCGCCTCTTTTCCTCCTACGGTAGAATCTGAGTAGCACTCTATTGGGATAGAGGGGGATCACAACGTACCTCAAGCTCCCCATCGAACCCCTCGACTGCCTTAGCCATTTTCGCAGCCTCTTCAGTCTCTCTCGGTTCCTTCTCACGTTCAAGTTCCTCTTGCCGCCGCCCCTGTGATAAAATCAGAATGGTACCATTTTGGGAGACAGGGAAACCACAACGTACCTCAACCTTGTCCTTGAGCTCCTCAGTGTCCTTCGGACACTCACCTTCAGCCACACTTTCAGCCGTCGAACCATTCACTGCCAAGCAGCTGTCTGTTAATAGACAGATTTCGGACCAACGAAAGAGGGTGGGGGAACGTACCGGGAGCGCTTGGCAGTGGCCGTGACGAGGATGGTCCTAAATTATCGGAGGGATCACCAAAGGTAAGGCCGAGTTGAAGCGAGAACACACACCAGAGTCGTTCAGCATGGCATCCAACCGGTCACCACCGTCCACCCCCAGACGACTGCCCACATCAGAAGGTAACCGTGCAGAGTGCGGACTCTCTTCTAAACACGAAAGTACAGCTCTTACGCTTACCCGGTCGCTTGGTTGAGGTTTCCAACAATCTTCCAATAGCCTCCATATAGCTTCCGTGAACGGTCTCTCTTCCTCCCCTTGAGGTCTCTGAGGGCGTTCACCGCCTAGAACTTTCCAAATAACGGCAGAGGGAACAGATGGGGAAAATGGTGTTCGCCCACTGAGAACTTCATATACTGTCATCCCCAGTGCATAGCAATCCGACTCCTTCGTCGGGCGACTTCTCTTGAAACCGAAGCGCTCCGGGTCAAGAAGCTCCGGGCTCGTCCATTGGATTATCCCACCCTGAATGGGTGACGGCGGCACAGTTGACTCGTCTGAGGCCATCACGGGTAAACAGAAGTCCGTTAAGCAGGCGTGACCATTGTTGTTGACCAGTATATTTGCCTTAGGTTCGGTCAGCCGCACGCAGGAGGGTGGAAAAGGGTTCGGAAACATACCCCTCTGAGATCGCCATGGATTATCCCCTCGTCATGCATATAGATCAATCCCTTAGCGGTATCTCTCAACTACGGCGAACGGGCGATTGTCAGTGCCGAGCGGAGATAACGGCCCCGAACGAAAAACACACAAGTTCCAGCCGATTCGCATGGAAATTTGCCTTCACAAACTCATTAATGTTACCATTTACCATCCACTCCGTTATCATCACAAGCCGATCATCGGTCGTCGTCACGCCCAACAATGGCAATACGTTCGGGTGGCGGAGGGATCTCCATCCCACAACATCCTTACAGAAGTTCTACAAGACATTGTCAGTAGTCAATTCACATAATAAGTCGAGCACCACAAGCAACCTACTCTTCGGACCCGCCCAGGGTCATTCATTGTACATGTCCTTAGAACCTTGGCTGCGGCCGCCCGGCCATGATAGTGACCCTTCCACACATCCGCGAATCCGCCTCGGTACACCGGGCTCCCCGTTGGGTCGTAGCAGAGCGAAATTTCCAGCGACTGCGGAACCAGGGCTTGGCGGACACAGGTCCTGTATATAACGCGCAGGCACTTCCTGCGGATTTGTGGTTCGAGACTATCCAAAACCTGACCAATAGGTGCCAAAGTTTGGGTCGGGGTCGACTTCTCCATTCTTCGGGGATAAAAAAGTACTGAGACTGACCTCGTCTATTGCATCGACAAAGGTTTGGGCATCACCTCCAGAGAGGTGACTGACCATCTCAACCTGGTCACGATCCGAGAAGATTGTGGTAATCAGAGAGACCCGCTCGTGCGTAGTGAGGGTCTTGCTGATTAATGTTTTCCAGGCTGGAGGGTTTGGGGGATACCTACATACGGCGGGGTCGACGGGGGTATGATCGCCAGAAAGGAGAGAGCTCACCAGCCGTGCAGATCTTTGAACACCTGTAACCTCTGGGCGCAACCAAGGGTCTTGACACCAGCAGCGTTGCATCAACGTCTGCAACTCCGGTGTGAAATCTAAACGGGTTGGTTGAGGTGGGCGCTCGCCCCTCATTATTGCCAGTATGGCCGCCGCGGGCATTTTATCGTTGAACGGAGCTGCACCGGTAAATGCCTGTGACAATAAGGAGCGGGGGTGAGCCAAAGCGCAATGAAGATAGCACATCCGCACCCACCTCAAGCATGACCATCGCGAAAGAGAAAATATCCGCTTCCTTGCTAAATGTCTCTTCCCCGGTCAGTATCTCCGGCGCAGTCCATCGTTGAGCGTTACCGTGACCCCCTGGGTGGTTTCGTATGGAATCCGGGTTATTGGTGACTGTAGCGAGATTGAAATCCGTGATTCGCGCGTGGCCCGCAGCATCCACAAGGGTGTTTGGCTAAACACGTATCAGGATGGCGGTAGAGCCAGATTCATATCGATCACGTACTCCCTTGAGATCACCATGAACTATGTTGCAAGAGTGGATATAGCAAAGGCCGCTAGCGACATCAGATATCTGGTGGCGAGAGTAAGCATGGGATCAACTACAACAGGAGGGACACCCACAAGACTGCGTCGATCAGCATCTGGGTGCTCCCTGACGTGTTCTATCAGGACCCTACCCGACATCCATTCTGAAATAAACTGAAGGGGAGTGAAAGTGATCCCGAGGAGGGGGACAATATTTTTGTGCTCCAAACGTTTCCACACTACAGCCTCTTGGTAGAAGGTCTATGTGACCCGTCATTCATGGTAGGCTGAGGGAACGATAGGGCGACACACTCTGTTTGGTTCCACCCAGCCATGGGGACGTTTGACGCAAACTTTTGAACCGTTGAGGGTCCCTTCGTACACATAAGCGGAATCCCCCGAGGCTGCAGGATGGTAATCGACATCCAAAGGTTGAGACGAGGATGTATATGATGTTGGCAGTACCATCCTATCGCCGCATATATGTCTGAGCTCGCGCAAACACTCCCGGAAGGCGAAACTGGCGGGATCGAGAGCATCGAGAGCCTACGGTGGCTTGAGTGGGAAGCGAACAAGTGAGACACAATGACGTACCCGATCCAGACAGTCAACAAACCCCACCAAATCATCGCCCTGCAGGTCTGACACCCATTGCTTATACCTCTTCCCATAAAGTATATTGCAGATTTGGTCGTGGAATGCGGAGGAAAACCTGTCGAGACCGCGGAGTTGTTCCAGAGGATTGTATGGGGACATGTAGAGCGCCCTTCCTTGGAATAGTGAGTAGCGGGAAAGTGGGCAGGTAGGAGGGTATATGTACGAGAGGCCTCACCCGATCCATGAGGCAGACTTTATGTCGATGAAAGCGGGATAGGCTATTATAGGCCCGAGACGCCGGGCAATCTGTCCATGACCAATGCTCGTGGGGTACACGTTCCGGGGGACTGAGGGAAGATATTATCCAACCCACTCGGCCCTACGCATGTAAGTAGGTCACTGAAGACAGCTTGAGTGGACTACCGTATCAGAGTAGGGGGCACTGCCACGAAACCCGCTTGTAGCACGTGCTCAAGCGCTCAAGAAGTGACTTATTTAGCGCCTCGTACGCGTACGTTCTTGGACGAGGACCGAAAGTTGTCCCCGGACGGAACGCAAGGAGAAGGCCCTGTGGTAGTCCAGCTCGATCCAAAGTGGTGTGTCTGCCTCATTCGATGGCCGCTGAAGCGAGGATGTCCTAATTTTGTACTCCAGCCACCGTTTCACCCTTAGGGAGTTCTTCGGGTGTTGAAAATGAGTAGTTTGCGCACCGACTCTTTCGCCGTATATCGCAAGGAATCCGATGTGTTTGAGCGAAAGCGCGTGAGGGAGTATAACAAGAACGAGCATGTCCCTCGCCTTCGTGACTCGTCTCGTTTTCGTTCTCGGTACTGACTACTGAACGCCAGAAAGAGGATCCAGGTGACCGTCGATTATGCACAGAACCCCATCCATCCCACGAACGGCTCACTCTTCCCCGAAGCAGCAACATCTGGGCTGACCGATATTCGGCCCTCGTTCTGATGTTTTCACTATTCAAATGTTCAACACTCGCGCCCAGTCATCTCTCCACGCCAGCCCAGCAAATTCATTCGCAGCACCACTTCTAGCAATGCTCGGCAGACAGCAGGTCAATCACAATACCAGGAGTTGCTGATCAGCCGCGGACAAAAGTCGCGACGGACGATAGAAATTTGACGGACTGGAGGGGTGGCACTCCAATCTGCCCGCTACCGCCAGGCTGCGTCCTCTGGACAATCGACCTAGACCATCACTCGATCCCTCCTCGCCTCCATTCCGGGACTCGCCGTGTTGTGAACCGCTTCGGTCACACTACCCACCGTTGTGTCTGCACTTATCTGGGGTTTCGAGGGGCTCTCATTGATCGGGACGGTTGTATGTCAGGTACCTCGCCGGTTGGTCGTTCTATTCCTTCACAGATAATGATGTGATTATTTAGTGCCCAGTCCGCCGCAATTTGGTCCCAGAATTCCTACGGGTCGTGTCACCTCACATTTTATAGAACTCCTGACCGTCCACCGGACTTGAGACCGTTCCCCCGGGCGGTTTCTGTAAGCATTCCGCAAAACGCGAAGGGGGGTTTATTATACCACCAGGAACGCCTCAGGGATAGGACTAACCCCACGATTTACAAACTGCGGAAACGAATCTGGGCACGTTACAACAGTTTGAACGTAGCAATTCCTATCCTGCTATTGGAACTTCCGTTTTTTAACTGTACAACTGCAGGACAACTACTATCAGCACTTCTTTATGCGAAGGCGAAGGTATCACTTGGGAAGGTCTCGTTGGTTTTCTGGGCGATGGGTGGTTTGATACGGCTGAGTCGCAGGATGTATCATAGGAAGGTAGTTGTGGGTGTGTCGGTTCGAAACGTAGGGTATTAACACGCTCAAGTGTGAGTTAGATTATCCTCCATTATATGCAAATGGAATTTCATGCTGTCGTACGTTCTACAAAGTCCCAGTGAGCGGGCCCCCCCAAGTGACGCGAAACCATGGACGTGGTAGGCCATTCTGCGGCCGGGGGGGACGTCTAAACCTCCAAACTGCTCCGTTGCCCGGGATAGGCTCTTGATCATTTTAAACCACGTTTCCGTCACACAGAGGGTGGTGTACGGGTGGATACAACAGGTACCAAGGATCAGTCGTAATACTTCACGGCAAGGTACGTTTCCGCATTTCACCCCAAGTACCAGACTCACGGCATACTAGGCCCAAGAACCAAACGGACCTTGCGAACCGACGACCAACGTGTGTGTCGGCACCAATAAACCGTAGGAAATGGTTGAATGCCGTTGGTCAAGGGGTCCTGGTGCATGACGGGGTATGAGAAACGCGCTCATTCCTCGCACAACTTAGAACGAACATAGATCAGATGTACCTAGGTAGTTGGATCCACGAGCTGAACAGTATGACTTTTGCTGTCCATCCATTTTCGTAGGCCGGGATGAACAAGGGAGGCAATAACACCCGAACGACATCAAGACCGATCGTTGTGACGGTGGGACGACAGCAGCGTGTTCAAGGGGTCCGCCATCAGGTCACTGTCGGAGGCAAAGGTTATCCTGGTCCCGAAGGTGTTCGGAAGAGTTTTCTCGATACGCGTTCATCACACTGATATCCTACCACAGCATACCCAACGACAGCGGTTGACGTTACGAAGACTAAAAGGCCTCCGCACACGCCTTCCGAGTCAGACAGTACAGATAAGTGTGGGTGTCAGAAGTGTTACTGAATCCGTGTATTAATGCAAATGTGGATAAAAGTGCTGTGCGTGTGGCGAGAGCATGTGACAATGATAGCTACCAGACAAACGAGCGAGCGTGTGAGATGGTGTAGGCGTCACCAAGAACGCAGGGTAGAAAGAGTGTTTAGGGAGGGAAAAAGAACGAAAGAAGACGCGGGTGAGTGTACCTGTATTCAAGATACAACTTCATGTTGGGGTATACTACACGGAGTTGAGAGAATACGTCGTTGAACGTCCGAAGCGCGAAGGGTGTAGGACCATCTACGTCCTAATTCCACGGTACTCGCTGGTCTGTTCCTGCAGACGTATAATCTGACCAGGAGTGAAATTGTCCATGCACGAATCGTCGGTGTAGTCCATGAAGTTGTAGATGGCTGGAAGCGAACGCAAATAAGTAACCGAACCCGAGGGTGAACACATAAAAGTCGACTTACGATCGTGACCCTCGCCGGAGCAGGTATCGGGGTTGGTGGTGGGGCAACCGTAGGTCGCGGCAGCCTCAGCGGGGGTATCGTCGATAAGGTCACCATCTCCGTTGCATCCACCCTGGAAGGTGTGGTAGAGTCCGACCCAATGTCCGATCTCGTGAGTCAACGTGCGTCCCAGGTTGTAGGGAGCGAGGGAACCTCCAGGGAAGGTGGTGTAGAGGAGAACGACGCCGTCAAGAGCAGGGTTTGCCTCGTACTCATCAGGGAAGGTAGCATAACCGAGGACGCTGTCTCCGTCACCATATGCTTCACCAACAGTGTAGATATTGAGGATGCCGGCGTCTCCCACTCGAAGAGAAGTCTTCATGTCGGTCTCCTGAGTGGAACCTGAAGTGATATTGAACCATTCCTCGTTTTCGATCCTGGTGGTTCCCGCCAGCTGAAAAAGAAGATCACTTCTGGAATAGTCGTTGTTCAAGACATCGAGCTGTTCCTCGATCCGGGGATCTCTACCGGGAGGATCTGAGTGAGAAAAAAGAACAAGAGGATCGGTCAAACGATTTACTCAATGTCACCTTCCCCATTGAAGGTAATGATATGGAGGTGGATGGAGACCGTGAAGACAGTGGCACTGGAGACCCTGTTGGCGGCCGGCTTCTGGGCAAGACGAGAGGCAAAGGCCTCTTCCTTCTGGCTGACAGCTTCGGGAGTGAGGTGACTGCCGCAGCTGCGACCCGTGGACCTGCGCTCAAGACCGTATAAGCGTTCGAGGCTGGCAGGAGTGGCCACTACGACGGCGGCGAGGGAAAGGAGAGCGGAAAGAGCGACTGGGAGACGATACAACATGGCGAAAAGGATTGAAAACCGTTCAGCAGGCAAAGGAGTGAGGAGAGGCGGATGAGTCGTTCTGGGTACTTATACGAAGACCAACCGACCCAGGCGGAATGCGATGACCGCTGAGCGTTGAATGGAAGATCAAAGGCGGGAAGGATGACAGCGATGAGGTGCATCCTCAAAGTTACCCCTCCAGACTCTACCCCAGTCCGAAAAACGCGTGGCGGCTTCCACATATTCCCTCGCATGGACGACAAACAGAAAGAGGAGGTAAGTTTGTGACGCATGTGGTCGGCGTACGCTCCTGGTCTTTGGGAGAACGAAAGTTCCGTCAGCAAAGTCGCGATCAGTTTTGAGCGCCAAGTTTTTTCCGTTGATTTGCGCTGCCAAACTGGGCGCTCACTGTCACTCCACCTCTGCGAAGCAGACACCTGACTTGTGAAATTGGACTTCCATGCACTTTCCGCCACACTTTGGCACCTTTTGTGCCTGTTCGGGGGACCCTCTATCGGGTCGTTGTCGGGGTCAGAGTACACTCGGAGCGTGTACCAACCGTTCGGAAAGTTACCTTAACTGGTCCTCGTTGTACCGCGACTTTGTCTAACGGTCTAATCGACACAAGGGCAGTGTATACAGGTTCAACTTCACACGGCGTCAATCCCACAGCCACGACGTCGGAGGACTAATCCACCCCAGTGGCGTTGCAACGGGCGGAGCTACCAACAACGGTGTTCCCTTCACCCCAATGACATGGAATATTAAATCCGCGCACACAGTGGATTGAGTCACGACAAACACGGTTTCAGGAGGTGAGGAGGCCAGTCCGGAACTTGCAGAGGACGCCGATCCTCCCTTCTCCAGCAGACATGTGAAGAGACGTCCTCCGCGCCCTTTTCTCTTTCACCTACATCCTATCGCTTCTGGGCTCATCAGTCGTTTGCGGTCTGCCGCCAGTTTCTGAGTTTTCACCTATATAGCCTCTTCGGGCTGCGGGTCTGGGCGCCGTGCTCTGCCTGCATCCCAGTGTTTCCCATTATGATGTTTAGGCCGTCTTCCAATAAAGCCCAAATAAGTATTCCCCGTCGCGTTCGTGCGTCCGGTCACGCTCCCTGGTCCGTTGCGTCCAGGGCAACCCCCATACTGTTCGCAGTGGTTTCCCTGAGCAATTTACCGGGAAGCCCGCACCTCCCTCTCCAAGTCGGTGTCTCCCCGGTTCCCCGATGGCTTCTTGAGTAGGTGCGCATCCCAGCGTCGGGGGTAGCTCATCGTGAACAAAGGTTAGGTTTCAGTGGCTCGGGTGCCGTTTGCTTGTCCTTTTGGTAGGCCCAGTGCGACCAGCTATGGAATTACGACGGCCGCAGGCTGTTTGTCTCTCCGCCCTGTATGATATTACCCCAACGTAACCACGAGGCATCCGAGCGTTTCCTCAGATTTAACCTCTTCACTGCCTCGTCGGGAATCCAGCTATTTTCGAACATTACCGGGCGGCTTGGAACCGTATGGTTTTTGAGTTGCCGACATCACGAACAGTGCTCGGAAGATCCCGGAACTTCTTTTCTCTTTCCACTCCTCATATCGCCTCGTCATCTCATGAATCTTCTGTATTGCCTTCTCCCCCCCTGGAACATCCACCCATCCGGTCGCATCGATTGAAGCCGAAGACCTTAGATAATGCCGCAGTGAGGTTTCGAGTATGTGGTGGAGAGAATGGATGCGATCAGCGGCTTTTCTTGGTGAGTGACTTCCAGCAGTCTGGGTCTGGGTCGAGAGTGTTTTTAATCCCACGGATTCCAAAGCCGTCAGGCCTTGATACTTTTCCGACGAGTGGTTTAGACTTTGGCGCATTCGTTCCGGGGCCCGCCGTGTTGACAACGGTTTCGGTCACCCTGTTCGTTGTCTGCACCTACCTGGGTTTTCGAGGAGGCACTCATAGACTGGAAGAGCTGTATGTCAGATATCACGTTGGTTGGGCGTTCTATTCCTCCACAGATAACGACGTGATCTCCCTAGTGCTCAGTTCGCCGCAACCTGGTCCCAGAATTCCTACGAGTCGTGTCACCTCACATTTTACGGGGTCCCCGACTGCTCACTGGGCTCGAGACCATTCTCCTGAACGGTTTCTGTACGCATTCCGCGAGAAGCGAAGGGGGGATCTGTTATATCGCCAGGTACGCCCCGGGGATAGGATCAACCTCGCGATTTACAAGCCGTAGAGACGAATGTGGGCACGTCACGACAGATTAAACGGGGGGGTTCTTATCCTGCTATTAGAGCTTCCGCTTTTTGGTAACTGTACACCTAACCGCTATCGGCACCACTCGATGCGAAGACGATGGCATCACCTGGTAAGTTCCCGCTGGTTTTTCTAGGCGATGGGTGGTTTGACACCGTCGAGTCGTAGGATGTATCGTAGGGAGGTAGTTGTGGGTGTGTCGGTTCGAAAAGTAGGGTACTAACTCGCTCAAATGTGAATTAGATTATCCTCCATGATATGCAGAAGGAATTTCATGCCGTAGTACGTTCTACGAAGTCGCGGTGAGCGGCCCCCCAAGTGACGCGAAACCATGAACGTGGTCGGCTATTCTGCGGTCAGGGGGCCGTCTAAACCTCGAAACTGCTCCGTTGCCCGGGACAGGTTCTTGGGCATTTTAGACCACGTTTCCGTCGCACAGGGGGTGGTGTGGGGATGGATACAACAGGTACCAAGGATCAGTCGTACTACTTCGCGGCAAGGTACGTTTCCGCATTTCACCCCAAAAACCAAACGAACTTTGCGAACCGACGACCAACGTGTGTGCCGGAACCGATAAACCGTAGGAAATGGTTGAACACCATTGGTCAGGGTGTCTTGGTACATGACGGGGTATGAGAAACGCGCTCATTCCTCGCTCAACTTAGAACGAACGTAGATCAGATGTACCTAGGTAGTTGTATCCACGAGCTGAACAGTATAATTTTTGCTGTCCATCCATTTTCGTAGGCCGGGATGACTAAGGGAGGCAATAACACCTGAACGACATCAAGACCGATCGTTGTGACGGTGGGACGACAGCAGCGTGTTCAAGGGGTCCGCCATCAGGTCACTGTCGGAGGAAAAGTTTATCCCGGTCCCAAAGGTGTTCGGAAGAGTCTTCTCGATACGCCCTCATCACACTGATATCCTACCACAACCATGCCCAACGGCACGATCGACATTGCGAAGGCTGACAGGACTACATATGCATCTTCCAAGTCAGAGAGCACACATAAGCGCAAATTTAAGAGGGGTAACCGAATCCGTGTATTAATGCAAATGTGGATAAAAGTGCTGTGCGTGTGGTGAGAGCAAGTGACGATGATAGCTACCAGACAAACGAGCGAGCGTGTGGGGGATGGTGTAGGCGACACCAAAAACGCGGGGTGGAAAGAGTGTTTAGGGAGGGAAAAGGAACGAAAGGGGACGCGGGTGAGTGTACCCATATTCAAGATACAACTTCATGTTGGGGGATGTTACACGGAGTTGAGAGAACGCGCCGTTGAACGTTTGAAGCGTGAGGAGGGTATTGCGGAGGGTATGACCATTTACACGGTAATTCCACGGTAAGTGGAGATCTGAGACTGCAAACGCTCAATCTGGCCAGGGGTGAAGTTGTTCATGCACGAATCGTCG
>Ga0307517_10006490_pt1 | contig 17306 bp, 20 predicted proteins | sample 23_EM_MG_FD_194515 | JGI IMG/M metagenome (GOLD analysis project Ga0307517, IMG submission 194515) | Populus trichocarpa ectomycorrhiza microbial communities from riparian zone in the Pacific Northwest, United States - 23_EM | ecosystem: Host-associated > Plants > Roots > Unclassified | place...
ATAAAACTAGTCAAAGGATTCCTGAAAGTCGGTGTCGGGACAGCCACTCGATATCTGGTTTGAGTCATGAAGTTCTAAAACGGTCGTCATTGTGGGTCCAGAGCGGATGCCCCCGAGTCGGAGGAATATCCAACCGATTCGCAGGTAAAAGTGAAAAAGGACATTCCGATGAAGGTCGCCAAGCATATATTAGGTTCTATCTGCTAAAAACAGGTAGACAAAGCGGAAAGACACATATGGGAACTCAAAGCGCCCACAGTGACGGTGACCCCCTTCACGTGCGAGTGTGACCTTGTCAAATCCGAGCGTTCGCTAATCGCTATGGCGAACGATATCGTCGATCTTCCAGCATATCCCTCGACCTCCTCGCGTAAAAGGCTATCGCCCTCTCAGACGGCCACCCTCAACCAAACCATCGCGTCCACTCTCAGCACCGTGCTCGCACTCCCGCCAGAAAAGCGCGACACACCCTCCACACGCCAGTTCCTCGTCACTTATTCCAAAGACACCGCCTTCCAGACTCTTCAGAACCTAATATGGAGAGACACTACCACCACCACCTCACTCTCCACCGATGAAAAAACCATTCAAAAGCGATGCCTCCTCCTTGCAGAAAAGCTCGCCCAATCTCCTCCAGGACTCGACATCCAAACTCTGCTCGACCTCTCCATCATCTACGCCCGCGTCCAGCCCTCCCAGCTGCACCGAGTATTCTCCGCTGCACTGCAGTCCGATCCAACCTTACCAAAGCTCATCTCCGAGGATCTAGTCCCTAGTCTCACGACACTGCTTGCCCAGCAGTCCCCCTCATCCCAGGGTCTCTACGCACAACGAAAAGTCGCCGAATGCATATTCTCCTTCCTCCGTGGTGCAAAGGGCATCCCCGACTTGATTCGCCCATTTGCGCAAAGCAAACCCTTCATCCTCGGACTCACTTCCTTGTACAACGCCGGCATGGCTGGGATTGCTGTCTCGTATGGTGGAATTCCAGCGCTGATGACCGGGATCTCAGCAGAGAACCGAGCAGCGGACGAATGGGAAACTATATGGGTGGAAACAAAAGTCGCGATCCTCGACTCCTTCCACTTTGTACTTACCGCACTCCTCGACGACCTCGCAGCCTGCCCACAAGGGCCACAGCTCGCAGAGGAGGCAGAGCGCACCTTCGACATCATTTTCGCGCTCCTCGAGGTGCCTACCTCTTCCTCCGCTTCCAATATCCCAGGCACACCGTTCCTTAACCAAACTTTGCTCGCGGATTACCAACAACATTACAATTTATCACGAACCCTCTCCAATGCTCTCCGACATGCTCAGGAAAAAGACGCGAGATTAGATTTATTAGAGAGCACCCTCCAATCCTTCGACTCGGGCGAAGGTAGCCGCAACAATCCCGGCGCCCTCAAGGTCCTCCTCCGATCCTCCGGTATCCAACCAGGAATCGACAACCTCGGCAAACGGAACACCCGCTCTCATCCTGAGCAAGCGCAGACCACAGCTCCGCAACCTCGACCAGACTTCAAAGGGAAACGAAAAGCGAAAACTCCAGATTCCGACCCCGAGCTCGATATCAAGGCAACGCAAGTACTCGACATCCTCCCTGACACCTCGCCCGAGTATATTAGATTGTTGCTCGCGCACGATCGGTACGGGCGTGACCCGGAAAAGGTGCTAGGGGCCCTTTTGGAGGGCACGGCGTTGAGCGAGGAGGAGCTGGAACGTGATTCACGAGAGAAGGAGGAGCTGGACCGGAAGTATGGTGATGGGGCTGCAAGAAATGAGGTGGAATATCGGGTGGAGCAACGGCGGAATGTGTTTGAAGATGAGCAGGTTGATTTGTCTCGGTATAGAGTGGGCAAGAAAGACACAGGGTTTGTCTTTCCTTCTGTCAATACTCTCATAAAAGCTTACAATCGTTTTTTTTTTGAATTAACAGAGAGATCCTTCGTGATCGCACATTTATCGAAGAGATGAAAGCTGATATCCTACGGCGCGCAGAAGCTATATCCTCCGACGAAGACGAAGAGGGATACGAGCCCGATTCGTTAACCTCTAAAGGAAAAGGCAAAAAACCTTCTCTTGGTATGGATATTGGACCCGACGAGGACGACGAAATCCTCGTCCCACTTCGCATCGCTGGAGATGGAGAGGATAGCGGCGATGAAGACAATGACGACGAGGAGGACGAGGAAGAGGAAGAAGCCCAAACCCCCGAAACCATTGTTGAGCTTGCCTACCTACGTGATCCCAAGCTATTGGATCGCGATGCTGCGACGAGGAGGAGCAAAGCACGCGCAGATCTCAAGGCTCAGACAGGTATGTTTTTAATATGATCTTTGGTTCGACGTCTTACTAACACTATTTCATCAGGTTGGGGAGATGAACAACTCGAAGGATGGAAGATATACCTAGAGCGACATGTAAGCTCCATAAACATATTTTTCGCACTACCGAAACTGATTCTTCGGAACCCCAGCCGGCTCTTAAGGAGAAGTTGATGGAGAAACATGCATTCAGAGGCAACGAGAAGGGTCTCCAGGTACATGTAGGCAGCAGCGGCAGCGGCAATCGCGGACGAGGACGAGGCGGTCCTCGTGGTAGCCGTGGCCGAGGTGGTGGGGGTAGGGGCGGAGGTGCTGGCGCTGGCGGTGGGGATGGCAGTGCACGAGAACGAGCGTGGAAAGATAAAAACAAAGCCAGTCGAGGAAACCATAATCGGAAGCGAGGACATGATAAGAAAATGGCGCGAGCTGGGGCGGGTCCTGGACCATCTACTTAGCTTGTACGATTTCGGCAGGATGGGAAAGTAGATGTAGTAATACAGATAGATTGGTAATAGAAACGCAATGATACAGCAAGGCAAAAGGTAATGTAAAGACGACGTGCGGGAGTTGTCTTTAGGACCTTCCATTTATATTTAAGGTTCATGGCGGAATCTCAAAACTGTCATCGCGCCTCTTGCACGAATGCTCATCGATGCATCGATGTCGTCAGACATCCGCCTCTAAATCTAAAGCTAACGAAGCCCACCCTTTGCAAGCAGCGCAAGTTCCACCCACGGCGGAAAATCACTCTAGTACTTGAACCACGACATCAAAATGTTTCGCCTTTCTTCCCTTTCTTCCATAAACTTGTTCAGGAGGGCCTTCAGTCCACCTTCCCGGACTATTTCTGTCACACCTTGCAAGGTGGTCCCTGCCTCAGACATTTTTGAGGAAGAGATTTGGCGATGGTACACCCCCCAGTCCTTTTATCCGGTCCGCATCGGCGATGTGCTGCAATCTAAGTAGTACCAAATCCTTTATAAATTCGACTACGGGATGACTTCAATGGTATGGATGTGTCGCGACCTCAGGTAAGCAAAGTCTCACCTTTTCTTCCTTACCTTTCAAGCCTACCATCTGCATACTCCCAGCCGTAATGAATTTGTCTGTATGAAATCCATGGTCTCCAACTATTTCTCCGTCGAGCGTGAGACACGTGCATACGATGCACTATCCGCAGCCTCAAATGCGGGTAATGTCCCCGGGAATAAGTACGTTCGCCATACCTTCGACCAATTCAGGATAGACCACGCTGGCCGGTCCTATCATTTTCTCGTTCACGAAACCTTTGGGAATATCTGTCGACTTTCTCCAAACGAAGCTAACGGGCAGATTACCGTTTGTTTATTGTCACTATCTACTTGTCCACATGCCTCAGACTCTTGAATATCCACGCGAACCTCATCCAGCGCGGGTAGGGATTTTATGTCATCGAAACCATGGATTGTGTGTACCCAGCCGTTTCGTATTTAGTGTCCAGTTCTAACGTTTTACCCTAGCTGCCATCGACTCCGAGTTCCTCGCTCAGTGTGTAGCCCTCTATAAGGAAAAGAGTCGGGGCGTGCCCGTCTTATCCTTGAACGAGCTCAACGCCTCCGTCACCGACGAACTTGCTTCACCTCTGGGAACCACTGCTTCTCTTCACCTCCCTCTCTCCGGTGTCGAGGCCAAGCTGCCCTCCAAGCCCGTCCTCGTGGAGTCGTGGTTCGCACAGGCACCGATACTTGGAAGCGGCCTACTGGCCCCGAGGACAAGCTTGCTGTTCAGATTTATAACGTCTTCGATTTCCATGGGCGTGAAGTGGACGAACATGGACCTTGTTCGAATCGGCGTCTCAAACTCTTCAATGACACGATCGAGTTGATCCGCGACCCACGCTTTTACGCGAAGGTGTTCTGTTGACCTGGATAACACCAATCCCCACCTACCTGCCTCTATGTATTGCCTCTGTTTGGCTCTGGAAAATATGCCGCGATCGTTGGAAGGACATATCTGGAAGTCCCATCGGTTCTGGATTTGTACCACGTCCTCGCATTTTTAGCTCATAACCGCGGCGCATCTTGGACACCGCCATTGGCAAATTTTGTCACACTGGTTTCTTTTTCTGCGGGGTCTCCAAGATATGCATGTACATCATAGTGGAGATCACCAATGTGAACGTGCTCGAGCTCTCAACGTGGTGTTGTCTTAACGCCCCACCTTCTTCAAGTTAGGTATATCTTGAGCCCTTTAATCCCACCTTTCTCACTCCTGCCCCCAAACTTCATGGACCACAGGCGAGGACCAACCCGACATCCCAGGAACTTTCAGAAGATGCCATACTCCAAATCATGACACAGGTGCGTCCTACCGCGGCGGCATACGACAATCGCTGATACCCTGACACGCCGAACTACAACATCACACATGTGCTACAAGATGCCCGTGCACACAAAACACGCCACAAGCCGTAGGACACTGGCAATGATTCACGAGCGCGGGCAAATGTACTCGCCGAAGGGAGCGAAGGGGGGGGAATGTGGAGCAATGGGCATCCATGGAGGAGCTAGTCTAATTTCAGCTTGCCGCTGTTCGTCACCATTCTCCGAGTCCCTCGTAATCTATGCATGGTATATTCCTAGTAACTCTTAATACAACCTATTACCTTAACCCAATCAATATATGTGTTACACTATGTTGGTTCTACCACACATCGGGTTAGAAATTTCATTTCAGACTCCATTGAGGATGCGTGCGCACCTCATTACAAGTTTGGTCGCCAATCAATAAACAAAGGCGCATCCGGGAGTCGGGAATGAAAAGTTCTGAGGGCCGGACCTTCCTTAAGGTTCCTCTGCAAATCATGGACAAAACACGAACAAAGAGATTTTAACGTTTGTCGGTCAATATTCTGGAATCAGTAAGTAATATTCATGAGGTCTACATATGGTTCGAATCAGGAAGAGAAGTGTAACGTCTCGGCTAAAATATGGAACAGACCGGTCCAACAATATTAAATATCATTTGGACCAACGCACAACAGTGACAATGCAATCGGTTACTTCCTTGCCTTCGGTGTAACCATTATCGTAGGGAATCTGCTCAAATAAGTCAGCAAATGTTGATGAGAAATAAAAAATCTCCCCACCATGTCTACACGGGTCGTCCCATCTTCGTCAGTCAGCTAAAACACAGCAGGGAAAATTTAGTATTTCCAGATAAGCGACGGGCAAAGTACGTGCCGATTTCACTTTATCTGTGAGAATCTTCTCGTTGTAGTCACTATCAGATCCACCATGGGAAAACAACAGCTCGAGCTTCCTCTCTTTGTCGAAGGGACCATAGACCGCCACGTAGTGCTCCGTGGGGACAAACTCCATGATTTCGCCCTGTCCTTGCAAATCATCGTCGAATTTTACACTGTTAATGCCTTCAATTCTTTTCCCATCTTCCAGGACCATGACGTCCACTTCCTGGAAATTGGAGGAGATAGCAACCTGAAGAAAATGGCATTAGCAACAGGCAAACGGGCTATAAAATTGATAATGAGTATTACAGACCCCGCAAATTGACATAACAGTGTTCTTGTTGAGTGTGAAGGTGACTTTCATGCCACTAACAGTGGGTTTAGTGTGGGTCATGGTGGATTGTGAATGGCGACGACAGCAGATGCGAGTGAAAGGTGAAAGTGATCTGCAGATAAATTTCACGGAAGGCTTGAACTTTTATACTGCTCGACAACTCCAAGAGATCCAGAAGCGGCAGTAAGATTTGGGGTATGTTCCTCCCTGGTCTTCATACGTACGGTTCTGCACATACCCCCATTTTACAAAATAAGCGCCTGGAAGCATTGGACCAAGGTAATGCGTGATTCGAGGATTTATTTTGATTCATAGTAAGCCTGGTAGATCAAAATGGATCCTCGAATCGCGCATTACCTTGGTCCTGAACTGGACAAACCCCGAGCACTCTTTATGACATATTGTTCAGATAGAATCTTCCATTTTCGCTGAGAAATCCTGCCGGGCGCTTATTTTCTAGCATGTACATGATTGGTTGATAGCATCTTTAGATGCAGTGACACTAATTATTTTAAAGACTACATACACCTAACACCTTGCATGCCTACTGGCGCCTACTACACCCGGCGAGACCTTCACAAGCTCGTTGCCGAGTAGAGCCCCGGAGTTCCGTGATCAGCGGCATCCTGATTTTGAGAAAAAGTGCATATCTTGGTACAAACCAGTTGGCAAGATCCTTTGAAAATATCCGGATACTTATTCAAGTTTTCTTATCAAATTAACGACATCTGTTTCAATTGAATCACTTATTCTTTCTGTCCTCGCCACTCGCACAAGTGACAGACCTGGTGCCGCCGAACCTAAAATATACGACTTCGGAACCTGTGTATTTCCAATCCTTATTTCCGTCTTTAGTTCACGTTGACATACTACCACGGGGAAGGGATGATCAGAGTGGCGGTATGTCGATGGACTGACTCGAAGGCGGAGGGTCAGAGAAATCGACGAACTTGCGACGAACCGTGTTTTATTACAGCGCGAATCTTGATGGCGACCTGAAGATCAAATCCGCTTCCTTTTGAATGATACACGAATGAGCAATTCGATATATTCTCACTTCATGCTATAGTGATTGGCCCTTCTCTTGCCCTTCTCCGTCCACAAGGCGTTTGCACCGTCAGGTTTTCTCGTACCTTCTCAATACCTTATTACTTAGACTATCGATTTCGAGTAAGAGAATTTACTGGATACTAGGGTTCGAGTGGCGGAGGTTCGCTAGGAGGCGATACGTGCTTTCCGCAAGAGGCTTTGCTCGGCCGTCTTTCTTCAGTCCTGACTTTGTCTTCGTCAGAGTTCACCATTTCCCCTCCTACCCAGAACTAAGTATAGCTTGTATTTTCCCACGATTCATCGACCTCGATACCTGAGCGCAGAGAATCTGGGCAACAAAAAAAGATTACTTTGGTTGGAGGCAAGTTAGAGGGCAAGACGCAGAGTCGGCATGTCGGGCCACACGCCAAACAAGACCACAACAGTCGGGAACGCCTTTTGAATTGCTCTAGAGAGCCGACACAACACTGCGTTGTGAATTCTACTAGTACTTGTCCACGCGAACGCTAGAGGCCATAGCCGACTTACCACTGGCACGTCCATTCACCAAACATGAGCACAGCAATCGAATTTCCACAGTGAGCTGGTACTGGATGCCGTTGTGGGTGCGATGGGGATACAATTTGAGATACGAAGGAATTCTGGGAAGGTGCAAGACATTGGGGGAAGCAAAGAATAAAGGAAGTGTCCGTTCATACTACTGTAAGTACTCCAGATTTTGCATATGTAGCCCTTTCTGACGAAAGAGGAAAGTATTTTAGAAGGTTAAGGATTTGGAAGGGAAAGGAAGAGTTGAGAGCGACGTGAAGGGGGCGAAGTATCCCTACGTGTATTTGAAGTATGCCCCCACAGGTGCTCAATCGAGTGGACGATTCTTGAATACAACCAGATTTTTTTTATCGTAGTCGTTCAATTTAATATTCTCATAAGTTTTCTAGGAGCATCGTTGTATCATCTGCACAATAATGCCAAAAATGAAAGCTCACCCCTGCAACGTTGAAGGTCGCTTGACCTTCTTCATCACCGTTCTCTTTCCAGTCGGTACTGTGGCCAAGCAAAAAATCCAAAGAGGGGGAGGCACTGACGATTACGAGTCTAGGCTGATTGTTTGAAAAGAGTAAACGACCGAGGATTTCGGGAGCACGTACGGGATAGTACAATCATAATACCCTTCTTTCTTCTCGCCACAAACGACCTCATCAGCGGTGACGCTCGTGACATTGGCTTTATAAATTTTAGCAGAATCGGAGTCGTTCAATTTGCTAATTCTTGCCCGCTGACAAACGAACGTCCTATCCAGCTTGTCTTTGAGTTCTTTCAAGTAAAGAATACTTATTTCGACCGTATGATCGCCACCACTGGCGTTAGTGCTGACCATCGGATCGTTGCTAGTTACCGAAGGTTTAACACTAGTTGTGCCCCCGCTCATAATTTGGCTGAAGAGATATGCATCCCAAGGCGCAACTCCTTGAATGATTCGCATATTTCCCCATTTCGCTTTTAAGACGAATGTGGCATTGACATGAAGAGCGCCACGGACTAAGGCATTCGTTGTATTTGAATTAGAGGCTGGATAAAAATCCAATTAGAAATGCGAATTCGAAAGCGAGGCGTGAATCCATACGGATGCCTTCTATTATGACTCCTTTTAGAGACAGGGTTCTGATGAGACCCGTCATAATTACTGGTGGCATATCCCCACAAAGGGAGATCAGAGTGGCAATGATTCCGGCGACTAAAGGCGCAGCCTTGACGAAATGGACCAGGTTTAGCGATCAAGTGCGGTATTCTTGGATGGGCAGATTCCTTACCATTGATGTTCCAGACTTAAAGACAGCAGACTGGAGCGACCGTCAATAAACACAATAAATTATTCATAACATACGAGCCTTTTTTCCATCTACATCTGTCTTGATTCCACAGCTCTTGATATTCTCTCCGGGTGCAAAGAAATCAACGGCTGGACCTATAGTGATTCTGATTAAACACCGGGATTCTTAATCTTTGAAGTCTTTATGCATACCATAATTAGATAGCGAACACATTTTATCTTTGATGTTTGTAGCGCCAACAGTATTGACTAGATGGGCACTGGCAGGACTATATTGCCTAGCATCGTCGCTGCAATTGGCGGCAGCAACCTAATTCATCTTTAAATCAGAAAATATTTTCAGAGATACGTGTGGCGACATTACACACCGTTACATGTATTCCATCATTGACAAGCTGAAAAATTCCATTAGGTATAGATCAGTGAGAACAATGAGTGATACTTACCCGCAAAACTTGGTCGTTCCAGAATTGATTTCGGGGACCATGATGACTCATGTTGACGATGGAAGGTCGTCGTGTTTGTTTTACATTATAAAAGATCCATTCGATTCCTTTCACACTGAGGCCGCATTATAAATCGGTTGAGTAACTGTACACCCGTCCACATACGCATGTTCAGTTTTCCAGTGTCTAATGAACCCAGTTTTAAGTGGTCATAATGTTATGATAAAATGAAAGGAATGTATACCCTGCATTATTGTGAATTTTAACCGCAATCAATTTTGCAGCCTAATTGCATTAATTCAGACATGAACTGTTGATGAACTAGCTTTGGTTTATTGTCGCACCTTGGCAACCCCCCAGCGCTTCCCAGCGGCAATTCCACTACATTAGAATAAAATGGCAGAAGGTCCAAAGAGATGGAAAGTTTCCTTACGCAACATCTGTACCGTGGCCTTTGAGGTCGTCTTTCTAATCAAGGATTAGGATGGAACTCCATTAGGAACTTTAGGTAACTCACAGTTGCACCTTTTTCTTCAGATATTGCAAGGCATGTGAGACAGGGCAGGAAGGTTTCCATTTAGCTTGTTGAGATCACTTACGGATCGTCTTACCCCATACTGCTCGCCCTCCGAAGTCTTCCTATAGGGATTGTAAGAAAATGATTAGAAATTCCAAAGAAATGCCAACATGGTCCAAATATATTCCTTCGGTTGATGTCGATCATCAGTAATCGGTCACTCAATGCAAGACCATTTTATGGAACACTAACCACTATCTGATATCCCGCATTTTCAGCATTATTTCGGGGATATAAAGGATTTCGAACTAACCAAGAATATAGATATCAACACCCTCTCCTGTTTCAAAGGATGAATCATATCGATATGGATAATTAACATCATGAGAGTGTTTGCCGCTCGCGAACTTTGCCGTCTGATTGATGCGAGATAATCCCCAGCCTGCATTATCTTCATGCGTTGTTTCATCCCTAATGCTCGAGTCAGTTCAATCATGAATATTATCGGAGACGGAAGGCGCACTTCTGGTTCACGATCTCGTCGTCGACTCCGACGCTATTTTCCGAGATATATTCTACATCCTCGTGGTCCTTCAAGAGAGCGAGAACAGCGGGGGTAAAGGTACCTTGATTCGAATTTAAGACCAATAAAATTGTTGAACGGGTATTAGGAAAAAACTTGCCGACATATGCATTTGCGAACTCTGGATTCCATTTATGATGGACCTTGTGGTTGATCTGTTCATCGCGATTATGTTGGTCGTTGAACCTCTGAATGTGGCGCTCCATATCAACATTATCCTTCAATCGGACGATGTACTGGGTGGGTTCAGACTGACTCATAATGAGCAGCAAGTTGACTATAGGAATGGGCAAAGTTCGTGGTTCAGTTGCGAATGCTTGATTTATAAAGAACCAATTCTCCGGAAAATCGCCGTCTTTCCCAAGCTGCCCTCCAGATCTTTAAATAGAAGGGAAGGTTGTCACCACCAATCCGGAAGCCTTGTACCCTTGGTCATCAAGACCACCTATCATGTCTCTTCTGCGCATGAAAATGGGTCAACTGACCCTCTCAAACGCCCCAACAGTGCTCCACGATTCTCATGTACATGGTTGGTTGATAGCATCTTTAGATGCAGTGACACTAAGTATTTTAGAGACTACAGACACCTAACACCTTGGATGCCTACTGGCGCCTATTACATCCGGCTCGATCACAAGCTCGTTGCCGGGTAGAGAATCGCGCATTACCTTGGTCCTAAACTGGACAAACTCTGAGCACCCTTTATAGCATATTGTTCAGATATATTTTCCAGGAATCTTCCATTTTCGCTGAGCAATCCTGCCGGGCGCTTATTTTCTAATATAGCACGTGCATGATTGGTTGATAGCATCTTTAGATGCAGTGACACTAAGTCTTTGGAGACTACAGACACCTAATACCTTAAATGCCTACTGGCGCCTTGGCTCGACCTTCACAAGCTCGTTGCCGGGTAGATCTCTGGAGTTCCGTGGTCAGCGGCGTCCTGATTTTGAGGAAAAGTGCATACCTTGGTATAAACCAGTTGGCAAGGTCCTTTGAAAATATCCGGATATTCAAGTTTTCTTTCGACATCTGTTTCAATTGAGGTCATGACTGCTTGATTTATGAAGAACCATTTCTCCGGAAAATCGTTGTCTTTCCCAGCTGCCCTCCAGATCTTTAAATAGAAGAGAAGGCTGTCACCGCCAATCCGGAAGCCTTGTGCAATTGGTCATGAAGACCACCTATCATGTCTCTTCTGTGCGTGAAAACGGGTCAACTGACCCCCTCAAACGCCCCAACAGTGCTCCAAGACTCTCACCTTACGATGTACGAATATGCACTCATCTCTGCGTGCAAACACCATCTGACCCTCCATGAAGCGCCGCGCAGCAGCGAGAAGCGCCCCAAGATTAAGTAGCTTAAGGGTGTGACGACCTGTCTCTTTTTAAGTACCACCGGCATTTCACATGCGTCGCCTGCGATATCCATGAAAACAAACAAAAGAAAGGAGATTTTCATGAACTTGTACCAGCACTGTGTACTAGGTCTAGTCCAGGGGACTGGTTCCAGCAATTTTCTCTGCCAGACTATATATGATGGGTGGAGGTCGGTGGAGATCCTGTGAGATTGTTCAAATTTATCCGTTGAATGACCCTCGAGCATATGGATCTGTAAACATTCTTGCACCTTCCTGTCATCTCGACTTAGGTTTGAGGGGTCGGACCGGTCAGACCCAGTCAAAAACCAATGATCGGAAAAAGATCTGAGGTCTGGCTTTTAAGCGCCGGGAAACCGAAATCACAGGCGATAAGATAATCGCGGGGAGCATGCAGGTACTGTTAGTCAGGTTCACGTCTTCTTCTTCCATTTGATAATTTCAGCTCCGGATAGTTGACTAGATTAGAAAGGGCGAAGATCACGCCCAGCAAATGTTTGATACAAATCTTGTACAAATCTGCCTGCAGTCTATCAGTAAGCAAACCGAACCTCAGGCCTCCGCGTTCATCGCCTTTACACTCTCACGATTCTGGAAGGGTCCGGCCTTACGCGATGACAGGCAACAGCGGCGAGCAGACGATTTGACAGAGGAGAACCACCAAGGTAAGTTGCATTGACCAACTTTCGCCATACTCTACAACCCTCGAGCTCGAGCCACTGATATGACGAGCAACCCATACATACCTCCCTTCACTGGATATGTTGAATCCACTGTCAATGCCATATGCCTCATCCATGCCGCATGACCAAGTGTCATAACACGGCGCCTCCGAAACGACTCCGAGTGCAGAACCACATCACATCAGGTATTGAAGCAGTCCATAGTCTTCTGTAGGTACCTTTCTGCCTACCAGTACCTACAACGATCCATTTAACCTGCAGGGTCCTCCATAAATACTGACCACCTATGGTCAAAAACAGTTTTCCTGATGTTAATAACTTCAAGCGTAAAACGATCTCATCCGACGCTGTCTTTGTATTCAACAGAGAGAGTGACATAATACTCAAAGGTGGACTTAAATCTCGACTGAAGGTCCTTATTGTGCTAAGACATCTGTTGACGGAGATGGCTTGTTTTGGTCGCCATCCGATTGTATGATTGTGCTGAAGAATCGGCGAACGAGGCCTTCGTCCGCAGAGGCCGCCTCGAGTTCATTACGAACACATCTATCAGTGACGAGAGTTTCGAAGAACGGTAAGCATTTCGCCGTGTTGTGATGATGATAGCCACTTACCATACACTCCAGACAGCTCTGTCTTCACGTCGACATCTGTAAGTTCCCCTCGTCTCTCAACTAACTGGCATATCATACGCATCTCTCGGTGACGCTGGAGAGTCGTCGTCGTCGGAAGGGTTGGAACCCGGATTCGTCCATAAGGAGTTTGGGAAGTAAGTAAGTTTTCTCATGCCCACTCCCTAGCGCAGACAAGGAGATGCCAACTGATTTTGTTCGCTAGTCGCTCACCCTGACCACCTCTTTTCCATCCGCCGTTTCATTGTACGTGCCGTCGCGTGCCCAGGTTTCTGGCGGACGTGTTTCCCAATGATACATGTTCATACACATTGACCTTGATGTTGAACTGGAGAAACGTGGTGTTTGTACGCAACGAGCTTGAGGATGATGAATGAGTTTTTCCTTCTAAAAGAGAGATACTATCGAAGACGCTGTTGAGTGACCACGTAATTCCCCTCCTGCCTCTCAGAGAAACCGAAGACAGAAACATTTTATCTTTTCTCGTAGCAGCGGTCACACCTGAACCAGAAGTGATCGACAACTGACCGTCATAGGAATGAGCGCGTAACGGGTATAGGGAATATGAGAGAGAATAGGGGTACGCCGGAAGTAACAATGAGGGAAGGGAAAGGAAAAGAAATCAGAGAGGGCAGATTTATTGCAACTCCTCATAATTCAAAAATCTTTACTTCGCCTCCCAAGTTCCTTCGCCTTCGCCTTCGCGAATATCACCCTCCCCTGGAAATTCGATGTCAGTTACCTGGTTAGTCGGTATTGAAAGCGTTCAATTACCTTTGAACTAGGCAACATATACCGATAACTCGCAAGTCAGCGGTTGCAATTATGGTGGTCTAAACGACAACGAAATTTCTTACCTCAGCAGAAACAGATTGTTCCTTTCCACCAACAATAAGTATAAAGCTGATGGTCACCTCGTAGGTATCCTTGGAACCTTTCTTCAAGTTGCGCGTCGCTTTGAACCCGGCCTTGTCTTTCGCTGCAAACTCAGTTCCTTGGAACTCGAGGTGTCCGCTCGCCTTTCGTTTCTTTTCCCATGCTATTCTAGAATGTAAGCAAATGGACCTAGCAAGCGTGATATCATACTCACATTCCTCCTCTTCGGGATCTGCGAAAACTTCCTTTTGATCAGAATATTGACCGACAAACGTTAAAATCTTTTTGTTCGTGTTTTGCCCATGATTTACAGAGGAGGTTCCATCGACAACGACCAACTCGGAGACGGTAAGTTCATTCTTCTCGGATTCTGCCACTGCTGCCTTCTGCGAAACTTTTTTTTTGTCGTCGCTAATGCCGGGGATCCCGGTGGACCAAGTTCCTTTGCCTTTGCCTTCGCGAATATCGCCTTTTCCTGCGTATTCGGTGTCAGTGACCTGATTAATCGATATTGAAAGTTGTCAGTTACCTTTGAACTAGGAATAACTCGCCAGTCAGCAGTTGGAATTATGGTGGTCGAAATGACAGAATGAGGCTTCTTACACGAGCTGTATAGAAATATTCGACTCCACCAATGCTCCCACCATCAGAAAATGAGATGATAACGTCGTAGGCATCGCCATTCTTGGTTTTCGTTACGTTAAACGTGGCGGGGCCATTATTTGCGAACCCAGCGAATTTGGGCTTTGACTGGGCGCTTCCGTTCTCGAGGTTTCCTTTGGCCTTTCGTTCCTTTGCTATTCGAGAATGTAAGCAAATGGCCCGACCAAGCATGGTATCGTACTGACATTTGTCACCTGAAAGATTTCCCGTTCCACTTGAGCTGTACTTGCCGACAAACCATAAGGCCTCTTTGTTATCCTCGTCCTCCGGGTAGACCTCGAGGCTAGCCCCTACGGAGACTGCCACTGCCTTCCATGAAACGACCTTTAGGTTGCCGCTGACATCTGACATGATATACAATAAGCTGGGGAGTTGGAAGGAATTCGCGATGCGGAAGGGTGTGAAAGAGAGAGAGAGAGAGGTGAACCTGAATTTATATAGATAATCGAGTGTCGTAAGTCCGGGTTTTCCCAACCAGCTCCAGGAAACCTTTCCAGGAATAGCTTCCAGGTTTCGATCCATTCATGAGGAAACTCTGGAATCCTACACCTACACGTGTTGTTCCATCCGCATCTCATAGAATCCGTCCCCAAGTTGCTACTATCTATACGCTTCCGTGTAATCGACTCATGGATATAAAAGTAGTGACCCAAGAACTTGAATTCGGGGCCGGTCAGTTGGACGTAGAACGTGCATATTGGGTGCGAAACTTGCCTGATAAATGGGCACCGTTCAAGTCGTGAGAATGACATTGGCGTTTTCCGATAAGCAAGCCAATTGATAGTACAATTCGGCTGGCTATATGGAGTCATATGGCAATCGAACAAAATTAACATCAACTCCAGATACGACGATGAAGAGCCGCCTTACTGCCGTTGCTGCTGGAACTCGTGGTTCACGAACGCAGAACTCGGCTCTGACATGGACGCCGGCATTGGGGTGGGAATTGAAGGTACTGTGTGGGCGGGTGTAGACGATAGTTAAGGTTGGCAGATAAGGCACAGACGGAGCCGTTGTTGACGGGTGAACCTAGACATCTGTCGAAGAGGCCATGGTTGGACACAGCAAAGGAAGGTGGCCAGAGTTTCTGTTCATCCATGAGAATCCCAAAAGTAGAGGGGATGCTGTAAAAGAACGAATAAGAAAAAGTTGACAAGGAAAGTCGAACAAAAGAAAGGGGAAAGGGGAGAATCATCAAGGTGGAGAGGAATAGAAGAACCATTACAAAATGAACGAACCTAGCAATTGAGAGAAAAGCTGCCCAATGCACCCATCCTGACATCTCTACCTAGATTCCAAGGTTACAAAAGTCGTGCGCTTCTCCACTTACCCCGACAAAGCGCACTGGTGTTGATGATGACGTCTTCGAGCTCCCAGCAACCCTCTCGCGTCTTGAACCCACCGCTCAGCCTAGAAACGTTCCCGGCTCGACTCCTTCTCAAATTCGTCATCCATAATGTTCGGCTTTCGTGCAGAGTGTTAGAATGGAAATTGACCACAAAGAAACGCGGCCATTTGAGTTGAGTTGACTGTAGTTGCCAGAGTGGGCCTCGGTCCGGTTAGTGCCAAGGCTCGTGACTGCTTGCAGTTTTTGACCACATTGATTCAGTCCAGTGCAGGTCAACACGTTTTCACGACCACTACCCCTGCAAGGTTTGCACGTTGGACGCCAGGAGGCTTATTGATAATGCCCTCTCACCGAGTCTCTTCCCATCTCATTCTCATTCTACCCTGCCACGAACGAGAAACTAGAAGAAAGCAATAAAAACTCTTCATCTTATCTACCCTGCTCCTTCCCTTCGTAATTCATTCGTAAACGATGAGTACCCCGCCTCCAACGCCTCCGACCAAGTCCAGGTGGGGCCGCATGGGCGGCATCATACGCCGTGCCTCTCAGGTTTCGCTCAAGCGAACCAGGTCGCGCGAGGTCATCCCATCCGCTGTACCGGCGCTCTCTCTTCCTCCTTCTCAGCCCACAGAGGCGTCGCTCCCCACCCCCATCGCAGAAAGCCCGATGCGCGAGGCTGAGGCTCTTCGGCAGGAGATCGTCGGCCCATCCCCTTTGGCCCAGCCTCCTGCTCAGGAGATACGTCCAGCGTCCCCAGAATCCATTGCTATGGAACCTGCTGCTGCGCCCAATGGTGGCGAGGACGAGCAAGCGACGAGCCCGACGGTATACACCCCACCTCCTGGCATCGACTCTCCCGCTGGGAATCCAGGAACGTTCATGGGCGACCCCGAAGCTCTGCCCCAGCCTGATGTTGTCGTCGACCCGTATGCCGCAGCTCCAGCTCCAGCAGAAACCGCTACCGATGTTCCTCCTCCTGACATCGATTCTTCCGCTGGAAAACCAGGAGCTTTCGTCGATGACTTTGATGACCTTTCGCAGCCTCCTGTTATCGCAGACTCGTTCGCCTCGACTCCGAATTCGGTTTTATATCCAGCTCCAGTTCCAGCTGAAATGGAATCAGAGCCCAAACCAGTCGAAATACCCGCTCTGGATTCGAGCACGTCCAACTTCGACAAACGCATGGCGGAGAGTATGAAGGACTTTGAGTTTGTCGATCACGAGGAGGCGCACGGGGATACGTCGACGGAATTTGTCGAGGCTGTTGTGGACAACGCGGAGGTCGACACACCAGCATTTGCGCCTGTAGCGGAATCTGCACTGGAAGCTGCACCGGAATCTGCACCTGCACCTGCGCCTCAAGAAGCAGTCGATCTAGAGCACGGAGAAGCAGCTCCCTACTACGGAGGCGACCC
>Ga0307517_10006491_pt1 | contig 17304 bp, 10 predicted proteins | sample 23_EM_MG_FD_194515 | JGI IMG/M metagenome (GOLD analysis project Ga0307517, IMG submission 194515) | Populus trichocarpa ectomycorrhiza microbial communities from riparian zone in the Pacific Northwest, United States - 23_EM | ecosystem: Host-associated > Plants > Roots > Unclassified | place...
GAGAACATTTAATGAGGTTTATTAAGGAATCCGGATGAGAGAATCAGGATTCGGCGATGCGTGAGAATCAGGATTCGGCGATGCGTGAGAATCAGGATTCGGCGATGCGTGAGAATCAGGATTCGGCGATGCGTGAGAATCAGGATTCGGCTATGCGTGAGAATCCTACATATTGATACTGTATATAGTAGAAGATATATAAGCGACTTTCTTGAAACCTAGATCATTAGTTCGCCAGACCAGTGAGGCGTGAGAGGTGAGACCCGGGAGGGACCAAAAAAGGTGCTGCCGCCCCAGACACCAGGCGACGTCGGAGCAAGCAGCAAATTAGGTGTGATTAAACGAGCGGGGATGAGGGGTGGGTCAGGACCCAGAGAAGAGGTGATGAGGAGCTATCGCCGCATCAGGAGAAAGAAGAGATGAGAGAAAGAGTCTGGGGTAGTCCAGACGTAGGAAGGGCGCCAGGTTGCGTCAGGACGCAAGGAACGTTGCCAGGTAGCATCTGGAAGCGTGGGATGTGGTGGGGCGTTGCAACGCAAGTCAGGACGCACAGGACGCAACGCCGACGGATCAGACGCAGGGTCCGTTTTTGCTGATGTCCACAACCACTGCTCCGATCCTGGGTCTGATTGCGGGACGTTGTTGGGCTCGACGCCAGCTACGCAGCGGTATAAAGGACGTCTCTGTGGCATCGAAACTCAGGAAATCGCTGACCCTTGTAAGAGTTGTCTGTATAGATACCCTGGCAATCCCAGACCTCGATGGCAGATCCCTCCACAACCACTTCTTCAATCCTAGGTCTGATTGGAGGGGATTATTGGGCTCGATGCCAGCTGCGCTAGGGTATAGGATACGTCCTGAGGTGACAATTCCCCATTGAGCTAAAGGGGCCAAGAGTTCGTTACGGGGCGGGGCGGGGCGGGCTTGCACTCGGCAGGCCCCGCTCTTACAATGGGCCGGGGGGGTTATTTTGGGGGTGACCCCCGCCCCGCCCCCGTCCGGGGCGAGGCCCCGCTCATTCCCTGGACGGGGCCCTGTTTCTCCCCACCTGTTTTAACGGGAACCCGTCGGGGGAAAGGGTGGGGCCGCGGGCAGGGGCAGGGAACCTTAAAAAAACACGCTGCGCCCGGGCCGTTCAGCGGGGCGGGGCAGGGAGTTGGCCTGGGGGCCCACGTTTTTCGGGGCTTTGGAGGCCCCGTAACGAACACTAAAGGGTCCCGCGTAGAGGATGAAGGTGTCAGAGGCGCAAGGCTTCTTATAACTTAGTGTTTCTCTGTGAATTCGCCAGTATATTAGAACAATAGATGACAACTAGTAGTAAATTAAACACTTTGACGGTATGAAATCTATTGTGACCCAGGTCAGAAAACAGTAAAGGGGGGACCCTTCGCTTATCTCAGAAGGATGTGGTTAGAGTTTGTTACAGGGCGGGGCGGGGCTGGTTTTCACGCGCCAGGCCCCGCCCTTACAACGGGCCGGGGGGGTTATTTTGGGGGGGATCTCCACCCCGCCCCCGTCCGGGGTGAGTCCCTGCTCATTCCCTGGATGGGGCCGTTTGTCTCCACCTGTTTTTACGGGGACCCGTCTGTGGAACAGGTGGGGCCGTGGACCGCGGGAGGGAACCGTAAAATAACACCCTCCGCCCTGGGCCATTCAGCAGGGCCGGGCGGGGAATTGGGCTGGAGGCCCGTGTTCTTCGGCGCCCCGGAGGCCCTGGAACGAACATTAGATGTGGTCTCGCGTATGGTAGAATCCTGAGTATTTGGTCCCACGTCAGATAGCGCCATGAGACTTAGGTGCTGCCTCTGGTCCGTCTTGAGGTTTAGGTGCTGCGTCAGGTTGTGTCAGATGTGTGGTGTGGTAGGGTGGTTGCATCTAGAGTTCGTTATGGGGCGGACGGGGCCCTGAACAACGCGGGCCCTCGGCCCTTTTCCCCGCCCTGCCCCGCTCAACGGCCTGGGGCGCGGTATCTTTTTCAGCATTCCCTGCCCCTGTCCCCGCTCGGGTACCCGCCCCACCCATACCCCGGACGGGTCCCCTTTAAACATCGCTGGAAACAAACGGGGCCCTATCCAGGGAATCAGTGCGGGTGGGCTCCGGGCGGGGGCGGGGTGGGGATTACCCGAAAAATACCCCCCCGGCGCTGTGTAAGGGCGGGGCCTGGCCTGTGAAAACCCGCCCTACCCCGCCCCTTAACGAACACTAGTTGCATCCTGATTCACGATTTGTGTTCCAGCCCCCGGTGCGTCAGATTCACAGAACGCACAGAACGAAGGGTATTATTTTTGCTGATGGACCTCCTCTCTAGCTATCATCCTAGTATGATATTATTGACCCAGCTGTAATCCATACTATGATACAATTATTAGTTCTTGTTTAATATGATGTGATAGTAGATAATGCTGTATATGATATTATTAATATCTATTCTTTTGCCTTTTAGTAAGATATACTTCCATATATGCTACTATCAACCTTTTTCTAAAGTATCGTACTATGATATCATTGATATTTGTATAACAACTAGTTCTCTATATGATATCATCGACCTGTGTCAATAGTGATATCACATTTGATTCATCTTTCAATCTTTCAACCAACCAGAGTCCTAGGATTTGGCCGATACCTAACCCTGCAAAGCAAATCTGAAACTGAGCCAATCAGAAGGCTTTAAAGTGACAAATGTCTCAAACTATCTGCTTATAGATTATAGATACTTCTATTCTTAGCGACTGTTGGCCTGGCTGCCATTATTACTCTGATATGATCATTTATAAACACTGGTCTTGGACCGGTCCAAACCAGACCGGACCACCCAAGTTTGTCGGGTCCAGTCATCGACATCAACCAGGACGGGCATGTCTGGTCCTGCCTCCAAGACTTGATGATAGGAACGAATGAGAAAGGTTGGATCTGAAGGATGATGGTAATTGGTTGAGTTCCTTCCTCCCCATGTTTCCTTCCAATCAGTTATCCGCTCAAAGTGCTCATAACGCACCAACCCTAACAACTATCCTCTACGGAACCCTAAGTTCTAGCTAGTTACATAGAATATCACTTCACTTGACCGGTTGGACTATTCGGAACCCTGTCGTCAAGTTTCCTTCACCCCATCTACCCCGCCTGACACCTTTCACCGCCTATTCTTCTAGCATATGCTAGCAGAGGATATAGGTTCCTATGCGGTAGGGCAAGGCACAGAGATGTAGACGAAGGACGTGCTTGTGATTAACAATAAGAGTGAGCGCTGGTGACTAAGAACATATATACTGGGTCGTCAGGTACCCAATACTTAAAGAATCACAATAGCTGATTAACAAGTTTGGTTTGATCTTTCGGTTAAATCAGCTCCAAGTGAGAGTGTGGAGGGTGTAATATAATAGATTGAATTATTGAATTTAACCAAGACCCGCAGGTAAATGGCGTGCTATGTGCATGAAATCATAACAAGTAAAGCATATAATAAATGGCTCCACTACAACCCGTATAATCTGGCAAAAATCGGATTTACCCCAGTGAGAATTCCCTTGGACATACCATTTCGTCGCTCTCCGTTTCCACCCGGATCTGTTTAAACTGCAGGGGGTCTCTTCAACTGTGGCGAATTGGCCTTCTTCGATTCCTTTAAGGCCTGTTCGGCAACAATGGGGCCCCACCGTTGGGCAACCGGTTCTCCTGGGAAAATCGTCTTCTCCCCATTTTGAAATGTAAGGAAAATTGCCATTTGTATGTCGGGTTGGAACAACCCATTGCCAATTGGGCAAAGCTCAGCAGCACCGTGTGGAGGCCTTGGAGAAAAGTCCGCCTGGTTGCGCAGAGGTCATAGCTCATTACGCACGGACCGGAGAGCCACTAGCATATATAGAACCACCGTTTCCCCGGAGTTGAGAACCTCGATGCTCGCTACAACTCGCATTCTCGTCTCCAAGCTCGCTACAGCTCGCGTTTTTTGTTACCCACCCACCACCCGAACTCTCTCACTCTCTCACTGCGCCCTCATTGTCACCTAGGGATCTATCGGCCAACGATCTCAAGCGACAAGGGCAGCGACATCTCCCCCACCGCCTCCGCCAGTGGAATCATGCAACAAGGTTGATTGATGGAATAGCTCATTTATATGGTCTTGGTTTTCTTACTTCATTTTCTCATACTGGTTATTTTCTCAATGTATTTCTTTGGCTTTGGAAAATTAGGTGGGGGAACAGAAGGGAACTGGTGTATCCAAACAGGCCCTTAGTTTTACATTCGTTTGCTTGAGCTTCAAGACCTTTGCCAGATTATATGGTACGGCAAATCTTTAGCGAAATGATCCTCCTATCCTTCCATCGATTACTACCCTTATCCACGCTCTTCCGCTGCAAGGCGTGTTTCGTTTAAGGGCCCGTTTACCAATAGACTGCCGTTTAGCAACCAGAGACAGTGCCGAAAATGTCAAAGAAGAAAAGTCATTCAGATAAACGGGCTTTCAGCTATATACTATACGGTATATTAGCTAGACATGCAACTATTCTGCTTTCTTTACATACCTTCAACTCTCTATCTCTTTCTAAAAATGAAATTTGTATAAGTGGTTGTACTAGACGACAGCGTCTCAACCGTTATCTGATAAACGGCACGAAAGTGTTTGACCAATTTCTCACGGTCCTAGATTCTTGTATGATAGCTAGACCGGCAAAAGTTTACGTTGCCTACTCTAGGTAAGCGCGATCTACTTTGCCGCTCTCCCGCCACTGTCAAGTTCCCCTTAGCGGTCTGCATTGTTTCTGGCTCTTCGACGGGCGTCTATAGGTAAACAGGCCCCAAGTCTCCCCGCCCACTCCCATGCTAACAAAGGAACCACTAGCGCCGTAAAGGCCCCCTCTATCCGCCCACGGGCATCGAACTCTTTCATTTTCCTTCAGGCTCTTCCGTTCCCCCTCTGGCGGGTATATTAATTTAAGTCTAATCGCATTCCCGCTGCTTATCTGAACAATGAAACAACCACCCAGGCATGCGAAGCAGCACCCAACGACCTAGAACAAACTGTATGTCCCAGACTATCAAACCGATCGCTAGAAAAATGTGCGCCGTGATGAGAGACATGAAAAGCAGGTCTGGTAGGCAAGATGACTTCTGCCCCAATCTGAAGCCTATTCCTGGGTGGCTGGTCTGAACCCTCTAAGGATGTTATCTTACCATCCGTTAAGGAACATCGTTTGCAGAAGCAAGTCTCTATCAGGAGTGCACTCTATATGCAGTTACTCACAATTGCCCCAATAATCCTTGTCCTATGGTATATCTCTTTTCTCCTATCTAAAAAATACTAAATACAGTATATTTATCATTCAGAGAAGAGGGTGGGTATAGCAAAGGTAGAAGTGAAAAAAAGTACAAAAAAAAAGGTATGGATTTATAAACAGCGGAAAATTAACTAGGTTAAGATGAAAGGTTCAAGCGATAAACCAATAATTCTCACAACAATAGAACTGTTTCATGCCACTAAACAGGCTCTAGTGTGGTTTGTGACCAGAAACCCATAAACCCCCATTCGAATGCAAGTAGGTGGAGAGTTTCAGAAAAGTGTAATAACATATTTGCCCTTTCCACCTTATGGGATTACCTCCGCCTACAAATGACGGTGTCCAGGGACAACTTCGGTAAGTAACGGTTGAAGCCGGAAGGAATGGCGATTTCCACGAGGTGATATCTCCTGAGCTTCAAATCGCGCTGCAGGCTGCCTCTCACCAAGACTATAGCAGCGCCATCCATGTCATGCAGTGCCACATAGCTGCAAAGATGCGCGGCGTTATACCGTTATGAGCGGGCTTGTCTAGGTTTACTTCTCCGCGGCCCAGAGTATAATTGCCACTAATTCATATCGCTTTTCGCTGGCGTACGATAGCGGTGTTCCGCCGTCATTATTTGTTCTATCTGGGTTGACCTCTTTCCATCCCAGCAGGATAGGCGAACGGTATTTGGCCAAAGTCATCTGGCGTATTGGGGTTAACCTCTTCCTGACCGAGCAGTGCTTTCACCATACCTTCAAATCCGTTCCCAGCAGCATGCGAGAGCAGTGTTCACCAGCCCTCATCTGGCTTTTCAGCGTTAACCTCTTCCCGACCGAGTAGAATTTTAGCCACACCCTCATGTCCTTCTGTAACGGCATACCAGAGCGGTGTTAGGCCATAATCATCCGGCATATTGGGGTTAACCTCTTCCCGACCGAGTAGCGCGTTCACGATGCCCTCAAATCCGCTTCCAGCGGCGTACGAGAGCAGAGTTCGGCCGTCCCCATCTAGCCTGTCAGAGCTAACCTCTTCCCGACCAAGTAGAATTTTCGCCACACACTCATATCCTTCTGTAACGGCATACCAGAGTGGTGTTAGGCCAAAATGATCTGGTGTATCGGGGTCAACCTCTTTCCGACCGAGTAACGCTTTCACGATACCCACAAATCCACTTCCAGCGGCATGTGAGAGCGGTGTTCGGCCGCCCACATCTGGCTGGTCAGGGCTGACCTCCCCTCGACCGAGGAGAATTTTCGCCACACCCTCATATCCTTCTGTAACGGCATACCAGAGCGGTGTACAGCCGACATTATCTGGCATGTCAGGATTCACCTCGTCCCGCAGGAGTAGTATATTTACCACCTCCACATTTCCCTCCTGCGCGGCATAAGAGAGCGGTGTGCGACCGTACTCATTCGCCTCATCAGGGTCGACATCTTGCCGCGCCAGTAATATTTTAACTACTTCTTCATGGCAACTGCGAGCAGCCCATGCAAGCGGAGAATCTTCGAAAAGGTACCCCTCGCCGGTACAATAACCCTGCATCTCTATTAAGGCAGCTAAAACCTCGACAATTCCGAAGAACGATGCGCAGTGTTGTCCACCGAACCGGATGGGGGCATCGGACTCCTCCGGAAAGTACTCCTCCGGAAAGTAACCATAAATCTCAGGGTTGTGTTCTATAAGGAGTCTTGCCGATATGTGGTCATCGTATTCCTGAAGGAGCTCCAGCGCAAGTGATCTGGCACAGTCCGAGAGCTCCCTTTTCGCGTGGACTCCCCAGTAGGCAGAACAATATATTAGAAAGGGCTCAAGTTCGTTGGGGACCCAAGATTCGGCCGCCAGGGCTTTGACATGTTGGGAATTCAAATATGTCAAGCATATCTCTGCAATTGCCGAGTGAGGCCAACAAAAAATATCGGGACGGGCCGAAAGATACTCTTTGAGGGTAAAGTGGATTAGCCGCACAGTCGTTCCCTCCTTATCTACAGAAATAAGGCCTTGACAGCAGCCTACTAATGTAGCTATCGAAGGAACGTTGTCGGGATTGAAATTCTTGGAGCCCAGCTCGATTGCGAGGGCGTGGCAGAGCTCGCCTGCCGCCAATGGCTGTTCCGCATAACTAACCCACATCAAAGCTCCCAGTCCGAGTCTCGATTTATCACCGCCCTGGACCTTTATCCGTTCAATAGTCGCACCGTAGACACCCTCCAGCCCCGGTCCATCTGTCATTTTACCGAGTCTCTCTCGTCTCCGATGTACTGTGGACTCTTGCAAGATTGATTCGATGCTAAGGGAAACGAGCAGAAACCTAAAACTACCTATTAGCTGACAAGGCGGGATGGGAGCCTCAGCATCGTGGTGGCTACTCACATATCTGATATGCTTCCAGGAATCTTGTCTAGAATATCCGCCTCTAGTCTCTCATCCATGGCATCCGGTGTTTCATCCTCGCTCAGTCTTACACGAAGGAAGTTGATAATATCATCTGTGGCGGGACCCACTGATACACATGTCACTCGTCCAGCGTGGCGCCTCTCAATCTCCGCGCGAACATGGGGCCTTCCTGTCACTAATATTCGGACACCCGAGGACTTATCAAGGATTTCTTTCAGAGAATCAAGAAGCCTGAACCGCTGGACAACCGTACATTCGTCGAGGGCGTCAATGACCATAAATGTTCGCAGTGAAGATGTGATGAGTTGCAGCATTTTGACAATATCAACGAGTTGCGGCTTGCGTCCACTGACAATCCTTTTCTGCTCTTGCAAGGCCCATGATATTTCCTCCGGAACCCTTTCCATTCCACTGATCACCTGCTTCAGCAAGGACCCCAGCATACTCGTAGCTGTCTGCTCCTTGCGCGCCCCGAAGTCGAAGTAAAAGCACGTAACGGCCGTGTTTTGTCCTCGGGTCTGATCGCATAACCTGTCTACCACTAGCGAACTGCCCGTGCCCATTGTTAACACGGATTCACTTTCTTTCCTTGGATAATATTCCATGTTACCTGATAAACGTCTTGCCGACCCCAGGATTCCCATAGCAGAAGAGAACTGCCTTATCGCCTTCACCCGTTCTACCCACTTCGCACCATCTTCTGAATTCCTCAGTCTCCATGAGCCATTCCCCGACACCCCCGACACGGCGCTCTTGGATGTCGTAATGCCGCAAGCCTGGATCCAGGGGCGATAACCAGGTTAGGATCTGTGACAGCTCATCGGCGATGGTACAGTTGTTCCACACATTATTAAACGAGTTCGTAGTATTGAAGCAGTTTTTGCTACTGCTGCTGATGGTATATTGCGGCATCCTTGACTCTTTATTGCTTGCTGTGTTGAAGAGGAGGAGTTGTGTAGTATAGTCAGTCAAGGTCCCGAGGAGAGGAACAAAAGCGGGGGTTGGCGGGAGAAAAGCGGGGCTAGTTAAAATAGTGTCGCAGGTTCAGCTACACAAAACTTAAGCGCCAAGAACATTCCTACTCAACCATCCGAACGTGAGAAACCGCCTTTCTCTGGGCTGCTACAGCCATTGTAGGGCAAGGCGTCATGTTTGCCGGCTTCTAAATCCTCTCCTGTTTCACAATTTCTATTGATTACAAGTACATACAAGTACTAGTCCTATCCTACCAGCTACCCACAAAATCACGTGCCCCCGGATTGATGCGCGCTACTTAGAAAAACAAAGGAACCAGTCATAGAGATGCGAATTTCAGATTCACTAGATATTCAGCTCTCAATTGATGCAGATTTCATATTAATTAATTAATTAAAGGGTTGTGGGCAAATCATCATTTCAGAGAGTCACAATTTGGCTCCTTCCAGTGTGTTTTCAGTGGACCTAGGGCCGCCAGCGCAATCACTATCGCCTGCCAACAGTTACCTCTATATCTAGCTTCTTTTCGATTGCACTTGCTCCTCCTGGTATCGTATTGTATAAATAAAAATGAAAAGAAACATCTAATTTTGGTTAGGGGCTATGAGGTTGGAGGGGGGTGGTTTGTTCCCGGGGGTCGTCAGTCTAATTCCGTTGCCTCTAGCGGTGACAACCCTACCGCGCCACACCAATGGTGCCGAGCCTCGCCGAGGGCATCCCGGGTAACTCACAACCCCACTCTGGCCGACCAGCACCCTTCGCCGTGGTTTCTAGCTATGATATTATGATATCAGTGTTAGATCGATATGTGCAATAGCTCCCACCCATGGTTCTAAATTCAAAGTATAAATATTATTATAACAGTTGACGTGGGAAAAATGACCGGAAAGAAAAAAGCAGAAAACCGTGTTAAAGTTAAGGAACTCGGTTACAGTATTAGGCCTTGTTCGGTTGTGATGGGACCGTTCCGTTGTCCCATACAAATGACCCTTTCAAAACGGAGAGAGGGTCATTTTCACAGCAGAAACGGTCGCCCAACGGAACGGAACCATTGCAACCGAACAGGGCATTATAATCATTCGCTCGCTAAGATCTTATGTCCTACGAGTAAAACGATCTTGATAAGATAAGCATGATTGCAGGAAATCAAACGACAGGATCTAGACCTAAACAGACACTACGATTGGTGCAAACATAGCTGACCGCCGGCTCTCACAGTAGGATAAATGCGATTTTCACTACAAAAGAGAAGTTTTGAAATTGTGAGTCCTTTAAATTCATATCATAATAGCTCATTTATTTTTGTGCGCAAATCACAATCTTTCTTGCTCCGGCCTATCCATGTAAGATTTTATTGTGCTGAGAAGGGTGCGATTAATACTACCTGTATCATACTCACAGCACCATGTGTGGTTCGCGCACGCTCTACTAATTAGACTATTTGTCTGCCGAGATGGGATAGGACCTCGTCTCGCCACTAATTACTTAATCCTGCTAGGACTGTTCGGGGTACGACACAAGGTGATACGGGTAAGTGAGGTACTCCCCCCTCGCTATAACTGAGCAAGGCACCAGTGCACTACAAGTATCATACTACGCTCGGCCAAATTCCTATGCGGTAGGCAGTACGGAGATATTTTATGATAGTACACCTCTAGTACTTAATCCGTCGCTGCCGGTACTAACACCCGACCATACTCGACGAACATCTACAGGTAGTCCGTGTATTCACTTTTGTATTGCAATGAAACCTATCCTAATATACTACCCATGAATCTGTATCAACGATTGTCACAACCAAACGCCATCCCAACCCAAAAAACAAAAAGAACTAAACCAAATAACAAAGGAGAACAAAAAAGAATGCCCAAAGATCCCGAAAGCCCCGACCGGACTATACACTAAACCGCCACAACATCACACAATCACACAAGGCCCGCCCAAATTGTCGTGGCCCCAGCATGCAACCTCCGCTTCGCCCTCAACGTCCTCATAAACACCACCATGAGCACACAAACCACGAATACATATAGCGCCGCCAAGACCGAAAAAAACACGGAAATGAGGACGATACTCCATTCGGGCCATTCCCAGAATCCCATCTTTGTCTGCACCTTCCGGTAATCACCTTCTTCTTCCCCCTTGCAGTAGTAGTAATAGTCGTAAATTTTCACCTCCTCCTTCTTACCCTTTCCCAACTTCTCAATCACCGGCGTCACTATGACAACTTTTCGTAATGGCTTCGGCGCAGGTAGAGAGGAAGAGGAAGGGGGGTCAGGGGGAGGGAGTGGTGACGAGGAGGGGGAGGAGGAGGGAGAGTCGGAAGATGGAGGAGACAAAGACGGGAGGAACCCCTATGCGACAACTTCCAGCTTCCTTCTGACGGCTTCGATCTCGAGATTCAGCTCCTTGACAGAGCCCCGAGCATCGTCCCCTGCAAGCAATTCGGTCAGCACCTCACCGACATTCCCGACGACAGCAAACCCGGGCAATGCCTCGTCTAGTACGCGGACAATGTGCGCCGCGTAGTCCTTTTTGCAAACTTTATACTCGAGCATTGAGGCTTTATCCTCCATCTCTCTGGCCAGCGATTCGAGGGTTTTAGCGGTCGTGAGGGTGGACGTGACGCTCTCCCTTGCGAGCTCTGCCTTGGTCTTGAGCCTCGACACATCGGCCTCAAGGGCAGCGAATTGCACAGCTAGGTCCTCGCAGGCGCAGAGTGCGAGTGATGATTCGGACTCTTGGAGTTTGAGTTTGTCGAGCTCTTGTTGCTTCTCGGTTTGCTGGGCGGTCAACTCTTTGAGCTTTTCTTCTGCTGCAGAGATTTTGTCGGCAAGGGGGGTGGCGGTTAGCGGAATCGTCATGCCCAGGCCTATGGGGAGGAGTATCCAACCCGCGTGCTTTATCTATTTCCAATTCGTTAGCCGGGGATGTAGCAGGGGATGGAAGGGGAACATACAAGGGTCTCCATACTGTGGGCCTTGTCCTTTGTCGATTTTGCGTTCCCGAGCGCCCCCTGGGTGCTTTCGAGTTCTGCTGTGCACGTGGCTATTGACTCTTGCAGCACTTCGAGGGAGGCTTGCTGTTCTTTGACTCGCGAATCAATCTCTCCACGGAGGCTTTCGACGTCGCTGCGGAGGGTGGGAAGGTTGGTTTTTTCGTATTCTGCCGTCTGTAATAAATAATCAGTAAGAAGCGGGATTCCCTAGATCATCCATCCGTTCGGGGGGCTCCATACCACACCACATATTCTAGAAACTGCCGCCAAAGACTTGTCACCCGCGCCCCGCACCTTTTCGAACGCTTTAATCATCGGCCTAACCGCCGCCTCAGCTTGCGCCCTCCTCCGCTTCCCCGCCCCCGAATCTTCCTCCTCTTCACCCTCCTGATCAAACTCCCCAGAAATCACGCACTTCAACTTCCTCAGTCTCAGAAATGCAACCTCCATTTCCTCCAGCATCAGGCGGTTGTTCGAAGTGCTGATAAACTCTAATTCGAAACCCGAGTTCTTCGCCGCGATCTGCTGTGTGCGCAAGAGCCCCGAGACAGCATCTAACTTTTCCAGAAAGTTTGGCGCTGCAGATGGCTCCGGGTCTTGATTCTCCGGTACGTGCTGGCAGTTGCGAAGCGCCCCGTCGTGATTCGTGATGTGCTCGGTAAGGTTCACCTCTATGGGTTTCTCCGACCAGCTTCCGTCTTTGCGCCTGAGGTATGCGGAGAGGGTGCGGTTATCTTTCAACGATACATCTTTGGCTGTCTGGGAGAATTTGGCTCCGCCCCATTCGAAGCGACCTTGTTTTCCTGTCAGTTTTCAGTGGAAAAAGTGGTGAGTGTAGCGCCCATACCATCACAGTTCCCGAGAACGGTGTTCAGGTCGATGGTCGAGCGGATCCATTCCCCGTCGCAAGTCCTACAAAGGGCGGAGAGGACTTGGTTCCTGCTCAGGCTGATATAAACCGAGGATTTATGGTAGGACGTTGCCATTGCGATTGATAGTCAAGTCTAGCGGAGACTTATCGTGAAGGAATAAAAAAGGTAAGTGAAAAAGAATAATAAAAAATTAACAAGAGAGAGAGAAAAGAACCAGTTCTTTCCTTCCACAAGAATATAAGAATTGAGTTTACTGCTGCTCCCGAACTATCACCAAGAGAACAGTCCGGGGATTTTCCATTATTTGTATATCTCCATTCCATCTCTTTGGATCCACTTCACCGTTCCCACGACGGCACCAGCACCATATCGCACTTCTTGAGTGCCGTAGCGCAGTCGGTGAGTTGTTCCAACCCGCAGCGCCAACCAGCGCACAACACAGCCAATTGGACAAATCTACGTGCTGAACACCATCCCTGAGCACAGCACGCGTCCCCTCGCACCCAGTAGTTGGCAACTTCCTCCTAGTCCACGAACACGTTGGTCTGCCGTGAAAATTTCTCCCACCTCCTTTCTTCTTCGAGTGGCCTAGAATGAAACGTGGTTCCTTGAAACTACTCGTAGGGCACCAACGCACAGACGCGCCGTTGCATGGGATGCGGGGTGGACTTGGCGAGCGGCCATTGATTCGCGACAAACGAGAAGAAAAGCCGCTGCCCATGATAAGAAGAGTTGCGGGGTATGATACTCTATCCCGGCATTTGCACTGGTGCAGCATCCTCCCTGGACTCGTGATGCCTCTTCCATTCCATTTCCCAGCCCAATTTATTATCGCCATAATATTTTCCGGAGGCGCGGATCCAACCAACCGCCAAACCGTACCCAATTCTCGCCGCGAGTCAATTTCGGTGATTGGAAGGGGAGAAATGCACTTGGTGGTTCCATCTGATTCTCGCGGGCCAATGCTCGTGGTTGAACGGCGTTTGCGAACGCGACTGCTATTGCATAATACCGAGATCTAGGCGAAAGAGCTGAATTTTGGCGGTATGCAATAGCAGTTGTGTTGACAAACGTCACTCGATTACGACTACTGCACTCAGGGTCGTTCTTTAATACCGCGCATTGAGCAGAAACCCATGATTCGTCGAGGGTCGGAGGCGCTCATTGTATAACTTCATCACGCTCCTCGTGACGTCGAACCTTTTTTAAAAAGGACTGCCGCTGCACACCACCAAAATATGTCTTTTTTTTTTTTCCCCATCGCCTCTGGGTCGTAGGCAATTAAAGTGCTTTTTTTTTTAGAAAAAAAAACCACAGAAAAAATCAGCTCGACACCGCGTATAATACGGATCAGATAGTGATTCAAAGTGCCGCAGAGTGGTAGTGTGGGGCCATGGAGAGACTCTTGAAACTAGGCTCTCCCTATTACCCGACGTTCCGCCGAGGCGACGATTTGTATGGCTCTTGGACAAAAGTCATTGTCAGCCGAGGTATGATACCGCTAAAAACACACTAAAGGACCAAAACCGGGGGTTAATGAGAGCTCGATATGCAGCTCCACCTCAATTTAACATGGGAGCTGGATCAATAGCTAGTTAAATACCTAGTGAGCCCGAAATTCACATTTCTATAATAAACTCCTTTCTTCTATGGGCCGCGCTTGTCAATTGGCGTGACCCCATCCCCCAAAAAAAGTCGATAGGGGGCTAGAATTTGTTCAGGAGAGGGGGGATATGTATGCTTTGAAAACCACGAATCTCATGTTGGCAAAATTCATCCAATATCTCAGAATATGCTCCAATATTGAAGTATCACGGTTAGATTACCGAGAATAACTATTCTAGCGAGAATTGATCTACTTATCCCGCATATGGTCAAGTTCCAGCGCTCTGAAAAAAATCACCGCTTGCGCAAAGGTGACTATCATAATATTATCATATCATACCAGCAATAACTTTAGTCGCACAGGGCACAGGGCACTGTATAATCCTTGTGTAAAGCTGACATCAGATATCCCTTTACCGAGCGGCAACTCCCTTGCGACATGAGTTTTACCGTGCTCAGCTGGCCCGAAAGTGAAAGAGAAAGCAGGCAAGTGTTACGCGAGAGTACGAGTACACTCAGTAGACATAAGATTGCGGAATACTGACTCGCCTATGCGCCCAACGGGTATTTTGCACAAGACGGACACATGAGATACTACCTAGCAACAAAGAAATAACAACACATTTGATACTCCGTATTATATGAAATTTTTTCTATTATACGTGGGGGGTATCGTGCTTGTGGAGTGCTTTGTCTATGCTCTCTCAACTTGTGCTGAGTCAGCTTTCGCCAAGACTATTGACTGAATTTAGTCGCGGAACTCGGGGGTGTCGTAACCATGTCGGGCGCACTTCCCGAAAGGGCAGGGTATCCGCTTGGAAACAAGCACAAATATGAGTGATCTCTCATGATTACACCAGGTGAAGGACAAAAGTCGGGCCCACTTTGCAGCTTCTTCCTTCTGAAAGTGTTGTCCTACAAGCAGACCCAGAGGTCCACAGGTGATCAATCTGTTTTTCCCACTCCTTGTATTCAAAAGGTCTGTGTTCGTGACTGAGTGCCTGGCGGACATGTGGTTGTTGATTAGAGCATAATGAGAGTGCGGAGAGGAGAGGGAGGTGAATCGGGGGTGGGCGTAGTTCTTGCGATTAGCATAGGGGCCTAGTTACTTGGACTAAAAACAAGCTCTAAGGTTGCTAAGGCTGCAATAGTATTGCGCCCGACTTACCCTTGTCCCCGAGCACTGTGCTGTACCGTACTCGGGTGCGGGCGCGGGCGATAGATAAAACAGTCACGTGAGTCTGATGAGAAAAATTTGGTGAACCTTTGGTTGCTTTGCGCTTCGATACTCGAGTAATGCACGTAACTGTTACATCTGCATCTATCAGCCGCCCTGGTACTTGCACCAGCAATAACATCAAGAGCTTGCTGCATTCAGTAAAATTGTGAAGAATTGCTTTCAAATCATTACTGCGATACTGCGATACTGCGAATGAGGGTAGGCGGCGACCTCCAGCACACCCTTGGTCTCGTTTCGCATGATATAGCGGTCGGCTATACTGCCCACAATGCTCGGCTGAACCTTTTGCCGCCTGCTCGGCTGGAGGCGGGATGCTGGCATTAGGGCATAGGTTTTGAAACTAGGGATTCCCGGGAGTCATGTCAATCAGCAACGCGAAACATGATCCACGCGAACCTTGGGTGTCTTGTGGAGATAGAGAACGGTGGAAAGATTTCCACGAGACGGATTAATACCTTACGGTGCCGGTAGTAGGTCACAAGTACCAATTGGATATTTTTTTTGCATGATACAAGGTTGGGATCATTCCGCGGGTTAACATCCTAGTCTTGAGCGAAAAAATCTCCCTAGGTGCTGTCGGATTTCCTCCGGGAATGGGTGTGTTCTTTTGCTGTCATGGGCACAAGAGTTTATCACGGTCTCGATGGGACTGGAAGCGAGGCAGAAAAAGTTGAAGGAAAGAATAGTCAAACAACATCCACGGCTTAGGATAATCCAAGCCTTCATCGCTCGCTTCTCCTGATGCCCCATTTATGCGACGAATTTGAAAACAAATGTCAGAGAAGCCGGCACGGAAACAATTTACTTGCACGCAGTTCCACGAGGCTCTCAACATCTCCGACAGCACTTGTACTACCATTGGGCCAGAGAAGAGCCAGCTAATATAAGTTAGTTACTAAGCGAACTGGTTACGGGCGCGGTTCCTCATTGCAGAAATAAGAAAAGTAGAGGGCATGCGGCACTAGGCACATTATCGGCGCTTGATGAAATTCTATTGGACAAGCTTGGCGACCAGATTGGGAACCACGGGATGCACTACCGCTTCCGCGCAAGCAGAGAATGAGGCTCAAAATCAGTCTGCTCCGGTCGGGGAATAATCCTATGCAAAAAAACACATCCGTGCGTTTCTTTCTTGGAAAGCAAAGGAAATTCTCAAGTCGGAGTCGGGGGGTTGGATTTTCTAAGTTAACTATTCTCACACACAATTAAAGACCGCAATATAAATTCTTGTGAAACTAATGGGTCGGGGGAGCCGCTGAGGAAAGACAGGCAGGCAAGGAACGAAATAAAAGCCCAATTCCGTAAAAAATTGAAATAAATGGAAATGAGGCCTGGGTGTCCAGAATTTCTCCCATTTCGATTGAGTTGCAGAGGTGCAGCGAAAAGCCTTTCTTTCTTTCTTTCAGCCCTCGTTCGGGACAAAACATCACGAGTGCAACCAATCTTATTTTGAGAGGAGGCAACGCCTGCCTCTTATCATGATTCCATATCATTCGGGTTCTTATGGTAATTTGAAATATAGGTCTTAACGTAATAGATAATCACACATGGGAAATTATTTAGAAGAGACACTGATCGCTCTGGGGTAAGCATAAGGGGTACGAAATAATAAGAGTTTTTGGGTCAGATGGGGAACATTTATTAAAGGTATCGATAGGCTTTACAAGACATTATGCCCCACAACACGCATAAATGAACTTAGGGGGGTTCATGGAATAAGACGCATACGGGGTACTACCAGCAGATTCGTAAAGTATGCAAGCAGGTGGAAGACAGTGCCAATTACCGCCAAGGTTGTCTAGTCCTGATGGCCTCGTAGACTAGTCCGGTGATGTTCTAGAGGCGCGCTCCACCATTTAGTAACTAACTAGCATTATAGCCAAAAAAAAAAACTTAAAAGGGGGGGGGGGGGGGGGTTAACCGTAGTGCCTAAATATCATGTTTTATATT
>Ga0307517_10006492_pt1 | contig 17302 bp, 16 predicted proteins | sample 23_EM_MG_FD_194515 | JGI IMG/M metagenome (GOLD analysis project Ga0307517, IMG submission 194515) | Populus trichocarpa ectomycorrhiza microbial communities from riparian zone in the Pacific Northwest, United States - 23_EM | ecosystem: Host-associated > Plants > Roots > Unclassified | place...
TCTCGTATCTTAGATACAACTCTTCGAATTCAACACCATAAACTTCGTGCATATTTGGTGCCTCGTTCGGGCAGAACAAGGACCATTCGCCATTCTGTTCGACACGTTTCATGCTGTTAAGATGTTAGGACCAATTTACTAGAAACTGGCAAACGCAAAAAACTTACAAAAGATCGGGAATCCAGAGGGCATAGAAGAGATCGCGAGCGCGAGCTTCTTCCTTGCCGTGGTTCTTGCGGAGGTCGAGGAACTCAAAGATGTCGGCGTGCCATGGCTCAATGTAGATGGCAAACGCGCCAGGACGCTTATTGCCGCCCTGGTCCACATAACGAGCAGTGGCGTCGTAAGCTCGCAACATCGGCACGATTCCGTTGGAGTAACCGTTGGTTCCCGCAATGTACGATCTGAAGACCTTCTTCAACACAGACAGAGGGAAAATAATAAAGATCACGAACCCTGTAGCGCGAATGCAATGGATGCTGAGACCAATTCCTCCAGCAGTCTTGCTAATCATGGCACAGTTCTTCAGAGTCTCGTAGATACCCTCGATTGAGTCATCTTTCATGGCGACAAGGAAGCATGAACTCAGTTGGGGGTTTGGTGTACCGGCATTGAAGAGAGTGGGAGAAGCGTGCGTGAAATAACGTTCGGACATGAGATTGTACGTCTCAATAACCCTGTCCATGTCAGAGCCGTGGATTCCAACGGCGACCCGCATGATCATGTGCTGCGGTCGCTCAGCGACGCGTCCATCGATGCGAAGGAGGTAGGAGCGTTCGAGAGTTTTGAACCCGAAACTAGAAGGTAATTAGCGTGAATGAAACGAAAATGTAACGTAAGGAGACCCACTAATTGTAGCTAAAGTCGCGGTTGTAGATGATAGCAGAGTCAAGGGTCTCAGCGTTATCGCGAACAATTTCGTATGTCTCTTTCGAAATCATACTGGCCGCTTTTCCGTTCTTGGGGTTTACTGAGTAAAAACCACCATCAGACGATGATCAGTCAGGACAATTGAACACCTTACCATATTCATAAAGATCCTTGACAACTTGAGAAAAGTTCTTTTTAGTTTCCTTGTGGAGATTTGAAATCGCAATGCGGGCAGCAAGGACGGCATAGTCCGGATGCTTTGTTGTGAGGTACGCTGCTGTTTCAGCCGCCAAGTTCTGGATATCGTTGAGAGGAGATACAACTAGAGGTTTGAATCAAGAGCTTACATCGAGCTCCACTGTCGTCACGCCTTGATACACTCCAGCGACAACCTTTTGTGTGACCCTACAGATGATGGTGATGAGAGATAAAATCGGTGCGAAAAGAGTAACGCGTACTCTACAGGGTCGACATAGTTTAGATCGAGGCCATAAGAGAGTTTGGTGATTCGTGCTGTGATCTAAGACAAGTCGCGATTAACACCCAGGTGCCATCGACGCGATGTACAACGTACCTTGTCAAATTGGACGCGTTCTTTACGCCTGGAGTTTGATGTTTAGTATACCGATGACCTATCGACGCGCTTGGACGCGTGTATAATACAAAGGACATACCCATCTGGTCAAACGCATTGCTCGTTAACTGAATGCTCGAAACAAAGACAAGCGGTACTGACCTCGCTTGAAGACGTAAGCCATCGAGTGATATCCGCTGAACTATCGTGCAATATATGAGAATATTATGGAGCCTCCGTAGAGAGGACTGGAAGGTAGTGGTGGGCAACAAGGTGAGGAAGGAAACAAGAACGCGTTTCAATTTTTATCGTGACTACTGACTAAGCTTTGATGTTTGTCATTGGTTACTACCCTTTTTCGAAGCTCTTCATTAATTGTACATTGGAAAAGCGTACAGAAGCTCTCTTATATCAGAAAATTGTCTCTATATTGTTATGCAATAGCCTACATTGTTTTAAATGCTCATTATCGCCCATGACTTGGGATAAAAACGCGGAACCGATGAGCATTCTCATTGCTAGGGTTAAGGTTAGACGCGTCTAAATTAGAGACGCGTCAATCACGTTGTTTATGACTATAGACGTGTTCCAGCGTTTGTTGATTTCGCGATCACTAAGCTCGGTCATCATCGGAAGTTCATTCTTCCAAATGTCCAGGACCATGTCAATGTCAACTCGGATCCATCAATCTCCACGTGTAGCCTCGAGGACAATTCACATTGGTCGTGAAGCATTTATGACTCACAATTAAGCTCCTTTGGATCGTACGCGTGGATTTTCTTATCTGTAGGACTCAAGCGCGAGGCAAAGTGGCAGCGCTCGTGTTCACATCTCCCCCACGACATTGCCGTTGCCGTTGAAACGATCGAACCCGATGTAGTAAGTACACACGATACTCAGAAACTGTCGATCATTCGCTTTTCGGGTGAACGCAAGGGGCCTCATTTGCAAGTTACAGGAATCTTTGGAGCATGATTCTATCCAAGCTCTAAGCATAGGCGCCGACCTTTACGCGCCAAACCTTTCGAAATTCGCGAAGCACTATACACAGCCACGGCCAATGTTACCATACACAGCCACGGCCAATGTTACCAAACACAGCCACTACAGTGTCTGTCGTGAAGGTCCCTTTATTCCCCCATGATCTTTCTCACTTTACTTTACCTCTGCATTAATTCTAGGACACCCGCACTCGCCACCCCTGCGGGCCCACCACTTCCCGGGCCTCCTACAGTCTCCAATTTCCAATCAATTCTTATCAGGGAGAACACTCCTTCCAACTCCCGCACGATATGGAATATCATCTGGAGCCGTTTCTTAACGGTCTTCGCATGTGCCTGGATCGCAGTTCATCCAAACATCCCAGCGCCCGAAGACTCGCAATGGAAAATATTCCGTAGGCGTATGATGATCATGGCATATGTTCTACTCGCCCCGGAGATGGTCATTATATGGGCAGCAAGACAGCATCGCGACGCAAAATTTCTAGCGGAGGAGTTCCAAATTAAAGGACGTCCGGGTTGGACGAAGTCCCATGCCTTCTTCCTCATCATGGGCGGCTTCACACTTCACGCACGAGGGAAACCTCTTCGAGTTTTAGAATGGAAAGGCCTCGAAGCGTTGGCTAGAGCGGGGAGGGTCGATTGGCCTGATATTACGGAGGAAGAAATCAAGGATAGGAGCAAGGGCGACTACCTCTCGAAGGGTATTGTCGTTCTTCAAACCACCTGGTTCATTGTTCAGATCATTGCGCGAGCTGCCTCCAGACTAACCATCACCGAGTTGGAGGTAGTAACCTTGGCATTTTCCACACTCATCGGAGCCATCTATTATTTGTGGTGGGATAAACCCCTCGACGTCCGCTGTTCCGTTCCTGTGCATCTCGTGGAACATACTACTGGACGAACCACCTCAGATAACGGTACGGACGACAGCTCTTCCCCTAAAAACCGTTGTCTGTGTCATCTCCTACCGATCAACTTATCTTCAACGGTCTTGGAAGAAGAAACAGTGAAAGCAAACGAAGGCGGAACTGGTCACCCATTCACTGGCATGCCATCCCTTCCTGATTCTCTGAGTTCCCCACCTCCCTCACATCACAATCCCAACCTCAATTCCATGCCACCGCCGATAGAAGATCCCCCACCATTGCTATCCCAGACGAGCGTTAGCTGGATGAAACGCCTCCGCCTTCTTATCAAAAATTCTCGTCGAAAACGCGGCACTTTCGCAGGTCTTGTTCATGTGTTCGTGATCCTACCGGGCTATTTCTTTTTCGGCACTCAATTTGACGCCATGATGCTTGAGTGCACTCTGGAAACCGAGACCCAACAACCAAATGATCAACCCATCGACACCATTCTCCGCAATGGCCCTCTCCGTGTTCCCACATTCTATTCATACACCGGGTCTGTTGGGGATCGTCTTGTTTTCGGAGTCTGTGTATCCATTTTATTTGGGCTTATCCATTGCGTCGCTTGGTATGACGAATTTCCCTCTTCACTGGAGAGATGGGGATGGAGAATATCAGCCATTATCATGTCAGTAGTGCCCGTCCTGCTCTTCTCGTTGTTCACCGTGGGCCGGATGGGGATAGTGAACTTAGAGCGTTCAGTCATTTGTGCCATCTTGCGTCAGAGCTTTGCTTGCGCGTATATCACTTCGCGGATAGCACTGCTTGTTCTTCCTTTAATAGCACTCCGGGCGCTTCCTCCAGGCGCATATGTCGATCTTGACTGGGCAACGATAATCCCCCACATTTGACTATTTAGCGGAATCCAGCCTCATTTTAGGGACCCTGTCAATTTGACCACATTTGTGGAGTGAGTGGACTTTTCCCTCGACTTATAGGCCAAGGACGGTTCTCGGGAATCGTTGTTTAATCCAGATCCTGGATATCCGCTGGATCATTGATTCCTCAAGTACGTACTTAAAATAAACTTAGAGTATACCATTCCCAATACACATTCATAATCATTGTCCTTGCTGAGCATCTTTCTAGTAGGTTGTTGGACCAATCGAACGTGGCTCAGAAAGCACCGATCGCTTACCTTCCTATTTATGATGACAAATATGTTTCAGATATCTGTACACAGCCACGGCAAATCGTGACTTGGCGAACGCAGGCATTGCTTTTATTGTCAAGACTTAAAGAACTTTGATAAGCCATGCTTCCATTCATCATCAAAATTCTGTCAAGATTCAGGTCATTTTATGACACGCTGTTGGGAAGGCATTGATAAGACATGCCATGGCAGCGTTTTCTCCATTTCTCCATCTTACCAAATGATAGATAAAGAATTCGGAGTCCTCAATTCCACATCTCTTTACTATCCACTTACCATGATCATTCTCACTTTACTCCACTTCTGCATTAGTTCTAGGACACAGACACTCAGCATCCCAGTGGACCACCCACTACTCCCTCCTGCTGTCTGCGATTTCCAATCGATTCTTAGAAGGGAAAACGCTCCTTCCAACACGCGCACGATATGGAACATCATCTGGAGCTGTTTCTCGACGCTCTTCGCATGTGCATGGATCGCAGTTCATCCAAACATTCCAGCGCCCGAAGACTCTCGATGGAAAATCTTGCGCAGGCGTATGATGATCATGGCATACGTTCTACTCGGCCCGGAGATAGTTATTATATGGGCGGCAAGACAGCATCGCGATGCAAACGTTCTAGCGAAAAAATTTCAAATAGAAGGACGTCCAGGTTGGACGAAAACCCACGCATTTTTCCTCATTATGGGCGGCTTCACGCTTCATGCAAATGGGAGACCTATTCGAGTTTTAGAATGGAAAGACCTCAAAGCGCTGGCGAGAGCGGGTAGGGTCGATTGGCCAAGCATCACGGAGGAAGAAATCAAGGATAGGAGCAAGGGTGACTACCTCTCGAAGGGTATTGTCGTCCTTCAAACCACATGGTTCACCGTTCAATTCTTCGCGCGAGTTGCCTCCAAACTAACCATCACCGAGCTGGAGGTTGTAACCTTAGCATTTTCCACATTCATTGGGGTCATCTATTATTTGTGGTGGGATAAGCCCCTCGATGTTCGATGTTCTGTTCCTGTCCATCTCGTGGAACTCAATATAGGACAAGCCACCCCGGGTAACATTACGGACGAAGATTTTTCCCCTAAAGATTTTTGTTTCTGTTGCCTCTTACTTCTCGACATATCACCTGCACTCGTAGAGGGAGGATCGGCAGCTGAACTTGAAGGAGAAGAAGTCGGGACCGGTAACCGATACTTGTCGTCTCCTCCCGATTTTCCAAACTCTCCACCACACATACAGGATAGTCCCCGTTTCAATTCCGAACCAACGATGATAGGGGATTCCCCTTTCTCACCAGTTCAAGCCGATTTCCCGCGAAGATCCACGCCGAGCGTTAGCTGGATGAAACGCCTCCGCCTTCTTATCCAAACCTCTTGTCGAAGGCGCGGCACTTTCCTGGGTCTCATTTATGTGTTTGTGATCCTACCAACTAATTTCCTTCTTATTTCTCAATTCCATGCCATGATGGATGAGTGCACCATTGAAGCCGACACCCACGAATCAAATGATCATCTTTTCGATACATCTCTCCACAACGGACCTCTCCGCGTGCCCACATTCTACTCATACAGCGGATATTCTTTGGATCGCGTTGTTTTTGGGGCTTGTGTATCCGTTTTATTTGGGGCTATGCATTGCATCGCTTGGCATCATGAATTTTCCTCCTCACCAGAGAGATGGGGGTGGAGACTCTCATCCATCATCATGTCAGTAGCACCCCTCATACTCTTGTCGGTACTTATGGTGTCCCAGTGGATGGGAATCACGACACGGTTATCCACACGGAGCTCACCCATTTTCCACATTTTCCATGTCAGCTTTGCTTGGCCTTATATAGCTTCACGAATAGTGCTCCTCCTTTTCCCTTTAATAGCGCTCCGGGCACTTCCTCCGGGTGCACATGCTGAACTTGACTGGGCAACCATAATCCCTCACATCTAGATATGCAGCGAGAACACATCATAATTAGGTAATGGGATAGTAATGGGAATTGCTTGAAAATTGCGATGGCTGAATGCGAAGATTGATTGTGACTCGTCGGCTGCAGTCTGTCGGCAAGGTAGAGTTTAGGTAGAGTGGCTCAATAGTGGCTGAAATTTTGGGATAGAGTTGGTCCGAATGGTGAGCGAAATTTGCTGGAAGCCCGTTGCTGAAACTCGTGTGCTGAAGAACTGGAACTGGTACTGAAAACGATGACGGTTCGAAACTTCTAGTGACGAACGCCTCTGTTGTCACCAGAGGCGGCAAACCTGCTGGGCACTGTTATATACGGGATCACGTGTAGGAATCTAACCTAATCTAATCTCATGAAGGTTTCAATACCACTTAAACTATTCCTTGATAGGCGCTCTGCATTCATTCTTTCAAATGGACGAGGAGAGTGCAACTTGTAACGGCCTATTCCTCCCCTCCCCAAGCGTGAAAAATATGGGAATCTTGAGCAGTACATCCCCCTGTTAATTGTCCCCTCTCTCACTGATAAAAGTAAGTTGTACATAGCCACGATTGGCAACTTTCAAACACAGCCATGGATTCCCATCTGAGCGAAGGTCCTTTCTTCTCTCCTACGATGATCCTTATCACTATACTTTACCTCTGCGTTAGTTCTAGGACGCCCACACTCGCCCTCCCAACGGGCCACCCATCACTTCCTCCTGCGGTCCATAATTTCCAATCGATTCTTAGTAGGGATAATGCACTGAATTCTTCTTCCAACTCTCGCACGATATGGAACATCATATGGAGCTGTTTCTCGACGCTCTTCGCATGTGCCTGGATCGCTATTCACCCAAACATTCCAGCACCCGGGGACTCTCAATGGAAAATCCTACGTAGGCGTATGATGATCATGGCATATGTTCTACTCGCCCCGGAGCTGGTCATCATGTGGGCGGCAAGACAGCATCACGACGCAAAGATTCTAGTGGAAAAGTTCCAAATTGAAGGACGGCCAGGTTGGACGAAAACCCACGCATTCTTCCTCATTATGGGAGGCTTTACGCTGCACGCAAAAGGGAGACCTATTCGAGTTTTAAGATGGAACGACCTCAAAGCGCTAGTGACAGCAGGGAGGATAGCTTGGCCAGATATTACGCAGGACGAAATCAAGGATAGGAGCAAGGGCGACTACCTCTCGAAGGGTATTGTCGTACTTCAAACCACCTGGTTCATTGTTCAGTTCATTTCTCGAGCTGCCTCCAGGCTAACCATCACCGAGTTGGAAGTTATAACTCTAGCATTTTCTACGATCGCTGGGGTTATCTTCTATTTATGGTGGGACAAGCCCCTCGATGTTCGGTGTTCCGTCCCTGTGCATCTCGTGGAGATTGCAACGGAACAGGTTACCTCAGACACCATTACGGAGAACGATTTTTCCCCTGAGAATCGTTGTCTCTGTTGTCTCCTACCGCTCCACGTATCGTCGACAACCTTGGAAGCAGAGGCGGCTACTAGTAAGGGAGACCAAATCGGAACCGATAACCCATTCGCATCGCCCCCTACCAAATTTCCGGGTATTTCGCCGCCCTTAAAGGATAATTCTAATTTTAATTCCGTACCAACGACGACAGAGGATCTCTTAACATCCTCCCAGGTTGATTTCTCGCGAGGATCCACACCCAGTTTTAGCCGGATGAAACGCCTCTACTTTCTCATCCAACATTCTTCTCAAAAATACGGCACTTTTGCGGGTCTCGCTCATGTATTCATAGTCCTACCGTTCTATTTCTCTCTTGGCTCTCCGTTCGACGCCATGATGAACGATTGCGCCTTTGAAACCGAAACACAAGAACCAAAGGATCATCTCATTGATACTCTCCTCTGCAGCGGCCCTCTCCGCGTACCTACATTCTACTCATACACCATAGTTCCTCATGATCGCTTCATTTTCGGGATCTGTTTATCTGTTTTATTTGGGGCTATCCATGGCATTGCTTGGTATTATGAATTTTCCTCTTTGCCGGAGAGGTGGGGGTGGAGAATGTCATCCATTGTCATATCAGTGGCACCGCTCATGCTCTTGTCGATGTTCGCGGCCTCCTGGGTGGGAATCGTTACCCAGAGTTCATTAATTTTCTCCATCTTCCGTGAGGTCTTTTTTTCGTCATATCTCTGTTCGAGGATAGTGCTCCTTATTTTTCCTTTAATAGCCCTTCGGGCGCTTCCTCCCGGCGCATTCGTCGATCTTGACTGGGCCACCATCATCCCCCACATTTGAATACTAAGCAAGACTTTAGTTTTAGGCCCAGTACATATTCACAATTGATCGCTGGGTGTCCAGGTTTCTCCCTAAATTTGCCCTAAATTTGAAGATATATATGGAATTTTTTCTTGATTTACAGCTTCGCCATCTCAAGGGAATCGGATTTTCTGGAGCTTGTTTGGCTGACAATTGGCTCAACGAGTGTAAGTAAGAGTCAAGAGCGCGAGATTCAATAGACTGGTTCACAGATTCTAGCAGGGAAATTTGGCTTGAGAAAGAGGATCGGATCGGGAGGTGACTGGAAGCAGCAATGGATGGGCGATGGTGAAAAAATAAACGGTGAACTCGAGCTAGGGACACGTCCAGGTCCAGCGAAGGACAGCTCGAAGCGTTTGCGGCAGTTTAATTGGGAACGCACTTTGTCTACCTCTAGATACCGTGGCGCCTTCCGGACGAGAGAGAACTAGAGCAGCAATCGGAAGATAATAACCATGTCGCGAAGCAGCGATGGGGCGGACGCTGGTCCGGGAAGGTAGCGAGTTGATCAGAGTTGTGAATCCACTGTTGCGGATACGAAAGTACAAGAGTGTAGTCGCTGTTGGTTGGGAGCCATAAGACCACACATCATTTATTGGTGCCGTTGAGCATGAGGTTTGGAGTTGCTTGCCAGTGCTGGAGGGCATATGAAATGCCCTACGAGTTTCGTAAGAGTCGGACTCGTCAGTTGCGAAAAGTGGTTTACTGGCTAGTAGAACTATTGCTCGGGATATGCGAGCATCAAAATCATTCGTCAAGCTCGATGGATAACCCCGCCGATGAGTGGTAGCTCAATATCGTCCTCCCCATCGATCCGAAGCTCTTCGTCTCGTTCTTGTTGAATGAACTCCCAGGAGGTAAAATCATGCCCATAGTAGCTACCAAGCGGCTCGTTACGCCACCTCTCGACCTCGTCGCGGTATTTCTCGCCATGACTTGTCCAGAAGAAGCCATCATCCCAACCCCGTCTTCTGCCAACACGAACACATTCGTCAAACCACCCCCGACCACCTGCCCAGTCAACTTCTGTGTCGGATGGGCGGTCATTGAAAGGAAGCATGCTGGCGTAAAAGGAGGTGCCCTGCAGTTGCAGACGTGTATCATGACGGACGTCTGGATTCTTATCCTTGGTCTTGCTGTAGTTGAAACTGGGGTTTCTTGTGTCGAATTCCTTGCTTAGTCTTTCGAGGGCGGTGGTAGAAATTCTCAGTGGCGAGAGCACCGGTGTCTGTCAGATTCCCTTGTCAGTGTTGCACCGTTGAAGAAAATTTGGAGACCTACTTGGCTAGGGACGCAGAGTATCTCGATAGCGCGAGGGAATACATAGACAGACAGATTCAATAGAGAACTGGGGAGGCCAACACCGATTTCATTCAATGGTATCGCACCCTCAAGAGACGAGGTTGTGAGGGGAACAAGAAAAAATGCATAACGCCCTGCCTTCTTTTTGTTGGCCGACAGTATGACAGCTGGACGAAAAGGACATTTCCAGAACTCTCCAGATAATGTTGGATCTACCAAGTAAGAAGAGTTATTTTCTGCCAGAGTATACCCTTCGACCGAGGTCCGCGGCTCAATTCGAACGAAAACGAGATCTCCAGGAGCGGCGGGACATTCTGTGGAGGTTGAGGGTATCGAGCCTGTTAAATAGATGAAAGGAGCTAGCATCCAGATTCGTAATTATCTCACTAGAACTCGTGTTGTCCTTGATCTCTATTTCAGAGTCACACAACGTTTCGAAAGCCAGACGAAAGCGCTCATAGTCAATGGGCTCATCAAAACCTAGATGGCGGGCGTAGTCTAGGAGCTCTCCGAACACCAATGGGTGCCCCTCAGCAAGTCTGGTTCCGTTCCATGACAGCATCTTGGACCTGATCTGAGGGATGCGAGCCAGAGCAGAACCAGCACCGCAGAGTTTGTGCCACGGCAGGTCACCACGGAGGAGGTAAATGAGAACAAATGCGAGTGACTCAACATCGTCCCTTGGATTTAAATCTGATACAGGTCAGAGTGTGGATGTCGTCGTCCAGAAAACTAGCTCACCAATTCCATTCAACGCATTCAAACTCGCCCAAGACAACGTTCCAAACACGTTGATTCGCTCCTTTACAAGGTCAACTTCACGAGGCGTCCCAGAGAGCCGGCGCCTTGCAAGTCCGAAATCGATGAGGTAGAGGTGAGAAAAGTCGGCACCCTCGCATGCGAGTACGTTTTGAGGCTTGATGTCACGATGGACAATGTCGTGGCTGTGGACATGTTCCAAGACAGACAGCTTTATGACATACCTCAGTGGAAAACAACAATGGTCTTAAATAAAAACGACGCACCATCTGAATCCCAATGTTTGCGATTTCCTGGATCGAAAATTTCCGCACAGATTTATCGTTATCGTCTGCGAGACTCTTTCCAAGAAGGTCAATCGCCAAATATTCGAAATGTTCAAGGTGGGCATATCCGTACACCATTGGAATAGCTCGATGACCGTCCAATCGCTTCAAAACATTTCCTTCGTGTTTCAAGAGCGTGCGTTTCAACCTCAGGGAAGCTCTGGACTTTTTTATTGCGAAAACAACACCATTGGAGGTGTTCGTGCCTTTGAAAACGTGGCTCTAAACGATGAAGAAACGGTGAGCGTGATGAGAGGGTCATCAGAGGCAAACCCACAAAGCCACCAGACCCGATCTTCTCGCCCAAGCAAAATTCGCGTGCTGGAGTCATGCTTGTCGAAATGAGAAGTGCTAGACTCGCTTGCCAGTCACACTCGCGAGCTCTAGTCACAAAGCGTCACAGGAGCACATGATCTAACAGGAGCGAGCTCGCGAGCGGACTGGGCTGTCTCGGGCCACATCTTAAAAAAAGTGCTCAAATTGAATATACAAAATATCATTTTTTTTGTACATAGAATCGAATGAGATAGGTCAAAAAATTAAAGAAATTTCGCGTGCACGGACCTATCAACGGCGACAAAGGCCAAAATCATATTTTTAACGAAATTTTTTGTATAGCTCATTCTACTTAAAATCAAAAAATAACCACTTTTTGTATACCCAATTTGAGGACCTTTTTTTGGAGATAAAAGGTTTTTCGACCAAGTACTGCGGTATGAATTTGGCGGGCTCCGCCAAAATCATCCCGAGACAGCCCTAGGTTCGTTCCAAGCCCCTTCCGCTTGGTGCTACAAACAAAGCCGAATACGGATGTTTGTTGAGTAAATAGAGCCATTAAAGGCAATTTTAATGTTTGGCTCTCACCTTCACAGAAGGGGCTTGATCCCAAGTGCCGAAAACCCATAGGACGTTTGCGAATTTCTGGCGACATCACTTCTTTCCTGTTCGCCATGAAATTTGGCTAGCCTCTTAATTCGATCGGACTCTATTTTATTCTCTTTTTTAATCATTTTTATCCTACAATCCAACTACTGCTTTTTGTCCATCTTTTCTGGCTACATCTGCTTCCATCAACACTCTTTCCTCTTGCTCAGATCTCATGATCTGGAGACAAGGTACTGTTTATTTCGTTCAATGGAATATAAATTACAATCTCACCAAGTTTTTTAATGTAGATCACGCTCGTTGTGACAAAATGAGCGCGTCAAATCATGGTTTAGTTGGCCCATCAAACCCAGCCACCACTCCTCACCCATCCACCCCTTCCAAGTCTCGCAGAGGCTCGAATGCGTCACAGGGACCTCCAACACCTCACAGGGATCGATCACCTTCCTTCAGAACGCCGCCTTCCACACCGTCTCGAGGGATTAATCGCTCCAATGCTCCCCTTCCCACACCAGCAACTCCCCGGCAAAGAAAAGACAATGCCCTGCTGCGTTTGCATGGAATCAAGACTAGAATGCCTGGAAACCTGTCGCTTGACTCGATCCGTACTCGCCCAATTGCCGAGCTCTCACTTTTGTACACACCAGATGACTGGCAAGTTCATCTTATACGGCGTATCTTTCAAGGCTATGATAGCATCTTTTGCGCGGGCACTGGCTATGGAAAAAGCCTGGTATTTGAGGGATTGGCCATTTTGGGAGGTGCTGGAAAGCTCGTCATTGTCATCAGCCCATTGAAGGCATTAGAGCGCGATCAGGTATGCTATTTACTTTCTAATTTTCAATTACTCAAATTTTATGGCAGGCAGAGCAAGCTATGGCGAAGGGTATTGAAGTCATAGTGCTTAATGAAGACACAACAAAAACCGCTGACCTCTGGAAAAGCGTTCGAACAACTGCGGCAATGGTCTACATGTCGCCAGAGATGGCTCTGTCCAAGAGCTTCCAGAAATTGTGGAAGGAATCGCAGCTTCGCAATCGATTAACAGCTGTTGTCGTCGACGAGGTACATTGCATTGACGAATGGGGCGATGATGATTTCCGCCCACTATACCGCAAACTTAATACCCTCCGAAATTATACTGGCTATGAAATTCCCATCGTCACATGTACTGCCACTGCATGAACCTCGACATTCGACTTAATCTGGAGCACCCTATGCTACGGAAACCAGCCATTTTGGGGGCTCGATGTAGGAGCAGACCGACCCAATCTATTTTACATCACACGTCCGCTATCAGACCCTAAAAATCCCCTCCTTGACATCCTCAACCTCCTTCCGAGCATATTGGATGGTAGCCTCACCCTCGAGGACATTCCAAAATGTCTTCTGTACTTTGATTCTGAAGCAGCATGCTGCAAGGCAGTTCAATTCCTCTGCAAGGTCTTGCCGCCACATCTTCGGTCCTGCGTGCATGCATTCTCATCCGACATCTCTGAGAAAGGCAAGAAAGCTGCGTGGGCCAAGTTTCAGAGTGGCGAGTACCGTATAATTTGTGCAACCGATGCTGCAGGTATGGGGTGCAACATACCTGATATCAAGTATGTTGTTTCCTTTGGTGTGCCGAAGTCGAAGTCTTTGAGCACGGTTGCTCAGCGGTGGGGCCGCGGTGGTCGAGACTGAAAAACGCAAGCCACCTGCTTGCTTCTCGTTCCGAAATGGGCATTCCAACCGGCGCTGGCAGCAACTCTCACCCACCAGCACCTTGAATGCAGTCGCAAGACTAAGAAATCTGAAGAAAGCAAGCAGGACATGCTCAAGCGAGCAAACCTTGATGAGCGGCTCGAAAACTTCATAAACATTGGGTCACCAGGGTTGCCCAGTATGTATTACCTACTGCAAATTTGTTTAACACCATCTTATTGTTATTTAGGTTGCACCCACTGCTTCTTGCGTGATGAATTTTCGCTGAAAACTGGTCTTGCCATTCAATGTACCCTGGAAAATAATGGACCCTTGGTTCATGGTTTCCGCTCAAAAGGGGTCTCGTTTGAGCTTACATGGACCATCCTTGACCTCCACAGGATTCCTCCTGCCGACCGTTGTTGCTACCAGTGCAACCCGCAATTATTGGCTCCCTTTGCACCAGCTGACAAGCATGATCCCCGCCTAGTCACATATTCGCATCACTTTCTTTATGGCCTTAGCCCTCATGAATCTCGTCCGGGTTCATCTACCAGTACACGAACCGAGACTTCAGCAGCTTCTAGTTTCGTGGCCTCTCGCACAGCTGTCAAAGTCCCGAAAGAGGAACAAGAGAAGCTTCGTGAAAAACTTGTTCTTTGGAGAAATGAGAAGCACCGCCAACGAGGATCGCCAATCTTCCTGTCCGCCCAGATCATTTTGCCACCAAAGCAGCTCAATGCTTTTGTGGTGCATGGCCCCAAGTTTTTGCAACAACAAGTCCTGACGACTCGGCTTCTTCATAAACTTGTACCTTGGGATTCTGCTACTGATTCAGACATAGAGGAGATCCTTGCTATCATTAATGACTGGCATGAGACAGCTGCTATCATCATTCCAACCACTCCATCCTCGCAGCACCGTGCTCGCAAAAAAACTCGCGTCGAGCAAACCAATAACCCAGTGACGCCACAACTAGCCCAGCCCATTGTACAGCCCACGTTTACGTCCCGTTTCCGATTGCTACCATCCTGTCCATGACCTGTCCAACCAATGATGGCACCTATGAATCCCGTTGATGAAAATGTGTTCCAAACGCCACACCCACCACCTCGCCCACCAGCTCCAAATTACCCAACTACACCAATGCCATTTTATCATCCAGGCCCCACCTCTTATGCGTCTGCAGTTGCATCTCCGTCAACACTGCGCATGCCATATAACCCATACCAGCATTTTGTGGGCTCTGCTCATGCACCTCCTATCTACTCACCTTCAAATTATGCACCATCTGGTCCATCATGGACACCAGCACCCCAGATCTTGCCAGTTCAGTATCAATTCACATCAAACTACACACCGTCAAATTACACACCACAATTGCATAGATAAATTTCAGCTTCTATAATACAATTTCGCCTGTTGAATACTCTCCACCCCCACCTAGGGATCCTAAAGTGCCATCGTTATCTCCATGGATGTCGTCGTAACTGTCATGTTCTAAGGGGTTGGTGACATTATCAAACACAGTTTCACTGTCGAGGCATGTGTCATGATCATCATCAGTGATTGGATAGCCAACTGCAGGATCATATGTTGTGCTCTTGACGAACTCACAGAACTTCCCATTTAACCAGATCTCTGCACCTGCCACTTGGCCATCGAAAATCGCAGAGGCTTCAGGTTTGTTTACATTTTTGGTGGTCGCTTTTCTTGGGGCTAACACAGGATGAACTGTAGCAGTTTCCCGATGCATGACGAGGCATTCCTGATCCTCAACCAACACTCAAAGGTCCTCTTGGAAGGAGATCTCCTTGGATCTTCGTGACCGATCTGGATTCCCGAAAATTTTTGAAACAAGTTCTGACACATCGCGAAAGGCTTCAACACAAGCCGAGCCTTTTTCGATAATATAATCCACAGTAACACCGTTTCCTTGCGCGATAAAGACACACTAACAATGTTTTAATATAGATTTATGATATCGATGACGACTGACTCACCTTCACCCAGAAATTGAGCTGCTCAACATAAAGATCTGCAGCAATCCATCGCCCAGGTAAGCCCCACCGATTTACAAACTAGGATCGTTCCAAGGCCTTTCTCAATGTGTCATTTAGCTTGTATTTCCACTTTAAAAGGACCTCTGCGCATTCTCTCGCGTAGTTATGTTGACTCGCTCCTCTGAAAGCAAGACACCAGTACTGCATGACTCGCAGAATGCGACCAGGGTCTGCATATGCTACAGCCTGCTCAAACTTGCAGAAAAGAAGGGCATCACAGATAAAGTAAATATTGTGAGCCTGCCAATCATCATGAGCCTCCTTCATCCGTTCTGCTGCAGATGTTGATGCATGGCCCACAGTAATGTTCTCTGCAAGAGATTTGATTTTATCAAAATCAGGACACCAGGTCTTCAGCTCGGACCACTGGGTAAAGCCTTTCTTAACCCTGGAAACGTTGTTTCAGTGCATAAACCTTGATGACCTTGCTTTGACCTTGTCAATTTTAGATGTGAAAATAAAGCGAAGGTGCTTGGCGATGCTAATTTGGAGGAAGATAAGAAGGGAGAATACCATTTCAAGGCGTCGTTCAAGAGGCATTTTTCGTGCATCTGCACCGAGAATGCTCTCCCAGTATGTGTCGTTATAGTGTATTTTCATTGGAGGTATAGAACAAACAATAGACCTACTATTTCAAATGCTTTTTCGAGTCTGAAACATCTGGGGCTTGTGTGACACAGACAGTGACATCCATCACAGTTCGAGTTATTTGACCTCAAGGTGTTTCCCCACCACCTCAGGTGTTAAAAAAACTAGTCAGGCATGTTTAAATATCTATTCTGCTATGATTTGCAAAAAAAACGAGGGAAAACGGTAAGTATTTGAGGTATCCAAGGCTGTATATTGCGTACAGCTGTGTTGGAGTTGTGACGCAACATGCCGGCTGAATAGATTCAATTCTGCTTCGTATTTCAATTTGTAAAAAATGGGTTTATATGCTTTAAGATACAAAGAAAGGCCTATAAAAATTTTGTGGAAAGAAAATGCGATTGTGGTTTGAGAGGGGAAGTCAAATGTCCCCTCTGTTTTCAGCAGTTTGTCCCAAGCCCCTTCTGTGAAGGAGTCCAGTAACCGGACCAGAGCAAGGGCTTGCTCCGAACCTAAGACAGCCCAGCCGGCTTTGCCAGTTGTCGAGCTCACTCTCACAAGCCATGTGCACTTTAGTCTCACGTGTGGTGAAGCCAGATGGGGACGAGCCTAGAGAAGTGCCCCTGTCGGTGACGACACACTTCCTCACATGATCAAGATTCAACATGGCTTACATAAAACACCTCGCTTGGTCTTCCGTAGGGGTTAGTTCAGGGTAGTTCATGCCAGACTTCCGATGTTTTCAGTACAACCCTTCGAATCAATATCGTGCTGCTCGATAATGTATTACCATCCACCCAAGTCATAGCGTACTGCATACCCCATTACTTGCCCAGATTTTAAGCTTATGTTTTATTTTTTTATTAGTGAGGCTTGCCCAACGAGCAAGAAACCCAGTCGACCTCGAGGAATTCCAAGGCCCAAACGATGAATATAGACCCTTGGCAAGCAAGAC
>Ga0307517_10006493_pt1 | contig 17302 bp, 11 predicted proteins | sample 23_EM_MG_FD_194515 | JGI IMG/M metagenome (GOLD analysis project Ga0307517, IMG submission 194515) | Populus trichocarpa ectomycorrhiza microbial communities from riparian zone in the Pacific Northwest, United States - 23_EM | ecosystem: Host-associated > Plants > Roots > Unclassified | place...
CTTTTAAATTCAATGAAAAATTCAGAAGGTATCCTTGACTTTTTAACATAGCAAATAAATTGAAATGGCGAGACATTTTTATGAAAGACACATGAGAGACATTTTTTCGAAAGAGACACGTAAAATGTCTTCCCTTTGTGTTGCAGTTATCCTTGATTTCCCATTTTCGCTAGTTTTGAAGCAGATATACTAAGGGCAGGTGAACATCTGCCCTCAAGTGTTTCAGGTGAGAATAGTGGGGCATCTTACTTGAGCTTTTTTTCTACTATTGTGCAAATTCACTCAGCATCAAGCAGCAAAGATTGATGCCAATTTCTGTTGGTGCAACAACCAAGCACCTTATGTGACGATATGTTGAATAGATTTTGCTTTCATCAAAAAAATTAATCTCTAAAAACATCCTTAAAGAAGTTCATTAAGCTTAAAAGTACCCAAGCTCATAATATAATCCACCAACACTTATCAACCCGAAAGAAAAATATCTTACTCTGCAATTAGATAAAATTTGCAATATGTTTTCCCACAACTATTTACAGGCATAATCCAATCACCAAAATTATGAACCAACCAATAGAAACCTCCAAATGACGTATGAACAGTCAATAAATTGAAAAGGATTAAACAAAGAATGAAAAGGAATTTAAATACTCAAAAGATAAATAGAATTAATCACATAGAAACAAACTACAAATGCAAAAGGAGGATTAAAAAGAATAATTTAATGAAGTGAGATTAGCAGAAAGAAAAAGCTAACATGCAGACTGTGAAGCTGTACAAAATGATTTACATGATAAAAATTAAACATACATGTAATCCCATGAATGGAAAACAGGCCATAATTTGTCGGTAGTCAGAGAGAAACAAACTAAAAAAAATCTCAACCCATCCATAATTCAGATACATAAATTCGAAATTCAAAAAGGAGAAGTAAATAAGCATAAACAAAAATAATAACAAAAAAAAGAGAAAAATTCAAAGGAGGATTAAAAAGAAGGAATGAACACAAGGGAAAAGATAGGAAATTAACTATACCGACTGTGATGCTGTCGTCAAGAAAGCTTTAGCTAGAGGCAATATGCAAAACCTGTTTTTATAGATGAATTCAAATAAAAAGAATTACAAAAAAAATAACAAAAGCCCATGAGAAGTACAGGTAGTAGGAGTGTACTTACATTCCTCTGCCTCCGGATAAAGCTTCCTCTGATGGGTCTTTCCATTCATCGAATCTGCCACACCACACAGCAGAATTCAGTCACAATTATCCTTTATTGTTTTGAATATTTACTCTACACGTATTTACAGAGAGAGAGAGAGAGAGTTACACCCAACCGTAACGGCGATCAAATAAGAGGCGATGTGAATGTCGTTTTGGCAAAGTAGCAATGCGGATTTTGTTGCTTGCTGACTCCATCTCCTCCCCCTCTCTCTCTAGAGTATGGAATGTATGGCTGCTATGTACATCTATGGCAAAAGATGGCAAAGATCGAAGTTTTGTGATCAAGGCTTTTAACCCAAAAGATCATGTAACTGGGCTTTACCATTTCTATAGAAAAATTGTTCAATCTTTAAACTCAAATTAGCCCAACCAGGTTTTTTTTTTTACATTTTCCTTTTTCTTCAACATATAAATAAATAAATTGATACAATTTTTGTGTGGTCATATTCAATCAGTTTTTTTCTATTTTACCTGTTTAAAATTCAATTACAAAAATATAGTTTGGATGTCTTGAAGATATGTGAAGTATACCCTCACTATTTATACTCAAAAGAACTTATTTTAAGCATCGGGAAAATTTTTATTTATAAATATTTGTGAAAATCATCTTGTAGTTTGATTTAATTTTTACTTGTAATAATTTAAAAAATTACAATTTATATTCTAAGCCTTGTAACACACATAATATTTTACATTTTTTAAAAAAAAATCTGATTATTTATAAGATTGTTATTATTTTTTATTTATCGACTAAAGATTTTTTATATTAAATATTCACTATAATCCGGTTAACACAACCCAACCAGCTTCCTAAACAAACCACACTAGCACCCAAATCCCCTCTCTCACATGACTAAAATAGTATTAGGAAACTTGACTGAAATTTTGTTTTTTAAAAATTTAAATTTTTTATATTTTTAAATTATTTTAATGTGCTGATATTAAAAATATTTTTTTAAAAATTAAAAAATATATATTATTTTAATATATTTACAAGAAAAAAAATATTTTTAACACCACCTAACCTATTTTTAAATCTGACAGTGAGCTGAACCAGTCTCTTCTCATATCCCGCCACCACTAATTTGATCTCACCTTCACTAAAATTACGTAGCCTAGACACGACGACAAACACCATGAATCCCTCCATATCAACCACCAAAGCATGCCTCAAAACCACTCTCACGCAACCAAATTAGCCCGTCCATGCCATCGTGACTCCCTTGTCAGCCTAACCACCTCACCGCAAACTCAACTTGAACCAGCACAGCATCAAACACCCACAGACTCACCACCAAAACAATGCTAGCCAATAGCCCACCAGCAACCATAATAGCCTATAAAGCCATCCTCTATTATACATGAATTCAGTGTTCATTTGCCTTTCCTGTCGAATCCATATTGAAGTTAAGTTTTTATGTCAAGATGCTTGAATGCAAAGTTGTGTGCATGTTTGCTTCTTGAATTATTTTTCATGCTTGCGTAAAATTTGTGCTTTTCAATATCAATTGTGTTGCTTGTTTATTTATTCATATTAAATTTTAGTTTTTGTACCAAGATAAATTTATTTCCAAGATTTATAAAAGTTGCGTAAATTTATTATGCACGCATTCTGCTGTTTGATGGCATGTTAGGAATTATACCTTGTTCGCCTTAAAGTCCACTTTTTACCACGAGGGAGCTGGGAAAGCTGAGTTCGTAAATGTATTTATGGTGGCATTATGCAGAAAATACCACAGGACTTGAAACAATTCAGTGCGCCACCCCTTCTGTCATTGTCTAGTTTCCAAATGCAGACGTGAAGTGACCATTGGGAGTTTCTCATGGAGACTACACTCGAGCCAAAACGGGAGAGAAGATGTGATCTTTCAGACCTCGGACAGCCACAAAGCTTGCTACATGGTTAGCACACATCCAACTACGCGCAGTAGAAGCCCTTCTTTTCTTTTTTCGGCACTCCTTCTCAGATCTTGAATTGAGTTCTCTGCAAATTTTGTTACTCCTCCATTTAGTTCGGAAGGAAGAAGATGAAATAATCAGCCAATTTGTTGTTCTTAAAAAAGCTGAGAGAATGACATTTGCCAGACCAATCGAAAGACTAATACCATGAATTGATACGGACCTACAACACCTACCATGAATGTTAAAACAGCTTAAATTTAACATTTCCAACTTTCCAGGATCTACAAGACCTGATGCAAGAAATTAAGGAAAGGCCAATCATATGTTTATATGATGGCAAAACTAAGCTCGCATTTTAAGAGAACAATTACAATGCACGACAACTCGAGCACTAATAGCACTACCTCTGCAGAAAAGCACAACAAGAAAGGAGGCAAAATGAGTCGAGACCAACTCATAACTAAGAAATTGATGCAACTATGATGGAGCACCAAGATAGGAGGCCAGTCGCAATATGTCGCTGAATATTCCACCAGCTGTCACTTGAGCCCCAGCACCAGGCCCTCGGACAATCAGGGGCTGTTCTTTATACCTTTTAGTTGTGAAAGCTATGATGTTATCAGAACCAGAGAGCTGAGCAAATGGGTGATCTTTCTTATATCTTCGCAACTCAACACGCCCTTCTTCACTCACCGCATCGACCACCCCAACGTATCTCAAGACCTTTGGATTACATACAACAGAGAGAATGAAACAGGTTAAGAATTTAAATGAACAAAAAATTTAAGCGTACAACACCTAAACAAACACAAAGTGGCCATGAAATATTTCTTGCAAACCAATTATGGAAGGAAGACATGCTTAATCAAACAAATCTACAATTTCTGAGTTCACCATGGTTCATATGTAGTTGTACTGTTATACAGTATGAATGGATGTTTTGGCCAGTGGCACTGACCCTCACAAAACACAGGGGGAGGGGAATAACATCTCAATTTCAGGTCTATGCTTGCCACAAAAGAACTAGGAAGTTAATGAAATAAATGTACTCCTTCCCCTGATTTGACATTAATAATGGTCTTCTCTTTACTATTCCATTTTTCTTAAACTTGATTCAGGCTACATCACATAAACTGGATCACTTCTGACCTACACATCCCAGTTTAAGGCCATCTGCCGAACAAAAGCCATTTATCACACAAATGGTGATGAAAAGAATACATAGGTCATCCTCTACAAACTAACACACCGTTTGCCAAGAGGGATTGGAGGAAGGATGGGTAAGAGGGGAGGGATTGGGTGTATCCCTTGTTTGCCAAGAAGGATAAGGACTTGAGGCTCCAATCCTTCCTTGTAATTTCCAATCCTCCCAATTTGGATGGATTGCTCATATCCTTCCATTTTTTTTTAATAATTTTTAATGCTTTCAATTGGAAGGATTGACTATCATCCTTCCCCTCCCTTGCTAGCCAAACAAGTGGATGGATAGTAAGGTATCCATCCTTACCTTACTACAATCCGTCCCTCTTGTCAAACTTAGCCTAAGAGTCTTTCAGAATTTGATAGAGTTTTGCGTTTACTGTGGAAAAACATTGTTACTAAGGAAAAAAATTACAAACATGTTTTTGATAGCAAGTGTTGTTGAAAGTGGTTTTGCTATTAGAATGAGGAAATCATAATTTAATCAACAAATACTAGTATGAACATAATTTATGAAGTCTTGATATTTGTCTTCTAGCAGATAATAACAGAAAACCTCCATAAAGAGATGCCTTTTCCAAATTACTTTTCAAATTCTTTGGTGTTATCAAACAGCACATACACTTGTCCAGCTAATGACCATTTGGCATTACAATTGGTGGAAAGCACCCCCAACGACAACGCCAAATGCCCAATAAAACCATATCTATCATTCACCTATGGAAATGGATTGCATTTACTGTAAATGCAGCTAAAACTATTTAACATTGTTTGCATGATGTTTATATAAATTTATGCACAAGCCTATTATATTCCCTTTTTAAGCTTTTTCATAGAATCCTATGAATTTATGATAACAGACATTTTGCTAAGTTGGCAATTGAAGAATTCTGCTACTTAAAACAGTATTTAGAAACAAGCAGGCATTTCAAGAGATACTCACATCCCCTGCATCCTCAGCCTCTTGTCTCCCCCTAGCCATTTCACTGTCAAATTGTGGCAACCGCTGCATATATTCTTCAACAGATGCACTAGCCTGAAGCAAAAATTGAAACCATCATCTCAAAGAAAAACCAGTATCTTACGCCCAGTTTATGACTGACATAACATGAATCTTTAAGCCCAGTTTATGATTGACATAACATGAGTCTTACTCTCAGTGGTTGAGGGACAAGACTTTGAACAGGGATATCAGAAAGCTCCAACTTTAAACCAGATTCTCGTGCAAGAATGATAACCTGTAAAATGCAGCAGGTTTATGACTGTGCACTTAAGAAACTGATAAGTACAATTCACATGCAATAAAGTTGTAGTTAGTCAACTATCACATGTCATGTCTTCATACTGACAGCAAGTTGATGCCACCAACATCAGCACTTAAGAGAATGCCATCCACTGAATCCAATCAAGGTTTAGTGGAAATGAATCACAAGGGACATACATTGACCCAATATTATATATGAGTAACAACTCAGATTCACAAGACGACTTTCTCAATCATTCATGGGTCAGGAAGTCACCATTATATGGCAATTCCAAAGAACAGAAGTCTAATAGATGCAGATATTTGACAACAAGAGGGCATAAACTTAACAATTTGACAAAGTTATTAAGGACAGAACCTTTCTGGCAACATCTGTTCCAGATAGATCATCCCTTGGATCAGGTTCAGTATATCCTGCCTGCTTTGCCTCCGCCACCACGTCACTAAATGCTCGCGTGCCTATGAAATTGTTGAAAATATAACTCAAAGTTCCACTGTGACAACAAAATTGAGAGAACTTGTTTCAAAAGATGCACAGTGAAATTATTTAACATTACTATTTCAGATACTTGGAAAAAAAATGATGGAAATATATAACATAACTGGAAGGCCAGGATATAAATATTACAGGGCTTCTTGAGTGCTCATATTTCCATCTATTAAGCAAAAAACAACAACTAACCTGAAAATCCCTTCAATGCGCAGTATTTTATCCCCAGTTTCAAGGAGACCTCGTAAAGTGCTAATAATTGGAAGGCCAGCTCCAACAGTTGCTTCATAAAAGTAATGCGTATAGGATTGCCTTTGCAGAGCTCTCAATTTTGAATACTGAATTTACATGGTTTAAGCGATCAAGAAAAGCACGTAGTAAACAAAGGCAGAAGCAGAGATGATGATGAGGACAAAAGAAAAAACATAGCAGCAACAAAACGTTCAGTGACTAACAAATAGTTGATGACCAGCATCCTTCTCCTCTTAAATTAACAAAAAGAGAAACCAACCAAGAAGTCCTGAATACTACCCAATACTACCCAAAAATAATTCATGTTACCTGATCAAGAGGTCCTGAATTTGCCTTTTTGTTTGGGGTGATTACGTGAATTCCTCTCCGCAGCCAATCATGATAACAACTTGCAACACTAGAGTCTGCTGTACAGTCTACCAAAACAGTATTTGGAATAAAATTATTTCCATGCACATGTTGAGTGAATTTCTCCAGGTCAGCCACTTCTCCTTTATCCTTTACAAGTTCTCTCCATTTCGACAAGTCAATTTCTCTGCAGCCAGAGATTCATGAGCCAATAGATATAAAGATTACTTTACATGACTGTTATCAACAGAGTAAGATGTTTGCCCACAAACAGGAAACAAATTAATCATATGTACTGGTGCAAATCAAATCCAATTGGATAAATCTATGGCCTGCAGTTTCAACAACATTGGATATTTTCACACACAACTTCAATCTGTACATTTATTTCCCAGAAGCTCAGAGGAAGCAAGCATGTAAACTATGAGTCTCAGTTATATGCTTTCAGCAAGGGTTGAGCTCTGCTATGCTCATATAAAGTTTGGGAAATGGGAGTAACCCAAATAAAATGGGTGTAGAAACCAATTCTAAATTATAGGACAGGTCTAGATATTGTTAATAAGGTGTGAGATAGCATGGAAAAAGCACAAAAATATGTCAGGTTCTGTTAAGAAGTGTGTGAATGCAAACCTAGCCCAGTAACAATGCACTAATGCCGACAAATTGAACAAGTACATTAATAACTATGGGCAGATTCTCTTTCAGTAGGAATCATCTAGCCTTTAGTCCCAGGACGGGATTAGAGGCTGTTGGCCTTTCAAGTCTGGGTAGTAGTAAGGGTCAGTCACTTTACCATCTTAAGAAGTGGAAATGACAATTAAATCATCGTGTAAACTGTAATGTGATTCTCAATAATATTAAAGGGTTTTAGCTTACATACAAGCTTCCTAGAAGGGTGCAATTAATTTTCTTTGTTCAGTACTATTTCCATGTTGAATTTTCTACTTAAGCCCAATCCCAGTGGCCTCTAAATATAAAGCTAAGCCACAAAATTCTGAAGAGTAGAAAAGTAATTCAACTAATGTATGTATTTGGTGTTAGCTCTTTTCAATTTAAGCTGCCTAGCATAGTCAATTTTCTTGCTTTAATTGAAAAGTGAGAACTGGATTATTCGGAGTGCACTTCTGACTGATTTTGCAGCTCCATAAAGATCAGCAGATCTTGTTAATATTGGACAATTTTTGGGAGTATATTAGTTAAATATTTTTCTAAATTTTAACATGGCCCTTGAAGGGACATGCACTATGTAAATCCCAATAGGACACTGATTGAAAGGCCATAATTGGAAATGCGAAATGAATGAGGAGTTAAATGCTGCAGGAAGATATTTGCTAAATGAATGTGTCAGGTCCTGATGGAAGAGAGTTGCACTCCCTCCCATATTAAATTATAAGACAACATTTAAGCCTCTCAAACCTCAGAATTCTTGATGCGTGTTCAAGAGAATGGTCTTTTTTGTTTCAGATAGCTCAGCATTTTGGTGCAATAATTTCAGTTATGCCCTTTGATAAAAATGTGATTGATACTAAGCAATAGTTGTTTATAGGACTTCTGAACATTTTACATCTATAGATTAAGCACATAATTTTTGTATAAAGGCAGTTATGTTGACTTTCAACAGGAACTCAGAAAGCAAAGCTAATAGATAGTATCATACAAACAGGAACCTGATGTAATTCTTAAGACTTACACATCACTCAAAAACATTGTTCTTGAGCCAGTGATTCCCATAACGCGCAAATCAATGTTAAAATCTTCCTTAAGGAATGCTGCCTGCCAAAAGAAATTTCAGAACATGTTCAGATTGAATGTAACATTTAGAATAATAAGTTAGACAATACCACTACTTAAAAATGAAGACAGGATATGGATTGCTCCTTCAGCTAACATTCTCACTCATGTCTACCCATTCATGAGCCACGGCAAGGCTTCCAACATCAAGGCTGCAAGTATTGGTGGTCAAAAACAGTTCTTGGAACCTGATGCTAATTTATTCAAGCTTAGTGAAATCTTTCAGTCTCTAGTTCAGATTCGAGAGAGAAGGTAAAGGCCATTTATTTCAGAAAAGCATAACTGGGAATATGTATAGATGTCAGTATGACCTTCCAGGGATTTTCCCTTAGCAGGAACTAAAAGAAAGCTGAATTATAGCACTCATGGTGATATTTAATTTCCAACAACTATCCAACCAAGCAACCACATCAAAATACCAATAATAATAAATCCTAGTTACATGCCAGAACCTAAACCATATGTTATGTAAGCAACCACTTTGGGAAAAGATGGATTTTATGCAAAGAAATAGAAAAGTTTAAGCAACCATCTATACAATGTAGTTATTGTTTAACCAATAGAAGATACAAATGAATACGAGGAATTCATCCAGTGGCCTTAAATATTCTGTTGGTAAAAGGCACCACTAGCACACTGCATAGTATTTACTCCTTTATTGGTACTGCGTTTCGTTCACTTCTAAAACATTGACTCATAATTAGTAAGTACTAGCACGATCAAGAAAACGTAAAAAAACCTTCTAAATGTGGATCAGGCACCACATTCTTATTTAAATAGATAGTGGTTGAAATGACAAGGAACTGCATTCCAATTGTATTTTACCTCAACTATAAAGTCATTTACTTCAGATCAACAGCTATTAACTTGATTATAGTGGCAAAGGATAATGAATTCGTTAATGTTTGCATTCCAAAGTTAATTATTCCATAATTGCCAACATATGAAAGAATAATAAGAGATATGACAATGTCCCAATACACACCTGATCCCTGAGCTGGTCAAGTAATGTGGCACCGATCAAACCAGGTCCAATAATTCCCATTGCTATCGTGGTCTTTGAGAGATAAAACCTCGAGTGAACAGCTCTTAAAGCCCTTATACAATCTTCACGCTTAATAACAACTGTAATATTGTATTCAGAGCAACCTTGAGCTATGGCACGAACATTAATATTAGCCTGCATTTGCAAAAACATTTCATACTCTAATCAGAACAGAACAGCAAGAAAATAAGAATAGATAATATTAAAATTATAAAGATATTAATCATCCAGAATACCCACTTCAAGAAGTATGTGTAAAGCCTTTTACCTTAGCCAGGGCATTGAAAAGAGTAGCACTGACTCCAGGTGTACTAGCCATTTTCTGGCCAACTGCTGCTAAAATGCTACAATTTCGAATGACTGCAACCTGAAGAGTGATTTTGAGAAAACAACGAAGTGGCTAAATATGATTCCAATACACTAGAAAGTAAAAAGGATAAAATGCACTGTCATTGAGAAAACAAACTACATTAATAGAGCTCCAGACCAAGAGTCCACAAATAAGGGAACGAGGTCAGAAGAATGTTGCTATGACATTTGATTAGAATGGCAAGAAGTACATTATCATTCAGTGAGTGCATATGACAGGAACTACCAAATCATACTCAAAACTAAAAACCCATGTCAGATGCCAAAAGTCCAGGAGCTGAAATTTTGAAAATGAAATAAGATAATGTTGACGCTTTTTTTACATATGGCTGTTTTCCAGACACCAACAGTTTTAACAAAATAGTCACCAGACATGAACTATCAAAATTCCCACAAAATATGACAGCACCAGAGATAAAAAAAAAAAATTAAGGGAAAAAACTCCAAGAAGACAAATTCATAAAGATTATGTGTACTTGGTAGTGTTTATGTTGAATTTTAGTTAAATCCAAACAGCACCTGGGAAAGACGCCCAGCATTCAAAGCTTCATGAAATCTAGACTTCAAAGCCTCAGCAACAGCTGTCACTTCTTTCTCAGGCACAGCAAAGCACACAGAATGCTCGCTACTAGCCTACATGAAATTCAGTCACTTAGCATCCACGTTAAATGAGAAAACCATCAAATTGATATAAGAGGATAAAAAGTACCTGTGATATCATAATGACATTAGCTCCCACGTCTTTGACAGCACCAAAAATGGCACTAGCTGTACCAGGAACACCAGCCATTCCAGTTCTGAAAACAAAGGAGTAAACATAAAATGGGAAAAAATGAATTCAACATGAAATACATGAATATGAAATCACCAAGAAATAGCTCACCCCTCAACATTCACAAGAGCCACATTGTCAATAGTTGCAAAACCTTTGACAGGTGACTCCAATTTCTGGCCATCTTCATTCTCAGCAGGCCGGCAGATCATTGTCCCAGGTGCAGAGAGGTTAAAAATATTCCTTATCATAATGGGTATGTCATATCGCATCACAGGCAAAATAGTGCGGGGATGTAAGACATTTGCCCCAAAATAAGACTGCAAATCCACAAATATAATCTTAGAAACATGAAGTTAGATAGTTCAAGCATTGACAGGTACAAAAAGAGTGGTGAAGTTCACCATTTCCCAAGCCTCTTGGTAAGACAATGTCCGTAGTATTACAGCCTCACTAACTGCAAATGAAAAGGAAAAGAATCTGTCAGCATTACTATCTAACCTCATCACTTGTGTCCTCTTGAAAGTTGTAAGAGGCCATTCTCCAGAATATGAATGGTCTCCCAATAGGTAGTACAGCAGAAGAGGTAGAACCTTGTAGAGGTTAAGAAAAAAAAAGTGTAAGCCAAGCACAAACCTTTTCTGGGGTCTGCACTGTATACCCCATCAACGTCTGTCCAAATTGTGACTTGGCGAGCCCTCACCATAGCGCCCATTATAGCTGCGGAGAAGTCACTTCCATCTCGCTTCAAAGTTGTGGGAATATTTTGCGGCGTACTGGCTATGAAACCAGTTGCAACTATTGTCTTTGATGGATGTCGAGAGAACCACTCTTCAAGTCTTTTTTCCGATTCCACAAAATCAGGATCAACTTGATTAGACCCAGACGGATTTACAATAAGCACTTCTCTTGTATCCATCCATTCACAATCTAGCCCATTCTGCACAAGAAAACAATAACCTAATAATACACCGGATAACATGTGAGAGTCACAAGTGACAGGTACTGTTTGTGGCAATGAGAAAATAACCACTGGACCTTTCTAACAACATATGACAACATCTGAGCAGTCCACAACTCCCCATGTCCTACAACAAAGTCAGAGAAGGACTCCGTTGCATGACCAGCTGCAATCGATGAAAGTAGAAAGCTGTCAGAGGCAATATAAAGCCAAACACGACAAGGAAACAGACAAACACTTCATATCAACACAAATTAAGAATCAAAACAGAGTTGCTAAAAATTATGAACAAACTCAGATATGGCAATTTACTAGTTGCATAAGCAAAAAGAGATTTAGTCCATTTCAACATCTCATACGCATGCATGAAAAGGAGAGAAGGAAGGAGAGCAGTCCGATACCTATGTATATTGCACGAAGCATGGCTTTGAGGTTATTAATATCATGATGCAACCGGGACAAAAAGCTAGCAAGATCATCACCATCAATAAGATCCATGGCTGTTAATCTATGCTTTTCAAAAACAGCATCAACAGCAGACAGATAGGAATCATCCCGTGATTGGGCCTTGTTTATGAGATCATACATCATATCTGTCACCTTGGACATGGCCGATACAACCACCAACTTCCCTTCTGAGCTATCCTTTAAAATGATATCTGCCACATTCTTAATCCTCTCCGAGCTTCCCACACAAGTACCACCAAACTTATGAACCGACCATATATCACCTTTTAGAAGTTTAACATTTTCCTTGGATTCATCCACCAAAACCGCTACACACGACACAGCCCCCGTGACATCAATCAGCTAAAATCAAAAGAAACAAATCTAAACCAACTCTAGAGAGAGAGAAGAACAAGCACCAAACCTTTAACTGAGCTCGAGACATGGCCGCGCAAAGACTCCCTTCTTCCCCACTGGGAAACAAAACCCCTCCTGAAATCAATTTAATACAAAAACTTAAATTAGGTATCAGAATTGAATAACCCAATCGCTGAAACTACAACAGGAGCATTGTTTCCCAATCGAAATTGGATCTGAATATGAAGAAAAGAACCTGAAGGGAGAAGAGCGAGGAGAAAGAGATAAAGAGGAGGAGAAATGAGAAGGAGAGATCTTGTTGTTGAGTTGAGAAAATGTAGTTGAAGGAGAAGAGAAAGTGCGTGAAGTATTGGAGATCGAAGCAGCGGAGAATGCCATTTGATTAGCTATAACCAAAGTAAAAATGGCTACGCTTTTTATTTGTAGTTCTGTTGCTGTATTTATCTGATCTCTGTGGGCTTTGGGTTTTAGTTTGGCATTTGGCGGCTTTTGGTCTGTGTTATTTGTTTGTGAAGGAGACGACCGCTGATGTTGATGACGATGGATGATTTTAGGCTGATTTTCGGAGAGGGATGAGAGAGATTTTCAGTGAGTAGGAAACTACATGACAGGCCACTGATGCTGTGACACGTTATCAGACGAAAATCTCAACAGTAGGTCACGTGACTTTAAAACCATGCGACGAGGACGGACACTATATTTGAGAGTATGATAACGGTTGTTTTACAAATAATTTTTTATGTCAAAATATATGTTAATGATTTTTTTTATTTTTAAAAAATTATTTTTAATATTAGTATATCAAAACGATCCAAAACCTACAAATCATATTAAATTTTAACAAAAAAAAAATTAAATTTTTTGGAAATGGTTTGCAACACTTTCTTAAAAAGTTTGTGGTTCCGTCGCTGATTCTAAAATCCAGACTAATATTCATTTCATATCTATTAACCATCGAATAAGAAATTTGAATGTTTATATTGATTTATTGGGTTTCAAATATCCACTCAAAATTCATTATTTGAATACTTTTATTCAATATGAAAAATATAAAATATATATTTGAGGGTGTATGTAATTTTTTTTTATATTAGAGAATGTATATATTAAAATATTCAATGAAAAAAAATTGAAAGTTGTGTTAAAAATAAAACACAAATGGATAAAAAAAACAAAAGAGATCGCTTAGACGTGTTTGAGATTGTGGTAGTTGTTATTTTCTAAAGTATTTTTCGCTTGAAAATATATCAAAATAGTGTTTTTTTATTTTTTAAAAATTATTTTTGACATCAGCGTATTAAAATATTTTGAAAAGTAAAAATAATTAAATTGTTTTTTAAATTGTTTTTTTTTTAAAATAACTCTTAGTATAATTTTACATAAAACATTGTCCTTGAGGTTATTTCACGGGCATCTACACACATATATAAACACTTCTTTCTCGGAAATCGATAATACAAAAAAATTGATCGCTACCGCCGTTTGGGCCAGCTCAAATGGCAGCAGGCAAAAAAAAAAAAAAAACTCTCAAGCCATTTAGGCCAGCCCAAATAGCAGGTTGGCTGTCCATTCAGGACAGCTTATCTTTTCGGCCCTCAACTAGCTTAGCTTCGTTCTGATCATCCTGGGGATTGGATCTTTCCATGCAAATTTCTAGAAAGAAATGATAATTTTATCTAAATTGATGAATATTTACACTAACGATTTCAAATAAAAATTTAAAATTAAAATATAAATTTTCGAGTTGGGTATTGATATTGCTCAATCTTATCCAAACTCGGTTTAAAATATATTAATAACCTTAAATTTTTTAAAAAAATGCATTTATATCAAGCTTTATATAAAGAAAATTTATGCTTCCAACCGACGGCCTCCCCTTCTTCTCACTCTTTCTCCGGCCATTGGCGACGGCAGCCTCAACTTGTCCACAAGCTTGTGATCTGAATAACAGGCACTTAAGGCTCATGTTATTCCACTTGAAGCGGTAATTTCTACATCTCACACTTTTGCATGTCGACCTCCTTATGTCCTGTCCTGGTTAAATCCTCAAATTTCTTCTCCAGGCTTAATACATCCTAAGTTGCTTGTAAGTTAATGTAATCGAGATCTATAAATATCTTATATAGACACGTAAACAAATTTAATCAATAATTTAATAAAAACAACCATACAAAATATTTACTTTCCAAAGCTTTCGATCTCTTGGTTATATTTTTTTTTCTTTTCATTTTATAGGTTATTAACTTAAGTATTTGAGGATTTTATTATTGTTATTAATATGAATATCCGAAATTCCAGATCAGTTTACTCATATCTCGATTTGAAGTTTGATACGAAAGTTGTTTTTGCAGAAAAACCAAGTCCAATAATAAAAACAGATATTTAAACTTATATATTTTAAATCAAGATGTAGCCATGAAAAATTCAAATATGAAGTTTTCATGATTTCCTCATCATCATCCTATATATATATATATATATATATATATATATATATATATATATATATATATAAACTTCCTTTTCAAAATCAGTATTCTATTTGTTTTTTTCTCCCGAAGATGGATTCTTCCATTAAAATTAAGAAGAGAATCGTCGCAAGAACGACAATCAACAACGACTTTATGAACCACTCCATGGGCTACCCAAATAAATATTCGAGGAGTAAACAGCTTCAAGACAAAAATTGTAGAGCTCCTCGAGCACCATCTAAAAGAATTGAATGGAAATCACCAGACTTAAATTGCTTCGAAAGCATGACTTGACTAATAATAACCCGAACATCTCTCTCGAACCAAACGTGAATAATAAATAATTGAAAGCATGACTGGCTGCAACATGACAGCTTCATATTCCCTCAAGAAAAAAAAAAAAAAAAGACTTGAAAATAAATTTATTTAACCCCACCTACATTTATCCAAGCCTAAATTTTACATCTTGGGGTAAATTTATTTTACAGCACAAACATACGGTTTTAGAGAGAAACATTTACCTCATTGACCCAATCCAACCTTTAAATGAATCATAATTAGCCCCTTTTTGCTGGGATTCAAATTAATGGCCAGCAGTAACATTTAATAAAGCTTAAATTCATAAAAATGTATTACTTATAGAAGTCAAACTTGTATAAATTATAGACAGGACTAGCCATTATAGTTTTAAAACTCGACCCTGCCCGGCAGCTCGATCCGGGACCCGGCCAACCTGGGACCGGGTTGAAGAAAAAACAGGGGAAGGAAAAACCCGGTGTGAACCGGCGGGTTGACCCGGCGACCAGGCAAGATCCATTCAAAAACCCGGTTGCAACCCGTTAACTTTTCTTTTTTACTAAAACGACATTATTTTGATTTTTTAAATTAAAAAAAATTGACCTGGTCAAAACCCGGAACCCAGGCCTTGGACCGGACCGGGTCTAAAAACTATGCTAACAGCGCACCAGTGTAGGATTTTAAATTATTTTTTCACAAAAAAGAGAAGAAAATGCACCAGTGTAGGATTTTAAATTATTTTTTCACAAAAAAGAGAAGAAAAGAAAGAGACAACATTGTGGAACCATTTTCCAGAACCATATAAATTTTTAATTAAGAATGGAAAAATGATATTTGTGTGTAATAAAATAGATTGGAAAATATAAGTACTGATAGATTAAATAAGAGTTATTCATGATAATAAAATATCAAAGTGGGAAACTTATCTCTCTCTCTTTTTAAGAAGCAAAATGCACATGCAATATTTTATCTAAATTATTCTTTTTATTTATTTTTAAGATTAATTCTACTCCGTAATTACATATGATTTTCAACGTTATAAATGAAATATGCAAACACAACTTATTTATCTAAAATTTAAAATTAAATTAAAATAATTTCTTTAAAGTATTATGAAATTATAAAAATAACTCAAACAATCAATTAATATATTATAAAAAGTTTAGCAAAATAATTTAAAAAAACAAGAGAGAATGTATTAATTAAAACTCAATTAAAAAAAAAAAGGTCAGGTGCTACTAATGTTAGCAAGGCAAGCCCGTCTCATAGGTCGGCATGAATGAGCCTAGAAGGCTAATTCCATGCATTTGATATTTTAAAAAAAAAAGATTTAAATTGATGACAAGTTGTCTGGCCTATCATCCACTTCTTTAATTTTCGGTCACTTTTGATGATTAAAAAATCAGGATCTAGGTGATTGGACCCCAAAAACCCATTTTTAACTTGTTTCTGCCTAAAAAAACTTTAAAAACAAACTTAAAACCTCAATAAACACATTTCAAATCTTAAAACATCATCTATTCACTTCAAAAATTTTAAATCGAATTGAATTAAAACTAATTAATGCCCCCAATCTATTTTTATGGCATGTTTAAAGCAAAAACCACTTTCATTGAACTATCTTTTAAAAAACAAACTTAGTAACACCAAATTCAACCATTTTGGTGGCCAAAATGTGGCTAACCAACCACTTTATCTCACCTCAACATTTTATGGTGTCATTATCTCCTTCATCAATCGCCATGGACTAGAGTGTAATAAAAATAAAGTGTTGGACTAAATCATAAAAATATGAAATAACAAGGACCAAATGTGTATAGTTCCAAACTTGAGGGGTGAATTTGAATTTTTCTAAGTTTTTTTTTAAATCATTGTTTTTGTATTAGTGTTAATTTGAGTTCTTACAAGAACTGAATTGGTGGCCCGCGCGATGTCGCGGGCCAGACCAAATTTGATTTTTACTAAAAAAAAAGATTAGGAGATGTTTGTTTTTTCTAGAAGCAAAAGAAATTTGATAATTGGATTAAACCTTGATTAATTTGATAATATGATTAAAAAAAAAAGGCAGCAGCAACAACGGGCAAAGCTGGTTTAACACG
>Ga0307517_10006494_pt1 | contig 17302 bp, 20 predicted proteins | sample 23_EM_MG_FD_194515 | JGI IMG/M metagenome (GOLD analysis project Ga0307517, IMG submission 194515) | Populus trichocarpa ectomycorrhiza microbial communities from riparian zone in the Pacific Northwest, United States - 23_EM | ecosystem: Host-associated > Plants > Roots > Unclassified | place...
GTTAAATTGGCACCCGGATCAGTCAGGCAGCGTCTTCTGTACACCCCGCTGATGACGTTGGCCAGGTCAACCCTGTCCGACGTTAGCGATGACGCACGGGCTGCAGAGGTAATAGCGGTAGATGAGACCAGCTTGAAATCGGATACCGCAAACGATGGTTCCTTAGCGTCTGCTGTTTTCTTTTTCTTTTCTTCCGGTGCATTGCGCACATATTGCAAAGATGTTTTGGGTTGCGTAGCCTCGTTTGTCAGGTCGAAAACAATCGGGCTAAAATATGGCGCAGGGTCCGGAGGGTTTGGATTTACCAGGCCGGGTACACGTTCGGGATAGTACTTCTTAATATAATCGCTCAATAGCGGATTTTTCAGTGCCTGAATTAACGCTGCGTTGGTTTCAATAACGTATGGAAACCTGCGGCAAGGGTTGAAAATGCACGACGGATTGTAAAGTGTTATATTTCCATAAACAATAAAATCGTTGATGTTCACCGGGGTAGAGCAGGTGAGGATCAGGTCGTTAAAGTCCCCATCGCCACCAGCATCGTCCGATTGGATGTTAAATTCATAATGTCCTCCTACCTGGTGCGGAAATAACAGTTTAGCGTCTGATGTTTGCCACCCGGTACCCGGGTTGTTTTGAATACTAATGGACCATTGGCTTCCGGTTACATAAACAGAGGTGCCGGGCGTACCCGGATGACTACCATTTGCTGTTGCTGCCCCCTGCACCACAAAACGCTGAGGGAAAGAAGCATTTTTTGATTTTACGGCAACTGTCCAATTGCCTTGCATTGTTATTATCATAACCCTAAATTTTATCTTGCTTACTCTTTGTTCGGATTTTCGGCTGGCTCCGTTTTTTTATTATTGTTTGCGTTTGGTCAATAGCGACGAGAATACCCATGGATCCAGTAAATGGAAATATGTACCAGGTATTTATGATGTAATTAGTACCAGGCGCGGCTGAAACAGGCAGGTTTCAATAAATTGTACCTGCCAGAACTATAGGTTAGCCCCGCTAATTAGTTTACGTTTGGTGGAGTATGGTAGAAAGACTTTAGAAGAAAAGTAGTAACACCGCTATTTTTTATGTATATGTTTCATAATGAATAGATTTTAAGAATGTCTATTTCTATACGGGTCTAATATTTGTATGAAATTAGATTAAAACAGGAGCCCTGGCAATCGGGTTTTTACGCGATCGCATGGGTGTTTTAACGGTGCGGCAGTAGTATGGAAAAGTATCTATACCTGGTAGTGCTTTATTTTATATCACTTAAGCGCCTGGAATCAGGGTAACAGCCAAAACCGCCAGCCATTCCAATAAGCATCATATTGGGGCCAAAAGGATTTAAATTCCTTTGCCAAAGGCAAATGATGTACTAATGCATACTTATTATAGTCTTGCATATTATTGTATTTAATCCATTTTTGTGTTGGGAGGTGGTAATCATAGAATTCATTACCGGATGTCATGCATAAATGGCCATTGCGCACCACAAAGCTGTCTACACTAATTTGTTTATCGGCTAAATCAAAATAAGCATACCCATCGCCACTATCCATTTTTTTCCAATAACCCAACGGAATGGCTGCTTCGTCTCCAAGACCATGATCACCATAATAAGTGAAAGAGAAAACAAATAATACAATGGCCATTGGAAAATATACCTGTTTGAACCTGAGCCGTTTAAGATTGCTCGTTTTTTTATTTCAGTTACAATGAATTTCAAGATCAATATGACCGAAGAATAAACTGCAGCCAATATTGTTATTTTGAAAATTTCAAAGCCAAAATGAAATATAGTGAACATGGTAATATGATAAGGTTCCTCTAAAAATAGAGCCCTAATACAACAAATATTCAAGTGGAGTTTGCATTTAATTTACTCAGCAAAACTCTACTTGAATATTTGTAAGCCAATAAACAGTATTAGCTCTCAATACCCTCAATGATAAACACGCGATATTCGGCGCCTTTCAGCCGATGCTGGAGGGCTTCCTGGTAAAGCGGACTGTTGTAGGATGCTTTGGCATCGTCAACAGTTGGAAATTTGAGGATGACCGCGCCATCCACCGGAATTCCTTCCAATGTTTCGACGGCACCATAAAAGGCAAGTGGAATTATAGGTTGTCCAACCGAAGCTGCGGGCGCGCTTTCCTCGTATTTTTTGAACTCTTCAGGATCAGTGATCCGATCCCGGACGTAAACAAGATATGCACTCATGGCTTTACATTTTTAAATTAATAGAATCATTTATGTAGCGAACTATCCGATCGTTCAACTCGGTTAGACAGCCGGAAAATCGCCAAGACGCCCGGCAAAATTCAACTCGAAATCACCGACTTTCCCTAAACCGGCGTCGAGCATCTTGGTAAACGCGTTCGCTGCTTCGGGCCATAGGTCTACCCCTTGAAGAATATGGTTCGAAGTCCATAGGTCACCTTCTGACGGAACGCCTGCACGCCCGTTGACCATTTTCTTGCCTGTTTCCAATGCACGCTTCTCGAACCGTCCCATGCGCTCGGCCAGCGCATCAACAAATCCGTCAAGTTCGGCATCCGGGATCGCCCTGTTAACGAATCCGTATCGCTCACCTATCTCCGCGTCGAAATCGTCAGCGCTGCAAACAATCTCGAGCGTCCGTGAACGACCGATCAGGGCAGAAAGCCATTCAACCCCTCCGCCACCCGGGATAGACGAACCGCCAACCTCGATGAGTGCAAACTTTGCCCGTTCCCTGGATGCAAAACGCATGTCGCAGGCGAGGGCAAACTCAAAGCCCTGGGCTCTCGCACGACCCCGCACCTTCGCGATACTGATCACGGACGATTGTGCAAGTCGGGTGACAAATCTCGGCCAGTTCCCGAAGAAAGGCATGGCGCCCGGCTGATCGGGAATTGTAGTTCGGTTCACCACATCATGGTGGTTCATGAAGAAATCTTCGTCACCGCTCTCAAAAACAATAACCTTGAGATCATTATCCTTTTCGATGTTGTCCATCAGGACGTTTAGCTCCGCGAACATTTTTGGGTCGAAAAGGTTTAATGGCGGATTACTGATTACAACGCGCCAATAAGCCGGCGATTGACGCATGATAGTCAGGCGATTGCCCGGTGACATACCATCTGTTTTTGATGTCTCTTCCATAGTATTCAAATTAAGTTTTGTAAATTATTGGATCGAAAGTGTTTCAAATTCGTCTGCCGACAGATTGATCTCACCAGCTTTCAGATTTTCTTCCAGATGTGTAACCGACTTGGTGCCCGGGATCAATAAAATATTCGGAGACCGTTTCAGTAACCAGGCCAGTGCGATCTGTGAAGTTGTGGCGCCATGTCGTAAAGTCGAGAACATGCTCCCATTGCCTGTCAGCCAGGTTATAAAGGTTCTGTACCGAAACAATCGGCAAAATATCCTGAACCTGTTTGATCTGTTCGATGGTAACCTCTGACAACCCTACATATCGGATCTTTCCGGCTTTGACCGCGTCCGCCACCGGAGCTAAGGTTTCTTCCACGCTGACGTTCGGATCGATGCGGTGTAATTGCCACAGGTCGATGGTATCAACCTTCAGGCGTTTTAAACTGCCTTCGATATTTTCGAGAATATGCGCGGGGGAGCCATTGGGAACCCATTGATCCGGGCCTGGTCTGTTAAATCCGCCTTTGGTAGTGACCAGCAGGCCTTCCTTATAGGGATACAGGGCATCTGCGATCAGCGATTCATTGAACTTCGGTCCATACGCTTCGGCAGTGTCAATAAAGTTAACGCCGCCAGCAATGGCAGCCTGTAACACTTTTTTTGCATTTTCACGATCTGCAACTTCTCCGAAGACACCTTTGCCGGTAAGTTGCATCGTACCATAACCCAAGCGGTTGATTTCGATATCGCCGAGCTTGTAATTTAATGCGTCGTTTTTCATTTGATTTTTTGTTTTATTCTTGTATTTGGATGATCGATATATAGATGATTGAAGTGGCTTATTTGAAAAACTTCTGTGAGGATTCAATAATCTGATCGATAAGATAATGCTGTTTCATGGCGTCACCGAAGTTACTTGCTTCCGATGTTCCGTTCTTTCTGTCTTGGGCATAGACATCATAGAGGTAAGCCATATCCTGACTACTGGCATCCAGATGGGATACCGGCAGGTAGTTGTATGCTGCGGGCAAAGGAATTACAGCTAATGATTTGGCATCCCCTTTCATTCCGTCGATCACATTATCTTCCTTATTTCCGAAGGCAAGCGGGTTTGTGATTCTCAATACTCCTTCTGTTCCGGTGATATCGATTTGCAGACCGGTTTTATGCTTTTGAGCCCCCTCGATCTGGATGGAAAAAAGTCCGCCGTCTTCCAGCTTACCGATGACCATTGCTTCATTTGGATTGGTTGTAGGTATCTGCTCGCCTGTTTCTTCCACTGTAAAGAAAGGAAATTGGTTCTCTATGACTGCTGTGAGTTTTTCAGGGAAGCCAACGGCCTGGAAGAGCATGTCCATAAAGTGGCCTCCGTAGATAGAAAGCACGTGCGAAAAATTTGATTCCGGGAAGGCCCATTTGTATTTTCCCGGCATCGTCGGGACAAAAGCGTCCGCACTAACGGTCATGTGGACCGCTCTAACGTTGCCCACATAGCCCTGTTTAACCAAGTCCCGCATAAAACGTGCACTCGGGCCAAGACGTCTTTGCAAGCCGACAACGTGCCGTACACCTTTGGCTTCTGCTAAAGCCAAAAGCGCTGCCGACTCGCCCGTATTGGTGGTGAGCGGCCATTCGCTATAGACGTCCTTACCTGCAGTAATCACTGCCCTGGCAAGCCTTGCATGTTCCATGGCCGGTGCCAAAACGGCCACAAGGTCTACATCCGGATGTTCAATGAGCGCTTGTTCATCATCAAAGGCATGTTTTATATTAAACTGGGCCGCATATTGCTCAGCAATTTCTTTCCTCCGGCTTGCTACCGCAATAATCTCATAGTCGTCTTTTAAGGCTTGCAATACAGGTATATGGCCATATTTTGCCCAGTCGCCTAGGCCGATAATGCCGATTTTTATTTTTTCGTTGTTCATATGTCTATTTATTTACATTGATGTCTTACGCTAACGTTTTACATTAACGTAAATTTTTTGTTAAATTTTTTTATGCTGCGAAGAGTCGCTTCAAAATGATCTCTTTGCGCTCTCCGAGTGCTTTCCTGTAGTTAGTTTCATCCATCGTTAAAATACTCTTGTATAACGGGCCGATAACCAATGGATAGGTAATTAATGATAACATATCGAATAAAAAGTTAATCGGTTCCGTTTTCAGGATGGTGCCTTTTTCCATTTCCCCTTTTACGATAGCCAGGAATCTGGCTAACTTTTCCGCTTTGTATTCAGTCAGATCAGCAGTCAACGGATGACAGTTAAATTCAATAGCCATAAAAGTATCCAGGTAAGGGTATTCCTCGCGGTGGTTCAGGGTATCTTCTATATAGGCCGAAACACCGTCATAAAAGGTCAGGCCCGGCTCAATGATGAAATTTAACCGTTTAGAGATACAGGTAAGCGCATCTTTATAAAAGAAGTCCATCAGCGTTTCTTTGGTTCTGTAGTAATAATTTACTACCGGCCTTGTCACTTTCAATTCGTCGGCAATGTCCTGCATGGTCGCGTAAAGCTTACCCTCCTTGAAAAACAAACGTTTGGCAGTTTCTAGTATCTGCTCTTCCATTTTGGTGTCTTTCTGAACTTTCTTACGCATATGTTTGACGTTGATGTAAGTGCAAATGTATAAACGTTTTTGCTGTGGTTGGTAATTTTAATCTCATCTTATGAAAACAGGTCGTACCTAATAACTACTCTTATATCTGTTAAACCTTAATATGTTAGCTTAAATTATCATTTAGGCTTTCCAAACTCCCTGAACTCCTGATTGCTGCCATCTTTACCGGAAATAAAGCCAACGATCTTGTCTTTGTGTATGTCCAAACCACAGGCTTTATCTAATTGAGGTATAATTTTTACATCTTCAATTACTTGTTGTTTCATAAATATCCTCCGTTGATTATCTATGAAATACATTTTTATGAGCCCGGGTGTTTTTCAAATCATAATACTTTGGTTTAATATTTTTATGCTACACTCATCTTGCTGGTCATCAACTCCTGCAGAAAGACGATCACCAGCATTACCGCCAGTGATGCCATCCAGCCGAAGATGACTTGAGTACCTAATATACTTACGCGCTCTTCGGTAGTTTGCAGCGAACGGCCCGCTACGATGGTATATCCCCGACCGGCGGCGATCATTATTGTTGCTTGTCTTACGCCGGGCCGGGGTTGCCAGGTCACCACATTTGTGTGCTGGCAGCGGGTAGCCTCCAGTACACCTCCTGGGAGTTTGGGCGGTTTGCTATCCAGTGTGATGTTATTGCCGATGGAATTGCCATTTGCATCGTAAATGAGTAAATAGGGGGAAAGGGTGGTAGATATCTCAACGGGCGCAGAACCCACGATCAATTTTGGATCGGCGCCTTTATTGATCGCGTTAGCAGCATCTTGTGCCATCTGGTACTGCGGATCGTTGGCCGATTGCCTGAAGTTTTGCTGTGCCACAATATACACCAGGAAACAAAGCAGCGTAACCACCGCTGCATAACCCAGCCAGTTTTTCGAAATGATAAGATACTTGTTCATTTTAATTATCGATTTAATGATTTATTGAATTATCGATTGAGACTATAAAAGTACTTTGTTTTTCAAAGTAAATAATAATAAATGAATTATGCAAGGGGAAAATTGAAGTCGGAAGCCGGAGGGAAGAGAAAAGGAGGGGACAAAACATAAAAAAAGCCCTGCAAGCAAGGCTTTAATCTAAAAAAAATGTTACTTGGAAAATCAGCCTGCCCAGCGCCCAATCCCGCGGGCAGGTTTATTGTGATTTCTGTGATTCAGAAATTATGCTGCTTCGCTATATGATGAAACATAGTTAGGAATACTTTTGCCGCATTTGCTGCATTTACAAGTATTGCCGTGCTCGTGCCAATCGTGATTACAAGGGGTTTTGGTATTTAGTTTTGCAGTAACTAACCCTATCACTGCAACTAACAAGATAAAAGAAAGTACGTAAATCATGGTATTTGTTGTTTTGTTGTTGTTGTGATGATATAGGCAAAAGTCAGACCAAAGAAAATGAACTTAAAATTTCGTCTACAGGTGTCCAGAATTGTGGAAATTGAATAATTTATTCCCCATTTGGTACACAAACGCCCCAATCTGTGGTTCCTGGTATTTTCTTTTCAGGCAATTGGGGTATGTCAGTTTAATGCCACAATAGCGATGTTATTGTAATTAATTGTGTGGGCATATATTCTAATCCCTGTTCAAAATACTGATAACATGGAAACCGAAGAACCGGGCAATGCGCCGGTATTTAAAAAATCTTCTGCAAAATACATTTTCCTTTATCACGTGATCAGTTCGCCCATTATAGTGTACATTCTACACTCAGAACAGTACAGATCGGGGCCATGTACACTTAATCTTGATATCGTAGCTTATATAGGGGATTGGCTGGTTACTGTAATATTATTCATCGTCAGCATAAAAAGATTGTTAACAGGAAGCAAGGTATACCTGCTGCCTGTTTTAACCGGCCTGTTGGTAATGGGTGTTTTGTTTGTGCTGAATTAATATAGCGGCATCATGTTCTGCCCTGCGTACCGGTATAATCAATTTAAGATATGCAGATGCGCAAGGCGAATACACCCGGCAGTTTATTATTTTGATAAAATTGTCCTTGCCAGGAATTCCATTGTGCCCTGCCTGTAATCTTTTGCTGCCCAACTGGAATCTTTGGTAAGGCTAAAACCCCCGGATGACTGCGAGCCGCCCGAAGGATGCGATTGATTCCATGCAAAACGGGCACGATAGCTTTCATACAAGCGCATAAACTCGGCTACATAGATACTGGACAAAGTAGGGCACTCTGTTATCTCCAGTAAATTTTCATCATTGTGCCAGGTCGAGTTGCCGCTGAGGTTTGCAGACCCTACATAGACTATTGGATGTTTACTCTCGCCGTCAATGATCACTATTTTTTGGTGCACATATACATTAGGAACAAAGGATTTTGAAATTTTAGTTGATGGCGGAGCAGAAGGGTCCATCAACACATTATTTTCAAACCAAAAGCCGTTGGGAACATTCCCTTTTTCAAAGTTATCGTGCCCAACTACCATATTGTCATCCTGAGAGCGGTCAAACAGCCAGGTTGCAGCTACAGTTGATGCATTTTCCGGTGCACCCGGTTTGGGCTCTCTTATTTCGTTTACCAACCCGCGCATCAGCTTGCCATTTTGTGCAGCAGAAAGACAGGCGTCCAGCAGATCAGCATCAGTGACTGAAAAAAGGCTGAAGAAAACAGAACTTTTAGCAGCTTTGACAGCATTAACTACAGTATCAATAGATATCCTGGAGCCGGCCGGGGTATTATGAGAAGGGGCAGGGTGTTCGGGCGGGAAAAATACACGGACAGTTGCATCGGTCATTTTTATTTTGTTTGACCATTTTGCCCCTTGGGCAGTGTTGGCGACTGACGGATCAGTCCGCAGCAATAAATGACGCTCCATATATAATTTAGCCAGCGCGGGCGATTCAAATGTATGGATCACATTTGCCTGCTGGGTAAGCCCTTCCGTTGTGAAGTTGGCGGTGCCCATAAGCACGGCTTCAGAACTTTCCGGAGCATCACTGGTTACCCTTACCAGGAATTTATCATGCATGATATTGGTTTTTGTGCGGGGGAAAAAAGTGATATTTTTTTTCGGCTTTAAAGTGATTAATGTTTTAAGATTGGTTGTATCACCTCCCGATGGTTCCTCTTTAAGAAAATAGACAAAATTGGCTTTCGACTGAAAGTTTTGTAATGCAGGGATGGTCCATTGATTATCTGTTAAGTGATAGGCTACGCCGGCCAGTCCTTTACCATCGGCTCCATTTATAAACGCGGTGAGCGCATCGTCCATCCCATTTGAAAGCCATTCCAATGCCTGCACATACTGTGCGTGCGTAGTGATTGACCCGAATTGTTTTGAAAATGCTTGTGAGCTTACCACGGCCCGATTAAAATAAGTACCGATGCCATTTACTACAACCTGCGGTATAGTACACTTAACTGTAACAGATTTGTTTTGTAAAATGGTAAGATTGCCAACCGTGCCGGTTACAGGAAATATTTCATAAGTAATAACGGTGCCCCGGTCGGCAGTATTTATCCGGGCATCAAACCAATGAAAATGCTGCAATGGATTTTGGTTACTTGGCATATCGCCGCCACCAGGATTGGCGCCATTAAACCCGATCCTGTTTGGTAACCAGTTGGATGCTGCATTTGGTTGTCCGGGGCCGGGCGAAAAGCCAGGTGTTCTTTTGATTGCAAAACCCAGGAAGTTTTGAGTGTTAGCACCTTCGTCCCAATCCATAGCAAGCAGCACCATAGTGGGTGACAGGTAGCTCTTTGCGGTTACTTTGCCCATGATTTTTTAATTTAATGTGAGAGTTTGATCGGTTGATTATTTAGATGTAAATAAAAGACACTATCTTAAATTCAACATTAAATTTCAGCATGTTATTTGTTAAACATGTGCGTAAAAACACGGTATTTTATACAGTGTTTTCATCCATTTCTACACATTTGTCAATGAATTTTGGAATGTGTTTTTGATGCCCCGGATTTTATATTTTTGCCCTCATGATCATTCGCCTTGCTACGCTCAACGATATCCCGGCCATAATGCAACTGATAGCTGAAGTGGTACCTGCTATGAACGCTGCCGGTAACTTTCAGTGGGATAGTACATACCCCAACGCCCACGTATTTGAAAATGATATTGCACAAAATCAACTTTGGGTAGCCGATGTGAATAGCAGTATAGGCGGCATTGCAGCCATCACCACCGATCAGGAGCCTGAATATGCCGATGTAGGCTGGGACCTGGATGAAACAGCTATAGTAACCCACCGGCTGGCTGTAGGCCTGCACCATCGCGGGTTGGGCATAGCGGCAAAATTGTTGCAACAAGCCGAACAGGAAGCTATTAGCCGGGGCATTAAAACGTTGCGTATTGATACCAACTCCAACAACAAGGCCACGCGCCAGCTATTCCCCAAACTGGGTTATGAATTTGCCGGGGAGATCGGCTTAGGCTTCAGGCCCAACCTGCGGTTTTATTGTTACGAGAAAAGGCTTGATGCAAATCCTGGTGTTTAATTATTGGTTATAGCCGGTTAATCCTCCGGAATCTTTTTTTATATTTTTTGTATTGTACTGACACATAAACAGATATGCTGCTATCTGTTTGACTATGATTTTACGCGTTTTCGCGAAGAATTTCAGTAATGTTATCCTTCTTGGCTATAAAAAGCATTTGTTTGATTAGTTAATATTAAACAATCAAGTAGCATATAAGTTAAAAAAGCCAAAATATGAAATTTTTTATTAATTATTATTGCGTAATAATTAACCTTTGAGTAATTTTGAATCCCCTCCTGATTGATTTGCTTTTTTAAATATTAGTTACGTATATTTATTTCCCTGACTATGGCAAATAGCGTTTATCAATTCATTATCAGCGAGTTTAGTGTAGGCACTTGGTTGCAAACACTTCTTTTCTATTTTATTTTGTTTATGGTGGTGCATGTTATCCTGGTTCAAATGAATCTGTCGGTCATTAAGTGGAGGATCAATTTTATGCAGCGCAGGTCGTCATCTTAAAGTAATATCGTTTAAGTCTTAATCTTTTCGGTAAGTAGACTTATTGAAAAAAGCTCTGAGCAAATTCCAGTATAATTTTTGATAATTAAAATATTCAATAATAAAAAAGCCCGGTTGTTGCGTACAGACCGGGCTTTTTGCTGAAAGAACGTGATTACTTTCCTGCAGGTTTTTTAGTTGTATCTTTCTTCACCGTGTCGCGTTTCATTTTATGCTTTTTGGTGGTATCCTGTTGCATTGAAGGAGAGGCCACCGCGACAAATGTTCCGAAAGTGAATGCTGATAATAACAGCGCTGCAAATAACTTTTTCATAGTTTTTAATTTTAAATTTTGGTTAACCAATAAGACAATTAAATAGAGCAACGCCATTGAAATCGTTTTGTTTAGATTAATTTAATTTATTTTAGTGAAATAATTATTCCAATCAAATACTTTTAGTTAAAATAGTTGACTATTTTAATACAAATACCGAAGAGAAAATTAGCTATATGAACTGTGTTTGCGGCAACACAGACCAAAAGACCAATAGTGATTTTGTATCAGGTTTGTTACCAAAAAAGTATAAAAAATTGATCGAAATATTTTCAAATCGATGCCTGGCTTGATTTTAAACTGGAATTTGCTCTCCAAAACCATCATATTTTTTACTCAACGTCCCTTTCAAACAATCCTTATTTTTTTACATTTACCTTCTTAAAAACATTACCTTTAAAAAATTAAGTAAATGAAAAAAATCCTTACCCTGTCGGCCTTGTTACTAGCTGGCAGTACCCTAATGGCGCAGGCTCCTAATGCACTCACTTCAAAAGAAAAAAGAGAGGGCTGGAAGCTATTATTTGATGGCAAAACTACAGAAGGCTGGCATAGCTATTTAAAACCTTCTGCAAGCGCGGCATGGGCGGCCAAAGACGGTGTTTTGCAACTCGACGCGACAACTAAAGAGGGCAGGGGCGACCTGGTGAGTGATAAAGAATACGAAAACTTTGAATTATCTATAGACTGGAACATCTCCGAAACTGGAAATAGCGGTATCATGTTTGTTGTGCACGAGGACAAGGCTTATGATAATACTTACCTGACGGGACCTGAATACCAACTGCTTGACAATCAGAAGGCTGAAGATAATAAAAAAGCAAACCATCTGGCTGCATCTTTGTATGATATGATAGCCCCTGCAAAGGAAGCATCAAACCCTGCAGGGCAATGGAACCATACGGTGATTCGCCTTAAAAACGGAGAACTTACTTTTTGGCTGAATGGGGTACAGACCGTTAGCACCCACATGTGGGATGCCAGCTGGACAGAACTGGTTTCAAAAAGTAAATTTAAAGGCTGGAAAGGATTTGCCATGTACCACAAAGGTCATATCTCTTTACAGGACCATGGTCACCACATTGAGTTCCGTAATATCAAAGTGCGTGAATTATAAGGAGATAAGATTGTAACAATAGGTTTTTATACACGTATAAAGGGGCAAACCGTAACACTACGGCTTGCCCTTACAGATTAAATAACAGGCTATCAATTATTGTTTATTTTGAAAAAGTTCTTACTCGTTTTGTTTGTTGCGGTAGTTGTTTGGGGCGGATGTAAAAAGGATACAGACAAGAAGGTAACCATCACATCGGCCGATGTTTCCGCCATTAATGCACAGTTAAAAGGCAGCTGGGTATTCCCTGTCAAAACACTTACTGTGGTTGACAGTAATGGTAAAGCTTTACTTCCAGGCCAAAACCTGCAGGCAGCAGCATTTGCTTTTGACGGTTTTAACACAGTAACTATCAGGCCCGATCCGCTTACCATACAAACAGGTACCTATACTCTGGCTACCAAATCAGATGGTGGGCTATTTATTCATGTTGTTTATCCCGATGCTTCTACACAAGACTTTCAGATAACACAGCTCACCGCCAGTACACTCACCATCGCATCATCGCAGCCATATGTGTATTATCATGATGGCGTGCTATTGCCAACGGTAGCTGTAACCAGCACGACGATGCAAAAGCTTAACTCGTCTGATATCAATGGCAACCTGGTAAGGGTTTCGGTAAAAAACGATTCGATATTCAGTGTGAAAGTTTACCTGGTACGCAGTGGCGCCACTACATTGGTTGATAGCGTGGTGAATATCTCCAATTCATATGCCTTAGCTGTTCCCGCGCAGGAAGGCGACCATTTAAAGATAGATGTGCTGGGAAATTTTCTTAAAACAGCCATTAATGCTTATGTAAGCGGCCTGCCAATCAATGGCGATATCAGTGCCTCAGGCAACGAAACGGTGACCACAAACGGATGGGATGTTACCTTCCCGGTCAAAGCTCCATAAGAAATTCAAAAAATCTTAAAAAACAGCGTAACTACTTAATCGCTAATTGCGTACAACAGTCAATGTGTTGCCAAAACACAATTGGGCAAATCTCTATTAACTTAATTTAGCGCTATTATGAACTACTTTTACTTGTTTTTAGGAACTGGCATTGTTATCGTTTGTTTAATCATCATTTACGATATACAAAACAGGAAAAGGGTAAACGACATTTTAAGGGCAAATAAAAACGTTCCACCGCTGTTTATGCTGCGGTCGGCCGAATTAAAAGTAAGCGCCATCCGGGCGGCACTGAATATCCCCGACTACGGAGATGCTGAAACTGAAAGGGCCAAAGACAGCCTGATCAAACAACTGGATAAGCTGGTAACCAGCTATAAAAGCCGCGAGATACCACTTACTGCCTATTATGCCAAACTGGGCGCTCTATTGATCAGCGTAAACAAGTTTAAGGCATCAGTATCGGGTTCGCTGGTACGAGTACATGCTTAATTATATTTAAACTATTATAGAACATCAGTTGAATTGATTAATTGATTTTGAAGGTTGATTAAGTTTTAAACTTTTTCAACCTTTTTAGTTTTAAGGCATTTATAATAAAACACTCAATAATAAACTATTCCAAGTTAAGCCTACTTTGATTATTATTGCAAAAAAAGCGCCCCATGTCTGACGATGCAATAGTAAAACGCATAAAGGTAATTGTAAAAGATCATGGGGGACAGCTGGCCCTTGCTAATGCCATTGGGGTTGACCAGGGCTTTATCAGCAAGGTGATCAACAGAAAGCAGGAGGTAAGTTATTACCTTATCCGCAAGCTTTGTTTTCAACTTAAATACTCGCCCGAGTGGCTCATCATCGGCACGGGCGAAAAAAAACTCGATAAACCCGACTCGGCCAAACTCATCACCGAGATACAAATGCTGCGCACCGAGGTGGATATACTACACGCCCGTATGCGTGTGTTCGAAGTGCAACTGAAAGAACTGCAAGGCGAAAAGACTGCAGGCGAACAGAAAGCAGCGGGGTGATTTTTTAATGTTAGAGCTCTGATGTCGGAATCAGGCATTTTCTGGTCCCGGTCCTTTGAGGGATTCTACATTTTTTTTCTGATTTTTTCTCAATCAATTTTCTTTTAACAAAATTAAGGAAGACTACATGTTTAGATTGCATATGGAAGATAAAATGATGTTCAAACACTTAAATAAGAGTTTTGTCGAATTAAATTCATTTTTTGCAATAGTATTTTGAATTATATTCTTGTTGTGCGTAGATTTACTGTATGATCACAGAAGCAGAGTTAGTACTTGATAAAATCGACCTGAGCATATTGCGACTGATGCAGGATAATGCACGCATCAGTAATGCAGACATGGCCCGCGAGCTGGGCATGGCACCTTCGGGCGTATTAGAACGCGTGAAAAAGCTGGAACAAAAAGGAGTGATACAGCAATATACCACCCGTATTAACCCGGCAGCGCTGCAGCAAAAAATGCTGGCCTATATTTTTATGAAAGCAAGCGACGGTCCCGGTTGTAACGACACTGCCCAGGCTCTTGCTAAAATACCCGAAGTACAGGAAGTGCACCACATAGCCGGTGATGATTGCTATTTGGTGAAGATACGCACCTATGATTCGGCATCGCTGGTAAGCCTGATGCGTAATCAGTTTAGCCAGATACCCAACCTGCTCAGTACACGTACAACCATTGTACTGGAGACGGTAAAAGAACAACAACAATTAGTTATACCTGAAAATTAAAATACTATGACACCAACAATAAACAAATCAGCCTCACCAGTATTAGTTATCATTGCATTTGCTACGGTTTATATTGTTTGGGGTTCAACCTATTTCTTTATCCAGATGGCTATTCACGGGATACCGCCGCTGCTACTGGGTGCCATGCGCTTTATTACAGCCGGTATGTTGATGATGATATGGTGCATAATTAAGGGCGAAAAGATATTTATCAGGAATAGTATCATTACATCAGCCATCGTAGGCATATTATTACTTTGCGGTGGTAATGGCGCGGTGATATGGGTGGAGCAGAAATTGCCCAGCGCCATGGTAGCCATCCTGGTATCGGCTGCACCTATATGGTTTGTATTGCTGGATAAGCAGAATTGGGGAGCAAACTTCAGGAGCAGATCGACAGTGGCAGGATTAATCATCGGTTTTGCCGGGGTGATACTGCTTTTTGGTGAACAATTGGATGGGATGTTTGCCGGCGGATCAGTAGGATCTAAGCTGCCAGGTATGCTGCTGCTTATATTTGGGTCGATAGCCTGGTCGTCAGGATCATTATATTCAAAGCATCACCCGTCTGAAGGCTCTGCCGCTGTAAATGTGGCCTGGCAGATGATCATCGCCGGGGTGCTGTTCCTTCCGGGCAGCCTGCTCAATCATGAGTTTGATCATTTTCAATTGTCGCAGGTACCGGTTAAAGCATGGCTGGCATTAAGTTACCTGATTGTTTTTGGATCGATAGCAGCTTTCAGTGCCTATGTATGGCTGTTGCAGGTGCGTCCGTCCACACAGGTGAGTACCTATGCTTATGTAAACCCGGTTATCGCGGTAATATTAGGGATGCTGTTTGCGCATGAACATGTGTCGGTATTGCAAATAACAGGTTTGGTTACCATTTTGGGCAGTGTGCTGTTGATCAATCTGTCAAAATACAGGAGTGAAAAAGTTGCCAGTCAGGAGGCAGCCGAAAATACGGCAGAGGAAAGTACTGTGAAGGAGTGTATCGGGTAAGGTATTCGCCTCCAAAGAAGTCCTTATTGGTCATTTCTTCCACCTGGCCCCCTCTCTACTATGTAGAAGGGGGTGAAGGGAGTCAACTGCACCTGAACATTCAACCCAACCAAGTTTGTGTCCTTACAGACAAGTGATATGCCGGTTTTCTCTTATCTTCAACAAGGCAAACCAATTTAACACTAAATGAACCAAAAAGAAAGGATGTTGGCAGGCTTACCTTATAAGGCATGGCTGGATGGACTGGCAGAAGAACAGTTGGAAAATAAGAAGAGAATTTATGAATACAATCTTTGTCCGCCGGACGAGACCGGAAAGATTGAAAAGTGTATCAGGAATATCCTTGGTAAGGCAGGGAAAAATGTAAATATACTGGCACCTTTTCATTGCGATTACGGCAGGCATATAGAAGTGGGGGATAATTTCGTGGCAAACTACAATTGTGTTATCCTGGATGTTGGAATGGTCATAATTGGGGATAATGTGATGTTTGGTCCTAATGTTTCCCTGCTAACGGCAGGGCACCCAATCCACCCGGATTCGAGAAATTCTGGCTATGAATACGGCATTGGCATCAGTATTGGAAATAATGCTTGGATAGGCGGGCATACCGTTGTAAATCCGGGTGTGAATATCGGGAATAATGCGGTAATTGGCTCTGGAAGCGTGGTCACTAAGGATATCCCTGAAAACGTGGTCGCAGTTGGCAATCCGTGCAGGGTTTTAAGGGCGATCACAGAAGAGGACAGGGAGTATTATTACAAGAATAAAAAGTTTGATGTATCTGACTATTAAATTCAGATAGCTAAAAGTCCTGCTTCCGGTAACAAAGGCGTTACATAAATATTCGCCTTATTTCTAACTATTAGGAAAAAACGTGCGTAAAAGGGAATAATGAAGTTTTTTCCTTTTATATGATTTATGCCGCTCCAAAAAATGAACTTGAGGCTTTTTAAGATCCCGCTTAGTTTTTTAGCGGTGGGTATAGTTTGGGCGTTGTACAGTCATCCTTTATTGGCTAATTTAGACAGGGTACTTAACTCTACCGGGCGCGAAATTGTAAGAAGTCTTAATCACCTGGGTTTTGTGGCCATTACTGCGATCGCACTTTATTTCCAGATAAAAAAACAGCAAAAGCAAATATTATCTTCAGAAGAACAATACCGCAATCTTTTTGACCGCAACCCTAACCCTATGTGGATATACAATGCGGACACGCTTCGTTTTGTAAAAGTGAATAAATCTGCAATAAAACTTTACGGCTATACCGAGAATGAATTTTTATCGATGACGGTAAAGGATATCCGCCCCGAAAAGGAAGTAGAGAAGTTTTTGCAATGCATCAACTCGCTTGAGCCGGGGTTGACCGATCAGGGTGTATGGAAGCATATTTCAAAAAAGGGGGATACTATCTATGCATCCGTCGCTACCTGCGACCTGGAATTTAATGA
>Ga0307517_10006495_pt1 | contig 17299 bp, 10 predicted proteins | sample 23_EM_MG_FD_194515 | JGI IMG/M metagenome (GOLD analysis project Ga0307517, IMG submission 194515) | Populus trichocarpa ectomycorrhiza microbial communities from riparian zone in the Pacific Northwest, United States - 23_EM | ecosystem: Host-associated > Plants > Roots > Unclassified | place...
CTACGTGGCGAGGACGGAAACAGGCACTGGCCTGTAGCCCGTCCAACGTCCCCGGCAACTCCATGTACCACGCCACCAAGTGCAGCATGGACGCCTACGACGGCAACCCAGGCCCCGCTTCCCCGCCGGACAATGACCACCTGCGCGACAACGGCGAACGAGAAGACGAGAAGACGAGAAGAGAAGAAGCGATGCGTCACATCAAGCTGCGCGACCTGGACGTTGCCCGGATCGGCCTGGGTGCGATGGGCATGTCCCACGCCTACACCGGCGCCGGAACCGACGACGACCAGTCCATCCGCACCATCCACCGCGCCCTGGAGCTGGGCGTCACCCTCATCGACACCGCCGAGGTCTACGGCCCGTACACCAACGAAGAACTCGTCGGTCGCGCCCTCAAAGGCCGTCGGGACCAGGTGGTGCTCGCGACGAAGTTCGGCCTGATCTCCCACACCGGCCGCCAGGGAGGCCCGGACAGCAGCCCGTCCAGCATCCGCACCGCCGTCGAGGGCTCCCTCAAGCGACTGGGCACCGACCACATCGACCTGTACTACCAGCACCGCGTCGACCCCGGCACCCCCATTGAGGAGACCGTCGGCGCCCTGTCCGACCTGGTCGCCCAGGGCAAGATCGGTCACATCGGCCTGTCCGAGGCGGGACCCGACACCATCCGCCGCGCCCACGCCGTCCACCCGGTCACCGCCGTCCAGTCCGAGTACTCGCTGTTCACCCGCGACCCCGAAGCCCGCGTCCTGCCGGTACTACGCGAGCTGAACATCGGCTTCGTGCCCTTCTCCCCGCTCGGGCGCGGCTTCCTGACCGGCACGATCCGCTCCACCGACCAGCTCGACCCCACCGACTTCCGCGCCGGCAATCCCCGGTTCACCGACGAGAACTTCCAGCACAACCTGCGTCTCGCCGACGAGGTCGCCGCCATCGCCGCCCAGATCGACGCCACCCCGGCCCAGGTCGCACTCGCCTGGCTGCTCGCCCAGGGCGACGACATCGCCCCCATCCCCGGCACCCGGCGCGTGGCCCGCGTCGAGGAGAACACCATCGCCGACACCGTCCACCTCACCGACGAGCAGCTCGCCAAGCTCACCAGCCTCCCCCCGGCCGCCGGAGACACCCACAACGAGGCCCAGATGCGACTGATGGAGCGCTGAGCCCCCTACCACCGACATCCGACCCGTACGAGAGCAGGCAGCATCCCGCGGAGTTCATCAAGATCCGCATCGGCGACGTTCCGGTCGACCTGCCTGGACCCGTCACTGAACTGGCCCTTCAGCAGTAGCCGCTGGTCAGGGCGCAGATAACCGACAGGGTTGAGCAGCGTCGAGATCTACGATGACCACCATGGAACCAGTGCCCGCACTCGTCCACCTGGACAGCCCTTTCATCAACTTCCGAGACTTCGACTTCGGCGAGGGTTCCCACGGCTACCGCTGGGTTGACGCCAAGCGTTTCCAGCTATCGTCCGAGGTGCTGGACGACCGAGACGTGCTGGTCGCCTTGATCGCACACCCTCAGTTTCGGGACACCTACGACGGAGCAGGCGTTCAAGACTGGCCACGGCACGGCCAGTGGTGGCTTGACCGCATAACCCCTGACTCCTACGAGCCTGTCGATGCCCATACGGCCGTCGACGTCTTCCGCTCCTGGGCCAACCAGCATGGCGGTGCCCCAGAATCACTCGCATCACGCCTGCGTGAGGAGATCTATACCCCGATCCACAGGGCGACCAGCAGATACCTGCTGGGACAGCTTCCCAAGGACGCGTTCCACGACTACGGCCCTATCCACATCGGCTACTACGAACTCATCCTCATTGACCGCCCGGCAACGACGCTCACTCTCCTCGTCGCAGCCGACGACTGACGCCGCGGCGAACAACGCCACCGGCACTTGTCACATCGGCGAGCCGATCCCCGGCTCCCAGCCCCACTACGCGTCCTCGTCACCGACCCGGTCGGACGGGAGCGCACCTGTCCGCTCCGGCGCAGATCCCGAGCAGTCGCAGGCCCAGGGGGGTCACACTGTGCAGGACGTATTTGCCGTCCCGGTGGCTTGTCACGAGACCCGCCTCGCGTAGGACGGTCAACTGCTGACTCACGGAGGGCAGGGACACAAGGACCGTTCCGAGTCCGGCGGAACCCGGACACCAAGATCGCGTTGTGCCGCTCGGTTGGCCGCCGGGGACGTTTCGGTCGGGCACCGCCGCGAGGCCGGAACGGTCCACGGATCCCTCACCCTCGACACCCGGTGCGATGGGCCGTCTAGCCGTGGTCCGGACTTGGTCGGGCGGTGTCGTTCGAGGTTGTTCCGGGTCTGGTGTGGAGGACTTCGCGGGCCTGTTCGGCGGCGCGGGTGATGCTTTCGCTGATGAAGTCGAGGAAGCGGGCGATGTTCTCCAGGCGGGTGGCGGCGGGGGTGTTGGGGCCGAGGATGGCGACGCCTTGGCGTGCGGTTTCGACGAGCCGGTCGTTGGATCGGGCGCCCGCGATCGTCGCCTGGTAGAAGAGTTCGTCGTCGACGACGTAGCGGTCGCGGCGGCGTTCGTCGCGTTCTCGGCGGACAAGGCTCTGGCTCTCCAGGAAGGCGATGGCCTTGGAGATGGACGCCGGGCTGACCTGGAGGCGCTGGGCGAGTTGGGACGCGGTGAGGCTGCCCGCGTCGGTGGTGAACAGGCAGGTCAGCACTCGGGCCGTCATCTTGGTCAGGCCCGAGGCCATGAGGACGGTGGTGAGCGTCTCCTCGTATTCGGTCACGGCCTCGGCGTCGCGTCCGTGCGGCTGGGGGACTGATTCCGGCCCTCGGGAGGAGGCGGGCCTGCGCCGGTGGGCACGGCGTTCGGTGGCGCGGTGGGCCAGGTCGGCGCGGTAGGCGGTGGGGCCGCCGTTGCGCATCACCTCACGGGTGATCGTCGAGGTCGGACGGTCGAGGCGTCGGGCGATCTCGGCGTAGGGAAGGCTGTCGGCCAGCCCCAGCGCGATCTGCTGGCGTTCGGTCTGGGTGAGCCTGCCTCCCGGCATCGCGATCTCCTTGGTGATCCTTCGTGGCGGTCCCTGAGCCCCCACTGTAGCGTTCACTTCTCATCCATTGCAATGACCAGAGTGATCGTCGTTGCATTACTCTCAAGACCGTTGCAACAGTTTCCGTGCCTTCACCTGCGCAGATGTTGATTGCGTGCAACGGACTCGTTGCCGGATTATTGAAAGCAACGTAGCGTTTCCGGTGTCAGAAACAACGAACGAGCACGGGAGAGCATGATGCAGAAGTTCGACACCCCCGCCCCGATCTCCGCCGTCCTGGACATCCCCGCCGGACGCATCCAGTTCATCGCCGCAGACCGCGCCGACACCACCGTCGAGGTCCTGCCCGCCGACCCCTCCAAGAGCCGCGACACCAAGACCGCTGAGCAGACCACCGTCTCCTACGCCGACGGCGTCCTGCGGATCACGGCCCAGGCCCCCGGCAACCAGCTCTTCGGCCCCTCCGGATCCCTGGAGGTCACCGTCCAGCTGCCCGCCGGCTCCCGCGTCGAGGCCAAGGCCGCCGGCGCCGAGCTCCGCGGCGTCGGACGCCTCGGCGACGTCGCCTTCGAAGGCGCGTACCGCCAGATCAAGATCGACGAGGCCGCGAGCGTCCGCCTCATCGCGATCGACGGCGACGTCGAGGTCGGCCGGCTGGGCGGCCCGGCGGAGATCAGCACCGCAAGGGGCGACATCCGGATCACCGAGGCCGTGCGCGGCACGGTCGTGCTCCGCACCGAGTCCGGCGACATCTCGATCGCCGCCGCAGCCGGCGTCTCGGCCGCCCTGGACGCCGGCACCGGCTACGGCCGCGTCAGCAATGCCCTCAAGAACGACGGCACCGCCGAACTCGACATCCGCGCCACCACCTCCCGCGGCGACATCACCGCCCGCAGCCTCTGAAGGAGCAGAAGCAGGACTGTCCGGCGCGCTCTCACCCGACCAGGGGAAACCATGACGAAGAACAGCACTTCCTCGACCAGTTCGACCAGTTCGACGTGGACCGGCACGGTGCCGGTCGACGATACGGCCCTGGCCGTCACCGACACCGGCGGTCCCGGCGTCCCGGTGGTCTACCTCAACGGCCAGTTCGCCACCCAGGGGTACTGGCGGCGGGTCATCGCCGAACTGGGGACGCAGTGGCGGCACATCACCTACGACGAACGGGCCCGCGGCAGATCGAGGCGTTCGGCGGACTATTCCTTCGAAGCAGCCGTCCGGGACGTCGATGCCGTTCTCGCGGCCAGGGGTGTGGACCGGGCGCTGGTGGTGGGCTGGTCCTACGGGGCGTTCGTCGGCGCGCACTGGGCCAGCCGGAATCCGGACCGCGCCCTGGGCGCGGTCCTGGTCGACGGCGCCCAGCCGTACGACTGGCTGGACGAGGCCATGGAGCAGCGGATCCGGAAGACGTTCCGGCGGATGAGCTGGTTCCTGCCGCTGCTGCGCCCGACGGGCCTGACCCCGCGGATGAACGCCGAACAGATGGCGGACAGCAACATCGAGCTCGGCAGGCTCGCCCGCGAGCGCGAACTGGACCCCGTGCTGGACGACATCACCGTCCCGGCGCGGTATGTGGTCGCTTCGGGGACGTCCCTGGGGAGCAAGGGTGACGAGCAGGAGCGGATCCGCGCCAGCCTCGACGGTGTGACCGCCCGCAACGCGAACATCAAGATCAGCGCGAAGGTCGCCAGCAACCACGGCGCGATCCTCAAGAAGGACTTCCCGGCCGTTGCCGAGGCGGTACGCGAGGTGGCCGCCGTTCCTGGGCGGCTCAGCGACTGGTGAGCGCTCGCCGCTTTTCAGCAGGTCGGGTTCAACCCGTCGCTGAGCAAGGTGGCCGCACTGTGGAGTGGCACGCCGGTCACGGTACGGCCAGATGCCCCGGAAATGGGCTTGATCTAAAGGCCGTAGTGCAGGAACGGGGCCCAGAGGTCGGGGTGGTTGGGGTGGCGGTCGCGCAGGGCTCGGGTGGCGCCGGCGAGGGCGGCGGAGGCCGTGGTGTGGCCGCCCGCGTCGTGGAAGAGTTGGGAGAATTCGGTGGTGATCAGGTCGCGGACTGGCCAGAGGGTGGCGATCACATTGCGGAATCCGGCGAGTTGGAATGCGGCGGCCAGGTGGGTCAGTTCGTCCGGGGCGTCCGGGGTGGGCATGACGGTGGCGCACGCTGAGAGTTGGGCGAACTCGGCGTTGGGCAGGTCCAGGTGGGACAGGTCGTCGATGGTCAGCAGGCCGTCGAAGAGAGCAAGGCCGCTGAGGTGTGGGTGGGCGTCGTCGCGGAGGTTGTGGCAGGCGAAGTAGGCGCGGGTGGCCTGGGGGAGGGCGGCCAGGACGCTTTCGCGGGTCGCCGCGTCGTTGAGCAGCACGACGGCGTCCGGGTGGCGCTCGGTCAGCGCGTGGCCCTCGGCTTCCGCGCCGGCCAGTTCGGCGCCGTTCGCGGTGCGGCGTACCGCGACGATCAGGTCACTGCCCGGCTGCGGTGCGGTGGCCCGCGCCATGTTGCGGGACAGCAGGCGGATCGTCGGGGCATATGACGACTCGACCAGGTCGAGCGCGGACCGGCCTTGCGGGGCGGTGGCGGCGTGCAGCGGAAACGCGCTGAGCAGGCCGGTCGGCACCCACCACACCCGGGACGGTCTGGCATTCTCCAGGACCGGGCCGACTACCGCGGTCCACAGCCAGGCCAGGATCTCGCTGGTCACCCCGGCGGCTGTGGCGGAGAGCAGGTCGTAGGCGTGCGAGCGGACGTCCTCGTGGTCCAGCCCGTCGAGCGGCAGCGCGCGGACACCCGGTTCCGGGCCGACGATCAGGGCGTGGCTGCCGAAGCGGCTCACGTTGATCAGCACGATCGGGCCGGGCAGGTTCAGGGCGGTCAGCTGGGCGGCGGCCAGTGGGCGCAGGAAGTTCTCGTGGCCGGGGACGGCGCGGATGTCGTCGAGCAGGTTGGCCCAGGCGTCGCGGCTCTGCGAGGCCTGGACGGTTCGCACGTAGCCGTCCGGGGTGCGGGCACTCTCGGTTCGGTCCGTGGTGACCGCCTTGCGCAAGCGGTCGAAGCGTTCGGCCAGGTCGGGCCGGGCTTCGCGGAGTTTCGTCAGGTCGGAGCGCAGGTCGAGTTCCAGCGACAGCAGCACCGCGCGGGCCTCCTCGGCCGCCTCCAGCGCGGTGGCTGGGTCGCCGGCCAGGATGTGCGCGGTGACCGCCTCGCTGCCCACTTCGGTGATCTCGGTGAGCCGGGCAGCCCGGTCCACCCGGTCGATCTCCTCCAGTGCGGCGACGCGCATCAGGGCGACGGCTTCGCGGTAGCAGGTGACGGCCAGGTCGTAGCGCTGGTGGTGCAGGGCGAGGCGACCGGCGCCGCGTAGCGCAGTCAGGCTGTCCATCGCGTCGGTGATCGTGGTGCGCGCCAGGTGACACAGTCGCCCTATCTGCGCGCCGGTCAGCTCGGAATGCTGGTCGTAGACCTGGGTGAGGCGGCGGAGCAGCGGCCCGCGGTAAGGGCCGATTTGTGGAGCCAGGTCGAGCGCGGCCTCCAGCAGACGGGCGGCCTCGGCCAGCTCGGCGTTGTCCCGGGTCAGCAGGTAGCGCTCGAGACGAATGTCGGAGAGGCGCGACAGGTGTCCGAGCCGCTCGATGTGATGCTCGTGCCGGATGGTCTCGGCCTCGGCCTCGGCGGCGCGCAGGGCGAGTTCCAGGTCGACTGCGAGGCCGCCGCGGCGGAACTCCCGCAGGAAGCGGCTGGAATGCTTGTCGGTGGCCGGCTCCTTGGCGTGTGCGATGAGCAGGAACTCCTGCGCCGCGGCGTCCATCATTGCGGCGATCTCGGCACCCTCGGGCCCGTCTACGTACTCCTTGACGATGCCGACCCGGTCAATGCTGGTCCGCCCGGGGTCCGGGGTGGCCCTGCGCCGGGCGAAGCGCAGCCGCAGGCTCCGGGCGCGGACCAGCCGCTCCCGCTGCCGGGGGGCGTCCGGCGGGGCGAGCGCCACAGCCTCGGCGGCCAGCCGGGCGGCGACGTCCAGGTCACCGGTGTCCTGATCGTTGACGCCGCGGATCAGGTACGCGTCGCTGAGCCGGCCGAGCCGCTCGGGCAGTTGCGGATCGTCGGCTCGGGTGGCCTCGATCGCGGCGCTCAGCAGCAGGACCGCGGCGTTCACCGCAGCCGGGTTCCGATTCCGGGAGGCGTGGCTGATCAGGGTGTTGGCGTACCGGGTCTGCCACTCCGGCTCGGCGCGCGGTCCGAGTATCCGGTCCAGCGGTTCGGGCAGGTCGTCCGGGCGCGCCTCCGGCGGCAGCCAGTGCATCAACGTCTGTGCCAGCTCGTCGGGCCGGCCGGAGTCGACGGTCGCGTTGTGCCGAAGGATGTGGAAGTCGCCGAGCACGCCACGGGCCCGGGTCAGGCTCGGCGAGGCCGGGTCGCGCGCGGTCAGCCGCTGGGCCAGCCACCACAGGTACGCGGCGTCGGTCATCGCCTCGGAGGACAGCACGAAGTCGTGGTCGCCGGTCCGGTCGGCCGCGCGCAGCCGGCGGCGCAGGTTCTCCTGGGCGAGCGACTCCAGCGTAGGCAGCAGGCCCGGGTCGGGCTCCGGTGCGGTCGGGTCCGGCCATGCCGCGAGCACGGCCGTGCGGCCGACGTCGATCGCGGCGTGCAACCGCGCCGGGTCCGGCCGGACTTGGTATTCGGCTTCGAGGGCCTCGGCCAGGTTCTCGGCCACTGAGATCCGCCCGGCCGTCCAGGTTTCCGAGTTCCCGGCGCGCCGGTACAGGGAGATGCACTCGTCCAGGTCGGCGGTGTCGCCCAGCACGTCGAACCGAATCCGCAGCACCGTGGCAAGCATTGACGTGGACCGCCCGGGTGTGTTGTCACGGAAGAGCCCGATCGCTTCCTGGAGGTCCTCGATCCGCCGGGACTGCTCGTACCGGGCGGCGAGGGCCAGGCCGAGATCGGTTCGGAGGGTCTCCTGCGCGTCGCCGGTCGCGCCGGCGAGGGCGGCCCGCAGGGGGGTTACATGGTCCGCCGCCCCGGCCTCCGGCTTGTCCGGGTGCAGCAGAAGCAGCTGCGACAGGCGGGCGATCTGCGCGCGGACCGCCGCATGCGACGGGCTCCCCGGCGGCAGCGCATCGACCGCTGCCGTGCCGTCGGCCACTGCCTCCCGCAGATCGTCCAGGTGCTGGAAGGCCACGAAGCGCTGCCACTGCGCGGCGCTGCTATTGGCCAGTAGTTGGGCCGGGTCGGCGGAGAGCGACCGAGTGATCGTCAGCGCCTCGTCGGTCAGCGCCAGGCCCCGATCGATGTCGGACATCGCCGAGGTCGTCTCGAACCGGCCGCCGTACAGCACGGCGACGTTCTGCAACAGCTTGGCGCGCAGCAGGTCCGGCTCGGTCGCCAGGTCGAGGGCGCGCTCGCCGTAGGTGACGGCGGCGTCGAGGTCCGCGGCATCGCCGGTCTCGGCGTGCCGGTCGGTCAGCGCCACGGCCACCTGCAGCAGCACCGGCGCCGCGTCGGCGGCGAGATCCGGCGGCCACTCCGACAGCGCGAAAAGGCGGATTCCGGTGTCCCTGTGCCGCGTCAGCGCATGGGCCGCGATGCCGCGGAGAATCCCGCTCGTATGCGCCTTGATGTCCTCGATCGTGGGCGGCTTCGCGCCCCGGAAGTACTCCTGGATCTCCGTCGGCGACGCGGTCGGCCTGCGCTGCCACAGCACACGGAAGAACTCGAGCGCCCACTGCTTCTCGATCTGCTGCTCGTCCTGCGGCCCGTTCTCGAAACGAGCCCAGTGCAGCCAGGCGAGCAGATGAAGCGCCAGGTCGACGAGGTCGTCACCGGCGTCCGCGACCTGCACCCACCACAGTCGCGCGGCCTCGACCAGAGCCTCGTCCGCCAGCACGCCCTCGGGGTCGCCCTGCTCCCAGCGCGAGATCCGTTGATGCAACCGGTTGCTGGGCTGCGCGGCGGTCGTCATAGACGCTATCGTCACATCGACTTGACGGGGCGGGGCGGTTTGTGGCGGAGGCGGTGGGAACAGCGTGTCCACGAGTACCGCTGGCGAGGAACGCGAACGGCTCGCGCTGACCTATCTCTGTGAGCGTCTGCCCGACATCCGTGCGGCAGCCTCCGGCCGTCCAGTGGAGTACCGGACGCTGCTGGCGGCGATCGAGACCGCGGCCAGGACCCGCACGCCGATCGCCGAACTGCTGGAGCAGCTGATCCAGTTCGACGCCGGTGGATCGTACCGCCAGTTGCCGCACGAGATGCCGTTCGGTCCCGGTCACGCCGACGAGGAGATCGCACGCTGCCCGGACGGCGCCTGCTCACGTACCGAGCGCCCGCGACCGGCGGGGCTGTCGCCGCGCTGCCGGGTGACCGGTGAGCGAATGCCGACGCGGACCACCGGATGACCGACTTTTTCGGCGAACTGGCCAAGAAGCTCGCCGAGCGCTGGGTGTCGCTGCTCGCCATCCCCGGGCTGCTCTTCCTCACCGCGCTGCTCGTCGGCGCCCGGTTGCGCTGGGCGCACGCGGTCGATGTCGACTACGCACTCGACTCGCTGGACAAGCTCGTGGCCGAAATCGGCCAATGGCCCTCGGCCCGCAAGACGCTCGGCGTGGCCGGTGTGCTGCTCGCCGCCGCCGCGGTCGGGCTCGCGGCCGGCGGTCTGGCAGCCGGGGTTCGCCTGATCTGGCTCGGCCGCTGGCCGGCGCCCCTGGCACGGTGGCGCAGCACGGCCCGCCGGGACCGCTGGGACGCCCTGGTCGAGCGGCGGTTCGCGCTGGAGAGCACTGACGGCCGCACCGACGAGATGCAGGCCACGATCGACGACCTGGCGGCGCGGGCGAACCGGCTCGCCTTGGCCCGCCCGGCCAGTCCGACCTGGATCGGCGACCGGTTCAAGGCGGTCGAGTCGATCAGCCACCAGCGCTACGGCCTCGATCTGGCCTTCGTCTGGCCGGCGTTCTGGCTGGTCGCGCCGGACCTGGTCCGTTCAGAGACGGAGGCGGCCGGCAGCCAGTTCGCCGACGCGACCGTACGCGGCGCCTGGGCCACCCTGTACGCCATGCTCGCGCTGCTCTGGCCGCCCTCCGCCGGGGTGGCCGTGGTCCTGGGCGTCGCCGCGTGGCGCCGGGGCCGGTCCTCGGCCGCGGCGCAGACCCGGCTTATCGAGGTCGCCCTGGACCTGCACGGGCGCGCGCTGGCCACCACACTCGGGGTGAGCGGCGCGGACACGACAGGGCCGCTCACCCCCGATGAGGGCGTCGAGATCACCCGGATCTGCCGCAAGGGACGCTGACTCGCAAGGTGCCGGAGCAAGCCCTCAAGCCGTTCGCCGACCCTTTGCAGTGTCGGTGGTCGCAGCTACGCTCCCAGAATCGGCCCGCCTGATGAGAGTGGCAGCGTGGCTCGGCGCTGCTGGAACACCCCGGCCTTCTGCCACTGGCTGAGCAGGCGTCAGCACGTCTGCCCAGAAGCATCGTCCGACTCGGCCGGCCGGCCGTCGGGGCGGGCACCAGGGGAGGGGACTTTCATGTGGCAGGCGAGGAACAGGAGATGGGCGTCAAAGGCGCTCGCCGCGGCAGCCGGAGGCCTGCTGCTCGGGGCGCTCACTGCCGGGCCCGCGCAGGCCGCGGGGCAGGGGCAGCACATGGCGCTCGGGCTGAAGGCGCTGGCCGTCGGGCAGAAGAGCGTGGACGCCACCTCCGGCAGCGCGACGGTCACAATCGACTGGACGGTCACGGACGGGAGTACGGCGGCGACCGATATGACCGGTGACATCACCGTTCAGGAGGTCGCCGCCGATGGGAGCCTCATCGGGGCGCCCCAGGACCTGACCTTCTCGTTCCAGCCGCGATGGCCGTACCAGGCGAACCCGGTCGCCGGCACGATGGCGTCCGCGGACTACAGCTACGCCTTTCCCGTACCGCAGTACGCGGCCGGGTCCACGGCGCAGTGGGCCGTGGTGCAGGTCACCGCGAAGGACGACCAGGGCGGCACGCTCACCGTTGGACGGCAGAAGCTGGCCAGGTTCGGCGCGCAGTTCACGGCGAAGGAGCTCATCGACTCGACCGGACCCGCGTATGACGACCTCGGGCTGGCTTTCAATCAGCCCGAGTACCTCTACAACGCCGACGCCTCCGTCACGGAGCGGTACCGGCTGCACGTCACCGACGCCGAATCCGGCTTCTTCCGGGGACGGCTGGTCCTCAGTGGCCCGCAGAGGGCGACGGCGAGCGGAACGCTGCAGGTGGTGTCGGACAGCAACGGCACGCTGCGGTGCGGCCCGGACACTTACGTGTTCGACACCCATGACGTGGACTGCACGGTCGACGTCACCATTCCCGCCGGCGCTCCCGCCGGGACCTGGTCCGTCTCCCGCGTCAGCCTGACCGACGCGGCGGGGAACGTCAGCGTCACCAGGGGTCTGTCCGGGGCTCCGGTGCACGTCACGCAGAACAGCACCCTGCAGGCGTCGGACTTCGCCATCAGCCCCGCGCAGTACAACAACTGGAACGGGTTTGCGACGCTGACCGTAACGATGCAACCGACCGGCGTGCGTGACGGCATCGCGTCCGTGACGCTGCTGGGCGACGGCTGTGGCGGATCGGTCACGCAGAACCCGGTGGTCGCACCGGACGGCTCGATCTCGGTACTCGCCACCGTGCCGCCGGTCTACACAAGGCAGTGCACGGTCACGGGCATCGGCATCACCGACGGCGCTGGCGACGCGGCGGCCTACGGCACTGCCTTCCACGGCCCCGCGCTGGACCTGGTCGCCACACAGATCCCGGACACCGCGGCCCCGGTGGTGAACTCGGCCTCGCTGGACACGACGTCGGTGCCTGCGAGTTCGCTGCCGCGCAACGATGTGCTCACCCTCGATGTGACGTCGTTCGTGGGCGTTACCGGCTTCAGCCTCACCGTGTACGACGCGAGCGGCGCTTCGGTGGACGGCGCCGACGGCGGTGTCAGCTCGGTGACCAACGGCCCGCTCAAGCTGCTGGTGCCCTTGCACCAGGGCCTCGCCCCAGGCGTGTACACGGTCGGCTTCATGCTCACGGACGTAGGCGGGCTGCACTCCCAGTACGGCTACCCCAACGGCGTCGGCTCCCCTGTGCCCGGCGGACCGCTGCTGATCACGGTGACTGACGACTGAGAGGGCGCGCAGACAGGCAGCCGGCCTGAATCGTGGGGCCGCGAGGGGTACCGCACTCGGTCACAAGAGCGCGTGCTGTTCCTCTCGTCCGGATGGCGCCGGCTCAGGCCCCGTTGAAGTGCTCGTCGACGAAACCCGGCTTGGCGTCGTCGATCGCACGCCGGTACCGCTCGGCGATGTGCGCGGGGTCGAACGGGGTGCCCGGCTGGACCATTCCGTTGACCGTGAGGGTGAGGACCCGGATGCCGTCGTCGGCCAGCTGGGTGCCCAGCAGGTTCGCGACCCCGCGCAGGCCCAGCTTGCCCAGGGACAACGTGGCGAGGCTCGGGTGCGGCTGGTCGGCCAGCCCGCCACCGGTGAACAGCAACGTGCCGCCGCCGGAGGCTCGCATGGCCGGCACCGCGACCTGGGCGGCGACCACCGCGCCGACGACGTTGACGGTGTAGGCGCCCAGCAGGTCCTCGGGCGCGGCCGACAGGAGGTCGTCGGGCGTCAGCTGGGCGACGTTGTACAGCACGACGCCGGGCGGGTTCGGGGTCGCGTAGAGCGAGGTCAACGCCTCGCGCAGCTGCCCGGGGTCGGCCGCGTCGCCGCGCATGATGGCCACCTCGGCCCCGGTGGGGCGCAGGTCGGCGGCGAGCTCCTCGAGCTTGTCACGGTGCCGGGCGGCCAGGGTCACCCGGTAGCCGTCGCGGGCGAAGCGACGGGCGGTGGCGGCGCCTATGCCGGGGCCGGCACCGATCACGAGCAGGTGGCGCGCGTCGGCGGGATGGGGTGAGGGGGACGCAACGTCGGACACGGTAGGAGGGCTCCTTCAGAGCAGGGCGCACAAGGCCGATGGCCGTATCGTTTCGGGCTCCAAGACCGGTATCAAGTCACTGCTGATGCTAGTTTCACGACTGAGTGGGGCTGGCTGGCCTGCGGAGGAACCTGATGGTTGTGTACACCGTGCTGCGGCCCGAGGAGCCGGCCGACCCGTCGCCCGGCTCCGGCAGTGCCATCGGTCCCGGGGGCCGCGGCGACTCCGACGGCGCGTCTGTCCGGCGCCGAGAGCTCGCCGTCTTCCTGCGCAGTCGACGCGAGCGCCTGTCGCCGAGCGAGCTCGGTCTCGTGGCGACCACCCGGCGGCGCACCCCCGGTCTGCGCAGGGAAGAGGTCGCTCAGCTCGCAGGGATGAGCGTCACCTGGTACACGGCCCTTGAGCAGGCCCGTGACGTGCACCCCTCGCCCCAGGTGCTCAACGCGCTCGCCCGCACGCTGCGCCTGGACCAGGACGAGCGTCACCACCTCTACCGGCTCGCCGGCGCCGCGGACAACGCGGTGGTCGCGGAGTGCAACGCCGTGAGCGAGGAGTTGCACGCCGTGCTGGACAAGCTCGACCCTTACCCCGCCTGCGTCCAGAACGGCAAGTTCGACCTGCTGGCCTACAACAGCGCGATGCGCCGGCTGATCACCGACCTCGACGAGGTGCCGGTCGCACAGCGCAACTGCGTCTGGCTCACCTTCGCCGAGCCTCGCTGGCGCGAGCGCGTCGTCGACTGGGAGCAGGCCGCGGCTCGCCAGGTCGCGAACCTGCGCGTCGCAATGGCCGAGCACGTCGACGACGGCCGATGGAAGGCGCTGGTTTCGCGGCTGCGCGCGGAGTCGTCGGAGTTCGCCGGACTGTGGGACCGGCACTCCGTCCGCGGTGTCGACGCCGGCGTGCTGCGCCAGATCGACAACCCGGCGGTTGGCCGGATGACCTTCACCGTCTCCAACACCTGGGTCGCGCCCGGCTCGACGACCCGGCTGCAGGTGCTGCTCCCCGCGGACCCCCACACCGTCGAGCGGCTGACCAGGCTGGTCGCCGACGCCGGCTGAGCCCAACAACGTGCACGGCGTCGAGGAATACGCCCGTGTCAGGGTGACCCTGCGCTCCGGAACCCCGGCGTGGGTCCTACTCGGCCCACGACCGTGACACCTGTCGGCACGGGTGCCCTGGTCCAGTGCGGAGCCGCGGGGCAGCCACGAGCCAGGTGGGTCAGTGCTGTGCGACGACCGCGGACACCATTGGCGCGTTGTAGGCCTCCGCCCGCAGCTTCGGCTCGCCCGAGTGGAGCGCCTCCGCCGGCCAGGACAGTGTGAGCGTGCGGGACTCCCCGGGAAGCAGCCACAGGTAATTGTCGCTGTACAGGGTTGGGAGCACCCGCTCACCACTCACCGAGTCGACGAGCGAGACGCGCACCATCGCCGCGACCGCCCCGCCCTTGTTGCGCAGTCGGGCGGTGAGTTCGGCGCGGCTGCCGGAGCGGTCCGTGCCGGTGACCTCGGCGGACAGTCTGGTCCGGTCGGCGCGGTTCAGCGCCTGCATGGCCTGGGCGTCGCGGTGGCGCCAGTAGGTGTTCTCGGCCAGCAAGGTGCCGTTGGAGTCCTTCAGGCGCAGCCGCAGCAGATGGAAGTCCGGCAGGTCGTCCGTCCAGCTTGCGGTGAACGCCTCCGTGGTGGCCGACGGAGCGATGTCGACGGACGTGCGCTGCTGCGCGGCCACTTCGCGCCCGGACAGGTCGAGGAAGGTCGCGGTCACCGTGGCGCGGCTGACCCGGTTCGGTGTGTGGTTGACCGCGATGACCCGGCCGTCCCGCGGGTCGGCCTGGACGTGCAGGGCCTCGGCCGCCTTGCGGGCGCCGTAGTAGGCGCCGTTGACGTCGAAGTCGTAGTCGTACGTCTGCCAGACGGTGCTGTACCAGGCGGGGTGGGACATCCACAGCATCAGACCGGTGGCGTCGTCCCACAGCTTCGCGTTCCAGGCCTCGAACATGGCCCGGAAGTTCTCGTAGTTGACGAACTGCGCCTTGCGGCAGAAGTCGTCGAGGTCCTTGGCCGGGCCGAGCCGTGCCTCGACGGCCGCCATGTAGTTGTGAGGGGCCTGGTTCCCCCGGGTGCTCCAGTCGTGGTGGTACCAGGCGCCGCCGACGGGCCACTCGGGCTCGCCGCCGACGAGCCGGCGCATGGTCTGCGCCGTCGGGAGGACGGGCATGCCTATTTCCGTGTGGAAGCCGAAACTGCCGCTGCCGTAGGTCTCCGGCGAGTAGTACTTCTCCGGCTCCACCCAGCCGTAGGGACCGCCACCGGTGACGATGCCGCCTGCCGAGTTGTTCTGGTACAGCACGTCCGGCGCTTCGGCTCGCACCGCCTTGCGCATGCCCTCGTCGACCGGGCCGGGCGGGTTGCCCTCGTTGGCGCCGCACCACACCACGACGCAGGGGTGGATGCGGTAGCGCCGCACGGTGTCCTGCGCGGCGTCGAGGAACAGTTGGTGGTCCGGTGGGTCCATCCCCCAGGCGTTGGGGAAGTCGTTCCACACGAGCAGGCCGTGCTCGTCACAACTGGCGAAGAACTCCTCGCGGTTGCTGCACCCGACCCAGTTGCGGATCATGGTGAAGTTCATGTCGCGGTGCATGCGCACGGCCGCGTCCATCCGCTCGGCGGGCATCCGGCGCAGCAGTTCGTCCCAGCCCCAGTTGCCGCCGCGGCAGAAGACGCGGACGCCGTTGACGCTGATCTTGAGCGGCTCGACGGAGTTGTCGACGGAGGTGACGTCCGTCCACTTCTCGCCGTCGTCCGACACCTGGATGGTGAACGTCCGCGCGTACGCCTGTTCCCAGGTGATCGCCACCCGGTCGAACCCGACCGGCGAACCGAGGTCGACCTGGATCCACTGCTCGTCCTCGTAGGCCGAGGACCACCGGGTGTTTGGGTTGCCGTCGACGGCGTTCGCCGGCCCGTTGGAGTCCTGCTCGACGGAGGACGCGGTGGCCTTCTTGCGCAGGGCCAGGTCGGTGCCGGCGGCGGTGCTGTCCACGACCGACAGGCCCCACATCGACGAACCCCAGCTGCTGGCCCGCGTGTGGCAGAACACCCGCACGTAGCGTGCGGTCCGCACGTCGAAGTCCACGTTCTGCAGGCTCGCGGAGCCCGAGGTGTGGAACGGCAGCGGAACCGCCGTGTTGTCCACGGCCTTCGCGTCGGTCCACTTTTCGCCGTCGTCCGACACCTGAACCGTGTACGTCTTCGCGTACGCCTGCTCCCAGGTGAGGATCACACGGTCGAACGGGAGGGAGGAGCCCAGGTCGACCTGGACCCACTGCTCGTCCTGGAACGCGGAGGACCAGCGGGTGCCGGGGTCGTCGTCCGTGACGTTGCCGGCGCCGTTGGAGTCGGTGTCGACCGTGGAGGCGGTGGCAGGCCTGTGCAGCGCGAGGTCGGTGTCGGGCGCCGCGCTGTCGGCGACACTCAGGCCCCACAGGGAGGAACCCCAGTCCGTGGCCCGGGTGTGGCAGGCGACGCGCACGTAACGGGCCTTCAGCCGGGGGAAGTCCACCGTCTGCGCGTACGCGTCGCTGCCCGTTTGGAAGACCAGCGGGACCTGGTACTCGTAGCCGAACTGGCGGATGCCGAACCGCGTGGTGTGCCGGTCGCTCTCCTGGCCGTCGACCGTCGCGGTCAGTGTCAGCCGGTGCAGCGCCGCTTCGCCGTAGCCGTTGGGCCACCACAACCTCGGGTCGCGCAGCCGGAGTCGGGGAAAGTCCGCCGGGCTGAGGACGACATCGGCGCTCTGCCCGCCGGGGACCGTGACCGTCCTGGTCACGTGCACGTCGTCGAAGGCGGCGGAGACGGTGATACGCCTGCTGTCCGCGTCGGCGTTGCGCACCGGCACGGTGATCGTCAGCTCGGCCGTCCGGGTGTCCGGCAGGTCGGGGAGCCGGGACTCCACACGCGGGTCGCCGATCACGGCCGCGCCGGTGGAGCGCAGCCGTACGTGGTTCCAGATGCCGGCCGCCCGGTCCCGTACCGCGGGCATCCAGTCCCAGCCCGAAGAGGCCAGATACGTGGGCGAGTTGCGGTTCATGGTGTTCGCGCCGGCGTCGACGAAGGCAAGACCCGACGGGCCCTTGTCACCCGGGCTGCCGGGCACCGGCATCGGGCTGATCTTCACGGCCAGGGCCTGGTCGCCGCCCTTGAGCAGCTTCGTCACGTCGAAGGCACCCCGGGCGAACGGGCTCGTGACGGTGCCCACCTCGGAGCCGTTGAGCCAGACCTCGGCCTGGTGGTTGACGCCGTCGAACTCCAGCCACACGTGCCGGC
>Ga0307517_10006496_pt1 | contig 17298 bp, 27 predicted proteins | sample 23_EM_MG_FD_194515 | JGI IMG/M metagenome (GOLD analysis project Ga0307517, IMG submission 194515) | Populus trichocarpa ectomycorrhiza microbial communities from riparian zone in the Pacific Northwest, United States - 23_EM | ecosystem: Host-associated > Plants > Roots > Unclassified | place...
AGCTAACTCGAAAGGTACGCTGTCGGCACCATTCGAATCGACAGCAAGGATCCCTCCATTAACAAAAGTTCCCGTCCAGTTACCCTGACCCCGTTCGAGGGGGATTTCGAAGGTGTTCGGACCCCCGCTCGGCCCTGGGTCGTCTTGCGAGTCCCAGTTACTGATATTCGATACAAAAAAACGTGGAAATGATGTGGAATCCGAGCATAAGGCGACGCTGATGTTTAGTCTCTGCTGTTGTGGAATAGCAAACGATGGTGGTTGTGGTAGCCGCTGTGTGTTGAGAGAAGTGACTTTGTTGAGTTCTAGATTAGGTCTAGCTTGGGCGTAGACGGTGGTGGCGGCGAGGAGAAATATGAGGGATTCAGGCAGCATCTATGAGCTTACCCTTGCAGTCGTTGTCGTGGAGAATGTCATCTGAGCGGGCCGTAGTTTTTTGCACGCACGTGGTCCCTATTGACCTCCTGCTCGTTCCACCTCAACCATATGATGAGCTTAGCCTAGGCTTGAATTCAGGCTCGTCAGATGCGGCTCTGATTTCTGGCAGTATTGCCGTCCTCGTGGATTTTTGTTCTAGCTCTTAGCTGCCATCCGATAGCTCACCGATGGCTACGGCTAGAATGAGTACCGCGACTAGCACTAGCGAGGAACATTCGAATTCTACGGAAATCATAAGCCATTGGCTCACCAATTCCCCCCTTCACACCTTCAATCATTGAAAATAGTAACCTCTTGGCCCTATCAACGTTCAAACGGGAGAAACCCGATTTCCGTACTAACTTCTTGAAGCTCGTTTTTATTATTTTTCGACTGCCAACCGTTGAGCAGTGAGTGACAAGAGACAATAACCATGCACCATATCTTCCTTTCTTCTACGCGACGTCCACCCCCCACTCTCTCTTGTCGTTCGACTTTCATGTGATCCGTCCCCGGCCATTCGGATTTCTGCCAGTCCACCTGTCCAACGAAACGCCTGGCGCACAATAGCGCACGGTCGTTAGCATATTCGGGCTACCTGCGCCTCCCTAGGGCGAGCCTTAACTTGGATCCGACGCCTCTATACGTCATGAATTGTTTAAAAGGCGTGAACGAAAAAGCCCATTTCTTCATCTACCAGGTCTTCCAGCTCCCGTTGTTCGCCCACTTGAAGAATGCATCTCTCTGTCTTCTCTCTGTTGACCTTATTTTCCGTGGCCGCGGCTGGGGTTCTCGATCCCCGCGCGCTCCCAACCCCTGTTAGCGCTGCTACAGCGAGGTCTTATCTCGCTTCCTGTACGCCGTTATCAAAGCATGGAGCATACTATCTGATATATTTCATGCCTATAGTGACCGTCGAAGCCGAGTCTAACACCCCCGCCTATGACCGCAATCTGTTCAAACACTGGATCACTAGTAGACAGTTGTAATGTGTGTAGCCGACTTCTGCTGACAACCCCACCACAGTTTCTGGCTCGTGCGACACGCGGAAGAGTGAGCCCATCTTTGTATATGGTCACTTCGAAACGCTGACCCATGCAGCCGTCCTCAAGCGCGATGGCACCAACGTGGTGGTGGCCAGCGACTGTTCCCCCATCTCGGGCCAATGGGTTTCTCCCTATGACGGCGTCACGGTCAATGCATCGAGCAGCCTCGATATTGTTAGTACCTATTGTTTCTTCTTAAAATACATAAAAAATAAAGGCTCTCAACAGGACCATGTCGTCCCTCTGAAAGAGGTAGATGTATCCCATCCACCTCCCATTCCAGAAACTAATCACTTCCACAGGCCTGGATCTCCGGAGCACGTAGCTGGACAAACTCACAGCGCGAAGCCTTCGCCAACGATCTCAAACTTCCCCAGCTGGTCGCAGTTACCAACAAGTTGCGTTCTGTTGCTCTTTACTCGTTTATCTGTTCTAATATCCTAGCGCAGGACCAACCGATCGAAGGGTGCGTTATAACATATCCTTCTGCCTTCCCAAACCAGCTCGACGTTTCCTCGGAGAGTTTGGGCGCTGACGGTTCCTTGTCTTCCTTACATGTCCTCAAATCCATCCCATTGGTGGAATCCAATCCAAATTATGTAGGTTCCAAAGGTCCGTCAGTCCTGCTTGTTCCCTGGATGATCGTCCTCATTTCTTCTCCCTTCACACCTCGATCGATCCCCTCGCACACTTTATCCAACTCGTGACCCACTTCGATCAATAATCTCGTTTCCTCCTCACCCCCATCATAGACCCCGCGAAATGGATGCCTCCGCTCGCAAGCTATCAATGCACCTACGCACGCGCCTGGGTGCACGTCAAACATTACTATAGTCTCTCTGTCGACACGGCGGAGAAGGCGGCCTTGACGAGTTATCTCGCTCGTTGCTAAGCGCATCGCTTGGATTTATGGGTGTCTGTGGCTGATGTCGATGAATGATCAAGTTGAAAGGTAGAAAGAGCAGATGGGATCTAATGTTATCTAGTTTTGTCCATCCGGTAATTTAGAATCGGACTGGCCGGCGTTCGTGGTGTTCGAAATATACGGATTGAGTTCAAGTTTAACCTTTATATGGGTATTTATCTATATCTGTGGCAGTGCGCGCAGTGGGTTGACATTGAATGGGGCTTCAAGAAGTAGCGTTTCACGGTGTTTATACTGCAGGGAAACATTACACAACACGTTCCCACTGCAAGAACAGGAAGAAGAACGGTTTCCGTCCAAAAAGGCAATTTCAACATATCAATTCACTTGCAAAGGCTGTTCATGTCAGTCTGATACTGAAGCATGTTGTACAATCGGCCCAGTTAACTTTTGAGTTCAATCTCACCATACAATGGTTCTCTCTTGTCTCTTGTTTCTGTTTCGCCCAAGCTATCACTTCGCCACAGCCCGACTGGGTGCATTCTCCTTCAGGATCTCATTCAGCTCCTCCCTTTTCACACACCTCGCAAACCTAAAGCTCCCCGCGATTTCATCCAACTGCGCCTCGGTCTTACCCACAAAATGTTCCGCCCACTCCTTTACAAGGAATTCACTGACCAGGATATTTCTCGAGATCCTTCCCACCTTGTCGCTCAGCTTCCGATAAGGGTACAGATCGCGGAAGCGCTCCGGAACCTCGTCGAGAATGTGTTGAAAGAGCGGTGCGTAGACAGATCGTACGGCGGTGTCATCTGCACCCCAAGCATCGATGGCCAGCCGGTGCTTTTTGGCGAGGAAGGTCGTGAAGAGCTTCATGTAGGGCGTGTCAGGGTTAATGTAAACCATACCCTGGAACCCGATGTCTTTATATAGCCAGATAGACCAACTCAAACGATCCTAAATAAAAATGAAGAATCAATCATCTCTATAAAGATAAAAGCCAAAGGAAAGGCTCACGGCCTTGTAAATCTCCAACTGGTCCTTCAAGACCCTATAACGCGTTTTATTAATCGCGTCTGTGGCATCACCATCATACGGGCGTCGGGCGTAGACAGGGCCCCACTCCCCATTCCACACGCACAATCCACGCTCATCCATCCACTCCCTCTTCTTCTCATAACTCCGCCTCAACCTCGCCCGCTGCTCTTCGCTCCCCACGTACTCTTGGGGAGACGCAGGGAACCCAAAGCGCGAATAATCGTGGATCGAGTACGCCGTATTTTCCCACTTCTTGTGGGCATCGCCAAAGTGCGAAAAATCAGACGCAAAGGTGTTCCCGTCAAAGAAGATGGCGTGGTTTGGGTCAACGGCGCGGATGGCAGCGTAGATTTTGTCGTAGAACCCGATGACTCGAGTATGCTTCGAGTCGGTGGGCTCGTTCAACGGGTTGTAACCTGCAATCCACTTGTTGTCTTTGTAGTGCCTCGCAAGCTCTGTCCAAAGCCAGAGGACACGGTCCTGGAAGTCTTTGTGGTTCCAAACTAAAACCTCGCGGTTATATTACGTGCACATAAAATTAAGATCCACGCACAGTTGGCTATATGGCTCCCGTTGTCGGAGTGCCACTCAGTACTCTGGCCCCCAGGCACAGCGTGTAGGTCGAGGATGGTATAGATACCATACTTGGTGCAGGCGTCGATGACGCGATCGAGGTGCTTGAACCCGGACTCCTTGAGGACGCGCGGGTTCATGTCGTCTTGCGAAGAAAAGTAATTGGAGATGCGGCGAAAATGCTAAAGAGAATGTTACTTACCTTCGAAGTGGCGGTAGTTGAACGCGACGCGAATGCAGTTCAATTCGAGACTTTTAAAGAAGGCCGCATCTTCCTCTTGGAAAAAATACTCAAGGAACTATAACGATTGAACTAATTAGTCACTAACGGATATTGACCAGCTATGTACCGTGCACACCTTATCGAAGAAGAACTCTGACTTTTCCTTGCCGATAGTCTCTTCCAGGGCGTCGCGAATTTGGTGCTCGCAACCCGGATATCCTACACAAGTTAACGTTGAGCACAGCGGCTAACGTGAGTAAATTAACTCACCCGAAATGAAGTTCTCCATGCTAAAGGAAAGTAATAAAGCATACGCTAGACTATCAGCAAGGCGAAACTCACTTCATCCACCCTCCAAGACCCGCTCCTCGCAAGACAACTTCTTCGCCCTGCTCATCGATAACTCTGGTTCCAGAGATTCTGAGAAGCGACATGATGGGTTTTGATAAAGATAATATTATCTTTATCAATCTGCCGAAAGACGTGAGAAACAGATGGCTTTTATAAGTCTACAAAGTGCAGTGATAAAAGTAGGAGGCAACAGGTTATACTTGCCGGTCCGGAGAATTGAAGCTGGCACATGCAGTACCGAGGAATCACCGAAAAGGGGGGTCAAGTGCTTATTCCACTCCACTGTCAGTACTAGTGCGTTGGTACATCACGGAGCATCTTGGCACCCAATTCGAGTACCTCGTAGAAAATCCGGGGAAATGATAAGCAAACAGCGACGGCGACGTACTACAGTCATCTCCATTTCATTAAATTCTGAGAGCAGCAAACAGGGGAGGAAGTGCTGTAGGGTACCGTTAGTAATGCGTAAGTTAAAAACACTGTTAATAATTCGAGTTAATAACACGTTATTAACATGTTAATAACAAAGGCCTCCTGGCAAGGCCTTTTGGCATGTTAAAAATTGTTAAAAATTCAGGTTATAATAGCACCGCTGCCTGGCGCGATAAGACGATAGGGAAATGAATTTTTCAACTTCCATCCTTCAACAAACCATGTCTGAGATTCCTAACATCGACTCCCTTTCTCACAGCGACTTTCGGTGCCAAATTTCTTTTGGATCATCTCGGCAACTGTCTATAAGGGCTACCAACTCCGCCCTCTCGTCTTGCTCTCGTCGTTCTTGTTCTTTAGGATTGACCCTGGCCTTTGGGAGAAAACGTGATGTGAGGTATCCGCTCTCAGTGAACAGCTGAAAGGAATTTTTGGCTGGAAGGCGACGCGGACTACAGGCGATGGAATTGTTACCATCGAAGAGCAAGAATTTTTGAAACGTCATCCACAGAATAATGTCCTCATCAGTGTATCTGAAGCATTTGACAACTGATAGTATACGGGATGGCGATTTTTTGGGGAAGGAATGAATGAATTACGAATGACGAAAATGCTCTTCCCAGCAAAATTTTAACAAAATTTAACCTCCCGAGAGTTAATAACACGGTTAATAACTATTTCTAACTTGTTAGTAACATTTGGTTTTAAACATTTCGAAACAGCTGTTAAAAATTGGTCGAGGAGTCCAAAAGTTAATAACATTGTTAGAAATTTGAGGGGAATTTCTAACGGTACCCTAAAGTGCTGGGAAAAAAGGCATGATTGTCAGCTACTAGTACTATGATTGCACGAAGAAAGGGAAGATGAGAAAACGTACCAGCTAGCACCTGAACCAAGGGCGAGTACGGAGATAGGGTTGCACTCAACACCGACTTGGGCAGTGATAGCGCCGACAAGGCGAGCGGGGACGTTGGTCGCTGCAGTGGATCCAGGAGCGTGGAGGGCTCCGCAGCACTGGACGGGGCCGCTGTTGCAGCTATCGTAGACGACAGGGGAAGTCAGTGCAGAGGCGTCGAAGGAAGCAATGACAAGGAGAGCAACTTTGGAAAACACCTTGAATGAGGTGATAGACGAAGTAGGCACTTTTCGACTGAAGAATTGGAGATGTAATGCCATCCATTTTATAGCGCTCATTGCTCAAAGGTGCAGGGTACGGGAAGATATCCCGAAAAAAAACGCGTTGGGGCGCGGATAATGTGCAGACCACTTATTGAGTAAAACATAACCCATTGAACTCAGCAGCCGAGTTAGCCTTAGCGTTGAACGTTGAACCAATTGTTGACTCTGGAAAAACCATGGAGTTGTCAGCCTCGGCCTAGTAGAAAATTAGTTCCCCCGCGTGACGAAAAAAATCTATAGCATCAGTTTTCCTTGAATATCAGCGAAAGTTTTGTCGGGAACGACAGGGCAGATGCCAGCCAGCCGAAGTCTAAGAGCAAGAGCGAGATACGAAGAAAAAAAAACTGCCAAGTTCGCTGATCAGTGCGTATGTTTTCCGTGTGTTCTCGAGCTAGAAGCAATGCAAGGACCGAATTGAAGGAGGGGCTGACAGAAACTGACATGTCATGAATCATGATGCATTAGACTTGGCTTTCATGGAAGCGAAGACCAGGGAGAAAACGTGGAGTACCGATCACCTTCTATATTAGGGGAAAGTATTGCTAAATTCGAATGGCCGGCGTTTCAACGTGGTGCGCCTTTATCCTAGTGTCGACGACTTCGAAATGGGTTTTGAACCTTTCAGATAATGCGACGCGTCAGAAAGTGCACAGCCAAAACAGTGGCAGTGAATCATTATTCAATTCCGAATACATTGATAATCATAATTGATATTTTGCACCCTGCATTTTGCCCGGCCTCTAATTTCTGTTCTACTATCTCCATTGGAGTTGATGCACTTACTCTGGTTATGTGGAACCAGTTATGTTTAAATCATATATGTATTCCATCAAGGAAAGCTGGTGCTATCCCGGAGGTAGGATGATTATCAATGTAAGTATTCGGAATTGGTCACGCCTATTTCCCTTTGCCTCCCTTTGCTCCATGCCTCTTATGCAACTTTATGTGATTCACTCCAGCGAAATAGCTAAACGCCCTCACTCTCCCGTCCTCATCATGAACTCTCAGGATTCCTGCCACTTGCAGCAAGCGTAGCCCCCGCTTCGTGTCCACATTGCCCCGTTCACCCATTCACTGTCCTTGTCGTCACCCCCCTCTGTGCTCGCAAGCAGATATATGCCTCGCATACAAGATGCTTGATTTTTCATCTCCCGTGTCTATTCCTTGCTTTACCGCCGATCTTCTGAGACTCTGGCTTTTGACAAGCGGACTCTACCCTCTCGGATAAATGCGTAGTCCAGCGACATCGCACATTCTCATTATTGGGTCAATCCACTCGCACTGCGATATTGATTACTGTGCACGTAGGGGTCATTACCTTCGCAAAACTGTGCCTCGCTTCACTGTCTCCTTCGTGCTATTGCTGTTGCGAACCACGAGCATGCCTTGCAGGACCCTCATTGGTTTGCTCTTCACGGGGTGAGTGACTATGCTCGGACTGTAAAATTAAAAAATGGGAAGGCAATAAAAAAGGAGGTGCCGTTTTTACACACTCTATCTGAGTGCTAACCGATCCGAGGGTACTTATGTATTTTTTCCCCAAATAGGCTGCAGGTTTGTTCGGACGCTGACATCCCTTGTCTTCCCTACATACTCTCGAATAGTCTCGAATCCACCCATCCGATTGGTGGAACCAAGGTTATGTAGGGTCCGTCAACCCTGCCCCTTCCTCTAATGATCGTCTTCATTCCTCCCTTCACATCTCCTCGATCGATCACCTCGTGCCCCACCTTTTTTCCGTGCCCGACCTCGATCTATTATTTCACTGTTTCCACCCCATCCCCACTATGGGCAGATCCTAGAATGGATGTCCCCCCACTCGCAAACTGCCAATGAGTCCACGCACGCGCTGGGTGCACGTCCAACCCTACGATAATGACGGAGAGAAGGCGGCCTTGACGGGTTATCTCGTTGGTTCCTGAACGGTTTTCATCCAAAAAGGCAACTTCAATATATCATTTCACTCTTGGTCCTTGCAAGGGCTGTTCATTGTTCATGTCACTCTGATACTGAAGTACATTGTATGTATAATCATTCCCGTTCACTTTTGAGTTCAAACCTGTTCAAACCTATCAGTTCGTCGCAGCCCGATTGAGTGGATTCTCCTCAGGACTTCATTCAGCTCCTCCCATCTCGAAAACCTCAAGCTCCCCCCCCTCAATTTTGTTTAACCCTGCATCCGTCTTGCCTACAAAATATTCAGCCCACTCCTTTACAAGGAATTGATTAGAATATTCCTCGGGGTCCTCTCCACCCTGCCGCTTACTAACTTCCATACCGGATGAGGGAACAGATCACGCAAGCGCTCCGGCACCTCGTCAAGAATTTGTTAAAAGAATAGGGTGTAGATGTGGTGTGTCATCTGTACCGTCGACGGCCAGACGCTTTGTGCAGATCGAGGATGATATACACCTCGTATTACTACTTAGCGCAGATGTTGTCTAAGTGCTTGAAGCCGGACTCCTTGAGGACGCTGGGTGCATGTCAGCTTTTGGAGAAAAGTGACCAGAGATACGACAAAGAGAATCTAAGAACGCAAGTGATGAGAGAAAACTTGAATGGATAATCGTCGCTCCCTGTAAGTAAACGATTGGGGAATCATTCTAAGACTACGAAAGACATTCAACTAAGTCCCGTTGGGGGTCATAGGACTGAGGACCAGAGACAATGAATGTGGTATTGCGTGGGTCAAATCCGCTGTGCCGCTTCAATTGCGATGGTGAATGAGGCCCCGAGGACGTCGGAAGCATCACCGTCATGGCGAGTGATGTACGGCGCTGTGTGGGCGCATATTGTATTGCTACTGAAAGTAGAGGCGCGAAGGGCGAGAATTGCGAGATGGGAACAGGAACGTCGGGCAATTCTTATCCGCCTGGACCCTCAACTATGTACAGTCGAACCCCTCCTAACCCATACCCATCGGTGGACGCCCCAGGGTATGGGTTATGGGAGGTTATGGGTTATGAGAGGTCGATTTTGGTGCGGCCAAAATCTATGGGTTATGGCATACGAGAGGTATGGGTTAAGAGGGGTTCGACTGTAGTCCCCATTTGCGCCCACATGGCGCGCAGGGTCGCTTTTAGAATGTCTGCTTTTCGGCTCCTGCATCATACTGCTAGCCTACCAGTATTGGGGCGTTGGTTCCACACTCCCCAGGCTTCCAAATCTAAAGGAATTTACTTGCCGAATAAACCTTTGGCAGATTCGAGTTGGTCCATTTATGCAGGCGTCTATCAGTAAGCGCCCAGCAACCCGGTGCGTTACTTACTAAACTTTCTGATACAACCTACGGTTACATCCCACAGATGACTCTGTTGTCAACTATCGATTCGAATGATCATCTAGATTTAAAGGCAATTTGCACATAGAAAATGCAAACCTTTTCTGGTGGGTGTGATGTGAACCTAAGTTTGGTTCAAAAACGCGAATCTTTTCGTGTTTTTTATTTATTTATTTTCTCTCTCTTTACGTCTTTCGAAAGACACTCGAAAGACTTGTCATTTTTGCTGATATGCATCTAATACATTTGTCTTATGCGCTGGAACTTCCCCGCGCTCGTAGCATGCCTCATTCTAAGCGACCCTGCCATGTGGGCGCAAACACTAGTCGAGGGGGTAAGAATTAGCCAAGTATGTTTGGGGCTGAATATGAACTGTTAATCGGCTGCTGGAAGTTGAGTTACGTTTTTCTCTCGGCTCGTTAGTCGTGACCCTAGGCTTTCCAGCCTATAAAGTGGACGATATAACGCCTATTTCTTCAGTCGAAAAGCACCCACCTCGTCTACTACACTCCTTAACAATGTTCTCCAAAGTCGCTCTTTTCATCACTGCTGCCTTTGCCGTCTCTGCGCTGGCCACCCCTATCTCCGGTAGCTGCAATAGCGGCCCCGTTCAATGCTGCTCAACCCTCTACGCCCCTGGATCCACTGAAGCGACCAATGCCCTCGTTGGCCTTGTGGGTGTCGTCGTCGACGCTATCACTGCCCAAGTCGGTGTTGAATGCAACCCTATCTCCATATTTGGTCTTGGTTCAGGTGCTAGCTGGTATTTTTTCCCATCTTTTGTTGGTGAATCGCAGCTGACAATCGTGCTTTTCTTCCAGCGCTTCTACCCCCGTTTGCTGCGAGGACAACGACTTCGGTATGCTCTTTATTTTGACTGGGTTATATTTTGCTTTATCCAGTGACTGACTACCCATTTCTAGACCAGCGAATTGGTGTCAACTGCAGCCCCTTTTCCCTTTGAGGATAATGGACATTGATGGACCCTATCTTCGATATTTCCCTTGTGTAGTGCTCATGATTGTGGCCATACTTGTATACCCCTAATACAGAAGTCCATTCGCTTTCCGTCATGTTCGATAAAATTGAGTCTGAGAAAACCATCACATACAATGGTACCAGTGTACTTGTCTTCGGGTATGCGGCGGGAGGAGTAGAATATCCAATGGGTGATGCACGCATGATGCATGATATCTATGACTGGCCTCGAGATCAGGGCTAACAGTTACGTTGGCTGCAAGCCTTACATTGATCCCATTGCACAAGAGGCTGGAGATGAATCAGGACTCCCGCACTGTGGAAGAATCACGGTGAATGATGCATGGCGCATATTTTGTCGCTATGAAAGGAGGGGTGAAATCATTCCACACAGATCTTCAGAAAGATGATCTGGGCAAAATTTCCTGGACTTCCTCACCGATGGGTGACGGACAAAGATGCACCCGCATATCGAATGGGACAGCTGAATAAAAGTACCCTGTGAGGACGCCAATATCCGAGAGCAGTCGGAGAAGACATTGGATGTTGAATTCAAGCCCTAACACAGACTTCCTATCGTATGCCACAGGAAGTGAACACCAAAAGTGTTGAAAAAAGGATCAATGGCACGGTGAGTTTGGCAGCAGAATGACAAGTGAGAAGAAGCCCTAGACATCGGGTACAAACAGCGACAACCCTGAGTTGCTCAACATGGAGGTCGATGAACAACAACCACAACAACCTCAACAACACGACCTCGTCGGCGGGCCCTTCGCCGTTATCGAATCTGACCCAGCGGTATTCACCACCCTTACCCGCAGACTCGGCATTCATGGACTCGAGCTCGTCGAGCTCTACGATATCGAGCCCTGGGCCGTCGACCATCTCAGACCCCACGGCCTGATATTTTGCTTCATGTGGCGGCGCGACACCCATCGTCCTACGGATTTTGATGACCCTGCTGCAGATCGCGTGTGGTTCGCGAACCAGCTCAGCGACGACGCGTGTGCCACCCATGCCATCCTGAACGTCCTGCTGAACTGCCCACATATTGATGTTGGGGACGAGTTAACACAGTTTAGGAAGGAGACAGAGGACATGTCGCCTGTGGTACGTTTTGATGTTATTCTGCTGAACACAATTCTGAATATTCCCTGGCATATAGGTGCGAGGTTTAGCTATCACCAACTCTCCAGTCATCCGCCCTGCACATAACTATCTCGCTAGGTTCATATTTTTTTTTTCTCCCTCAAATGTACAGTACAACCGACTCATACCTCTAGACCGTCTGACATCCGTGCATCACTGAACAACATCACCATCACTACATTCGATGCCCAGAAGCGCAAAGAGAAAGAAAATAATTCAAAGCAGCCCAAAAAACCATCAACAAATGCCGGCGGGAAACCTCCCCCGGCAAAACGTGCCAAAACCACCACTTCCAAGGCGACATTGAAAGGCAAAGCGAAAGATCAACAAGATGAAACCGAGGAAGAAACATACCACTTCATTGGATATGTCCCCGCCCATGGGAAAGTATGGGAGCTTGACGGCCTCAAGTCTGGGCCTTTGGAGGTCGGCGAACTCCCTGTACCCGCCCATGGCTCATCTTCATCTTCGGCACCAGGAACTCAACCCCCAGAGGGGACACAAAACTCTGACTGGATGTCCGTGGCGCGTCCCGCCCTTCGCATGAAGATGGAGAAGTACGGTGGCTCCGCAACCTCTGGCACCAATATCCGCTTTAGTCTCCTCGCCATCGTTGAGGACCTTTACCAAAAGGCGAGTGACGAACTCGAATTCCTGAAGCGTGAGAAGGTAGTTCTGGAACGAAAGCTGATGCAGCAGGCGGAGCAGTGGAAAGGAGACGAATGGTTGTCTAAGGTAGGTGTTGACGCCTTTCCACTCCCTCTACTGCTGCATGATCTCTAAATTCACAGGTCTCGCAGCCACTCCTGCAGGCATCCCAATTTGCCTTCTCTCTCCCAAACCAACCCCCTGGTCCAGGTCGTATATATTCCAAGACATTCGCCTTCCGAAAAATGGCGCGCGACCTTGAGATCGACCGCATGTCCCCGCCCGAACTCCTTAAATCATGGGAAACATGCGTCGAGGACGCCATGCGCGCAAAGATCTCAGTAGAAGACGAGCTGACGAAAGGTGTTCGGGCGAATGTATATTCACTTTTACTTTTCCCATTCCTTCCTTCTTCGCTAACTAATGTCTATATTCTCCAGACGGACCACACCAAGCGCACTTTCGATTATGAGCCTTTCCTCAAAGCTTATATTCAACAGCTACACGAAGAAGGTTTGTTAAACCCCCTCCTCGACCGGGACGACAATGGGAAGAAGAGAAGAGTGAAGGCGAAAGGATGACCAGCGCGAGGTAACCCGATGACACATCCGTCAAGGCAGAGTACATAGACATTGGTCGTTGTATTTCTGAAAACGCCGTAGCTCCATAGCATGCACGTTCGTTTCGCTGTCTACCGACACCTCTTGGTTTATTGCTCTGTAAAGAGGGAGGAATAGATGGCTATGTAATAGTATATCTATGAGATACACTCCAGGCCCTTTTCATGACTATCTCGTATGAATCTAATATTGTTCATGATACAATTTGAATCTATGTTATGAAATTGGTGCAGATAAATGTAATTTACAGCCACATTACATCACCATTGAAGAATGTCTCTTGCAACACGATCACTCTTTCACCCAAACCATCATCGTCACAATGGACCGACCGCGTCGCACCGTACGCCAACCAATAAAACCGCCTCAGACCATCGCGCCTGAGCCTACAACGCGGGCCACGAAGCGCAGTCTACCCACACCAGACCCCGCCGATCATCTTAAGACCTTGCTCGAGAGCACGAAGAGCGACTTGGTTTCGTTGGACATGAATGTACGTATCTGCCTGTCTTTCGTGTTCTTTGCTTGGGTCTCATCTTGTGGTAGCTGAAAAGACTTCGATGTATGGATTAGAGAGCTGATCAACGTGATTTAGGATATAATCAACGCGAATACATGGGGGTTGCTCTCTGACGACGGGAGAGCAAAGTTGAGGAGTTTATTGCCGCCAACCGCCTTTTCGAACTATCAAGAAAGGCTCGGTGACGACCATCCGGCATTCGAGGATATGGAACCTAAGGCGGAGTCCAGCTCACGAGGAGAGGATCTTCATGCCATGGTCGTCGATTCCCAGCCGGAACCTGAGTCACTGCAAGAGATAGCACATGGAGAACCAGATACGGCCCCAATTGCACACCCAAAACCTGAATCCGAATTCAACCTCTCCATATTTACTGACCCGCATTTCCTCGCCGCAGCGCGGACCTTCCAGGACCACCTCTACCTTGGATGGTTCACAGACGCGCACGTGGAGAAAGTACGGCAGTTCCAAGAAGGCGTAGTGAGCGGGGCGATGGCGGCTCCGTGGAAGGATGAAGTCTGGGAACGTGATAATGTTGCACTTGTAGCTGTTGAGCCTGATGTAGAATCGGTCAGCAGTGCGAGGGCCGGGTGCGTTTAATTTGCCCTCCTTTTTTCGTTTATCGAGCTAATTTTTACTTAAAACTGTAGAGGAGCAGCGCAGGTGAAGTTGTACACGCTCGTGAAGAAGGGCATCATCCGCGTAGGCGATGTGATCGCATACAAACGCGCTTTTGCGACCTCTGAGGTGGTAGAGAAGGATATCATAGTCAGTTTCCATTTCTTGCTCTGTTTGTTTATCTATTTACAGGGTCCTCAGGTGCAATCCGTCCATCCCAAAACATACGCCCTAACGATCCTCATCCAACCCGGGACGGCCAAGTATCTCCCGCCTCATCTCCTCACAGACCCACCAGAGGAACCCAGCGCCCCGACGCTGTCAATGACGATCACCTCACCGAGCATGCTAGAGACGGGGTTGCTGGATACGGATGGACGGATGGAGAGGGTGCGAAGACCGAATGGGAATGCTTGGAAAAGTTTTACAGTTTGGCGCTGGCGAGGTGGCGATGCAGGGGGTGGAAATTGGAGAGAAGGGGATGAGAGAGGAGGAAGGGAAAACCATGGGACATTGTTCTACCTCAGAGGGAGTTATTATCACGAGATGTGAATTCCACGTTTTTGACCGAAACTTTCACCTCATCCTCGCAGAGAATTTGTCAGTTGGTCTATCAAGTCACCCTTCGAGCCTACGACGCTTGGATGGAACATTTGAATGGAGCAACGAAGGCCGTTTTAAAACATCGGACGGCGACGATGATGGGTTTCCATCTAAGGGAGGCCTGGATCGTGGATCCTCATTGAGGAGGTTATCAGTAAAGTCCATCATGGCTTCACCCCCCTCGGTATAAGGGCCCAACAAGTAGCTCGCAAAACACTTGATCACAAGAGCACAAGAGCCAGGACGGGGCTGTACACACTCTCGTTAGCCACCACCTCAGGTGCCATCCAACCTGTTGTTCCACGCTGTTCCCCAATTACTGTTTCAACACCAGTAATAAATTCGGCCGTATCGAAATCCGTGATTGACACCCTTGGGATTGCAGAGAGCATGTCATTGTTGACAGCGACATTATCAGGTTTGAGATCCAAATGGGCGACACCATGGTCATGCAAAAGGCGACTCCTTTCTAGAAACTGAGCATGAAGAGATGGAATCGTGCGATGGCGCTGCTCCGGGTTCAAGTCATCCAAAACACACCCCAGGGGAGTTTGCCACGGAAGTACGATGACCTTTCCTATCGAAAGTTGGCCCATATCTCGGAGAAGTGTGATCGTGTTTTGATTTGCAAATACTCAGAGGAGTTCAGGTTGATATAGCTCTCTACCCACTGCGATAGCTTGTTCGAAAACATTCCGAGTCGGAGTGGCGCGTGTTATTGATCTAAACATCTCTGATCCGTTCTCGTTCCCATCATCGTCGTCGTCGTCATCTGCGTTCCGCTTCGTCGGGCGATGGGTACCTGTTCCAGTCAGCGATCGAAGATGGAGGTTTTCAATTTCAGTTTTTGCACAATGAATTTCTACCATGGACTTCCTAAGTGAAGAAATCTCGCCCACCGCAAGCCCAAAGAGGTTGTATAAGCTATGGAGAAATTTAAACCGATCCACTTGACACGGAAGGTTGAATGTATCAGTGGTGAAGGTGGCCTGCACTGGTTCAATTCCTACCACCCAGATGAACAAGACACTACCGCTTACCTCTTTTTGCGATGGGTCTGCCGGACCTGGTACATATTGTGCCACTAGCAGTAGGCTGTCATACCCTCATCGAAATATAGAGCCGAAATGATGATTGGGCGACTTTCCGAAAACGATTAGCAAAACGGACGACGCATGATGCACGGAGCAGCAATTTTATCTCATCTGAAACGCCAACACCGGTTTGGCCGATGAGGAGAGGTAGGTCTGCGATCCGGAGTTCGATGTCGCTGCGAGGAAAAAGTGACATGTCTTCACCGGTGTCGCGGAGTTTCACAATCAGAGGAAATTGCCATGGGTGGTTACTATGCGAATCAATTTACATAGTGGTTAACATGGATGGGGATCAACATAAAGCAGGAGAAAAGCTCACTATAACAACTGAACAGAATTGAATCTGTTGTAAAAACGGCCGCTGATTTCGTGACTAAAAGCGATGATGTGGGCAGATTTCCCGCTCGAGTATATATCATATCGGGGTAATAGTGTCCCAGAAACCAGGGCGGTAAGATAGTGGACGCATTCTGCACGGAGTCACAGAGCGAAGCGGATCGCCATCTGCACCGACCGGGTCTTTCTCCCGAACGGCTCGAATGCGGATGCATCGTAGAGGTGCTTTTGGACTAGGACTCCACAGTTCTAGTACTACAGGATCAGGATCGGTTCGACAACAAAAATCGGACACATACTTGATCATGATACAGACACTTTCGCCTCAGAAACTCTTTGTGCTCCAATAAAAACCTTGGGGGCTCCCCAGAAAGCTCACTGATAGAACTGATATTCAAAATGTAGCTGCCAAATTCATTTGGAAATAAGACGCGCGATCTGGAAGGTTGAAAGTTAAAGAAGGTTTATAAGGTTCTGTTTCATTGGAGAAGACAATAGATGAATGTCAAGTTACGGCCTTGAAGGGGTTGACTGAATACCAAATATGTCATCCAGGTCAACTTGAGCTAGGACTTGGATGATGGCTCCTTGTCTCTCTGATGCGTCGAAAACATCGACGATTTTGTCACTAAGGGAGACCTTTTCTACGGCATATGGCTCGGTGTTCTTGTTGTGCAGGAAAGTAAAAATATTCCCCAACTCGTTCGCACACCTCTCATCTTCTGTGTCGACTGGAGGAGATAGCTTCCACAGATGAAGTTTCTCTACGGGGATTCCCCAGTAGGCGAGTTCTTTATTCACATCGTATATTTTCTTTCGAAGCTCCAGGCCGATGTCATGCTGGCCAGCGTCGACTATGAATACAGGGACTGAGGGTCTAACCTGACGATGCAAGAGTCCACAACAAATCCTCTGAATAATAGGGGCGTTCATGCTGGGTTGAGAGTCACGGGTGCGTCCGCCGTCATTCTTGGAGTTTTGGTTCCGCTGATTCTGCGAGACGGACGAACATATCAAAAAATTTGACAAATGAAAAAGAATTGGGCAAGGGAGGAATGACTAGAAGAGGAAAAATGTCCAATGGAGTCATGGACACCTTACGGAACGAATAACAATACCAAGATCAATAGGCTTGCAATCTATCCCGATATGCAGCTGAACATTTCCATCGGTCAAATAACTTCTCCGACTTCGAACAAACATGGCCATTTTCGTCTGACCACTTCAGCATCGGCCCGTTTCCCCGTTCCCCGATTAGCGCCCACGAGTTCATATCTTTGGGGCCTTGGGAGACTCGGCAGGGAGTTCTGTATCCGAAAAAGTTCGAA
>Ga0307517_10006497_pt1 | contig 17295 bp, 13 predicted proteins | sample 23_EM_MG_FD_194515 | JGI IMG/M metagenome (GOLD analysis project Ga0307517, IMG submission 194515) | Populus trichocarpa ectomycorrhiza microbial communities from riparian zone in the Pacific Northwest, United States - 23_EM | ecosystem: Host-associated > Plants > Roots > Unclassified | place...
AGCAACCCATGTGCAGCCTAATAAATGCCAACCAACTACTGCAAGAAGAAAGTCATGGTGGTTGGAAAAAGGTTGACAAATTTGCAAATGTTGACAATTTGCTACAGCATATGCCATGCATAGGTGCAAGAGAGGTTCATTGTGTAATAAGCTTAATATTAAACATGATCCGGAGAGTTAAACTAGAAAATATGTGATTCACATCTTAATTTAGATTGGATTTTAAGTTGGTAAAAAAAGAAATTAACTCAAAGTTTTTAGTAATTTTTTTAAACTTGACTAAGTTAAATCTAAAAAAAAAATAACATGAATTTGATTTATACAGATCAACTTCATTTACTAAAGAAGGAATTGCAAACATATATATATATACACACACACACTCACTCATGCTAAAAAATAATAATCATTACCATATTCCTAAATATTTAAATATTTTGAGATTGTGTGCAAGCAGTCACAGGGTTCTTCGATATGTACGTTGCTAGGAGGGTCTGTTTGGGAGTGTGATTACAATTGTGATTGCTTTTTAAAGTGTTTTTCGTGTCGAAATGCATTAAAATGATTTTTTTAAAAAAAAATTATTTTTAAAACCAACACATCAAAACGATCCAAAACATACAAAAAAAAAATTAATTTTTAACAAAAAAAATTAAATTTTTAAAAAACAAGGGTCGACCTGCATTTCCAAATAAACTCTCGTAGTTGTCTCTAACACCTTGACTCCACAAATTTTTTCCCCATATCTCCGAGTAATGGCAGTGCTGATTACTGAAGTAGCTGTTGGTTCTACAGGAGAGTGTAAAGGGAAAAACTTTTAAACGAAAAGGTGGTGATGAATCCGATAAAAAACAAAAGTGGGATTCTTTTCTTGTTTTCTTTGCTATTCAGTGACTTGTCATGGCGCATTTCATCTTTTTTATGCTAATGAAAAATCAACAATCTATCAACTAACCATGGAATAATGTTGGAGCCTTTCACAGTTCTATGTCTACAAGACCTATCCCACTTCGTCGATTTTTCCTTTTTAAAATAGCACATTTAAAAAAAAAATAATAATAATAAGCTAACACTAGTTTCTTTTTTTTTTTTAAATAGCATAGCCAATTTTTAGTATAAAGATGTCTTCTTTCAAATACGTAGTTTTCATCTGTGGCTTGTTTAAATACCGCAGTTCCCAACTGTGGTTTTTTTAAATACTGCATTTTTCAACCGTGGTTTTTCACCGGCTGTGCAATTTTTCGTAGTCTCTTTTTCTACTGTTATTTTATAAAAAATAACACCCGTGCTAGAGCTAGTTATGCTCTGGTCAAGAGTGGAGTCCCGAGAGAGGGAGAATTCGAAGAGGATTCTGTAATGATATATTAGTCTACGGAAAACTGATCTGGGATTGCTAGTGGGAAAATTTGAAGGCATGGAGGGCCATGACTACTCTATTCAAAACTTCAACAATGAATTATGATTAGAATCACACGTGAGGCTCTTGATCGGGTAAATCAGGTTAACAGGTTAATCCAGATTTTTAAAAAATTAAATGAAATTATATCCGAGTAATTACTAAAGATAAAGTTCGTAAATGCATGAGTATTATATCTTCTCCTTCCTTTTTATATAATATAATTAAAAAGAGCAAAACTAGCTAATGAGTTATATTTTTTTAAAATGAATTTTGACCAAGTGGTTACATGTTGACGAAGAGACCCACCAACCCGGGTTGCAGCCTTTTCTTCTATTTTCCATCCCATTGTTTCTGCTGTTATGTTAGGAAAAACAAGGGCTGGCATCAATTGTAATAACTAAAGCTCTCATTTTCATCTATTTTGTAGAACTACAGCTTGTAACTTGCTAGCCCAGAAACCATTTATCTTCCATGCAAGCAGCAGTATACTTGGAAGCTCATTGAGTGGCAACACTATGATAAATGAAACGAACTTCATCGAAGAGTATGCAATCCATAATTGTTCCCCTTGTCAACCCTTACTGCCATTTTAGATTTTCACACTAATCAAAGTAAGAAGATCAGTACAATTTTGAGGTGCTTAAAGCTGGAAACCGCCATGTTCTCAAGGATTGTGCCGCCAGTTTGGCCTTCTGGCGAGGTCAAATCATCGGATTTCAATGTGACATTACACAGGCACCATGCAGCACGACCTAAATCTCTCTGGTTTGGGAATGTACAAATGGTTACGTAGGTTGATTAAAGCTGATCCACAGCTACAAGCTCATCTCCTCAGGGAGGCTGATTTCAAGAAAATATAGGCTGCAGACCAGTATCAATACATGTGAGAAAGATGATTCGGATTTTGTGACAAATAATAATAATTAGGATCTTGAAATAGAATCATGTACAGTACGAGTTCTATTACCTTGCCGACATGAAAGCCATACCAAAGAATACAGCCTTGACAGCTTGTTTCTGACCCGCATAATCAAATGCCAGTGGCAGCATTTCATGCAAGGTTAGGAAAGCCATCACCCCACCAACTGCAAATGCAACATAGAGTTATTGAGATTGAAATAGCAAATTAATTTTCCTAAATCATCAGAGATAACTGAGAAATAAATGGTACTGCATACCTGATGCGAGCAAACCCTCCAGAATTTCAGGACTTAAGCTGCTTGGGAATAGATATGCTGCAGTTAAGAAAAAGGACATTCTTATTGGTCAAAATTAAATGATATCCCATGCTTTGACATCACAAGCAATAAAAAGAAGTTGTCATACCGACAAGCACCACACCAAGTGGCTCAGCAAAACCAGAAACTGTCGCCAATTTGAATGCCTGCCACTTGCTGAAATGTGTAAAGAGATCAACCAGTTAATTTATATTACGAGTACAATGCAATAAATTCTAATGTAGAAATAGCTGCACAAAACATGTAGCCAAAAAACATCAGAAAGAAAGAAACCAGAACACTGTAGTCAAATAAATGAGGGTATCTACTACATATCTAATCACTCCGACCACCGAGGCAGGTGGCTGCAGTCTGGAGCCAAAAGTTGTTGTATGCACTAAATCATATGATTAAATGATATGCACTAAAATCGTAGTATGCTTTCTTTTGTTTGAAATCCTTGCTTTCTTCAGGATTTGAAGATTAAGGCCAAACAAAGAGTATTAGTGAATAGATTCAGGGTGCCATGGTAGCCACTAATGCTACCCCAATAACAGCAGCACTTCTGATTTTCAAATTTAGCTACAACACATGGACATAACATGCAACAATACAGTTGCTGCCTTGACCATCTTCAGCAGTCCCCGTAATATTCAAAAAAATTATATGAAACTCCAGGGCAGTTTCTGACCTCTATGCTCATTACTCGGCCACTCTACCCTGCTAGCTCCAGAGTTAAGACAGTAAACAGGGCATCTATCTCCACCTCTACCACCACAATGGTCATGTCACTATTTTGTTGATTCTTATTTCCAATAAAGAACCTTTTCAAGCTACTTCCACCTAAGACATACTTTGGACCAATGCTTTCTAAAGCAGGTTTTACTGATGCTTTAGAGAGCTGAAAAGTACAGTGCCTCGAGAGATTTTTACCTCTGCGTTGCAAAATATATAGGAAGTGCAACAGCAACACCCTGTAGAAATGAACATAAAGAAGTTCAGACAAAACGGAAAATCCCCCCTATTTATATATTTGTAGATGGGAAAAAAGGATCACGTAAGTTATAAATAAGTAGCTTCGTGTCTAAATACAGGTCTGGTAACCAAGGTTTTGGATATCAACCGGCACAATAGTCCGTGTGGGGACTAACCGCAAAAAATCCTGTGTTAGGGTGGATCCTAAGTACAACATCATAGAACTTTCAAAATAAAATAAAAAAATATATCCACTGCTCTAAGACAAATCTTGTCATAGGATAAATTGTGCATCGTGTCTACAAAACCAGAAAACAAACTTAAAACGCATTAATGCTGACAGCAGAACTCATCAATTTTTTTAATTCCAATCCATAAATATTTGGCACTGAAAATGTTTGAAGTTTAAAGGGACCAACTTCATTCGGGAAGGAAGCAACCACTTTGAAGAACCAATAGCATATGCAAAAAGGCAATACTACAGAATCAAAGAAAACATACCTCTGGAATGTTGTGCAAAGCAATTGCCAGAGCCAAATTAAGACCAACACGGAGGCCCTAAAAAAGTATCATTAAAAGAAGATGACAAAATTGACTTACCCAAGGATAAGAAATAAGCTTCCAAAACTCAAGACCAAAAATTAAAACAATCATAGTTAACTTCCAATTGCCAATTGCATTTAATTGAAAGAACATGCACACTAAGATTAATATCTAAAACCAAGTGGTACAAATTTGGTTACATCCAGGAACTGCCAAATATTGAAGTGTAACGTGACCACAGGCAAAAGTATAGGAAAAAAAATCTTTGACATCTTAACCAAATATCCTTTGCTGTTGTAGTTTGGCAATTCATGATAGTGCTTTGAAAATCAATGAATTTGTTTCTTTCAGATGCAGAGCAATTGTATCATTAAAAAAAAGGATCTGAATAACTGCTTGATTGGGTGCCCATTGAATAAATAGTGCAGCTGAATGTTTCAGTTTTCTCATCTTCAAAATATCAATGTTGAATAAACAATCTCCATAGCACAGGAATATTTTATGACTTAACACAGTTAAAATGGCATGCAAATGCAACCCAGGAAACCAAAGAAACCATTCAGGTAAAAATAGCGTGCATGTATAAGGAATTGTGCAGTACCTTAGTGCTAAATTGAAGCTCAAATTTGTTCAACAAAGTCACACATTAAGATTTTGAGAAAGACCCTTTGTGTTCCTTTTTTTCAGGATAAAGCTTGATGCATATATTTCATTCAAGACAGGTGCATTTTAAGACTGACATAAGCACTAAAATCTATGTACATATGTTGCAGCTGAATTGAATACTGACACTACAGAGAGATACAAATAAGGCTAAGGCTACCTTAATTGATCCAAGGAACACTGCCATTCCCTCCGGAAAGTTATGCAAACTTATTCCTGCAATCCATGAAAGACAAGATTCAATCCAATCAGACAAGTTTATGAACTTTTTCAAAAAATAGGAAGGTGCCAAATTTACAGTTTCCAACTATTGGGGGACTGAATTCTGATATCTCGAGGTTTAGTCAAAGAAAAAAACAAGAAAAAAACAAGGCCTGAAAGCAAATAAAATTGAAGTTGGATAGTGATAGAACAGGATCAGAGAAGGTAGGTATACCTATTGCAGTGATAATTCCACTGAACAAAACTTGACGACGATGCTTTTTCATTATGTCCTTTCCCCCTTGGTCGCCATTTTTCTGTTCCCAAACAAATTGCCAAACTGTCACTCTACATTCTAATATTCTAGCCACATCGTGAAAGGCACAAAACATTTAAGTATTAGAAAACTGTATCACCCAGAACCTTTTTACTTTTAACATCTGAACTTGGGGCAAATGTTGGCTCTGGGATAAAATTGGCAATGATGCCAAAGAATACAACACCTCCAAAAAACTGCAAAGCCAATTAATAGAAGAAAATGACAGGTATAAATGAATAAATAATGTCTAGTAAGAAATGCAATTGGATTTGATGAAAAAAAGGAAAGATATAGCTAACCCAGAGGTTGCCTTTTAAGAACCCAATTGAGTTGATAGCATTATGAGCAAGATCAAGGAATGATATGCTCAGCATCAGGCCTGCAGCAAAACCCTGCATAGAGAAGTTTAGAAAGTATTAATGCAAAAACTTTCCCCTGGAATTTAAAATCACGTTAGGATCATTCATGGTAACTCCATGCCACAACATTCTTTCATAAACATGCGAAGAAACCACTATCCTTTCATAGGGTGATAATACACTAAAGTGGGATTCTTTTCCTTGCAACTACTTGTACCTGTAATAGTCCAAGCATCTTCAAATTGGGAGCCTGAAAAAGAATTACAAAGAGTGCACCTGTTTCATAATCCAAGAGATATAATTAGATTAAACAACATGTAATCCTGAACTAGCTTCATCTGATTAACAGGCATGATGGAGGAAAAAATAGTATCCCAATAAAGAGTTAAATCACCTTTTAACTTAAATCAGATTTGCAATGAAGATATAGAAAAAAAATGCTGGTGATTTTTGTTTCTGATTGAGTTTGTTACAAATTCAATATCACATAGTGATCATTACAACTCAACTGAAGAGATTCTTGATCCCAGTAAAACCTCAACACCAAAAAACACACTACCTAAACCTTCAATAGTAGTATTATTTTTCCTTTCATTCAAATGTCTGAAACCATGTAGGAAACAGGAGAAACCAGTGTCCATACACAAAGTCGGCGAGTAGCCAAAAGCAACTATAGTTACTACCAATGCAAAATAATCAAAACTTGAGGAGTAAAAATATTAGTCAGTAGTAATATTTGAATTTCATGCCATATCATGTAAACAAGTGTTATTAGCTAACCCAATGAAGCACTCAAACCACCCAAAACAGAAACACCAAGCACGATCATCATGAAACTGTCCATGGAGATACTCTCACTTGGACCAAAATGTTAATAATATAGAAAAATATGAGTGTTGGGACTTGGGAGGTGTAATGTATGCTGAGTATTACTACTATGGATTACATACATCCGCGTACACCAGCCTTCTGAAAGAAAGGAATATAAAAAGAATGAGATGGTTTCATAAGGTGATTCAATAAAAGGAGAAAATAAGTTGATCGTTCCTACCACTGCATTCTATACAGTCAACCTAACTTTTAATTGTCCTCTTGTGCAGCATTTGATGAACAGATTATTCCCTCACTTATATTGGGTGAAAATAGAAAGTTTGCCTCAACATATCTCTTACTGTCCCACACTTGTCAGTTACTACCTCTCCCTGTATGAGCTGCTTAGACTAGACTAAGTAAATTAGGTAATAACCACTTTCAATAGAAGCTTGATTTGTTTTGTAAACTGTCTGGAAATTACGAATCAGGCTAATGAATTTATTTATTGACTACAATAAAAAAATCAGTGTCCATTCCTTGATGATCATCTTTACTGAAAAAAAGAATCCCTCCATTCACCAGTTCAAAAGCATCCTCAATAATTAACTTCTCTCTATATATAGCTTTTGGTTTTGGACTATTATAGACTCCAAACATATACACACGCAGCCTTCAAAGAGAAACAAAATATAGAGAGAAAGAGATGGTCTCTTAAGGTGATTCGATAAATGGAGATAATAAGTTGATAATTGTTATACCACCGTCTACAGAACTTTTAATCATTCTATAGAGCAACACACTGAATTGAATTGATAGTTCCCTCACTTATACTGTGCAAAAAACAGAAAATCCGCTGCCCAACTTATCTCTTCCTGAATCGTACTAATCAGCTACTGCCTCTCTCCATATGAGCTGCTTACACTAATCTTAGTAAACTAGCTAACTTTATAAGCTTCGACAGAAATTAAGGCTAATTGGTTTTGTTGCTTTAACTTGATATTCAAAAAATCATTGTCAACTAACTCCATTCGCAAGTTCTGAAGTATTCTTTACTAGTTCAATCACTAGTCTTCATTATATATAACCAGAAACTCTCAATCAACTTCTACATTAACATCCCTAAACTTTTAAATTTCTCCTTGTTTATAATTCAGATTCAAGAAATCACTCGCACAAGTAAAAACACAAAAAGATGTTTCTTTTTGAATAACCCATCATAGAAAAACACAAAAAGTTGCAAGCTTTTATGCATAACTTACCTATAGAAGTGCTTAATCCACCCACAAGAGAGAGAGCCAAAGCTACCATAACTTGAGAATCCATTGAAAAAAGATGCTTCTTTTCGCTATATGACAACGACCCAATAATTGATTAGAGCTGATATATATATGACCACTCCACTGAAGGAGTGATTGTGTTTAGAGGGAAACAATATAAAGAGGAGAAAGAAGTTCAAGGAAGAAGACTTTCCTTACAGCCGATACCAAACTCATTACCGTCGACCACGTTGTTATTAGCATATTTATAGGAACCGAACTGGGATGACCCGGTTCGAAATTTAGGTTACAATTGTTCATGCGATTTAAATTGTATTTAGCTTGAAAAAACATAAAAATATTTTTTTTTTCAAGTTAAACAGAGTTTAAACACACCATTATCACATAGATAAACAGGGATTTAGATTAAAAATTAGATGAATTGAGTTAAGTTGATAATCTATATTTTAAAAAAAAAATCATGTTTTAATTGATCATATCCTAGTCAAGTCGAGTAAGGCTTATCTTGTAATAGTAGTTACTAATATATAGACAAGAATTTAATTATTGAATTAAATAGAATTAAGTTAGATGTGGATGATCTCACGTTAATTGATATTCTTTTTACTTCAACTACAATGCAAAATTCTGGTTAATTACTCTACAATAAGTTTTGGAAAAGCGTGTAACAAACCCCTAGAAAACTTTTGGTGATAAAGAAATAACTCGATGGTCCAATGAAAGCAACAAAAAAAAAACCTTCTTAACAATTTGCTGCAACAAAAAAAATGATTACCTGCGGATGGAGCAACGAGGAATGATTCATGCCACAAGGAAAAGCGGCATGGCAGGAATTGCAACACGGCATTTTAGCCCTGGATTTTGCAGGCCCCAAAGAAGGACTGACCTGGTTCCGGTTGGTGCTGTTTCTTTCATGTTGTTTAGGAAGTGCTGCATAACAATTATTTTCGGTTTGATTTGATTTTTATTAAAAAAAATAATTAAATTAAAAATTAAAAAAAAAAACTGAAACAGATTCAAACTGGCCAGTTTTGGTTCGATTCGGCTCGGTTTTTTAGGACAAAAACCAGTTCAAACCGGTTTGGCTCGGTTTTTTTCTGGTTTTTTTCGGTTTAGGTTTGGTTCGGTTTTTTCAAAATTTTAATCAGTTTTTTTTCACGGTTCGGTTTTTTCGGTTATTTTTTTTCCGGTTTTCTCGATGTTTTGGTTTTTTTTCTTACCCCTACTCCAGAGCAATACCTTGCTTGGACTTCATTTTTTTCAGTTTGCTTTGAACTTCTTGACGTCCTATGTATTGGAAATTTTATTGATCAATGATAAAATGGATACCTACAAAAATGGATAAAATAGACAGTTTGCAGCTATTAACTGGTATGTAAACCAACATGGCTGATAATTTATACCTATAAAAGATCCTCTTTAATGGATATACTCTCTGGTGCTTAAGTCAACAACTTTGTAGAGGGAGGAAGTGCAATGATATTTTAGAAAAATAGACTCTGAAAATATGAATGTTGAAAGTGTTATGAATGAAGAGATTGTGAACCTTGAGTTTAAAGGATTCATGGTATATTTATAACCCATGAGTTTTGTCATTTTATGGTGAGTAGGGGTTAAAATGTAATTTTATCTTTGTGATATTTTAAGTTGTATTATACTCAAAATAATACGTATTAGATTAATAAAACACTAAGAGACCTGTATGGGGTCCTAAAAAAAATCTAAGGGAGTGGTGGGCTTGGGCAAGGTGCCGGAGCCTATTAGAGGTGAAAAATAGATCCAAACACTCTACCTGGACCCAAACATGTTGGGCTTGGGCTTGGACGTGGTAGCCCGAGCTCATGGGGATGATGGGTGCACGCCCAGCAAGGCTAGGCATGTCATGCCTAGTATGTTGGGCATACGTCCAAATGGTGGGCTCAAGATTCCATGCCCGAGCTCGGGCATACACCTAACATATGCACCTTAGTTAAAGTTGGGTTCAAGCATGGTAGCTCGAGCTAATTGAGATGTTTTTGGACCTTTTTGAGGTCTTTTGGGCTTTTTAGGCCTGATAAATTTGGATCCATCAATAACTCCTCAAATCTTTGTGGTATTAATTCGCAAAGACTTTAAAAATATCAGGTTATCATGACAAGTTCATCGTACTTTCTTTAAATGAGAATAGAGGTGGAAACCCTGAGTAATATACCAAAGAGCCTATATGGAGGAGCATGCACTATAAATGAAAAAAAAAATCTAAGTATGTAAAGGGGAAATCATGAAGTGTAAGCCTATACTTGAAAGATTTTCTAAATGGATAGCGAAAGGATCCATGTCGACACCTATACTTAGAAAAGTTTCTAAGTGATTGAGGAGATGAGCTCATGTCAACGCCTATACTTTAGAAAAAAACTTCTAAGGGGAGGAGAGGACGAGTCCATAGAGGGTCGTGTTATTGCACTAGAGAGACCAAGTTCATCCTTTGGAGAATGGTCACATTGGAGTGTAGGAGGTATGTGACCTTTCTAGGATGATATGAGGCATTAGAGCCCTCCACTAAAGAGTGGTTAGTGGAGTGTAAGAGGTATATGACCTCCCTAGGATGACATAGGACATGAAAGCCCCCTACTGGAAAGTGATATCAGTCCGAGACTATATTGAAGAGGCAGGAGATCCAAGATCAATCCCTAGTGAATTGTTGAGAGGCCATTTGACATCACCTGAAGAATGTGCTTGTGAGATCCCACATTGGAAGCGAGCGTCTAGAGCCAGGGCCTTATAAGTGCATGCTCACCTTGACTAGAAAGACGCGTTTAAAACCCTGAGGGGGGACCTGGGTGGAAGCCCGGTGATGGGTGGACTAGAAGGCCTAAAGGGAACAGTATCTCACAGGGTGAGTCTGCTGCGCTACTCTGAAAGACGCGTTTTGGGGCCATGCTTAGCTGCCAAAAACAAACCTGTGAGGAGGACCTGGGTGGAAGCCCTGGATTTGGGTGGACTTGGAGGCCCAAAGCGGACAATATCTTGATAGTGAGGTGGGATGTTACATTTGGTATCAGAGCCGAGGACGGCTCGTCTTAAGGTGGGGGGATTGTGAGATCCCACATTGGAAGCGAGCGTCCAGAGCCAGGGCCTTATAAGTGCATGCTCACCTTGACTAGAAAGACGCGTTTAAAACCCTAAGGGGGGACATGGGTGGAAGCCCAGTGATGGGTGGACTAGGAGGCCCAAAGGGGACAGTATCTCACAGGGTGAGTGTGCTGCGCTACTCTGAAAAACACGTTTTGGGGCCATGCTTGGCTGCCAAGAACAAACCCGTGAGGGGGACCTGGGTGGAAGCCCTGGATTTGGGTGGACTAGGAGGCCCAAAGTGGACAATATATTGCTAGTGAGGTGGGATGTTACAGTGCTAATCCGAGACTGCACGAGAAAATGAAGGATATGAGATTAACCTTTGATATATTGGTGAGATGCCTTTAATCATCACCTAGAGAATGTGTTAGTTCGAGACTGCACTGGAGAATATGGGATCTGAGATCAATTCCTGGTGAATTGGTGAGAAGCCTTTAGACATCACCTAGAGAATATGACAGTCCAAGAGTGCACTAGAAAATAGGAGATCTGAGATCAATCCTTGGCGAATTGGTGAGAGGGGCTTAGACATCACTTGGAAAATCTGTTATTGCAATTGGGAGATCTCATACCTACCCTTTGAAGATTGTGGGGATATTGCTATAGAGAGACCAAGTTAATCCTCTTCAAGAAGAGTGGTGTTATTGCACTAAAAAGACCAAATCAATCTTTTCCTTAGAAAGTGCCCAGAACCCCTCACTAGAGATTTGTAGTTAGAAAATGTATATCAGAGAAATATTATTTTTATTTTAAAAATAAACTTACATTGCTATTAAGGATCATGCATCCTGTCACACCCGAAAATAGATATTTTAGAAACATAGACTCTGAAAATATTTATACTGAAAGTGTTAAGAATGAAGAAATTGTGAACCTTGAGTTTGAAGGATTCATGATATATTTATAGTCCATGAGTTTTGTCATTTTGTAGAAAGGATGGGCTAAAGTGTAATTTTATCATTGTGATATTTTGAGTTTTATTATACTTAAAATAATATATATTAGATTAATATAAAATACTAAGGAACTTGTATGAAATCCTGATAAATTTTCCAAGGGAGTGGTGGGCTAGCTTGGGCAAGATACATGAGCCTATTAGAGGTGAAAAATAAATACATGCTCGAGTCTATGCATCTTGGGTATGGTAGGATGTATTTTTGACATTTTGAGGTTTTTTGGTTTTTAAGGGGCGGGGCTTGGAATAAATTTAAGCATATATATGTTTCGTGTCTTGTAATAACCAAAACTTGAAACAAGCAAATATTGAAATTAAGTTCAATGGTCTTATCTTACATGAGACCAGAACCAATCATGATAAGTTGGAAGTTATAAACTAGCTAGTTTGGTATGCAAGCACAATGTGCATGGATTATGGTTTCTGCTTCTCAGAGTAGTTCATGAAGAACTCCTTAATGAGCCTTATCAGCAGCCAGAACACAGAAATTTGACAGCCTATTTTATACACTCTCCATATCAGATCAAGTCAAATTAGCTAGTTGAGTTATCAGAAATTTCATTGCTGAGCTGCTCCATTGCCTTTTTTGTGAAGTTTCATAAGGCTCTTTGTCAACCAAATTGCTGTTTCTCTTGATGATACAGCTTCTTCACTGAAAGGTCTTAGTACTCCTGCTAGCTCCTCGTACCTTTCCTGTCTAACCAAAGTTGCACAAATCTCTAGTAGTGATTCCAGAGCATCTGCTCTCTGCAGGCTCTGAGGATTCCAGTTAATCTTTGTTTCATCACCATGTAGAGAAGTCAGTGAACTCACTGATGAGATGTCACTAGGGGATCTATTCAATTCCTTTTGTCTATCTCCGTTTCCGTGAGGTGGTTTCGATTTACTTGGTGTTGATTTCATGTCTGTCACTGTTGGGGGTTTGCAGAATTCGGGTTCCAATTCAAGATCATGTCTAGTTTGGTCATCCATTGCCAATGCTGATGCCTTTTTGTAACCAGCAAGACCAACATAGCCTGTTGAATCCGCAGACAGCTTTTCCATTCTTTTGCTATTCCCTGAACTAGCACTTTTACATTCCATGCCAGCTTGGCCAACTCCACAGAGCTTCTCTTGAACTATTTGTGACTTCTCAGAAGCAATTTCTTGTTTCTCTTCATCATGGTGAGTCCTTGCAATACTTGCTGAACTGGTTCCTGAGTTGACCTTTTCAGTTTGTTCTGCACTTTTTGGCGAATCATTTGCTGCTACTCTTTGTGCAAAAGCACCAACTTTTTCCTGGTTAAAACATTTGCACTCCTTTGATGGGCTTGCTTTCAACGCTATGGCATTCTTGTGAACACTAGACTTGTTAGGTAATCGGGTTCCTCTTGGTTTATCCGTGCAGCTGTATTCGGACGTCACAGGGAGAAAAACAGGAGATAGATTTTGGCATTGAGCAAGATATGGTTGTAGATGGGGGTGCCTCAACAACTCTGCAGCCTAGTTGTGGAAATGCAAACATTAATAAAAATCATTTTCTGATCAAAAGAAGAGAAGGAGCAAGGGCAACTCAGACTCACTGTTGGTCTATGCTCTGGGCTCTTCCGCAGCATGGTTTTGATCAATTGTTTTCTGGAGATAAAAAAGCCAACCTATTCAGTTGTATTTTCCTTATATAGTGCATATGCATTGGGAGGTTGCAGAGAATATCACGTACAATGTGGAGGAATAGGCAGTTGGGAGTGGAGAAATGGAGGAGCGATTTATCTTGTTAATCAGTCCAGCCATATCCTGTTCATAAACATTGTAAAAGTTATTGACCTTCATCAGGACTGAAAAAACTTGATCAATTTTTGTCTGAACAATGCCGACGTGTGACACGTACAGAAGCTCTAAATGCAGGTTGATGTGCAGCAATCTCAAACATGCAGCAACCTGTAAAATTATAGCAAAATGTGATTTAAAGAGATTCCATGCTAGCAGGCTGGAAAATTAATGCATAAACATATAACAGGGTTTTCGTTACCTAGAGACCAAATGTCCGATTTGTAGCCATAAGGTATGTCTGCAAGAAGTTCTGGACACATATAGTTCGGAGTGCCTACAATCTACAGAAAAAACAAGCAGCATTAGTAGCGTTTTCCAGGAAAATTCAGTTAAACAAATGATCGTCCTTGTTGTGTCACCAATGCCAGAATTAACAATATATAGGAACACATCACAATCAGACCGAATCGACAATTGAATCATTACCGTGGATGCAAGATCCTCCTTGTTCAACAATTTTGCAAGTCCAAAGTCACCTGGACATGTACTGTGAGATAATACAGTTTCTGTACAATCGAAGCAAATAAAATGTAAAAGAGTTCTGTGTATTTGCATCCTCACCTAGCTGGATGTTGCCATCTTTCGCGAGGAATATGTTGGAGCACTGGCATTAGAGAGTATATTCATATCAGAATGATATCACGAACAAATTTTTTTCAAATGAGAATTGCTACTGATGCATACTTTCAAATCTCTGTGCAAGACACGATTGGAATGGAGATAGTCCAAAGCAAGCAACAGCTGCGTCAGCCATCTGCAGAGCATCTGGAGTAGAGTAGGAAAATAATTGCAATAGATGCAAAACTAACATGAGAAACAAAATTGTCTTAAAGGACTTTAGTTTATTGCAGAAATTTCATATGTCCATTACCTCTTCAGGAAGATATGTCCCTCTAGCTTTCTTAATCATTTGAGCCCTGTAAAATCAAATATCAGATAAACAAATGGATAAAATATCAACATGGTTGCCTTGAAAAATTAAGCCAGCTGCAATGGTGAGATGTTATTGGCAAGGGGAATACTTTGCGCAGTCCTGACCGTGCAGATCCCCACCTTCAATGCAGTGCACGTGCCATGGGAGCCAACCGTGCGTGCAGTGCATGGATGGTGGGGATCCGAGCATCCACACAGTCTCAACTGCACTTAGAAATAGTTGGTATCCTGCATGCCAATTCAAGATTGAACTTAAAATTTTATACTGAATTAACTTACATGTCTCCTCCCTCACAATAACTTGTTACAATGCATACATAGGATTCCTGAAACATATATGCAGAGAGTGAAGATACTATTTTTGTTATTGGGATAGATGATTTTCTCAATAAATTTTCTTTTTTTCCTCAATTGTGAGTCAAACCACATGAGCAAACAAGAACAGATTGCTAAAAGCTACCTTCTCCACCCATGAATCTTTGTACTGCACAATGTATGGGTTATTAAGCTTTGATATCAAATTCATCTGCAGCATATACCAATAGTAGCTAAGTTATACTCCTCAATGCAATACATGAACATCATAGCAGAGTTAAGTAATTGATGAATTAAACAGTTTTCTGGAGGCTAATTACCTCTTGATAAGCAGTTTGCTTGAACTTTTCTGTTTGTTTAGCCAAACGAATCTTCTTCAATACATACCTAAAGAATACAGATAGATTTCGTTTAAAAATGTACTGAAACCAAAATTAATTTTCTGACAGTTTGGTTTGTGTTTTACAACCAAAAAAAAAAAAAACGTATTTGGTTGAAGCAACAAGGAGGAAGATATAAAAATAAAGTGACGGAATATACGAAGAAGATATGTCTTTTCTGTCCCAACTATCCCCGTGTTTTTGTTCCAGAATATTAACCACACACTGCCTAAATCTTCCAAAATAACTTGGCTAAGCTGGATCAACGTCATGTCAGGTTTCTGAAAACAGCTGTATATGGCAAAAGCATATTGATTCTGTAATAATAACAGCAGGAGGAAATAAATGGCATATGTGGGCCTAATCACACTTCATAAACAAGAAACCGATCCTTTCAATTATCACTCAAAGGACAGTGCTAAGAACTTTATTTGGCATTTATTAACCCTCCTAAAGAATCCTCAGTAACATTCAGCTCTCTAGTTTAGAGAGAAAAGCTTGCATAATATTAGGTCAAAAATATCAATTCTAGTCCTTTATCCTTCCCAACTACCTCCTCCTCCTCTCTCTCTCTCTCTCTCTCTCTCTCTCTCTCCTTGCTGGTTCTTAGTGTAGCAAGACAGGACTCAAAATGAGTCCTACCCCTTCCCCTAACTTGCGAGGGAGAGTTCTTCTACTGACCCCTTCCTAAGTACAAGTAGACATGATATCTAAGCTGAAGTGCAAACACATCCTATACAAAAACCTGAAGAAATTGGGAAGAGAAGAAGAGTTGGGAGAGATTTTTGTTTACCTCTTATTCTCAAATTTATGAAGAACAAGAAATGCAGCACCAAAAGTTCCTCTTCCAATTTGCTCTATAACTTCATAATCGTCCATCTTAGATACCATTTCTTTGTTCTTAGTCTCCATGACTAACTTCAAAGCTCAGAGAAGTAACAGACCTTTCAGCTATATATCCACTTATCCTCTAGCCTCTCCAAGGGTGCTCCTCATTGACTGGTTCATGTCAAGCAAGCCATTGTTATTATATGGCTACAAAAACCATTAAATTGAATTCAAGACCACAACAGAAACGTTAACTGTTTGCAGAGAACAATGTCACAGAAAAAGTTGTGTGGTTCAGAGATCACAAACAGGAATCATGCAGCAAACATGAAGACAAAGTGCGATAAATTCTTCATTTACACATACATATAACTACTCAAGAATCACCCCATAAAAAATATAGCTAAAGAAGCAGAATTCTTTGACTTGTCATCCAAACTCAAGAGAAATGTGAAGGGATGAAAAGATATTACAAGCTTAAGGAAACAAACTGAGCATTTTGAATACTAATTTTAAATTCAAAAGAAAGAGCAAATTTGAGGCAAAAGCAAAGGAAAGAAGAAAAAAAAAGGCAGAGGTTTTAGTTTCCTACTGTGACAGGTGTGCCAACCACAGTTTTGAAATAGATAGGAAAGCTTAGCAGTTTAGCATTACTTGCATTTTGGGATTCCCTACATATCATTACTGCCATATGTGGTGGGTGATGATGACCGAAATAAAATAGGAGGTAAAAAAAATATTTATTATTATTTTCATGTTTTTATTTTTTCAGGATAGTAACCAAATATTATTTATATATTATTTTAAAAAAAATAAATTTTTGTATCAATTTTATTTTTTAAATTTCAAATACATATTTGATGATAGAAAATCATTTCACATGGAACTTCACGTTTTATGTTATAAAATTATAAAAAATCAAGATTATTCGGAGATAAAATTTATTTGAAGGTAGATTTAATACTAAAAATATTTTTTTTTTCATGTTTAAAAAATATTTTTAAATTTTTTTGTGTCAAATTAATATTTTATAGTTTTAGATGGTTTTAATGTGATGAAATTAAAAATAAATTTTAAAAATTAAAATATTATATTAATATATTTGTAAATAAAAAATACTAAAAAAACAATTGCTATTTCAATTGAATTACTATATACCTCGATAATTAGAGAGTCAGTTTTTTTTTTTTTTTTT
>Ga0307517_10006498_pt1 | contig 17292 bp, 25 predicted proteins | sample 23_EM_MG_FD_194515 | JGI IMG/M metagenome (GOLD analysis project Ga0307517, IMG submission 194515) | Populus trichocarpa ectomycorrhiza microbial communities from riparian zone in the Pacific Northwest, United States - 23_EM | ecosystem: Host-associated > Plants > Roots > Unclassified | place...
TCAAAAGGCCTTAACAAAATAAAAGTACCTCGTATATATGGTTTTTTTTTTTTGCGTACCTCTTGTGGTAGAGCAAGTTTAATTATGTGCTGAGCTCGGCATTGGACAGCGGGACAGTGATTGCAGTGATATTTATTTTCTTTGCATACTAGTCGTGTACATGTACTGTAGTGTTTCGACCGATCGTTCACACTATGTTATGCGTTACCTATATTGTTCACGGGACACATTGTTCATGACCAGTTGTACCTGTTACACCCGGAAAATTTGTTCGTTCATATGATCATGCCACATTCAGGTCCCGAAATCACCTAATTTTTTGGCTGCATGGGGTTCAATACTTTGTACCTCGAGCCCTCAATTAAGAAACTCAATTGCCATCTAAGTGGACGTGATGGATAGTTGTGCCATGGCCCATGGTTGTATAGTGTAAATTTGATGTGCAGGCTCAAGCATAGAGTTTGCAGGCACCAGGATTTGCGTTGTCATGCATGGAAAGGAAAATTTTGTGCATTAAGTGGTTATAAGTCCCTTAGGGAATCATTCTTGTGACCGAGCGCACAGCCAGAGTTCTTTCTGCACAGGCCTGAGGGAATACTTAATGCTCCACAGTGTATGCTGAAGATGAGCATTTCCGAGCCCAGTCAATGGATACTATGCCCACCACCATCATCACTCTGAGTCTATCATGGGGATCCATACCACCACGAGGTTTTCAGAAATGTGTGGCACGTCTTGTCTTCAATTGCTGTTCCCGGTGAAGTCTATGTAGGGCTGCGCACCGGCCGTTTTACGGGTACGGCCGTCAAATTATGGCCGTCGAAATCTCGTCCCAATTCCCAACGGTACGGCCAGGTACAAAAACGGCCGTAAACGGGTATTACGGCCGTTTTCGTGTCATGACCCTAACCAGCTGCGAGTAACAGGGGAAAAAATTATATTAAAGCCCTAAGAGCAATTCCCTATAGTTTTAGCAATCTAGAAATATTTTACAAGACTGAAAAGCGTGAAACAACCATTGTTTAAATGGTTATTAACGGAAAGATGTCGTCCGGGCCGGGGCAGCACAGAGTTTGAAACGTCATGAACCCAGATGAGGCAGGATTTTTAGTTGATATACCTCATTTACTTTGACAAAATATATTCCAGCTTGCCGCCGCCTCGTATGCAACGCGATGCACTCCAAAATCCTATGAAATTCGCACAAAATTGTAAGCTAGACCCGTCACCCGTATGACGGCCGTAACAGGCGTTGAACGACGGCCATAAAAAAATGAACCCAGGCCTTAAACGGGACAGGTGTTCACCCGTAAGAACTGGCTGTCGTACCCGTCGCAACGGGTACGGTGCACAGCCCTAAGTCTATGGGACCTTACTGCCATTGCCTGACCTATCCCTCAAAGGATTGACTGATTTCCCCTTCCCACCACAGTTGACAATCAACTCCAAGGTTGGTTTTGGGGGGTTGGATTGGGATTGGGAGGAGTGTGAATAGTTAGTTGTACATAGCCTAGCACTGCAGGTGGAAAAATTGGGTATTTTTACGGCTCAAAAAACTTGTTTTGGAACATGTTCATCTATTGGCGTTACACGTTACATTTTCCACAATTGTTCGTTCATGACCAAATGTTACCCGTTACACGAACGATCGGTTGAAACACTACAGTATATATTTCATCATGAATATATTGTGTTCAATGTCCAGAAAAACTGTGCATTGAGACAGAATGAGCAATGTGGCATCCAAAAACTCAATACAACTAGATTCAGTTTCATTGCTATCCCCATATCCCACGAGCAACAATTTCCGGTGCAAGATCTTCTTTCTGCCTCCTAAACTGTATCTTGACATGCCTGAAGTCAAGCTGCGCCATGCTGCATTTATTCTGTATGAAATGATGGAATGTTCATAACTTCATATCTTACCTAGATGATTAAAATGAGATTTGGACTTGTACATGCCATGCGAAGCAATGTCCCTCACTACAAGTAATTCTGTGAATAGCAATGATGGGTTGTCAACTTGTATTTTTAGGTTCTGGTGGTGTTGCAAAGCCGGCATGTGGACCAAGGCTACCTATTACGTTCTTGAACTGAGAACAAGCAGTGAGATTGAATAGGAGAAGAACGGCTGAGAATTTCAAGTGCAAGCTGTCCAAGCTTGTCGCGCGGCACGCGGGCAGTGAGTGCTCGTTGTAAGGAGCGAGCTGAAATCACGTGCCCTCAAGCGAATGTCCTGCAAGAGTTCCCACGCTCCTTTTCCACCCTCTCGTCGTGCTCGTCGACAGCCACCCACTGCCGCCCTTCCAACCATGGCAGCCGCACCCGCTACCTCAAGTTTCAGCCTCATCTTCATTCCCCCCACTGCCCCAGCCGGCGTCCTCTCCATCACCCAACCCCAACAAACTGCTACCTCATTCTTCAAAATCGCCTCTGGCGAAGCCATCACCTTTGGCTGGAACATGACCTATGTCCTCGCTACGCCTACACATCTTACGGTCTCTGCTATATGCGACAACGGGAACACGTACCCTGTGGGCCCGACGGATGGTGTGATTCCTGGGACGGCGACGGAGGTTGTGTGGGATATCTATTCGTATCAAGTGAATAATCCGAACAAGCCGCTGGCGCAGGCGACGTATACGTTGAATGTGTGGGATGATAGAGGCCCTGGGTCTGCGAGGCGGGCGGGGTATTTGCAGCCGAATAGTGCGCTTCAGTTTGCGTTGTATACGCCTCAGTCGTATACTGCGATTTCGGATGGTGCGTTGTTTTTCTCTTTGGAAAAAAGGCTGTTTGCTTATGGTTTTCTTTTTTCTTTTTCTTTGTTCTTTGTTCTTTTTGTTTTGTAGGTTGGATGTGTTCGACGTGCAATGGTGCGATGTCGTATGCTGCGCATCCGGCGTTTGTCAGTCTTGTCATTACGTTCTTCATCGTCTTTTTCTCTGGATTCCACCTCCTTCGTAATTCGTCGAGGAACTGAACGCCGCATGACCTCTCGATGATGGATTTTATGGGTGCTTTTTGGACACTTCTTTTTCTTTTCTTTCGTTTTTTGGACATGCATTACTATAGACTGCTTTCCTTCCTTTCCTTCCTTCCTTCCCTTTATTATACTCTCCCATCCCGATCTCCGACTTTTTTCTCCCACCCCAAACCTCCCATTGCAGTTATTCTTGGTTGATATCCCAACCGCGGACTTGGCCATACCACAGCGCACCACAGCCCAGCACATCACACCACCTCCCCACGACCACAACCTCAACCACTACCTATACTGATCATTACGCTAGATTCTGGCTGTCTCTTGCTCTGGCAGTTACTCACGCTGTGTAGATTCGCCGTTTAATAATATCCTGACTTTTTGCTTGATTTCAATCGCCTCGCGACGAAAATAAGGAGAAGGAAGAATTGGTGTGTCGGATGTTGGTTTTGGATTTGTTGGCTGACCTTTTGAATTTAGTAGGGAGAGTGATGAATGGCGATCTGTCATCTCTGGTCGAAGCCTATACTATCGAATTGAACTGAGGCTTCTTGGCGGAAAAGCAGGAAGTCCTTGTCCCGACTCCGGCGAAAAATCCCCGACAAATGCGAACGATGACGCATTCGTCAACGAAATACCGAGTTGTGCTAAATATAGAACCCCGCCGTTATTCTAGCTTGCTTCAACCACAAGTGCTACTTACCACTTCATTCCTTCAGTGGTGTACCGCCTTTGTCGTTTCCGCCTCTGCCCTCTTTTGTTCGTCTCCAATCTTACGATGTCGGCGATTTCAGCGAGCATCTCCGAAACTTCGATTTCCGAGGCGTCGGTGACCACTACCGCGATATTCTCGTTTCCGTTATCATTATCTTCTTCATCACCTTTGTCTTTACCAGGGACCTCGCCCCCGCTGACGCCAACAGCGGTATCTTCGCACTCGTCCAGCTTCAGCCTCGTCTCCATCCCCGGCACCGCCGCCCTAGGCGGTATCACCATCACCCAACCTGAGCAACAGCAAGGCGCAGCATCGCCCTTTTACAAAATCGCCCCAGGCGAGGTTATCACATTCGGATGGAGCATGACCTCCGTCCTCGCCTCACCAACCTCGCTCACCATCTCGGCGATATGCGATAACGGGAACACCTACGCTGTCGGACCGGCGGATGGGGTTATCCCGGGTACGGCGACGAAGGTTGTGTGGGATATTTGGAAGTATCAAGTTGAGCACCCGGCGACGCCGCTTGCGCAGGCGGAGTATACGCTGAGCGTGTGGGGGGATCGGGGGAAGGATGCGCTTCCGAGGCCGGGGTATCTTGGTGGGTTTGGGGGGTTGCAGTTTGCGTTGTATACGCCGCAGGTGTATACGTCTATTGAGGATGGTGTGTTTTTTTTTTCTTTGAATTTTTGTGTGGTCGATTGTTGATTTTTCGTATTTTAGGTTGGCGGTGTTCTGTGTGCAGTGGTGCAGGGGTGAATCTGGTGCACCCTGTTTTTGTCAGTTTGGTGGTTACGTTCTTTCTTGTGTTTTTCTCTGGATTTCACCTTTTGCGAACCTCTTCGAGGGTAAATTAGATTAGAAAGAGGTCTTTTGATGTCGCTAGATGAGGAACTAGACTACGATTCGTATAATCTCTCTCGATGTGTTGTACATGTCTTCTGTACTATGTTTGTGGCCTTTATTATTATAATTACAAGTAGTGTAAAAGGATATCTGGCTGATATTGGGCATCATAGATATAATTTAGCGTCCACTCCCTTTGAGCTTGGAAGCGACGGGTGAAACCAAATGCGGAAATCTGTTCTCACACTGCTAATCCCGTAACGGGACTGACTCCTCGTCGCATTGATTATCACCGTCGCCCTGCTCAGACCGACTTCCAGGTTCTTCTACATCTCCAGAGCGATAAGGAGGAGGGTTTTTGTTACTACAAGACCATTCAAGGCATATTGGTGAGTCGACAGACCCGTGTTCAGTTGTTTATCTTGGCGGGTGCGTGGCGATCTGAGGAAGAAAGCGCGCGACAATGGCCCATTTCTCGAGATTATGGCTGCTATCAAGCACCTTGATGTATTTTCGTTGACTTCTTGGATCCAGAACGCATACTAGAATCACCAAAAACCCGGGCAAAACACACAAGTCGATCTGGTGAGGTTTCTGTTCTGGTTCATGTCTTGTATCTGGGCGATCTACCAATACGCGCCCTTTCTTTTCTCTTCATCCAACTTTTGATCACCCGCCATCGATACCCTTTTTTCAGTCGACTCCCAGGACTAACTCTTCTGGTTCCCAGATCCCCATTTTCGCCCTTCCCCAATATCGCGGTCAAATGTCGTCCTCCAACACTGCGGTCTTCATCGATCATGTTCTCGGTCAAATCAGCTCATCCAATAACGTCGTCACTCTAAACCACACCTTGAAAAGCGGGTTACAGCGAGAATCGAAAGAGGCCGTGTTGTGTAGTTTCCTATCGAACGGTCAGGATCCATTGCAGGTTTTGGATGTGAGGACGCATACATTGGGTGTTTTGTATATCCTGTGAGTCACATCTTTTTTCACGAAAGGAAACGGCGTTGACTCAGGATGCGAGAATAGGTCATCCCGTGTTAGCGCGAGCTTTACGAACACCCATCCTCCGCCGTGGCCTGTGGTGGATGCGTTCTGCCGATATTTCAATCCTGAGCATGCGCGCCTTGCTCCTGAACGTGGTATGTTCCCCCTTCAGTGTCTCTGGTGTAGCTTTCTCAGAGGTTTTGTTGATGTTTGCAGTCACGAAACTGGCGAAAGGGATTCAACGTCTCGCTTCACATTCTGGAAACGTGCGTCGTACTTCCTCTGTTTCATTTCTTCTGTTCCTGATTCGAGTCCTTTGATTGCAGCTGGCTTTGGCAATACAACCATTGTACAACCTTGTGATTCAGTACCCGCCTAACCCTTCGTATCTGACGACCATCCATCCCATCTTCGTCCTTGTACGTCTCACCCTCCTTCCATCGATGAAAAAACCACACTAAACTCTCCTCTCATAGACATGTGTCTCGACGCGTTACTTCCAGCACGCCATTCCCGTTCTATCGAACCCCATCACCGAAATTGACACAACAGTTTTGTCGCCGGATTTACATTACACGGATAACCTGTCGTATCATTACACAGGAGGTATCGCTCTCGCCGCGCTGAAGAGATGGAAAGAGGCGGAAGAGTTCTTTGAGATCTGTGTAACGAGTCCTGGGAACTACCCGGCCGCGCTGCAGATGGAAGCGTTGAAGAAGTTGAGACTCGTTCAGTTGATTTCTACCGGCAAGGTACGATATTTCTGATAAACATACCCACATTTCCAAACCTTTCCGACCCTAATGTTATAGGTATCCAATCTTCCCAAATACACCAACTCCCTCCTACTCCGTCTATTCAAAAACACGCCTTACAATGCCTTCATCAATGCCTATCCCAACAATTCGGCGTTGATGCGGGAGATTTACGATAAAGAACGACAAGTCTTTCATACCGATAGGAACGTGGGGTTGATTCAGCAGGCGGCGCAGCGTGCGCCGAGATGGGTATTGAAGAAGCTGACGGGGACGTATGTGACGTTACATCTTTCGGATATTGGGAAAGTGGTCAAGGTGGATGGGGAGGAGGAGGTTAGGGCGTTGCTTTTGAGTATGGTGCGTTTTTTGTTTGCTTTCTTTTTTTTCTTTTTTTTTTTTTCGGTTGCGATTTTGGTTTTTCGATGAGTGCTTACAAGACGTTCTCGATCCGTGCTACTAGATTGAATCGAACGATATTACAGCTCAGATAGACGCGAATGGGACGGTGACGTTCTCGGATCCGCCGGCGCAGTTTACGAAGGAGCAGGTGGATGGTGTGTTGAGGGACGTTCAGGAGCAGACTGCGCTGCTTGTGTATTTGGAGCAGGAGGTCGGGAGGAGTAAGGAGTATTTGAATAAGGTGGGTTTTTTTGTTCTTTTCTTTTTCGTGTTTCTCCCTCCGAGTTGTCTTTACTCAATTATCCTCGCTCGATCTTATCGTATAGGCTGTCAAAATGAACGACTCGACGTGGGCGCCTTCGGCAGCTGAGGAGGATGTGTTTGTGAATATTAGCGGGCAAAATTGGGAAGATAATGTTTATTCATGATTCTTCTTTCTCGCTTCTTCGTCGTCGTCGTTTCGTTTCTTTCCTATGCAGTTGTCGTTGTCGTCGTTCATGGTTTCTTGTCCTATGTCGTTGTCTTTCGTCCATCGCTGTTTCGTGTTAATGTTCGTTCCGATCGGCCTTTTCACCACCTTGCATTTCCTGCTTTTTGTGGGCATCATGTTCGTCGATGTCTACTGTTCAGAGTTGTTTTTTTTTTTTTTGGTTAGTGTTGATGAGAACGAGAAGCTTTTTCTTCTGGCTGGGGCAAGGACCAGCGATCCTGGGTCTCTGGAAGTACGTGAACACGTTCAATAACATGTTCAAGCGAATCGATCAGGGACCGGGGTATCTCGAAAGCAAGTATAGCCACTTCCACAATTATACAAGTAAGCCATTATATGCCAGTGGAGGTAGAGAGCTTATGGCGCTATGCAGGACGTTGCAGGGCAATTTGCTGGAGCGGTTGTTCAAGTTACACCTTCTTTGAAAGAAGAAGCGGCCAAATAATTCTGAAAGGTATGATTCGTTCTTTGAACCATTATGAAGTTGGTCGTGGTATGGCTTGGGGTATGTTACCTTAAACAAACCTTGCAGGCACATCATTCATGGATGATGGTTGTCGCTCATGAGAACGGTCATTACTTTTTTCAAGCTTAGGTTACTGCGTTACATAACTACCGATATAAGGAGTCTCAAGCCATTAGCATATTTAATCGTGATATAGGGTAGTGCATGTAAGGGATGAGAAGAAGATCCTTCCATCCTCGTCTACTTAAACTGCGTTGGCACCGACAAGTCGACTTGTTAGTTACTTGAGACAGCGCAATTCTGCATCCCACTCGTCCGAGCCGACGCCAGATGCAACCACGAATAAAGAGGAAGGATCATATTTCTCTTTGATCTTTTTCAACTTGGGATAGTGAGATCCAAAGTACGATTTCTTGAAGTCGTGTTCGTAGAGTGAACCCTGACGTTGTACAGCGTTTAGTATTGTTGGAGACTTGGCAAGTATGATTACTTATGGTACGAACCTCGTTGAGGTAGGATCCTGAATCCTTGGTCAATTTATCAAGCACGTCGGTGCCTCGCTTGAGTCGTTCTCTCGCAGCGAGAATCGTCGCCGAGTCCGCGCCTTCCTCCCAGCTTTCACCGATAGATACTTGGGCAACGGCTTTCCTCCAAGAAGGGTTCAAACCAGTCGATTCTGGGTCGACACGAGAAATAGCGCCTCCAGCAACAAAGCTTTTTTTATTAAAAAAAAAAAAACAAAAATCAGAATTCGGCATGTGTTCGACATGTGTTCAAAAAAGGGAGGATATACATACTTGATAGTCACGCCCAACGACAACGCGATCCTCGCCACTTCTTCCGGACGCTCCTTGGCCAACTCCCTCGGAAGCAAACGTGAGGCAATCTCGATGTTTCCGCCAACCCCCCCAAGCGCCCCCCGACTGAGAAGGTTCCTTCCACCACTCCATGAAACTTCCGTACGCCGACGTGGTATAAAGAACCGCACCCCCAGTCGCATTCGTCGCAAAACTCACGAATGGCTCGACCCTCATGTTGGCGTCGTCGACGGTGACATTCGGGGCGATGAACTGGGCCACCATAAATTCAGGGAACACCGATGTGTAGGCGCCCCACCCAGCATCGGCGAGGTCGGTGTGAAGCCGGAAAAGTTCGGTGACGACGGATTGGGCAATTGCGGATGATGTGAGGTTGACTTGGATGGTGGGGGTTGTTAGAGGGAATTTGGGGTGAGTTTGGTATGTGGCAGAGAGGACGACGCCGTATGTACCGCCACCGCCGCCTCGTAGTGCCCAGAAGAGGTCGGAGTGTTGGTAGGTGTTGGTGGTTATGAGCGTACCGTTGGCGAGGACGATTGTGAATTCGAGGACGTTGTCGACGCCTAGGAGGAAAAAAAAGTGAGGTTCGGTCGTCTCGATTTCTTCGTGATGAGAATCAATCGTACGCACCAAGCCCAAGGCTGGGAGAGAAAGCGGAATGTCCTCCCCCCATAACCCAACCGCCAGCAGAGCCAACAGAACCACCTGGAGATATGCCACCGACAATGAATCGGCCCTGTTCATCGACATAGTCATATGCTTCATGCCATTGAACACCAGCGCCGAAGGTAACCGCTGAAACAAAAAAATATGAGCACGGATTAGGGTAATCGATATCTATTCAATCTTACCCTCATATGTCTGAGTTGATGGACCTCCTTGTGGAACAAATGCTGCATTATACGCCTTATTCTTGAGATGATGGGTCCACAGCAGGAACCCTCCCCTGGCAGTGCTCCTACCAAGAAAGTCGTGCCCCGTGTTCTTGATAACGAGTCTGAGATTCTTTTCACGAGCAAAGTTGATTGAGGCCTGAGCATCCTCTGCCTTCCGAATATCGACACCGATGGGCGGAACACTTCCCTGCCCGCATGGGATGTCGAGGGTGACGTTCAGATAACAAGCGTCGATGGTGCCGTTCGGGAATAGATACGTCTCGAAATTGGCGTTTTGCATTGAACCAGGGATATCAGACCGAAAAATGCCACCGGTGTATAATTCCTGGACCTCGGAACAGTTGCCTACTGGCGCAGATGATGGGTAACAAGGGTTGGCTGTAGGTAACGGGTGTAGGAGTGGTTGAGAGAGTAGAGTCGCTAGTGAGGAGAACTCTGCGTCGGTTGGCCAGCATGGGTCTCCGTAAATACAACGACATTGCCGTTGCGATTTCGGAGTGGCGGATCCCAAGGCGGCGGGAAGGAGTAGGAGAGATAGAACATGCCCTCAGTTCTTTACATATGCCATTTGAAGAATTGGTAGATTTATATGGAGAGGTGTGCTGCGCCAAGAAGGCGTGTAGATTGGGAGATCACAGTCCCATAAAATGGCAAACCGATTAAGAAGATGATAAGTATCAGATCCGATACTTCTAGACAGAAATCGCTGTAAGGACATTTCCAGTGGAGATCAACGAGAGCGAAGGCCAAGATCTACACTGAGAGTTGTTATGTAGAATGGGAATGCACGGATGCAAGCCTGAGTGTACCAGGTCCCGTTGACTCGCGCTTCAAGGAGCTCCCAAGTAGAGGTGCTTTGATGGACCCACCTCTGTGCTACGCTCCATATTCCGCAGCTCTGATGAGTCTGCTCCAATCCTCCTGGTCGCATCGCCATTTCCTCATGTGCACACAAATCTTCTAGATCATCAGGTGAATAAGGACATTGCTACTTCTCATCAGAAAAACTCACTCATCCGAGTCCTATTCTGAGCTCCTTAAGTTGAGGAGCTTCATCCATCATCGATGCATCATCTCGATGATGATGATTTTTGGTAGAGCAATGTGCCGGGCCGTTTATCCCACTAACCCATTGCCACAAAGCTGAAAGCGGCGGATCATCCCGACTGATGCGCATCATTTCCTTGGCGCTTCTTAGCGTAGCGCCCATTCCCACCATTTGATTCCATGTTGCTTTCACCCGAACACTCAGCAGATATTCAGAAACTATGTCTTAGAGGAGCTGTGCAGCGATATTCCCTGTTTTATTTGACCACATTCATCGCTGATGAGACTCGGTGATCAGGTCTAAATAACTTGCAATCTCTAAAATTGAATTGGGTCGCCACTTTGTTTATGGCTAGCTCAGACTCGAGATCTGGACTATATTTTTGGTCTCCAGATTCCAGAATAACTAAAAGAACCCACGCGCAACCCGTATAGCAATGGCGACTCAAACGATCCGAAGAAGAACGCAACAACGTCCCATTTCTCGACATTATGGCCATTATAAACCACCTCGATGTATTTTCATTGACTTCTTGGATCCAGAACGCATACTAGAATCACCAAAAAACCGGGAAAAACACACAAGTCAACCTGGTGAGGTTTCTGTCTGATTCATATCTTGTATCTGGATGATCTACCAATACGTGATAGGGTGAACCTACCACGACCACGTGACCTAGTACCGTAGACACTGTTGATAGACCATCACTACGACTTCCACCTGCTTCCTCGAGCCAGCGACCAGCTCGGGGCACCTCGGCCCATTCCAACGTGCCTTTCCCTTCCTCTTCATCCAACTTTTGATCACCCGCCATCGAAATCCTTTTTCCGGTCGCCTTGCGATGCCCACTCCTTGTGATTCCCATAACGCCGCTTTTATCTTCCCCGATATTGCGGTCAAATGTCGTCCTCCAACACTGCCATCTTCATCGATCTGTTCTTGGTCAAATCCCCTCATCTAATAACATCGTCGCTCTAAATTACACCTCGAAAACTGGGTTACAGCGGAAATCGAAAGAGACCGTGTTGTGTAGTTTCCTATCGGTTGGACAGGATCCGATCATCCATTGCAGGTTTTGGATATGAGGACGCATACATTGGGTGCTTTGTATATCCTGCGAGTCCCATTTTTTATTTATGAAAGGAAAAGGTGTTGACTCAAGGTGCGAGAGCAGGTCATCCCGTGTAAGCGCGGGCTTCACGAACACCCCTCCTCCTCCGTGGGCTGCGTTCTACCGATATTTTAATCCTGAACATGCGCATCTTGCCCCTGGACGTGGTATGTTCTAACTTCCTGTTTGAGCATCTTCTCTCGTGTAACTTTTTCAGAGGTTTTGTTTGTGTGCAGTTACGAAACTGGCGAAAGGGATCCAACGTCTCGCTTCACATTCTGGAAACGTGCTTTGTGTTTTCTCTGTTCCCGCTCTGTTCACTTTATTTTCTTTTGTTTCTGATTCGAGTTCTTTTAATTGCGGCTGGCTTTGGCGATACAACCATTTCGGGAGGAGTAAGGAGTATTTGAGTACGGTGGGTTTTTGTTTCTTATTTTTTTTTGTGTGTGTTTCGCCCTCCGAGTTATCTTTACTCGATCATCCTCGCTCGATCTTCACGTATAGGCTGTCAAAATGAACGACTCCACGTGGGCGTCTTCAGCTGCAGAGGAGGATGTGTTTGTGAATATTACTGGGCAAAATTATGAAGATAACGTTTATTCGTCATTTGATTTTTTCTTTCTTTCTCGCTTCATCGTCGTCGCCGTCGTTTTAATGTTTAATGTTCCAACCGTCCTTTGCACCACCTTGCATTTCCTGCTATTCGTGGGCGTCACGTTCATCAATGTCTGCTGTTCAGCGTTATTTTTTTCGTTAGTGTTCGGGAGCACGAGAAGCCCGTTTCTTTTGGGTGCTGAGGTGAATGCCACTCCTGGTGTTTTATATCAATCCGTTGCTGGACTTCACTCGTGCAAGGATATATTGATGCCGTTTCCAAAACGAGCACAGGCTTGTAAGCGCCAGCACCTGATGGATGAATGACGATGAGAATCCTGGGGTGTGCACTCTCATTATCATTTCATTCCTCCAAACGGTTACAGGGGTAGAACTAGGTCATGATTTTGTGCAAGGACGAGCGACAGGATCTCCGTGCACTGGGTTGGATCTTGAAGCTTGAAGCTTGAAACTCAATTGAAATTGAAAGGTGGTACAGGATGGGGTGGAGTCCGATTCAGGTAAGATCCTTGCTTTTTTCCAGCAATTTCGGATGGTCGTGGTGTCAACATTGCACCATGCAAGATCTGCAAGGGAGGTTTTGGAGCCATGGTAAAGGTTGGTTCCCAGTGAATGGTTTGTCTCCAACCTCCTGAGCGGCCACTAGTGGCGCATCACTGAGATTGTACCTGGTCAATTAATTCACTTGACTGTGTACCTCAGGGTCAACTGTAATATAGTACTGAAAACTATGGGTTACGCACCCAGCCTAGGGGTATGCATTATGCCTTATTGCGGTTGTATGGGTTGTGGTATGCATTTCCCCACGAACCAACTTGGTGGACCAAAAAAGGTATGCGTTATGAGGGAGTATGAGTTATCTGAGCTATGTGTTATGAGGGAGTCGACTGTAGCAAAGATACCAAGCAACAGCCATCTCAGGTACATAGAATACGCAATGCACGATATGCTTGTGGACCAGTTTAACCCACTCTCCACATTCAGGCAGTACTGCAACAACTTCAAGCGATTGTTGAGGACTTACAAGACGGGGTTCCACCTTCGTGTTACGCGACCAGATTGTGAATTTGACGGGGATGTCGCTCCAGAATCCAAGTCAATTGAGAAGTTATGACCGGACTGGTTGAAGAACATTGCTATTTCAGGATATGGAGGCATGAAATCACTAGGAACTATAGTCGATCTGTCCCTTCGCAATTCCAGAGGGAGACCAGCCAGCGAGTTTACACTGCCTCCAGGCTTTCTCGAAGCAGTCCGTGAAACCTGCCAGTGGGCAAGGTTTTTCGTTCCCAGTTTGCGTCGAGTCTTATAAGATCCGTCTTTATGGACATGGAGGCCACTTCAAGTCCCACCGCGACACGCCTGAAGTAGACCCTGTTGGTCCTTCCTCGTCGGATTAGGCGATACAAGCGCAACGTTTGACTGGACCGAGCGCAAGCATGATCGCATGTGGCTTACCGTGGTGCAACTGGATTCACCAGCTGTTGACTTGACTCGGACTTGAATGACATCTCCGAGTCCGAAAGTGCTCCAGTAAGGGATTCGCAGAAAAGGAGAGCCCTATTAGATGAGATGTTCTCCTGAGATGCAGAGTGACACAAGGGGTGGCGGAATTTGGGCGGAATGTGGAATTTGCACCAACACTCACAATGTTTTTTTTGTGGATTGGGCTGACCACCCCCCTTGTACCACCCTCATTTGCTTATCCAATTTCTTTCGGAGATCTATTTTTGAATTCAAGCAGTCGAATTCCTAGACTCGCCAGCCATTCGTTCTGGCGGTTCTGAGGGTTCTTCCACTTTGAAGTTCCACACGCGGTGATTTCTTTGTCATTTGTTATGGCTTTGTTATGGCTTTGTTGTGGGATCAAACATCAGGCGGACAGTGAAAAATAGGAGCAGAACGACTGGGACAAACGAACACGGTTTGGCAGGGACCACGAGCCTGTCGAATTCCTTCAGAATTTGAGTACCTTCATTTTACAACATGCCACCACCCCCTTGGAGTGACATGCGATGTCCGCATGTCACTTGAAAAGGGAGTTTTTACTTGTCATTCGCATGTCATATCAACTTGCGTAAGTTGCATAAGAAAAACAGCTTTGCTTCGTTCCTGTCATACAAAACCCCCGATGTGGGCAACGTAAGTACGCTGCAGAGTTAAATGAAAGACATTCAGCGTTAGAATGCTCCATCTTTTCCCCCACTGTCCTTACCGTAATTTGAGGCGTTCTGCCCATGATGCCCCTTTTGGAAAAATTTCTAGCTTTGACTTTGCTGGTCACCACTGTCCTTGCCCAACTCGTTCACATCAGCCCCAACCACCTTGGGCTAGACAAACGACACCACAAGTTGCATTCTGGCTGCAAACATTCCCACGATTGTCACCACATTCAAGTACATGGCGCTCGCCCAAAATGCCACAACGGGAAGTGCACATTTGGTAAATGTCATATCCCTGCGGTTCGACCATGGCCATGTGACTCACATCGTATCCATATCCAGAATGCGTTTCTAGTAGCGGTTATAAGCTCAGCAAAGATGGAACGCATTGCGTAAAGGGCTGCACTCGGGGTACGTATCCAATAAGTCAGCCCTTCACTGGCTGATTGAGACCGATCAGAATCACACTGTACGCGTCCAACCCCGAAACATTCAGGGCGTACTTGTAACCGTCATGGCCACTGTGACTTTGAGTGTGTCCGCGGTTATATCAAATCCATCGACGGTCTCACCTGCCAACGTGCCTGTAAACATAGTAGGTGGTTTTGTGCTGCAATCTTCCCCTCTTATTTAAAACCATTTCTGTAGATTCTTCGTGCCACACCCAGATAGCGCATGCGAAAGCCGTGTGCCTTCCTCGAGGAATATGTGGATTTACGTGTAAAGGTGAGCTTCTTTAGAAACTGATCATCGCGCGATTGCAGGCTGCCTTACAAACGGTACTGTACTACAGAAAATTACAAGCTGAACAAAGACAAAAAGAAGTGTAACTTTTATTGTCACAAAGGTGAATGTCCTTTTACGCAATGGAAAACACATGCCCCAACAAACTCATCCTGATAGATCAGGCCTGCCGCAAAGGCAATTTGTTCGGCAAATGCAACAAGTTGACTGGCACCTGCTCATATCCAAAGCCAGGCCATTCCTCGCATACCCCAGCACCCCCCTCTACGCCCTCGACCCCACCCTCTACGCCCTCGACCCCACCCTCTACGCCCTCGACCCCATCCTCTACGCCCTCGACCCCATCCTCTACGCCCTCGACCCCACCCTCTACGCCCTCGACCCCATCCTCTACGCCCTCGACTCCATCCTCTACTCCATCCTCTACTACCTCCTCGACACCATCCTCTACTACCTCCTCTACTCCATCCTCTACTACCTCCTCGACTCCATCCTCCACTACCTCCTCGACTCCTGCCTGTAACTCGACGGACTTCACTCTTGTCGGTGCGTCCGAGCATGAATTCAACAAGGCAGGCGCTGCGTTCTCGGTAAAACTGCCATGCCCAATCCTCAACACCACAAAGTATGCTGTTCTCGCCAACGGCGAGCCTGTGCTCAATACAACAAATTCTACCACGGGGATTACAATGCCCGGTCTTACTGCGCCTTACGTCCTACTGTCCGTATACGCTTTGGATTTGAGTGGGGACCCAATTTTCGCTTCGTTCACCTTGATATTTGGGAGCGTCAGCAAATCGGTCACCGTCCTCAGTGCCGACGGCCAGCCCGCTTCAAACATCGCTGTGCAGGCTAATTCTACCATCTACCCAGGGGTGGGGCAGAGCGGAATAACGGACTCTTCTGGTTTTTTTACTTTCGTTAACCTCATCCCAACAACACTGTCACTTGTTGCCAGGACGTCCGATAATCAAGTCGCCGTCGGCGGTGTTTCAAGCGATAGTACAGGTAGTGCCTCACTGAAACTCATACCATTCAATTCCGGTGTGCAACCGGAGAATGCGACACTAACAAAACGAGAACCTGGCTTTACAGTTTCGACAGCTGGTTCTCCATCCTTGCAGTTGACCTCCAAGGGCTTTCCACCCCATCCTTTCACGAAGGCCGCATATATCAGCTACATCTTCCAAACAGATGAAGTCCCGGGTGGATTCTTCGGAACCCAGTATAACGACTACTTCAGCCTCATAATCAGATCTAATAATGGAGGATACAGCGCCTACACCAACAGCATGAATGCTTTGGGTCTTGCGGCGTTCGATGCTAGCGGGGCTACAAGCAAATATACACTTACGCTAGACATTACGGGGGCAACAATTGTGAATTTTGACGTTGCAGTTTCTAACGTCGGTGACGCCGCTTACCGTATGTCTTCCATCACTTTTAGCATTTCATCATCTCACGGCTTTCTCTGCTCTACTAATTCTGGAGAGTAGAATCAAAGGTGGTTGTCAATGAATACGGTGACCTCACTTGCAACAAGTGTGACAATACCTGTGCGAATTGTCCAGGAGACCCAATGTGCCAGCCCTCGTGTGCAAACCCTCCGCCGCAAACTTGCAGCTTCTATCGTAGTTGCGCCGAAGCGAAAGTGCCATGTACTAGCAGTGGATATGCGCTGGGCTTTGGTGAATACTTTTGCACAAAATTCACCAACAACATCAAGGAATTCTCCCCAGCCGGGCAGACCTGGGTGTATTCGGTCATGACATGCTTGCAGAAAGCACTGATCCCCATCGTCTCATGTGACACCTCTTGTCCCGCCATCGAAGCCGGCGCCATTGCATCCCATGAGCCATGTTACGTCGAAGCTGGAGTATGCGCCTTGGAACCCGACGACTGGAAGGAGCTTCTTGTCGTTGTTTGGGATAAACGTACTCGTGCAGCACTTTCAAAAATGATCGGCCAAGCATTCGGAACGGCAAAAACATGTGCCGCCAATTCCCGCTTCGTAAACCGGATCGAAGAACTGAGCCAAGAGGTGCTTCAGGCGGGTAGTGATGTTGCGAAGGCTTCTGCTCAGGCTATCCTCAATGCAGTCGAGATAACCAAGATGTTCATCGACAAAGTTGTCAGCTCGCCATAAAGCGGTCAAGTGGTATTTGTGTAGATTATAAGCGGGCCGACGTCCTCGAGAAGGAGGAGCCAGGCTGCATGGACTTTTACCGCTGTATATTTTTAACTCTCTTTT
>Ga0307517_10006499_pt1 | contig 17290 bp, 8 predicted proteins | sample 23_EM_MG_FD_194515 | JGI IMG/M metagenome (GOLD analysis project Ga0307517, IMG submission 194515) | Populus trichocarpa ectomycorrhiza microbial communities from riparian zone in the Pacific Northwest, United States - 23_EM | ecosystem: Host-associated > Plants > Roots > Unclassified | place...
GGAGAAACCAGATCAGTATTTCATTTAAAGTATTTGTTCCTGAAAACTCATCTACTGATCTGAAAACCAGTGGTGGAGGTATTCGTCTAGATCACTTAAAAGGCAACGAAAACTTTACTACCAGTGGTGGTGGCTTGCAAATTGACCACTTAACCGGGATGATACATGGCCGCACTTCAGGCGGTGGCATCCAGGTTTCTAATTCGAACGAAGATTTAGACCTGCAAACCAGCGGTGGTGGCATCGATGCAAAAAATTGCAATGGCAGGATCAGGTTGAGTACATCGGGCGGTGGTCTTCGCCTTGAAAATTTAAAAGGAGCAATCAATGCACATACCAGCGGTGGTGGTGTAGATGGTGATAATATTGAAGGCGAATTAATTACCAGTACCTCAGGTGGTGGTATTAGCTTAAAAAGGATGAATTGCAGCCTGGAAGCTTCGACCAGTGCAGGTAGTTTATATGCGCAAATGATCCACGTTGGTAAATACGTAAAATTAAGTTCAAGTGCAGGGAACGTTGATATTGAATTACCTGCTAAACAGGGTCTTGACCTTGATTTGAGAGGTGAAAGCGTTAACCAGCATCAATTTAATGGATTTAACGGGGACTGGGGCAAGGATCATGTACGGGGAACAGTTAACGGTGGTGGTTCTTCTGTAAGCGCCAATGCCAATAGCGGAAACGTTAATGTTAAATTCAATTAATAATTCACTCAATCAATTATAAAATAATGAAAGCTTACATCATATTATTTTTCCTGGCCTGTCAAAGCACTTTTGCATTGGCACAGGAAAACAAGACACCTTACATTACAAAGCCACTTTCTGATGCTGGCATAAAGCATGTCTATGTAACCACTTCAGGCGGTAGCATTACAGTTAGCGGTGCTGCCGGCGAAAAACCACGTATCGAAGTTTATATTACAGGTAATAATGGATTTACTCCATCCAATGAAGAGATCAAAAAACGCCTGGCTGAAGATTATGATCTGAACATATCTGTAAACGGCGGCGAATTACGCGCATCAGCCAAGAACAAGCATGACCATGATTGGGATTGGAGAAGATCGCTGAATATCGCATTTAAAGTATATGTACCTAAAGATGTCGCTACCAACCTGGAAACCAGCGGCGGCAGTATACACCTTGATAATTTAAGCGGCGATGAGAAATTTGGCACAAGCGGCGGCAGTTTACATATTGATAAGCTAACCGGTAATATACATGGAAGAACTTCGGGTGGAAGCATAACAGTTTCTAACTCCGGTGAAAATATCGACTTACAAACCAGTGGCGGTAGTGTTCATGCTGATAACTGCAAAGGCACCATCAAATTGGAAACCTCTGGCGGCTCATTGCATTTAAATGACTTAAGCGGAAAAATTGATGCTACCACAAGCGGAGGCAGCATACAGGCCAATAATATCAAAGGCGACTTGCGTACGGGAACTTCCGGCGGCAGTGTTAATTTAAGTGGATTAGCCTGCAGCCTGGATACTTATACCAGTGGCGGCAGTATACATGCGGAATTAACATCATTGGGTAAATTCGTTAAAATAGATGCAAGCAGCGGCCACGTTGATCTGAGTTTGCCAAACAAGGGCCTTGATCTGAACCTGCATGGTAACAGGGTGAATGCCGACCTGGGCAGCAATTTCAGCGGTACGAAAGACAAGGACAGGATAGAAGGTAAGCTGAATGGCGGTGGTGTACCTGTTGACGTAAATGGCGGCGGCCGTGTTAACCTGACGCTGAATTGATGAGTAGTTAATTAGAGATTGGTTGATTTATTTAATCAACTAATCTCTAATTACCATTCTCTGATCACCAACATTACTGTATCATACCCGTACAGAAAGCGTTTCATTTACGAACAATATCGTAGATTGATATTTTTGTAATTATTTGATAATAAACTCAATATGATTTTGGCACGTAATTCATTGATGAATACAAAAAAGTATTATGATCAGGAACTACATTAAAACAGCCTGGCGAAACCTGGTTAAGAATAAGGTATTCTCCTTTATCAATGTGTTTGGTTTAGCTGTCGGACTGGCCTGTTGCACGTTTATTGCCTCTTACCTGTACTCAGAGCTTACTTATGATACTTACTCCGTCAACTCAAAACAGCTTTATCGCGTGGGCATATACACCCTAGGTAACGGCAGTGTAACGAATTTTCCGATGGTTGATGTAGCGGTAGGGCCGAGTATGAAAAGGGTTTATCCGCAAGTATCGGCATTTACACGATTAACAAACAGGGGACCTATATTTGTTACCTATAAAGACAGACAATTCAAGGAAGAAAAGACTGTGCTGGTCGATTCCAATTTTCTGCAACTGTTCTCAATACCATTGATACAGGGTGACGATAAAACTGCATTGATCGAACCCAAAAGCATAGTTATTACAAGTGCTCTGGCAACAAAGTATTTTGGAAACGAAGCACCCGTAGGTAAAACCTTAAAAGTAGGCAATGATCTGATGAAAGTTACCGGTGTTATAGACAAGGTGCCGGACAATTCCCATTTTCATTATGATGCTTTTGTAAGCAGCAATACGTTTCCAGATCCGCAGCAAACATGGAGCAATGTGGGCTATTTTACTTATCTGTTATTGGATAAAAATGCTGACCCCAAAAAGCTCGAAGCGCAATTCCCTCAACTAGTGGCAAAGTACGTAGTTCCGGAAGTACAGCACGATATGGGTGTGAGTATGGCCGAGGCCCAAAAGGCAGTTAACACTTTTAAATTTTACCTGCAACCCATTACCGATATACACTTGCACTCTTCTACAAAGTTTGATATAGAACCCAATGGAGATATCAGCTATGTGTACATTTTTGGAGTGTTGGCTATGTTCATTCTTTTATTAGCTTGTATCAATTTTACAAACCTTTCTACAGCAAGTTCATCAAAACGGTCGAAAGAGGTGGGTATCCGTAAAGTAATGGGCTCTCTTAAGGAGTGGCTGATAACGCAGTTTTTGGTGGAGTCTGTAATGCTTACTTTATTGTCAATGCTCCTGGCATTAGGATTTGTTTATTTGTTATTGCCTTATTTTAATGACTTATCCGGAAAGCACATCGCCTTTGGGTTCTTTTTAAATCTGAAGGCTTTGGCAATAGGATTGGGATTGACCCTGTTCGTTGGGATACTCGCAGGATTGTACCCTGCATTTTTCCTATCATCGTTTCAGATCATCAATGTGTTAAAAGGCACAACAGGTACCGAGCCGGCAAAAAAGAATTTTCTGCAAAGCGGACTGGTAGTTTTCCAGTTCACGGTATCAACAGCCCTGATCATTGCCACATTTATTGTATATCAGCAATTGCATTTTATGCAAAACAAAAAGCTGGGCTATGATAAAGACCAACTTTTGGTTTTAAATGATACATATCTGTTGGGTAACAACGAATATGCATTTAAAGATCAGCTGATGCGGGATAGACGGATAGTAAATGGCACTATCTCAACCGAAGTCCCCGGCAATGGCAACATGGGCGGTACACAGATATATCCACAGGAGCGCGCATCAGATGAGACTAAAAATGAGATACATTGCAACATTTATCGCATAGATGGTAATTATCTGTCTACATTGGGCATAGGCTTGGCAAAAGGAAGGGGTGTTTCGCCTGATTTCCCGGCAGATTCTTCTGCAGTGGTTATTAACGAAGCGGCAGTCCGTGAACTGGGTTGGGGCAATACCGATCCCATTGGTAAAACCATTGTGCGATCGGGTAGGAGAGCTTTTACCGTTGTTGGCGTGATAAAGGATTTTAATTATACATCGGCAAAACAAAAAGTAGCGCCGTTGATGCTTTTGCCTATGCACCGGCATGGCACCATCATCCTTAAAATTAAAACGACGGATGTAAGCGGCCTCTTAAGCGATATCAAAAAGCAATGGGGCGATTACAAAGCAAACGGACCGTTCAGCTACTATTTTGTTGATGAGCAGTTTGCATCCCTGTATTCTGCCGAACAGCGTACTGGTCATATATTCACCGCGTTTGCAGTTATCGCTATCATCATAGCAAGCCTTGGATTGTTTGGTCTCGCTGCATTCATGATCAAGTTACGTGTAAAAGAAATTGGGATACGAAAGGTACTGGGCGCGTCATCCGGCAATATAACAGCCATGCTTTCAACAGAGTTTCTGAAGCTGGTATTGATCGCAATACTTATCTCGTTTCCTCTCACTTGGTTTGCGATGTACAAGTGGCTGCAGGATTTTGCTTATCGCATTAATATCCAATGGTGGATATTTGTTATTGCGGGCGTTATTGCATTGCTGATTGCATTTGTTACCATAAGTTTCCAATCAATAAAGGCGGCAATTGCTAATCCTGTTAAGAGCCTGAGGAGCGAGTGATTATTTGTCAATGGTCATTGGTTATTAGGTTTTAGAATTTAATATAAATCCCGTAACGTTTTTCTTCGACACGCAGTCTTATAACAAATTATAACCGTTCGATTAAATCATCAGATCATGATAAAAAACTATTTAAGAAGCGCATGGCGTAATATCACAAGGCACAAGTTTATTTCGTTCATTAACATATTTGGTTTAACTATCGGCCTAACCTGTTGCCTGATGATTATTACCTATATCATTAATGAACTGAGTTATGATAAGTTTAATGCAAATGCCGATAGAACGTATCGCGTTACCCGCATTTTTTACTCAAGAGATGGTTCTGAAAACCTACATCTAAGCGCTGTTGCGCCACCTTTCGGGCCATTACTTAAAGTTGCTTTTCCTGATATAGAGAGGGTAACACGCGTATATCCTAGCGGTACTACCGTATTGAAATATAAGGAGAAGATGTTTAATGAAAAAAACGGTGTTTTTGCAGATGAAAACTTTTTTGATGTTTTCAGTGTGAACGTGATAAAGGGTGACAAAAAGACCGCATTGAATGATCCATACAAAGTGATGATCACCTCTGAGATAGCAAAAAAGTATTTTGGCGATGAAGACCCGATCAATAAAACTATCATTTTGGATAATACGAAACATGAATTTAAGGTGACAGGCGTCTTTGAACCGTTCCCGCAAAATTCACACATGCACCCCAATATACTGATGTCGTTCAATACCTTGAAAGACACTGCTATTTATGGCGAGAAGCAATTAGAAACCAGCTATTCGAACAACTCATTTTATACCTATCTGCTGTTGCCAAAGAATTACAATGCGGAAATGATTAGCCGGCAATTAAACAACTTTCTGGATAAGTATGTACACATGCAGGGGACGCCGCCTAATATAAAAACGTCGCAAACTACCAAGCTTACTATGGAAAAGCTTACCGATATCCATCTGAAATCACATTTGGATGATGAGATCGAACCGGAAGGTAGTATGACGCGGGTTTACATTTTTTCCATCATTGCCGCATTTATACTACTTATCGCCTGTATCAATTACATGAACCTGTCAACCGCACGTTCAGCTTTAAGAGCCAAGGAGATAGGCGTTCGTAAGGTTATAGGCGCACAACGAAAAGAGATTATCAGGCAGTTTTTGGGAGAATCGATATTGGTTACCTGGCTGGCATTGATCTTAGCTATGATATTTACATGGTTATTGTTACCCTATATAAATGGTTTGTCACATCTGAACCTCGCCTTCAGCAGTTTATTCAGGTGGAATATTTTGCTCGGGGTGTTATGCTTACCATTTGTTATCGGGTTGCTTAGCGGCATATATCCAGCCATTTTCATGTCTTCATTTAAACCGGTACAGGTGCTGAAGGGAATGCTAAAGGTTGGTTCGGGAAATATTTCCTTCCGCAAAGTGCTGGTTGTTGTGCAATTCTCAATTTCTATTATCCTTATTGTAGCTACCACGGTAGTTTTTCAGCAGTTACGCTATATCCAGACTAAATCCCTGGGCTTTAATAAAGATCATATTTTGGTAACCACTTATTCGGGCACGCTGACCAAGCAGTTTGAATCTTTCAGGCAGGAGTTATTGAAAAACCCTGCTGTAAAGAGTGTAGGGCGGTCATCCCGTATCCCTTCGGGACGCTTGCTTGACGACCAGGGAGCCCAAGTTATCGATGGTGGTAAAAGTGTACCTACCCAGATCGAATTAAAATATATAACTACCGATCATGAGTTTATGGCCACCTATGGAATGAAGCTTGCAGCTGGCAGGAACTTTTCGCGTGGTTTTATATCTGATACAGCCAATTATGTCATTAACGAAACTGCTGTTCAGCAGTTGGGGTGGAAAACCCCGCAAAATGCCATTGGCAAAGATCTGACTTATGGCGGAACAAAAGGGAAAGTGATAGGTGTCGTTCATGATTTTCATTTTGAATCGCTGCATCAGCCTATTATCCCGATGTTGTTTTTCCTGCCTCCACCCTCAAGCGGGTACTACAATAATATATCCATAAAAGTGGATGGTAATAATCTTCAGTCTGCAATAAGTACGGTCAGGGATACGTGGAATCACTTTGTACCAAACGTGCCGTTCGATTATACCTTTTTAGATGATAGATTTCAAAAATTATACGATGCTGAACAACAGGAAAGCCAATTGGTTACTATATTCTCATTTTTGGCAATTTTCATAGCTTGTTTAGGTTTATTTGGCTTGTCAGCCTTCACTATATCACAACGTGTTAAAGAGATAGGGGTAAGGAAGGTGCTTGGTGCAAGCATACCACAGATAGTTGTTGAACTGTCAAAAGACTTTTTGAAACTGGTGATCGTGGCCGCTGTGATAGCATTGCCGGTCGCCTGGTTTTTCATGCATCGCTGGTTACTGGATTTTGCTTTCAGGATCGATCTAAGCTGGTGGGTATTTTTAGCTGCAGGTATTGTAGCATTTATAATTGCATTTGCTACAATCAGTTTACAGACCGTAAAAGCTGCGAATGTGAACCCGGTGAAGAGTTTGCGATCTGAGTGACCATCTCTTGGGGTCTGAACACAACTGTATCATAACCGTACACCTGTTGTCCGCTTGCGTACATCGGGTGTATGGCTTTTTGTTTTAACTGTTTTATTATCAACCATTTATTTTATTGGTATGAGTTTTTGTGATGATTGTGCCTAACCGGTCCCGTCATGATAAAAAACTACTTTAAAATTGCGCTCCGCAGTTTCAAGCGCCACAAATTATTTACACTGATCAATATTATTGGATTATCAATAGGCATCTGTGCATCTTTGGTGATCTACCTGATCGTTCATTATGATTTTTCATTTGATAAGTTTCATAAAGATGGTGACCGGATATATCGTGTAGTTTCCGACTATACATTTGCAGGTGAAGTGGGCCATAATGGCGGTGTCACCTGGCCCTTAGGTGATGCAACAAAGAACGAAGTTACAGGGTTAGACGGAATAGCGCCATTTTTTACACTCAATTTTAGTGCAGTAATTCCTAATGGTACAAAGGCACCTGCGAAATTCAAGGATGAATCAGACATCATTCTCGCCGACCATCGATATTTTGACATGTTTCAATACAAATGGTTGGTAGGATCCGCAAAAACTTCGTTAAACGGGCCTAACCAGGTGGTATTAACATCAGATCGTGCTAAAACTTATTTCCCTTCGCTTTCTTATGAGCAAATGCTAGGGAAGCAGATTATTTATGAAGATACACTAAAAATGACCGTTAGTGGTATCGTGCAGAAATTTGAAGAAAACACTGATTTTAAATTTCAGGACTTTATATCACTTAACTCCATAAATAGTGCTAAGTCTTTAAAGGATCAAATACCTTTCGATTGGGGTAGTACAACATCGGCATCACAGCTTTTTGTTAAACTATCTCCAAAAACATCGGCAGCAAATATTAAAAAGCAATTGGAGGCCTTATTGAAAAAATATGATCCGCCAAAGCCGGAGAATAAAGGGAGTTCATCAAGTTTCAGCTTACAAGAACTAAGCGACCTGCACTTTGACGAAAAATATGGAAATTTTGATGTGGGCCAGATAGCCAACAGAAATACATTAATCGGTTTATTGGTTATTGCGGCATTTATTTTAATATTGGGATGTATCAATTTCATTAATCTCTCTACAGCGCAGGCCTCACAGAGAGCAAAAGAAATCGGCATCAGAAAAACCATGGGGAGCACCCGATTTCAACTGATCGGACAATTTTTGAGTGAAACATTCCTGGTTACTTTATTGGCCGTTATCATTTCTGTAGTACTGGCGCCGGTTGTACTAAAATTATTTTCTGATTTTATTTCAAAGGATATAAAGATGGATCTTTTGAGCCAGCCTGGTTTGATCTTTTTTATCATCATACTGACCATTGGAGTAAGTTTTATTGCTGGATTTTACCCGGCATTGGTATTGTCAAACTTTAAACCCGTGCTTGTGCTCAAAAACCAGGCGCAATCCGGCAGCAGTAAAACACGCAAAGCCTTACTAAGGAAATCACTTACTGTAACTCAATTTGTGATCGCGCAATTTTTTATAATGGCCACCCTCCTGGTAAGTAAGCAGATATATTATGCTTTGCATAAAGACCTCGGTTTTAAAAAGGATGCCATATTAGTCGTAAATACCCCGTGGAAAAACAATACGCAAAGCAAAAAGCAGGTTTTTGCAGAGCAGCTCAGGGCAGTTCCTCAAATTCAATTGGTAAGCCAGGGAGGCAATCCGCCTTCTTCCGGCGGAACTATGTCACAAACAACCACCTATATGGATGGTAAAAAAGAGATAAAAGCTGAGCTTGAATTGAAGGAGGGGGATGAAAATTATATAAATGTTTATCACATAAAGCTGCTTGCCGGTCGTAACTTACGGGCAGGCGATACTACAAGACAAACGATGATCAATGAGACCTATGCGAAGATATTAGGCTTCAGTAATCTAAAACAGGCTGTTGGTAAACAGTTGGGTGATAATGCGAAAAGTAAAAGAGAAATAATTGGTGTTGTAGCTGACTTTCATCAAAAATCCTTGCGTGCACCTATAAAGCCATTGGGTATTGAATACCATGGTGAAAAATACAATAATGGCACTTTTCACATCGCTTTAAAACCCCAAACTGCAAATGGAAATGAATGGAAAACTGCGATAGAAAGTATTAAAGTCTCGTGGAAGAAATTATATCCTGAAGATAACTTTGATTACAGCTTCTTTGATGAAAGTATTGCCAAATTCTATGAAAGTGAACAGCATACTTCAAAGCTGCTTACCTGGGCCACAGCATTGGCTATCATGATCAGTTGCCTTGGGTTATTGGGCTTAGCCATGTACACCACAAGTTTACGCACAAAAGAAATTGGTGTACGTAAGGTGCTTGGTGCAACGGTTGCCCAAATTGTGACTCTTTTATCTACAGAACTTGTAATACTGGTTGTTTTGGCATTTGTCATCGTAACACCTATAGGTTGGTGGGCCATGAATAAGTGGATGCAAAATTTTGCTGATAAGACAACGATCAGTTGGTGGATATTCGCTTTGAGCGGGGTTGGTATGCTGGCCACTGCCTTACTTACGCTTAGTTTTCAAACTATTAAAGCAGCGATAGCAACCCCGGTGAGGAGTTTGAGGAGTGAGTAATATTAGTCATTAGTCAATGGGCATTAATCATTAGAGTTTAGGATTTACACATATGATAAAGAACTATTTCAAAATTGCATTCCGTAGGGTACAAAAAAATAAACTGTACAGTATAGTAAATATTACCGGTTTAACGGTAGGTATTGCAAGTTGTCTTCTTATAGGTCTGTTTATTATTAACGAAGCAAGTTATGACCGGTTTAATAAGAACAGTGACAGAATAGTCCGCATGACTATGCAATACGGCGAGGGCGGCAAACATAAGGTTGCTGTTACCGGCACCAAAGCAGGACCGCAGTTAAAACGCACGTTTCCGCAGGTTGAAGGTTTCGTTAGGCTGATCAATGGTTCGGCTGTCATAAAAAAAGGAGATGTAATATTTGATGAGGAACGGTTTTTATATGCAGACTCTTCTTTTTTGTCTATATTCTCTTTCCCCTTGATCCATGGTGACATAAAAACCATTTTAGATGCTCCCAACAAAATGGTGCTTTCCGAATCCGCTGCGAAGAAGTACTTCGGCGATGCCGATCCGGTAGGAAAAACTTTGCGTGTTAATGACGATAGGGATTTCCTGGTAACCGGTGTAATTGCTGACGCTCCCGAAAACTCGCAGATAAAATACGATTTTATTGCATCGTTTACATCGCTTGATGTTTCAAAAACAGAGGAATGGTGGACGGCAAATTATACAACCTACCTTTTGCTTAAAAACCAAAATCAGTTAAATGGATTTCAGCATCAACTGAATGACTACATGCGGGGGGTAAGCAAAAGTGAATTACATTTAGCAACTAACAGCCCGCTGCAATACATTCTTGAACCTTTGTTAAATGTTCATTTAAGGTCAGACCTTAACGGATTGGAGCCCAATGGCAGTATAACAACCGTTTATATATTAGGTATTATTGCTTTGCTTATCCTGATCATTGCCTGCATTAACTACACCAACCTGTCTACAGTACAATCAGGAAGCCGAAGTGCCGAAATTGGTATCAGAAAGGTATTAGGTGCACAGAAGCCGCAGCTTTTTCGCCAGTTTATAGGCGAATCCTTTTTACTAACATTTCTTTCGCTGATGATTGCTGTAGTACTTGCTGTTACATTACTGCCATATTTTAACCATCTGACAGGCAAAACACTTGATCTCAAAATATTATTACAGCCTATACCTGTTTGCTCTTTATTTGTACTTTGTTTGATAATTGCATTTACATCAGGTAGCTATCCTGCCTTTGTGCTATCAAATGCCAAACTGATCAATATACTCAAATCAGGTTTGAGGTTAACTTCATCTGGCGGGATATTCAGGCAATCATTGATTGTCTTCCAGTTTATTGTTTCCATATGTTTGATTATCTGCACTGTGATTGTTTTACAGCAGCTAAATTATATTCAAAATAAAAAGTTGGGGTATGATAAAGATCATGTGATTGTGTTGCCGATCGGAAGTTCAGTAAAGAATAATTACGAGGCCATTAAAACTGAGATAAGCAGGTTGCCACAGGTAATTAGTGTAAGCGGGGCTAATGCGACGCCAACCTTTGTTCAGTGGGGCGATGTGCTAAAAGCAGATAATGGGCATGATAAAATTGAAATGAGCATAAAAGCCCTGCCATGCGACATTGGTTTTGTTAAAACGATGAATATGCAGATCATAGCCGGTAATGATTTTACCCGTGCTGATCTTACATTAGCGGATACCAGCAATCAATATAAGAACTTTAGATATGCTTTTATCTTAAATGAGACCGCAGTAAAAGCGCTTGGATGGACACCAGAAAAGGCTATAGGTAAGAAAGTAAATAAAAATGCCCCTGGTGAGATCAGGGCAGTAGTAAAAGATTTTTATTTCTCCTCATTGCATCAGCCGGTAGGTCCGTTAATGTTGTTTCTTGACAGACAGTTTACCAACTATTTTTTTGTAAAGGTAAGTGGTCAGAATATTCCTGCTACTATACAATCATTACAAAAACTTTGGAAAGAACGCGTACCTGCCCGGCCGTTTGAATATCGTTTCCTTGATGATGATTACAATAGCCTGTATGTAACCGAACAAAAAACCGCAGCCGTATTCAGCACATTCTCAACGCTGGCTATTTTACTGGCTTGTATGGGCTTGTTTGGCCTGGCAGCATTCACTACTGCCCAGCGCACAAAAGAGATCGGTATCCGTAAGGTATTAGGTGCAGAAGTGAGCAGTATCATGATACTTATAGCAAAGGATTTTATGAAACTTACATTAATAGCCCTGGTCATCGCATCCCCGATCGCATGGTATTTTATGCATAAATGGCTACAGGATTTTGCCTATCACATAAATATGCAATGGTGGGTATTTGTTGCAGCAGGGGGGCTTTCCGTTATAATAGCTTTTGTCACAGTAAGCCTGCAATCGGTAAAAACAGCTTTGGCCAACCCGGTAGATAGTTTGCGTTCTGAGTGATTGTTTAATTATCTGTCATTAAAATTTAGAGTTTCGTACTTAGTTTTTAGAATTTAAAAGTATCATGATAAAAAACTATTTGAAAATAGCCTGGCGTAATTTGATCAGACAAAAATTATTTAGCCTGATCAATATTTCGGGACTGGCGACGGGTTTGGCGGTGTGTATGCTTATTATACTGTACGTGGTGCATGAATATAGTTATGATCGCTTTCACAAAAATGCAAACCGGATATTTACGCTGACTGAGAGTTTTAAACTGGGTGGGCAGGATATGCAAATGGAGTACACCAGCTATGCAACTGCATCGTTGGTACACCAGGCTGAACCATCTATTGCTGGCGTCATGCGGACATATACATCACACAACGATGTTATAATAGAGAACCCTTCAAATAAAGCCAGGTTCTCTGAAGGTAACATGCTATTTGCCGATGAGAATTTCTTCTCCTTTTTCTCCTTTAAGTTATTATCTGGTAACGCCAAAAGCGTATTTAACAAGACATTTTCAATTGTTATATCACAGAATATGGCTAAAAAGTATTTCGGCAATCAGGACCCGGTTGGGAAAACGCTAAAAATAACAACAGATAAAACGTACTTATATGAAGTGACAGGCGTTAGTGAGCAAGTTCCCTCAAATTCAAGTATTAGCTTTGATTTCCTTGCCCCGAACTCAAGCTTAAAAATGATGACAGAATCGAAACAGTTATTTGATTCTCAATATATTCAAGGCGGGAACTTTAAAACTTATTTGCTTTTAAATCACCCGGAAGATAAAACCAAGCTTAATATATCCCTGCAATCGTTAATTAAGAAAAATACAAATATAAATAATGATAAACTGGTGCTTACCGCTTTGCCGGACACCCATATTAAACAAGGTTTTGATGATTCATCAAATATTAAATATTTGAAAATATTCCCGCTTGTTGCTGGTTTGATCCTGCTTTTAGCTTTGGTTAATTATATGAGCCTTTCAACAGCACGGTCAACTTTAAGAGCCAAAGAAGTTGGGGTAAGAAAAGTTACCGGTGCAAGCCGGAAATCATTAGCCATGCAGTTTTATGTAGAATCCACGCTTTACGCTTGCTTGTCTTTTATTTTAGGATATGTTTTATGCTTTTTCTTTAAATCATCATTTCTAAATATTCTTCAATTAAAAATTGATGATTCATTTTTTTATAGTGATACCGTACTGATAAGTTTATCGGGCTTATTGCTATTGACCATACTAATTGCTGGCAGTTACCCTTCAATTGTTTTATCAGCCTTTAAACCCGTTGTTACACTTAAAGGAAAAATGAGTAAGCAAGCTGGCGGTACCATCGTACGTAAGATTTTTACCACATTGCAATTCACTATATCTGTAGCTCTGATTATCTGCGGGATTATCATAGACCGTCAGCTTTATTATTTCAGGCATACTGATACTGGTGTAAACCGCGAAAATGTGGTCATGATACCTGTTAGTAGTAAGTTTGGCAATCAATATCAAAGTTTTAGAAAAGATATACAGGCTTTAGCCGGGATCAGCGAGGTGGCCACTTCTCATTATCCGATGTACAAGGGTTATGATATGTTTTTTGTACCTGGTGCAGGTAAGGATTCCGATTTGGGAATGCCGGTATTGTCGGTAGATGAAAATTTCATTCCGACGTTAAACATCAAATGGAAAATCTCTCCTGTATCCAAGGATATTACAATCGCTTCTAAAAAGATAGTGGTTAATGAAATGGCAGTAGAAAAATTAAAGTTGCCGGCAAACCCGATCGGGGGAATTGTTGACTTTGGGGGCAAACAGAAATATGAAATTACAGGAGTGGTAAAAAACTTTAATTATAGTTCATTGGCCAGTACTGTAGGTCCTTTATGCATGTTTGTTTCATCAGATACTACAAATTGGGGTGTAGTAGGAGGGTGTCTTTTTACTAAAATAAAACCCCGTACAAATCTCCCAACCTTGCTTAATTCTATCCAAACCATTTATAAAAAATACGAGCAGGATACGCCCTTCAATTATACGTTTATGGATGACGCTTTTAATCAGCAATATAAAGCTGAAGACAGGTTGGCATCAATATTCAGCATATTTACTGTAATCACCATTTTACTGGCGGGAATGGGATTATTCGGACTTGCTGCATTTACCATTGAGCAACGCACCAAAGAGATCGGGGTTCGAAAAATTTTAGGTGCAAGCTTGTCATCTATATCGACTTTGTTATCCAGAGACTTTTTGAAACTGGTGTTGCTGGCAATCCTGATTGCATCGCCCGTAGCATGGTGGGCAATGCACAATTGGTTGCAGAACTTTGCGTACCGCATCCATATCCAGTGGTGGATGTTTGCCTCTGCAGGTTTATTGGCCATTATTATAGCGATTATTACCGTCAGCTATCATGCATTGAAAGCAGCTATAGCTAATCCGGTAAAGAGTTTGAGGAGTGAGTGATTAGTGATTAGTTAATCGGTGTATCCCCCAATCACTAATCACTGATTAACCACCACCACTGTATCGTTTTCGGACAGTTAGTGTTACATATACGAACATATTCGTAAATTTCTATTTATTATAAATAACTGATAATTAGTTTCTTGCATTTTTGGTATACTGTTTAATACTATCATCTAACATAAATCATCACTATGCTTAAAAGTTATTTCAAAATTGCCTGGCGGAATATCATCCGTCACAAAGGGTACGCAGCTATTAACATTTCGGGCCTCACAGTTGGCATTGCAGCCTGCCTGCTCATCTTTGTTGTCATACAATATGAATTAAGTTTTGAGACCTTCAGACCTAATTATAAAAATATTTATCACGTTGTAACCCAGGAAAAACGGGAAGATGGGTTTTCCTACAATCCGGGTTTGCCGGTGCCATCAACAGACGCCTTGCGGTTGGATTTTCCACAGGCGAAAATAGCGGCAATAAACGCAAATTATGGAAGCCAGATTACTGTGCCTGAAAATGGTTCTGCTGGCAGTGATAAAAAAATTACCGAGAACGTAGGTGTAGTATTTATGGAGCCGCAGTTCTTTGATATTTTCCATGCTGAATGGTTGGCAGGTAGTGCATCGGCATTGGCTCAGCCTAATATGGTAATTATTGATAAGAGCAGCGCTATAAAATATTTCGGTGACTGGAAAAACGCCATGGGGAAAGCATTGAAGATGGATAATGTGCTGAACCTTAAAGTAGCCGGTATAATAGAAGACTCTAAACCAAACAGCGACTTGCCTTTTAAAATACTGGTATCATTTGTTAGCTGGAAGCAGCATCCTAAAGATTATAATTACAACTATGACTGGCATTCTGTAAGCAGTAATCACCAGGTCTTTATGCTTTTACCGCCAAATGAATCGATTGACAAGATCAATGCGCTGCTTAAAAATTTCAACCATAAACATTCAGGTGTTAAGGGAGTAAGTCATAAAATACAATTCTTACAACCTTTGTCGGAGATGCATTTTGATACCCGTTTTGGTAATACCCTTGGTGATCACATGACCACTAAGGCAACTTTGCGCACTTTATCATTTATAGCTGTCCTAATCATCATAATGGCCTCTATCAACTTTATTAACCTCTCAACAGCTCAGTCTGTGGGCCGGTCAAAAGAGGTTGGTATACGCAAAGTATTAGGAAGCAGCCGGAAACAATTGATCGGGCAAGTAATTGGCGAAACAGCCATCATCGTTGTCAGCTCCGTACTATTATCTATAATTATTGCTAAACTGTTATTACCTTATCTGAAAAATATTGCCAGTGTACCCGATTCGATCAGTTTACTTACTCCTGGTAGTATACTATTTTTAATCTTAGTTACAATACTGGTAATCCTTTTATCTGGGATCTATCCTGCATTAGTGGTATCCGGATTTAAACCAGTTTTAGCTTTGAAAAATAAAATTACGGCGGCTTCCATTGGTGGCATTCCATTGCGCAGGGCGTTGGTTGTGGTACAATTTGTCATTTCGCAACTGCTTATCATCGGTACTATTATCGCTGTAAAACAGATGAACTTTGTGAATGAGGCTGATCTTGGTTTTAACAAAAACGCGCTACTGGTCATTCCTGGTTATACAGATAGTATCAGCCTGGGTAAAATACAATCGTTTAAAGAGCGACTTCTGCAGAACCCAGATGTGAGTTCAGCCAGCTTTGTGTCAGATGTGCCATCATCCGAAAATAACTGGGGAACCAACTTCTATTATGATCATTCACCAAAAGAGAACGGTATTACCACTTTTCTGAAGTTTGGCGATGCCGACTATTTCAAAACCTTCGGCTTACATTTTGTAGCTGGTGGTGGATATATGCAAAGTGATACAGTAAACCAGGTTGTAGTAAACGAAACCTTTCTGAAAAAACTGGGTGTAAATAATCCAAATGAAGCTATTGGTAAAACTGTACGGCTGGGAGGCAGTGATTCTCCCTGGGTGCCAATAATTGGTGTGGTAAAGGATTTTAAAACCAACTCGCTAAGGGAGGCTGTCAGACCGATGATTATAGCTCCACGTAAGATATTTGAGTCGGAAGTTGCCATTAAGATACAGACCAAGAATTTGACTAAAACAGTTGCGACACTTCAAAAGCTCTGGGAAAATACCTATCCTGAATATGCTTACAATGGCTTTTTCCTGGACGAAAACATCGCTCAATTTTATAAACAGGAAAACCAGATGTCCCTGATCTATAAAATTTTCGCAGGTATAGCCATTTTCATTTCATGTCTTGGTTTATACGGACTTGTATCATTCATGGTGGTACAAAGAACCAAAGAAGTTGGTGTACGTAAGGTTTTAGGTGCATCTGTGTTAAGTATTGTTTACCTGTTCTCAAAAGAATTTATAATACTGATTGCTTTATCATTTGTGATAGCGGTGCCTGTTGCCTGGTATATGATGACAGGCTGGCTACAAAATTTTGTTTACAGAATCCCGATAAGTGTTGACGTGTTTGTACTTGCAGTAGTTGCCTCCATTGTATTAGCATGGCTTACTGTAGGGTATAAAGCTGTTAAGGCTGCGCTGACTAACCCGGTGAAGAGTTTGCGTTCAGAGTGAGCAAATAGTCAACTGGTAAATACTAGTGAATAATTGAACTAATCAACTAAAACCATGATAAAAAATTATTTAAAAACCACTCTTCGCAGCCTGTTAAGGAACAGGTCGTACAGTTTTTTAAATATCGCTGGGCTGGCAATTGGTATTGCCTGTGCCTCATTGATATTTTTATGGGTACAAGATGAACTGGCCTTTAACCATAATTTTCAAAAACG
>Ga0307517_10006500_pt1 | contig 17289 bp, 4 predicted proteins | sample 23_EM_MG_FD_194515 | JGI IMG/M metagenome (GOLD analysis project Ga0307517, IMG submission 194515) | Populus trichocarpa ectomycorrhiza microbial communities from riparian zone in the Pacific Northwest, United States - 23_EM | ecosystem: Host-associated > Plants > Roots > Unclassified | place...
TTTTGCCATGTCTTTGAAGAAGAGGAATGAAATGATTTCAATGACCTGAATGAAAGCATGGGATTGTTATAAAGAGTTCAACAGGTGCTATCTATCTTCTATAGGATTAAAAAAAAGGATGTCACAACTCACATGCCCATGATCACCTTCTTTCTTCTGCACCTTTTGGTCTTTTCATTCTTTATTACTACTGCCATGCTTTTCCACGATGCAGCTCCAAAGAATTGAAAACCTCAAATTCTTCTCTGTCTTCAAATACTCAATAGCCCATCATACTAACGAAGATATTTTTCAAAACATGCTTGCCTAACCTCCTAAAATGAACAAAGAATGCTAACTAAATCTACTTTATCAACGAGGCTCGAGCTCCACTAGTACCAACACTCCTCCTTTAAGGAGAGGTTGCGTGTTCAATTCTCCAAAGAGGAATCAACCTCAGTTCCAACACACCAAGAAAAAAACATCCACTTGATTCAGAAAGTGAAAAGGAGCAAGTTGAGGATTCTTTATTCGAGAAACTAAGGAAAAAAAAAAACTCATGCATTAAACTTTACATATCATGTAGACAGACATGCCAGTGGAGGGTTCTGGATGATTCTTGCATTAAATATTTCTGATATAATCTATCTAGGTCTATGTCTATGTCTCGTATTTCAACCATAAGCAACCCAGAAAAAACACATGTTCACCCAGAGTTATCCTTGGTTTATGTACCTTCCACTCCACATCACCCAACATCAGCCATAAGCAACATGTTAATGTCATTGTGTTGGTTAACTTCACTGACTAAAACACCTTGGTGCCAAAAAATTGGTCGAGGCTTGCACTAATTATTGTATCCGTTTAGACAGGCAAGTGGCAAGCCTGTTTCCACAATTTACTTACACCTGGGCGGAAGTGAGATGTCTAAAAATTATTGTTGCTTCTATTTATACAGAAGCAGCAAGGTTCCATCCTTTTCCATAATCAGAATTATTTTCACTAGATAGCCTCTCCCGCATCTATTCAGCCCATCGTTGAAACACACAAGGTCCAGAGCACGATACTGTATGGCTTATAACTTATTTAAGTGCTTTAGAAATATATACATATTTTCGTATGACTATTACTTGAACAACATTAATTTGGCTTCGATGCGTCGACTGAAAATTTTATGATATTTAGAAGGTGATTGAGAAATAGTCCACACAATTCACATTTTGTGGTGTTTTGGACAGAATTTGAAATGTAGCCCATGCATGCATAGCACATAAATCTCATGCCATTCAAGCTTTTAGCTGGGTAAGAATTCCAATTCAGTAATGTTTCAGTGTGGTTTAACGAGCTATGACTTCAGTTAATGTAATTTTTTTTTTATAAAGCATAACTTTATAGGTACAATCATGTGCTTTCCTTTTAACACATGATTTATCTAACTAACGGTCATAAATCAAACACATTTCCAGGCCAAATTCATATATATAAAAAATATGCATCATAATTGAAAGGTTTCATTATTCACCACCTTCATGCTGAATGTCATGTACTTGAGAATGGTTGCACGTAGCTTTTCCATGAAATCTGTTGCTTCTTTCTGCTCAGCACAAATCGTCTATGGGTTCAGTATAGTATAGCATAACTTATTGTTAGTTGATCGATCAACTGGCAAATCATGAACTTAGAAGATTAGGATTTTTGTGTTGGAAGATTTATTTAAAAACATGGTTAATGGATATTTTTGAGGTCAAGTTAAAACTTCTTTTATTTTTAAGGTTAAAACTTTATTGAAATTTAATCTCCACCATAAAATCTTTAACATGGAATATTAACATGTTTTAAATAAAATATGGGTGAATAAAAAACTAATCTCAAAAAACCATTTGGCTTGGTTTGGACAATGAAGAATTATTTCTTCAAACCCAAAAATATTAGAATCTGATCGGTTTTTTCAAAACTCTTTCAATAGCATAAATGTTTTAGCTTAAAAGTCACCTAATTTAAATCCAAATATATTTAGACTTAATTATGGTTTTATAATGGGTAATCAAAGTTGTTTTTCCAAAGAATTCCATTAGCTTTTGGTTTCTAAAATTCCCTATAAAAATGAGTTGAAGAAGAGTGTTTGAAGGTTGTTTATTTTTGCATTGTTTTGACAAAATTTGACACTTTTCTGGCTTTAAAACTTTGTTTCCTCTCTAAATTTTCTCCTTACTTAGAGCTTAGGTTCAATTCTTGTTGAGGAATAATTAAGTTATATTTTCTTTGTTCGTTGATATTGTTTAGAAATGCATCTAAACAAGATGGTGTTGTTGGAATTTTGATAGGTTTATTAAATAAGTCCTTTTGCACCAAGTTATGAGCAATAAAGTTTTAAGAATAAATGATTAATTATTGACAACGACAAAACTTGACCAATTTTAAAGTATTTCAACAAGTAAATACTATTTTTTTTTTGTTTGATCTTATACATTAGTATGCATGCTAAGATTGTGATTCACTCACTTATGCAATTTTATAATTTTTTTTAATAACTATGTTAGTCTTTTTGTTATGAATGCAAGTTGTCATATTTTTATTATATTGCATGTTTATAAACTAAACATAATTTTTCTCACTTGCATAGGTATTTTTGTGAATTTTGGATAATAATTTGAAGGCTTTATCATATATTATTAGTCTTTGTTTAGTTTATAATTCTTTGTGATAACTAGATGAATAGTTAAATCTTTGTGTTATAATTTTATTTATTAGTCGATTTAATTACATGTTTTTTAAATTGATGCATATAATGTGTTCTATAAAAAAAACTTGTTTAAGTCTATCATATAATTCTGCAAGTTATTTGTTTAGTTTATATATGTAAATTTGCAATAATGTATGGTGTGCTAATTGTTTAATTTGTTTATACAAATTTATATTTATATTGGTATGCTTTTTGTTTAAACAAAATTAAAATGGTATGATGCATATGATAATTGGATAATATTTTAAAATAATCTTGCTTATTTAAGAATATTTATTTTCTAAGATTTTCTTATAATTGTTAAGTAAATATAATTATTATTATTGCCTATGTAAAGTCAAAAGAGAATATTACAGATCTGATATGTTAACCAAATGTTTATCAAAAGAGCTTGTGTATAATTAATTAAGGGGAATAGACTTGAAAACTTTGAAGGTAAAAAAGTATAATAATAGTAACTACACTTAATTGATTGTAGATTTCACGATCTAGATTCAAATAGAAAACTAAGTAATATAACATTCTTAGTAGCACTAAAAAAATATTATGTTTTACTTATTTCTATGATGAAAGAGGTGCTAGTTGTAGTGTGATAAAGGGTGAGTAGCGCTACTAATGATTCTCGTATCTAGGTATACCAGGTGGGGTATAATGAAATACTTTTAATGAAAAATCACTTATATAAATAAGAAATATAATTATTTTTTTAAGAATTTCAAAAAGGCTGAATTTTCTAAAGTACTCACGAATTCAGGAATTATTTAATAGTAAAATTAATATAATAGCGAGAACCAAGTGAAATCTCTAATTTTATTTTTTTTATTTTTCAGTCTTTGAGTTAGAAAGAGAGAAGAGAAAGTTGCTAGAATCCAGTGAAAAAAAAGAAAGTCATTGGTTCGCATGGATCCGACCACTAAAAAGATCAATTTTGATGTTTACGAGTTCCTTTCGACGAAAAAAGTTTGATGATAATTATTTTAAGTCTTAATATTTCATAAAAAAGCAAATAAAAGCCAATAAAAAAATCTTGTTTGGTTTAATTTTGTATTTTCAAATCTATTTTGGGTTTCTTTTTATATAAGCACCATCCCCGTGTGTCCAAATGGTGAAAGTAATGGACTTGGAGTTTCTTCTTTTTACCCCACTGTCCAGTCCATGTTTGTTCCATTTTTAAGTTTTTTTTTTTTGTCTTTTTTTGTTATAAAAAATGTTTGTAAATATATATTATATTGGAATAGAACGGATTTTATAATTATTCAAAAAAGGCTCAAGCAATTGTTTTTTTTTTATGATGTAACTAAATTAAAAAATGATAATTATTAAATCGATAATTTGACAGAGAGTTGATATTAGTTTTTTTCATATATTATTAATTAAAAAAATTATTCTAAACCCCACAAATGTATGTATGGAATTTTTTTTAAGTTTGACTCACTATAACAAATTTGATGATAATAATAATAAAAAAAATATGATTCTTAGATGTGATATATATGATGTTATAATTATTAAAACCAATCATTTCCGTGCACAACAGCTAAAATTTTAACACCTGAATTTTCATTTTAAAAAGGAGAAAATCATTAGTTTGTTATAGTGAAAGCGAAAATGATGCATTAAATTGATAATTTTCCACTAAAACAACAGGATAAAAAATCATAAGCCTGTCCGCGGCTTTGAAGTGTGAAACAGATCGGCGGTCCCGCAGAGCATGTGATTGCGACTTTTGCAACTTCCTGTCTTGGAAAGACACACAGCCCAAGCTTTCGTGCATATTAACAATAATAATTTTTTTTATAAAACTTAAATTATTATTTTTTTAATAAAAATATATTTTACTTTCATATAATAATATAAAAGAATTTAGAGAGTATCTCGTGATATAAGAATAAATATTTGTATGTATAATTTTTCACATTTTTTTATGATTTATTTATATAATTTCCTATTTAATTTATTAAATATATATATATCAACTTTTTAATTCTTAATTAAAAATTTTGATGATACAATGGCTATTTTTTTTTTTTTTTGCATTAAAATTAACTTAGAATCCTACTTCGAATGTAATGCAGTATCTGAGTAGAGTCAATATCCATCTATTCACAATTCTAGCACTCCGTGTCTGCGTTATTTGCAATTAGGTCATCCTCTGTCCCTTCCTTTTTCTTTTTCTTTTTCTTTTTCTTTTTCTTTTTCTCTTACTTCGTCGATCGTGAATATCGTGACAAATCTAAATAATTGAAGGGGTCATAACACCTAACCAATCCAGCAATGGTCAGCTAGAACTGTCGATTTGCGTAACGACTTTCCTTGCTTTTTAACGATTTTTCCCAGCAATGCCAAAACGGATTCACAAGTCAATTTTCAACACGCTATTTTTTGATCCAGTTCAGACTCTCGTATGACTGCTTTCCAGTTGAAATGTGAACGGACGCGCAATGAACTTTCTCTACTTAAAAAATAAAATTAATGACCACATTAGCTGATTTCTACATACATCACGCATTATAGTATAATGATCTGGGTTAATAATTTTTTTTAAAATATTAAAAAAATATAAAAAATGTAGATAATATTTTAAATGATTTGGGTCTGTTAACTAAATCAGACCCAATAGTATTGGGTCTGACAATAATTCCAAACCTAATGATATTGAGTCTGGCAGCCAAGCTAAAGTCAATAACCTTGAGTCTGACAACCATATCAGATCCAATAGGCTTGGTTAGGTGGTCATGCCTTGACCCAATACGTTGCAACAACTTTTGGAATAAAAAATGGAAAAGACAACACCCTCATGCTTTTCTAAACATTTAGAGTGTGATCCACAGTGCAAACACTCAATGTCTATAATGTGGTTTTTTTATTTTTTTTATAAAAAAACATTAAAAATATCTTTGAAGTATCCCAAATAATTTTTTTTATATATTTTTATAAAAAAAAATTAAACTACCCTTGAAGTATTCTAAATAGAAATGCTATATAATTTTTTTTATAATTTTTTTATTTTTTATAAAAACAAATTAAACTATCTTAAAAGTATCATAAACAAAAATACCAATTAATTAAAAAAAAACATTTGAAATATATATATATTCTTTTAGAGAACTGGTGAAATTTGTTGGAAACTATAAGGCTTGAGCATGCGTCGTCTTCGACTAAACCAATTTGTCTTGTTGGGGATTCTTTTGGAGGATGTCTTGCACTTGTTGTTGTTGCACGTAATCCAAAAATTGACCTTGTAGTGACTCTATCCAATCTAGGTGGGTGGTTTTGTTGATATTCTTTGAAGTTGTATAATATTTCTAGCCCTTTATTATTAGCTACATCATTTGGCAGGTCTCATCTGCAACCCCTGCTTCATATTTTACAGGACTTGCCTAATGGATTGCAGGGTACACTCCCTTATTTTCTCAGCTTTGTTATGGGTACATCATCTTTTACTTTGTAATTTTATTTTTGATTTTTTTATATAATTATATTTGCTTGTTAATACTCTAAAACGCTCATTGTTCCATGAGTAGAGCTTGTTAGATAACTAGATTTGGTTGTTATATAACAAGCATGCTAACAACTGTAGAAGAGTTTATGACATGTCCCATTTCAATAATGCTTTGTTAATCTATATTTGATAGTGATTAAGGTTGCCAATAACTTGGATTTTGAAAGAACAAAGGATTTTTTTTTTATCATTTTCCCACGTACAACAATAATTAGTGATATCTAGAATCCAATATGTTTGGGAATTTAGGTACTTAAATGTTTAAATAATGGATGATCACACGTTTATATTAATCTTCCATTCTGGAGAACTAGGAGCATAGAGGGTTGGTGACAAAGATCTTGATTCCTACAAAACAATCTATTTCGACGGGATTAAGGACCATCCAATAATTAAGTCAATGACTTTATAATAATGAATTGTAATAAATAAGCATTAAATAGAACAAGAGTTTTTGTTCTTAGTCTGTGTGTGATAAATGTTATAAGAATATATTATAAGAAAATAAAGATCGTGAACCCTTTACTTAGATGATTTAGAGAATATTTATAACTATTGTACCTTGAACCTTATTCTTTTCACTCAACGAGTCAAAAGTCTTTTACTTTTTCATATCCAAGTGGGAAAAGAGTCCTTTATATCAATATCAATATTAATATTGAATCTTCTTACATGATATTAAAGTTGATGGGAATACCACGTCCCTATAAGATGTTTTTCTATGTCATCTCGCACACAACATTAATGTTGAGGGGAACAACCTTTATAATCATCATTAATGTTTGATTGACATATAACTAACTTTTAGAGGACTTTTGCATAACTAGGGTATAAGAAGATGATTCTAAGTTCTCATGTTATATGTTTGGATCTATAATGACCATAGATTCAAGGATGTTGGGTCCAGCGTATCTTACCAGATCTACATGCATTTGAGCCTAATGCATAGCTGAGTCCAAGGGAGTCTGGTCTAACATCTTGCTAGACTCACATGCGTTTGGGCCTAACACATAGCTAGGGCCAAATGAGTTGGGTTTGGTAACAAGCCAAACCTTTTTTCCACGAGTTTTGACTTTTATTTGAGATTTTGTACATGATGGATCATCCTTCTCTCGACCCTTCTATTCACGGGCCTTTTAAGTAAATAAAATTGAGTATAAAATACATTGATTCATCAATTACGTTTCCTGATTTTTTCTTAACTTCATTTGAGTTTTTATGTACTTGGTGACTACATTAGGAATTTTAACATCTACTTTAATTCTTTTTTCTATATATAAAGTTAACTATTACCTTTTCTATTTTTTATTAACCTACTTTCCTCGTTTTTTATTAATTCCATGATTATAATAAAACTTTTCATACCAATTTCGTTGTTAAATTTTTTTATTAACTTAATCAATCTTTTCCACGTATGAAGTTAATTAGTGCCTACTAGTATTTTGGCTCGCGCTCCGCAACGGGTCAATATTTTTTTTAAAATGTAAAAAAATATTAAGAGTATGAAGAATGTTTTAATAATGTTATTAAACCTAACCAAGTGAGTTAATTTTTAAACCTCCACTCAACTCTTTGCTAGACCCAAGTAATGTGAGCTAACAACCATGTCAGACCCACGTTGCTTGGGTATGACCTGTTTGCTAGACCTAAGTAAACATGAGTCCGACACAACTTTTTGAATTTAAAAATAATAAAACAACATCAAAATACCAAAATGCCCCCCATAATTATAGAAAATTACACAAAAAAACAGTGTGAAATAGAAAAAATACTCATATATGCAAAGCTTTTTTTTGTTGTCTATTCCAAGGTTAAAGATGTATTTGAATTATTTAACAGTTTGTGAAAGGTCAAAAAAATCTCTGGACAACAGGTCTTAATTTTGTTGACCTTGGGTATAGAATAATATTTTGACCCTGCAACATAACATGAAAAGACTATCATACCCCCGCTTAAACGTTTAATGACTAATGAGCCTATGAAAAATACTAAAATACCCCCATAACTAGGATTGTAATTTTTTCAACCAAAGAGCAAAATGATAATTTAACTTTCTATGGAAAGACAACATTAGACCCATCCCAAGCTTTCAGAGCTTGGAAAATTCACTGTGCAAGTTTACAGTGGACTGTGTTTGAGTCCACAATATGCTTGCACAGGGTTGCTAGACCCAGAGTGTTTGGATCTTGCAAACCATGCCAAACCCAAGCTCCTTGGGTCTGTAATTGTTGGAATGGTTGTCAGACCTAATTAACTTGGGCTTGGCGCCTAGGATTTTTATAACTTTTATGAGCCAGACAAAGGTAATGGTTTTGTTGTGAACCAAAATACTCATGCAAATATGTTGAATAGTCTCAGGACATCTAATTAATAATTCCTTGAGGACTTTTGATGTATTTTTGCTAAACATTGTTGAATTCCAATAAATAGATGCAAAATTTAAGCTAAATTCTGCTATGTTGATACCAATTGTTAGATACATGCCTGTGCTCTTGTAACTTTAAAAAACTCTGATCAAGAACAAAGAAAAATTATGCTTGCAAGCTTCTCTTGTTAACAACACAATGATATACTTATTGTCCTTTAATAAAATGTTGATTAAACATACTTAAAGTTCTCCTGTCTTGCCTACTAATTTGTTGTCCAAACTTTTGTGTTACCTATCTCTAATCCTCCTACTTGGGTCTAACGTTTTTGTCAGACCCAAGTAGCTTGGGTCTGATATGGTTCCCAAACACATGTCGCTTGGGTTCGGTGTGCTTCCAGATCCATAGCGCTTGGGTTTGACATGAGTGCTTAGACCTAGTGTGGTTGCCAGCATGGTTGTTAAAATCGCGATTCAAGTCGTAAAATCGTACGTTTTTACGATTTAATATAGACTTTACGTGCTAAATCGTTCATAAAAATCGGAAATGAGTAAAATCGGGTAAAAAACAGTTAAAATCGTTAAAATCGGGTGAAATCGCATAAAATCGCGATTTTACCACCGATTGAACGAGTTTGCCCGCAGGAGAACAAAATTCAGTGTAGCTGCCACGTGTCACCCGCCTATTGGCTTGAACAGATCAAAGGCAATTTATTTAGTAACTGTGACTCACCGAATCAGTCTTCCGCCACACCAAAAAAAAGATTCTATCTAGCAACCCAACCCCGAGAAATATATATATATTAATTTCCTGCATCGATGGAGCGTTCAACTGTTTCTTGAAACACGAATAATGAAACTGCCACGTCAGATGTAAATATTCGCATGGTTGGTTAATAAGTGTATGGTTGCTATTGAGATTGAATAGCCAAGACTTTTATATAAATAAATGGAATTAATTAATGCTTCTCTTATTTTCAAATGATCTCGAGTCTAAAACTCTCACGCTTGAGATCATGCATGATCTCTTGGAAATAATTCTAATGTTTCAAATGGTTCTCGTTAAATAATAATTCTAAATTAAATCACATTTAAAAAATCAAAATATCTTAGAATCAAATCAATAAAAAAATAATTTAAATATAAAATCAATATAATTTAAATTTAATGTATGAATTTTTATTTGAAATATGAATTTTTTTTTAATGTATTTTAAAATTCTTTACGATTTTTTTACGATTTTACGATCCGTTTTTACGATCCGAGTTTGCGTGCGGCTTTCCGTGCCGTGTTAAAATCACGATTTTAACAACCTTGGTTGCCAGACCCAAGTATCTCTCCTCTCGTCCGATTCACTTTCATTCTCTTCGTGATCTAAGTTGTAAAAGTTAAAAAAAGAGAGATAAGAAGTAATGAATGATAAGAAAAAGAAAGCTAAAAAAACATTTATCCGCTCATGAAAAAAAGATGAGAAATTAAAAGTAAAATTACTATTATAATTTGCGATAAAAAATATCTTAATTTATAGTGATTTTTAATTTTTGTTATAATTTAAAAAAAAAAAAAACTCTACAAGTATCTTATGTGTTTTTCCCCCCGTAAATTTCAAGGTTTTGCACCTTATCATTACCTTATTTATTGACTATTTAATAAATAAAATCTCTATTTCCTTTTGATAAAGTTTTATACCATAACTTATCATTTCTTTTTATATGAAATCGTTCTTCCCAACTATCAAAAACCTCAACCATCTAGGTGGTGGCCCAGTGGTAAGAGCTTGGGACGAAGATGTTTGCTTCCTCTGTGGTCTCAGGTTCGAGCCCTGTGGTTGCTCATATGATGGCCACTGGAGGCTTACATGGTCGTTAACTTTAGGGCCCATGAGATTAGTCGAAGTGTGCGCAAGCTGGCTCGGACATCCACGTTAAACTAAAAAAAAAAAAACCTCATACCATATTTTATTGATTCCTTGTATATTAATTTGATTATTAAATAAAATCTTTTCTCTATAGGTACCTTATATATGTGTTATTAACATGGTGGAGTGATAACTGCAATTACAAGCACCATGACATATAATTTTTTTTGAAATGTTAAAAAAACTCTAAATAAAAAACTAGAAATTACTAGATTATTAATTTTTTTAGGTTATATCACTAAATGATGTTTAACTTATTTTTTTAGGTTATATCACCATTCTAATTACTAAATTATTAAAAAAGAATTGGTGATGAAATTAAGAAAGAAAAAAAATGAAATTGAAAGAAAGAAAAAAGGAAAAAAAATTGAAAAACAAATCCATAAACTTTCACAATCTTTTTAGTATTCTGTATTTTATTTACGTGTCTTGCATTTAATGATCTGATATTTTTTTTTTTAGTTTAACGTTGGTGTCTGGACTAGCTTGCGCGCACCTCGACTAATCCCACGAGCCCTGAAGTTAACCCTGAAGTTAACGACCATGTAAGTTTTTAGTGGCCATCATATAAGCAACCACAGGGCTTGAACCTGAGACCGTAGAGAGAGCAAACATCTTAATTCCAAGTTTTTATTACTAGACCACCATCTAGATGATTTAATGATCTGATATTCTGATCTATAAAAGATGTGGTAGATGTAGTGCCCTTACTCTTATCAAATACATAACAAGGATATTATAAATATACAACAAAAGAACAAACAAATCAGTTTCTCATCTCGGCATGGAAAAGAAACACGAAATGGCATCTTCTGTCAAGATTTCTATGGTGGTGGTGATGGCAGTGGTCTTCTCTTCATGCACAACTACTTTAACAAAAGCACAAGAATCGTCTACATCTTGTGCAACTAAGTTAACAGCATGTCAAGCCTTCCTTGCCACCACAACCACTCCACCAGACAATTGCTGCAACCCCATCAAAGAAGCAGTTGCAAAGGAGCTTCCTTGCCTTTGCAAACTCTATAATGACCCCAATTTGTTTCCGAGTCTTGGTATAAATGTCACTCAGGCTGTCAATCTCAGCCAGAGATGCGGTGTCACCACGAATCTCACTAGTTGCGGTGGTATGTCGGATTCTGTGTTTGAGGGATCTTTTTAAAGTAATTTGATCTGTTTTTTTTTTTCCCTTTTTTTTGGGTAAAGACTTGAGAGTTGTTGAATTATGGGGTTAATTCGCACGTTGATAGTTTTGACCCTTTGGGGTTCAAGAAATCCCAACTTGATTTATCATGTTAATTTTGTTTCTGATAAACTGAAAATTAAAAATTGATTCTTGTCTTTCAGTTCATTTTCTTCAAATTTCCTTAATATTGTCATTTTCATTTACACATCTGGGGGGGTATTATGTTATTTTTCAATTGACGTTCTTGATCATGAAACTGATTATTTTCTCCCCCCCCCCCCCCTTTTTTTTTTGCAACTCTTTACAGCTTCAACTCCAACCGGCACGCCTCCAGGTAATGTGACTTATTTTGTGGCTGAAATGTGATAATATCGAAAGTAAAAAGATATTAGATTATGACGTTTTAGTGCCAGGCTGTCTCTGATTTTTGGTCAGTAATTAATTTGTGAAGCGCCTTCACGTTTAGGCTGTTTTGGTGAAATAGTATGCCTACTAAGCTGCTAAATTAACGTGTCATAATTGAATCCTTTAGGATACTGTAAGGTGAGTTCATATGATGATGCGTAGCGAAGCTCTTTCAGTTCCACCGATTTCGACTGTATTTAGTTTATACCCACCAAACACGCGTTTTCGAGGAGCACACCTCATATTTTGTCTCTGTTGGTTGTCAATCAGTTTATGAGGATGATGAAAAAGAAGAGAGTAAAATCTTGAATGCCGTAATGATACTTGTTAGAAGAACAATGGACATTGTTATAACCATATTTGCTGCCTTGTTGGTTGTATTCAACATGCCTGTTCCTTTTCCTATCTAACCCTTTGTAAGCATCCAGATGAAGGATTTAGTTACGCTGCTTCAAGGTTGGTGTTGGCAGAACAAAGAAATTGAGATGAAAGTGTCTGTGTGTGTGTGTGTGCTTTGCGATATTGCTTCTGGTGTACATTGATTGACTTTCTTTAATTTGCCAGATGACTAATTTTAAAATGTAGGGTAGATCTGCTAATTGACTTTATTAAGTAATAACTCGGCGAACATGCTTGCAAGAATGTATCGATGAACTGAAAAACTGGCACTCAAGGATTGGTGATCCTTGTGCAGCAGTGGTTAAAATTTGCAAGCTTGGATCATTTTGATTTTATACATGCTATATCAGTTTTCCATCAAGTTCATTATTGATGTGTCATAACCTGTGCAGGAGTTCCTGTAAAGGATGGTGGGGCTAGGACGGCATGGACTGGGTTATCAGGATTGCTTGTCTTGTTGGCTGCTTCCCTCTTATATTAAGCAATCTAAATTTCTTATTTATAACCACCAGGATGGAGTTCCTAGAGTTAACAATGTCGTGAGCATTGTGTAGTAGGGAGCCGAATATCCTCCATTTATGGATTTTCTTAACTCTCTCTCGCTCTCTGGATTTGATATCTCATTGATATAAACATTATTGTTGATGTGTACTCATAATTTATTCAGCTTATGTGAGACTTGAATTACGATGCCCATCGTATTTGTATGTTAATGCGTGCCAAACTTGCATCTGCAAAACTGGATTGCATCCATAAATGGTCATGATTTCTTGGTTAGCTCTGTGTTTTAGAATAGCTGCTTGTTCGATCTCAACCATAGATAACAGCAGTCATCAGCAATGAGAGTCTTAATGCCTAATTTCAATCAGTCCATGCTTTGAAGCCATGGTTTTCTGTTTGCAGTACGATCCTAGTCTGCCCCATTAGTCTTTTTACAGTCAAGGGAATGTGACAGGAAAAATAAAAAAACACATCCTCAGCCGGAACAGGTCCATGGGCCTTGTTTGGGAACGCTGGAACGTTGATGAGAAACTGTGTTTCTTTAAAATTTAATTTTAATTTAATTTTTATATTTTTAAATCGCTGATGTGAAATTGTGTTTCTTTAAAATTTAATTTTTTTTGTTTTTAGTAATTTTTTTTTTATATTTTTAGATTATTTTAATATAATAATTTTAAAAATAATTTTTTTTTTAAAAAAATTATTTTAAATCATAATTCTAAAAAGACTATTCCAAATAGACCCTAAGACGCGTGCATATCTGGAACAGGAAAAGAAACTCCAAAAGAATTCAACTGGAACAGAAAAAGAAACTTCAATTCCGTAATAAGCTTGATGCGGCAAGGTCAAATTTCTTCATTGATGATATTGTTTTTAAATGAGCAAGAAAAAAACCATTGATAAAAAAAAAGACTAACTAATAAAAAAATAAACCCTTGTTAAGGATATTTTCTAAATATTTTTAAAATATTTTAATAATTTTATTTGATAACAAAAAAATTGAATGAAAATGAATTAGCCTACAAAAAAAAAAAAAAGTTAAATTATAAATAAATAAAGCATTAAAAAAAAATATCTACTTAAGTCAGTAAGTTAGATTTACGGTGGATAATAATCTCATATAAAAAAGTTAAATAAAACAATAAATATCAATTCTCAAATAAATTGGAAGATAAAATATAAAATTATCTATCACTTGTTTAGTATTACTTGTAATTGTTATTGTAATAATTGTAATTGTAATTGTAATAATAAATAATAAAGATTAATTTTCAAGCAATCAAGCTATCATTGAATAATATTACTTGTAATTGTAATAATCTTGCTTTTATTTGCTATGGTATGCTCCTTCTCAAACATATTGCTAACTGTTTGATATCAATCCAGTGATATTTTTCTTTGAAATTCAGATTTTTTTCCTCTTTCCATCTCTTGCCTTTTCTGTTTCAATATTTCATATCAAAATTATCTTTTTCGAACCGTTCAAAAAGAAGAACCACGTGTAAACAGAGGAGGCATTCACAACATGACGTGGTTAAAGGACAGGATAATAATGTCAATACGGGTGGGCCATGTTCGTAATATCCTAGAGAGACATCAGGCCCACTGCCCGCGCCCTTCAGATGATGCCTAACGCTATCGAAGTCAAGCCAGTTATAGTGTAGAGTGTAGACTACTTGCTCTCATCTCTTTCTTTCCATTCTCGGAATTAGAAACCCCAGATCTAAAACCCTCGACGCCCACTCCCCAAATCAAGATGATGGACGCAACAAAACTAGAAGAACTGAAGCAATTTATTGAACAGTGCAAATCCAATCCTTCCATCCTCGCCGATCCTTCTCTTTCCTTCTTCCACGACTACCTCGAAAGGTATTATAATATCTACTCTCATTATAATATTTTAATCATTTCACTTTCTATGTCTCTCATCGTGTTTCTCCTCTCCTCTCGAAACGTTTCGTTTCAGTCTTGGTGCTAAGCTCCCTGCCTGTGCTCACAAGCACGACGACTCCAAATCGGTACAATTTCTTTTTTTGTTGTATTTAATTATTTCGATGCTTTTTAACTGAAATCTGTTTGGATTGAACGTAGAAGAGTTATGTGGTCGAGGAGAGTGATGAGGAAATGGAGAAGGAAGAGTCACAAGGAGAACCTGAAGTCGAGGAGGAGGAGGAGGAGATAATTGAATCCGATGTTGAGCTCGAAGGCGAGACTGTTGAGCCTGATAATGATCCTCCACAGAAGGTTTTTTTTTTTTTAAGAATTATCATACGGCGTGGTGTCTTTTGTTGCATTTTAGTTTTTCTTATTTCTATTTGTTGTGGCTGTTTTGTTTGATAATGAACTTGACTATTTGTAGATGGGGGACCCATCTGTAGAGGTTACAGAAGAAAGTCGTGATGCTTCTCAAGAGGCCAAGGCTAAGGCCATGGAAGCTATCTCTGAAGGTATTATCATGTACAAGCTTTGCCTATGAGTTCATGCGTGCTTGTTATAATATGCTGAAATTTTGATTCTATTCGTGTCAAGTATGCATCTAATTTAAGTCGATAAAATTTTATGGTGAGATTCGTGTATGTAATTTTGGCGTTTCTTTCTATGCAGGTAAATTGGAGGAAGCAATTGAGCATTTGACAGAAGCAATTTCACTCAATCCAACATCTGCAATAATGTATGCAACAAGAGGTACATGATCACTGTGTTTTTTTTTTGTAAGGTTTCCTGAATAGTGTGCAAATTGTATACATTAGATTTGTTTGTACATTTTCTTCAATGTTGTTAATATTGTGATTTCTCGATGCTCTACAGCTACTGTTTACATCAAAATGAAGAGGCCCAATGCTGCTATACGGGATGCTAATGCTGCTCTTGAGGTTGTTGCCTCCCTATTTATTTACACTTTTTGCATCTGTATATAACTTGTACATGTTTTTGTATGAGAGGATACTTTTTATAGTATTTATGAATTATAAGAGTTACTTCAGATTAACCTGGATTCAGCTAAGGGATATAAGTCCCGTGGCATGGCACGAGCAATGCTTGGTCAGTGGGAAGATGCTGCTAAGGATCTCCACCTGGCATCAAAGTTAGATTACGATGAGGAGATAAGTGCTGTACTTAAGAAGGTCTCTCTCTCCGTGCATGTTTTGTACTTTTTGGTGTATTTTCAGTACTTTCAAATTTAAAATGATGGAAGCAATGGAAACTATTTATGAAATGCTAACTATTCAAATACAGTATGATATTAACTTTTACATTTTGTTCTCCATGTATAGGAAATGCTTGATATTCAAGCGTAGTAGACAAATGCATGTTAAATTTCATGCTGAATGTAGTTGGAATATGGAGCATACATGCAGGAGATTCGCCTGCCTTCCCTCTTTGGAATTAATAATTATGATGTGAAATAAGATTACCCTTAATTTAATTTTAAGAACTAAGAGTGAACCAATTAAATCTCGCTAGCCCCTGGACTGATGAACTCAACTATTTTAGTAATTGTAGATCATTTAGTTTTGGTTGGGAACGAGATTGTTTCATATGTGCATTTATTGTTTCATTAGAGATAATGTAGTAACTGTAGATTTTTGAACGTGTGACAGTCTCAATCCATCTTTTGGGTTCAAGTGTTGACAGCTTCCAATTTCAGAATTGTTAATTTCAATGCCATGAATTCACCAAACCATGTAAATTAGGAACCAACAACTTAATTGTTTGACTAGCTGGGCCATGGCGTTGTAAAATAAGTTATAAGTTGATATGTGTGGTTGCTTGCTTTTTTAGTTCACATGACTGGGATGCTAAAAGAAAAATCTCATTGGTGCGTTGTTTAATATTTGTTTTGCCATATCACTGCAACTGCTATGTTACACAGGTTGAACCAAACGCTCATAGGATTGAGGAACACCGCAGGAAGTATGAAAGGCTACACAAAGAGAGGGAAGATAGAAAGGCTGAGCGTGAGAGACAACGTCGTCGTGCTAAAGCTCAGGTAACTATGATCACGATCCTCCTGACATATTCGCTTGCTCTCATCATGTGACCTAATTTCTCCTGTTTAAAGGCTGAGTATGAGAAGGCCAAGAAGCAAGAGCAATCATCTTCCAGTAGAAAACCTGGAGGCATGCCAAGTGGATTTCCAGGAGGATTTCCAGGAGGTATGCCTGGAGGGATGCCCGGGGGCATGCCTGGAGGGATGCCCGGGGGCATGCCTGGAGGGATGCCCGGGGGAATGCCTGGAGGTATGCCCGGGGGAATGCCTGGAGGCTTCCCAGGTGCCATGCCAGGAGGGATG